>Ga0315297_10000053_pt1 | contig 55511 bp, 51 predicted proteins | sample YL17G15_0_MG_FD_203628 | JGI IMG/M metagenome (GOLD analysis project Ga0315297, IMG submission 203628) | Sediment microbial communities from Yellowstone Lake, YNP, Wyoming, USA - YL17G15_0 | ecosystem: Environmental > Aquatic > Freshwater > Lake > Sediment | place: USA: Wyoming | collected...
ACAAGGTAGAAAAACCCGTCCTGTTCTATCGGCTTAATCCACCTATGCAGGTCGTCCAGCATCAGCGTAATAATCAGGAACGATAGGGAAAGAATCACTATCACGATCGCAACTATGCTACTCACATCCCTCTTAATCTCCGCACGCGTCTCTCGCTTCTTTGCGCGGATCTCGGGATGCTCCAGAAACCTCTTGCCGCAGGTCGAGCAGAGATTGTCCTCTATTGAAACCATCGTCCAGCAGTTAGGGCACAAAACTACCCGCTCTCTCCATACCAGTGGTGGCACGGTGCATCCTCTCTGGGAATAAGGTCGGAGAGCTTATTTAATCTTTTTTCGGTCGGCTCCCTCCATAGGTCTTAATGGAAGAGATACGCTTGCAGTCCGGACCACATGATATCTCTCTCATTGTGGCATTATGCGATGCGGAGGAACAAGCAAGGCAAATGTGGGATCCGAACTCGAAAATCGATGATGAATGATTTACCCTCAATACCAAAACGATTTTGCACGATTCTCAACAATTACGGTAATGCAATGATAACTAAAGTAAGCTTACCAAAATGGCGATAATCCCGCAGATGAGATAGATCCCGAGGATGGTCCTGACAAGGTTCCTCTCGTTCATCGGTCTCTTGCTGAGTATCCAATATCCGAGCGTGTATTTTTCCGCGCCCTTTGGAGCATGCAACTTTCCCTCATCGTCGATGATCGGTGCTGCGCACGCTATCTTCCGATTGACCTTCTTGATGAATGAATAATATGCGGTTGAGATTGCCTCAAAGAAAGCCGGGGCAATCGCGATGAGTCCGGCTAATTCTATTGATCCAATGATGGTGCCGGCCCCAATGACTGCGCCCATGGAGAGAGTGCCCACATCCCCTACGAATGTGACAGCCGGATACCCGTTGAAGTAGTTGAGCCCGATCGCAACTCCAAAGAGGGCTGCGAAGATGAGAGCAGCGTCAAAGGGTTTGCTCAGAGCTATGGTGACTGTTAATAGACAAAACGAGATGATAGCAATCTGTCCGCTTTCCAATCCATTGTATCCCGCAGACATGTTCATCGCGTTTGCCGCTCCTGTCACCGCGATAGGTGCGACAATGAGCCAGAAAATTAGGAAGAGTATCTCTGAGCCAGTGAAATCTATTTGAAGATTAAAGGGCAAATCTATTACGCCAAGTCCTGTGCCGGCGATGACCAGCGGGAGGGCCGCGAAGGCGAGGATAAAGGCCTTTGCCCGCTGCGGAATATCGGAGAGGTCGTCGATTAATCCTATCATTCCAGCTATGAAAAGGACGCCGATTGCGGCTAGGATCGGTGTCGCCAAAAGACCTGGTCCGAATAACTTAAAGATGCCAGTCGCGACAGAGATGCCTATCGGGAAACCAAATAGTATTGCGATTCCTCCGAGTTCAGGTATCTCTTTCTTGTCCTTCTTGTTCCAATCGACTCCTGTGATGCCTCGTTCCGTCATCTTCTTCATGACCCTTGGCAGGAGTATCAATGTAGTGCCGCTCGAAGCAATAATCGCAACGATGATGGAGATCATCGGGATAAGATTGCCGGATGCAAAGAGGTCTGCCATGTCAGGTGAGTTAATCGGCGACTGATTAATATAAATATCCATAAAAATACATTAATAGGGCTCATTAATTTCGGGTTTCAAGAATTAACGGATGTGCTCTGATTGTTTCCCCTCTGTTGGTGAGATAGGACAGAGGCGGGCTGTCCCTTCGCAAACGCAATTGTCGTTTCCAAACGCAAAACCGCGGGTTCGAATGAATACTTCATGATATTTCTTTCGTTCTCTTCGCCGACTTTCCCTGTCGACTCATCAGTGAGGAGATTCTAAGCCCGTTCGCTGATTCCTGGATGATCGCCGTCCATCCTTCTTCTTCCACACGGATAATTTTGATCTCCCTCCATCCTACCCTCACAGACTATAAATAATTCCGTTTGAATGTTGAAAGTCAAACCTTTACAATGAGCGATATTCATGTGTGGCATATGCGGAGCAATGGCTCCTCGCATCGATGATACTCGTCTTGCCTCTCTTACGAAGGAGATGTCAGCCAACCTCGTCCACCGAGGTCCAGACGGCGCCGGAAGTTATTCGTCACGTCCGGTGTCACTCGGGCATAGGAGGTTGTCAATCATCGACTTGGTCACCGGAAATCAGCCGATGATTTCGGCTGACAAGAGATTCGCGATGATCTTCAATGGCGAGATTTACAACTACATAGAACTGCGCGACGAGCTGAAGGTGCTCGGAAGGGAGTTCCATACCACAAGCGACTCCGAAGTGCTGCTTCAGGCCTTCGAACAGTGGGGTCCGGCTTGCAGCTCAAAGCTAAATGGGATGTGGGCTTTCGCAATCTGGGACGACAAAGAGAAAAAACTGTTCCTCTCTCGTGATAGGTTTGGGATAAAGCCGCTCTATTATTCTCTGCAGGACGGTGCATTCCTTTTCGCTTCCGAGCCCAAAGCGCTTCTTGCGACTGGCCTGATTTCGAGAAAAATCAACAGGAGGGCAGTCTATGACTACCTCGCCTTCACGGTTACAGACCATACGCCGGAGACATTCTTCGAGGAGATCAAGCAGTTACCTCCCGGCCATTCAATGACCATCGACCAGTCGCTCAAACCAGAGATTGAGCGGTTCTGGCAGCTCCCTCAAGCCCCCCAAGTGAGCAATAAAGCTGACAGACACATGATCGAGGAGTTCAAAGCGCTCTTCACCGACGCCATCCGCATTAGGCTCAGATCCGATGTCCCGGTGGGTTCGTGTCTCAGCGGCGGACTTGATTCGACATCAATAGTATGTACGGCTCAGAACATGCTCAAAGAAGGCACGGATGGAAAAATCAAGAGGATGGAGACCTTCTCCGCGATTTTCAAAGGTTCGGACATCGACGAATCGCGATTCATCCAGGAGACGGAAAAACAAATCAGTACAAACTCTCATTACGTGACTCCGGTGAAGGAGGAGATGCTCGCAGACATTGAGAACTTCATCCGGAGCCAGGATGAGCCGATCGTCACCCCAAGCGCCATCGCTCAATGCAATGTGATGCGTCTTGCCAACGAGAACAATGTGAAAGTTCTGCTGGACGGTCAGGGTGCGGACGAGACCTTGGGAGGGTATACTAGGTTCATTTCCTCGCGCGCCGCTGATTTCTTCAGGGAGGGAGAGATCCAAAAAGCCTTCCAGACGCTTGTGAACACTCGCAGTAATCTGATGGAGAAATTCGCGGTTGTGGGCCTTTTCCTGAGCATGGTTACGAATGCTAGGGTGTCCAGAATGGTCGATCGTTTGTCCATCTTCATCATGGATTTCAAAAAAACGGATTCAATGGCTGCGATGCATGAGGACCTTCGAAGCGAAGGGGCTAGTCGGACCTTTGACAGATACCAAAAGCAGCCTCCATATCTCTTTTCATCACTTCAGTTTTCCACAGATCATAGGCTGCAGGAACTCCTAAGATACGAGGATAGGAACTCGATGCGATATTCGATAGAGACTAGACTGCCGTTCCTGGATTACAGGCTGGTTTCCTTCGAGTTCACATCGCTCCCGGATTCGCTGAAGATAAATGAACAGTGGACCAAGAGGGTCTTGCGCGAGGCAATGACCGGAGTGATACCGGATACAATCAGAAACAGAAAGGACAAGCTCGGATTCGCCGTTCCCGAGCGTGATTGGGTCGAATACTTTCTCAGGAACGGCGGGCTCAGATTGCTTTCCGACAAGCCGAGAATAATCTCGTTCCGTATCATCGACGAAGCTTTCCTCAAGAGGTTCGTCGGCACCTTCCCGAAATGCAAAGACTGGAGATTCGCCTGGCGTCTGCTCAATCTCGAGATTTGGCTGCGCGCGGTCATCGAGAACCAACGGGACGTGCTGCCTAAACTGTTGAAGTCATAGATCGCCCGGCCGATGCAATCGCATAACTCGAGAGGCGCCCAACGATTTTCCGATGAATCTTTTCTGAACAAGCGGAATTCTCATGATCGGTACAAGAGCGAATTCGCTCCATCATCGTAGGCGAGGATCAAGTCGGTGTTTGCCTCGATGGCCAGCAATCTCTGCTCATCGATCGGCTGGTAATACAACCAATCCGCTCCAAGGATCGGCGAGTCGAAGTCTGAGCCGGTGAACAGGAAATATACGGCCGGACAATCGGTCGCGTTTACAGATCCGATCAGGTACCTGTAATTGCTCGAGTTCATCGGGAGCAACGTGGGGAGCGACGCATTCGACTCTGCGAGCGAGAGTGAGAGCATCCCATACGATCCGAAGCTCGCGGTCATCGTCGTTTCGTTGCCCCCGTCTTCCTGCCAGAAAGCGGCGAAATTGCCCGCCCGACCATCCGAATTCGTTCTTTCCGAGTTGACCTGGAACGCGGCCAAGCTGACCATCGCGACTACCAGGATTGTGAAGACGAAATAGACCGTTTCCCTTTTCACGGCTGGAATCTGAACTCGCCTGATGATCGAGAAGGCCAACGGGAGCATGATCGGGAACAGCAACAGAACAGGATACACGCCGAACCCCCTTCCATAGTAAATGAAATTCACGACGAGATCGCCGATGAATATCGAGAAGACAGATATCAGGAGCAGGAATTCCGTGGCGAAGCCGATCTCCCTTTTCTTCGATTTCAGCCTCTTTTTTGAGACTGTCAATGCGTAAGCAAGCGGAATGAACAGCATGAAGAAAGTCAGCATTGAGCAGATGCCGAGGACGGCACCGCCGGGATCGGCGTACCGGAGCGGGTCATTAGCGTAGTCGGCCCTCCCCCAGAAGAAGTTGCCGAGAATGTACTGGAGGTCTCCTGTCGGATTGGTCAGGTCCTGGGAGGCCATGGCAGGCAGCAGGTCCTCGTAGAAATGAAACTCGAATACGAAGAACAGAAGCAGGGAGAACGCCGCAATGTCCATGACGGGGCTGACCTTGACCGACCTCCGCCTCCAGGAGCGACCGCCGATGCTTGCCACCAGCAGAGCGATCACCAGCCAAGCTGCCAGCGCGCGGTATATGAAAAGGCTTGCGACGAAGAGCAGGATGATCGCCAAGGCCAGGCCGATGTTCCTCGAGCGGAGGTATTTCGCTAGCGCGAGGACGAAGACGAGCATGATCACGCTCACCGAGGTGAAGATGAGGAGGCTGAATTGCATCGTCACCAGCGGGGTCATGTACGCCACGAAGATCGAGGCAAGCGCGGCGTATCCCGCTGAAGAGAATTTCCGTGATGCGCAGTAGTAGATCAGCGGGATGAGCAGCGAACCGATCGGGAGGTAAAGCAACGATGACATCCCGATGCCGCTGACCTGGGAGACAACCGAGAGGAGCGCCTCGTATCCCGCCCCCGATCCGACGCCGATGTCCCGACCCGCCACCATCCCGTGCTGCACCGAAGAGAAATCGAGCAGCGCGTAAGGATTGGAATAGCTGGTCCAGGCGAGGACCACCCCCGGGATCAGCCACAGAACCAACAGTAGCGCGGCGAGAATCCCTTTTCGATAATTGGAGGAATCAATGACTAGGTTCGGCATCGTCGGTCCCCGATGTTGACGGTTGCTCTCGTCTTCGTTCGGATGTCGCGCATCATTCTAGCTGGTTCTCACATGGAGCCAGAGATATACCTCCCTGTAGGGCTCCTGCGTGAGGCTCTGCCCTTCAAGGAACAGCATGAACCGCAGCTTGAAGGTCCCGAGCTGGGAGATCGAGAAGTTATATGTCGAGTTCATGTAATCGCCTGGCTGGAGCGTGAAGTTCCTCGCCATCCCGAGCCCCTGGTCCATGGACTGGTTTCCGATGAATGGGTTCCCCTGCCTCCAATGCGTCAAGTTGGCGCCCGTGACGTTCTGGGGCTGGAGCAATATCACGAGTCTGTAGCTCTTGTTCGCGGTCTCGAAGCTCCCGACGGTTACGAACACGCTCGCGCTCTGATTCAAAGTGAGATTGTGAGGATACCCCTCCGCCTTCATGCTCGGGCCGAGGAGCGCTAGCTGGGTGAACGATTCGCCGTTCCTCGGGACCGCCACGACATATGCCAGCAGTATGAGCGTGGCAGCAAGAGTGATCACGATGCCGACCGTCAGGACCCGGTCGACCATGGGCATCCCCTTCATCGAGAGGTCGATCTTGATGTCCACCGCGAACCTCTCGTCCTCCGGGAGAGCCGCCCTTCTTCGCCAAGCGACGACAGACGCTATCAGGACGAACCCGGAGAGCGTAGCGAGTATCGGCTCCAACCGAATGCCGAATGGCGTGTAATTCAGCGCCAGTCCAGCAAGCGGGACTATGGCGATGCTCAAGCCGATGCTCAATGCGACGCGCTCTATCGCGTCGATGCTCTCCCTATTGGGGAACAGCGCGGCGGTCGCGACATACCCAGGGAGCACGAGGATAAAGATCAGCCCGAGGACGGTCCTGACGGGGTTGTCCGGTATGAACGCGATCAGGAGGATCAGCAGGAGCGTTATGATGGCGGCTGCAATCAGGTCATCTGGCCTGTCCCGCATATGGTATTCTAATTTGAAGGTATCACCAGCCCTTCGTCCTACCGTGATACTCTGCCTGCTCTAATAGCATTCTGAGGAGTCCCGGCCGCCATTCGGGGTGCCTCCCCATGACGGCTCTGAGGAGCTCCTCTTCGGTGAGCTTCCTTTTCTGTATCTCCTTCCTCTTCTTGCGGAATATGAGCCCGAGGATGGAGCGCCACGTCCAGAGGATGCCGTTTGCCATCCAGCGGAACGCTCTACTCGGCACGTTCGTCAGTATCGCGACGCAAATGAGAATCACGAACGCGATGATGATGGCCTTAATGATGTCGGGGAGGCCTCCGACGGTCTTAATCGAGACCGTCACCGGATCGAAGTAGTTCCTGTGGCTCTCGTCGAAGTAGATGCTCTCCCTCCCTTGGGAGAGGAACGCCATCGTGTTGTTCGCGAAGATTTGGTTGTCCGACTGGTTCAGCATGCCGTTAATCAGGAGGCTGGGGTCGGATACGAGAAGAATGCTGCCGTCCCCCATGCGCTCCAGGGCGATGAGCGGGTAGGATTTGAAGGTCTCAGCCCAGTCTCGGAGGTGGTTTCCGTTCGTGTCGAGGAAGCTGGCGACGCTGGACGACGCGAGCGTCTGCGTATAATTACCGGCGACGATGCTGGAGGGGAAGTTGAACAGCAGCGTCGATATCCTCCCTGTTATGTTGCTCTTCGCGTTGAGATCGAAGCAGAGCGAGAACTGCGGCTGCTTGTCGAAAGCCAGGTCCATCAACAGGCATCCCGAGAACCTGCTGGTCGCGTTCATCCCCTGAAGGAGCGAATTGCCGGTGCCGAAGTCGTCGGCGAGCAGGAGCTTGCCGCCCCCTCTCACGAAGTCCCCTACCATTTGTCCTTCGGCAACAGAGAACTCCAAGGTCGGCCCGATCACGATGAGCGCCGATTTCAGCGGATCGAGGTTGAAGGAGGTCAGCGGCATGTGCGTGACCTCCATGTCCGACCCCGTCGAAGAAAGCCCGAACGTAGGGGTCAGCTTCCCGGATCGGTATGCGCTGATCGCGAGATCGCTCGTACCGTTCCAGCCGGAGTTGTAGATTGAGAAATCGGTGGCGGTGCTGAGCACGGGGGCGACCATGGACAGCGAAAGGATCAGGGCCGAGACGGCTATCACGACCGCTACCACATAGAGGCGCTTCGCGACCGCGGATACTATGCTGCCACCCCCGTGAATCCCCTCACACCTTCGACCGCCCTCTCGAAACCATTCCAATCGTCCTTCGTGATAGTCTCCGCCGAATATTTTGCCCTCTCGAATCCTTTCGTGATCTGCCCGACGCTGTCGGCAGGGAAGTCCTTGACCGTCAGCATCCGGGCGATGTCCCTGGCGGTCATCTTGGGGAGTATAGCCATCTTTCGGTCCACCGATAGGTGGGACAGGAGCGCCGTGTAGAGCATCACGATGGCCGTCCTCGGAGGCATCACCCCGTAGTCGAATCCTCCGTTCGCTCCAGAGACTATTGGGGCGCCCGCGAGGGTGAACATCTCAGAGGAGCCACCGGCCTTGGCCGTCGCCTTCGCCTCCTCCGCCCTCCTCTTCCATCTGAGGTTCGCGTCACGGATATTCTTCAGCGTGTCCGTTGCCAAGAGCACGATGGCTATCATCAGGATCACTATCAGAAGGAGGATTACCCATAGCCAGTTGTTGGTAATCCAGTCTAGAAGCTTGTCGAGCCAGTCTGGGAGCGGGTCGGGAAACCAGCCTGGAAGCCAGCCGGGGAGCCAGCCTGGAAGCCAGCCGGGTAGCCAGCCTGGAAGCCGCCAGCCGGGGAGCCAGGTGCTCTTGTTCTGATCAGGCGGCGGTGGGGGCGTAGTGTTGTTCGTGTCCGATTGATCGACATAGATCACGAGGAACTCATCGTCGGATACGGCGCTCGTATACTTGCTCTCGTTGGACGCGAAGTACGCTCTGAGCACGTGCGTCCCGGTTGAGATGTTCGTGGTGTTCAGCATGTAGTGAACGCTCCCGTAAGTGCCTGTCTTATTCGTCACGAGCACCGAATCGTCGAAGTAGACGACGACCGTCCGGTTCGAGAGCGGCTGGGAGGAATTTTGGAGCCATGCCGTTACATTCACAAAGGTTCCGGGTTTGACCCGGTGGGCGGAGAGATTGAGCCTCAGATCCGTCTGGTAATTCACATCGAAACTAGTAGTGTCGCTCTTCGAAGGCTGGTATATCGGTGATCCGCTGAAATTGGCATAGATCTCATGCGTCCCGTACTCAAGAGTCGAAGCTGAGAATGGCCAGGTGAAGGTTCCGAACCCAGTGGTGACCCCGCTCATGCTGGCGGCATCATCGAGGAAGAATTCGACGCTCTCCTCCAGGGGCGGCGGCGTTCCCTTGAAGATGCTGACGATGTGGCTCAGGCTCGCGTTATAATCGATGACAGGCCCGCCCCTGTAATCTATCAATGTCGCGGTCGCATTGACCGTCTGGTCCGGCGAATATCTCTTCCCGTCCAGCGATATGGATAGGTGGGTTGGGATCTTATCCACCCGGATGTACTCGCGGGAATCGGGCATGTACCAGCTGTTGTTCATCCAGATGCGGGTGAGGAAGGAATGGTTGCCGAGCGCCGCGGGATCCCGCGGGATACTCCAGGTGAATCCGTACCCCCCGTTGGCGTCCGTGACAACCTTGGTGAAAATGAACCCGGTGTCGTCCTTGTCGACATATACATCCGCATTAGCGATTGGCTTGTCACCGTCGTATACGAACCCCACCCCCCTGACGTCCTCTCCAAGATAGTAGACGTCCTTGTCCATCCCCAGGGTGATGAAAGGTTCAATCCATTTGACTTCCCATAAGATGTCGCTGAGCATGTCCAGATACTCAGGCAGCATCATCCTCAGGCGGTCGATCAGCTCCTTCAGGTAAGTCGTGTCGAACGGATAATCCCCCAACACTGTCAGGTTCGCCATCTCATCCGCCGCCGTGTCCATGTCGTCGAGGTCGTCATTCATGAGGACGACTTTCATCCTCAACTCCGTTAGCTGCTGCCGCGCATCGTAAGCCTCGATCGGCGTCAGTTCCTTGCCGATTAGCGTTCTGAGGTCGGCGATGCCGAAAAGGAAGCTCGATTGCTTCGCGACGAAATTATGCCCCCCCTCCGACAGGTTCTCGAAGGGCGGCGTCAAGTAGGTGAGGTTGGTCTCTATCCCGCCGGTCTCCTGGATCTTCACGATCAGCATACCTACCGGCTCAAGTATTGTGTCCACAACCTGCAGGTTCCGCTCCCCGTCGTAAGGATTCTGGTCTATGCATGATACTAAAGCTAGCTCGGTCGCGTTGATGGTCTGGTTCAGCATCTGGACGATCACGTCGATGCTCGAGCTGACCAGGTCGAAGTTCTCGTGCGGGATCTCCGCGCTCGCGTAAGACGAGGCCGCAATCACGAAAACTAGGATTACGGCAGCTAGCCTGGTGGCCATTGAATTGCCCATGGACTCAGGGTTGTCAAGCCTCAATACTCTATAAAAGGGTAGCGCAGCGGTTCTCGCTTCAGACGTGTTCCAGCTCGAATACGACCCGGTCCTTGGAATTGTCGACTTCCGCGACCCTGACCATCCTTCCGGTCGCTCTGGCGATCCCCGTCAATATGCATGAGCAGCCGAAGCAGGACATCTGCCTGCATGTGTCCGGGAGATCGGTCCTCACGGTCCTGCACGCATCTCTTAGGCCGGAGTACTCGACCCTCAGCACGATCTTCCCGTCCCGCTCCTTGATGTGGAAGTCCTTCATGAGCCCGAAACCGAACCTCAACGACTGCAGCTCTGCCTCTAGAGGCTCCAGGCCAATCCCTGACAGCTTTCTCCCGGTCTCCTTTTCGCAGTCGGCTAGGAGGTCCAATCCGGGGGGTGACAGGAAGGCGCCCGGCATCGACCCGTCCTTGCCGGGAGAGAAAACGAGGTCGTCGGTGAGGGCGGACGGGAGCTTCGGCTTGGTCCCTGAGGCGGGGATGAAGATCTTCTCCTCGGTGAGGGGCCCCCCGGCCGGGACGAAGACCGCGTTGCCCTTCAGGTTGAGCCCGGTCAGAATCTGGCGCGCGATCCTTGCCTGCGAGATCATCTCGGCCTCCGAAGGGGTAGGGTTGATGCTCCTCTCTGCCAGGATCGTGAGCGAGAAGGTGCCGAGGAAGAACGCCGCTATCGAGAGTATGAGGCATATGTCGCGCAGGTGCGTCAGATCAGTAAACCTCTGCATCAACAGCAGGTCCGTGGAGATCCCAATCCCGCTAGCTTCGGTATGCGCGCTGAGCGCAAGGAACGCAAAGGCGACGCCGAATGCTACGAATACAACGCCCATGATGCGTCCCGCGGGGGTGATCTGTCTGAGTGCTTGGCGAGGCTCCATCTCTCGTTACCTCATTACTATCCGGGTGGAGGGTCGAACCTGATAATAATCCCTCCGTGCAACACCTGGGGCGCTGCATAATCGTCACGAAAGAGATAGTGAACGGCGACCTAGTCTAATTCTTCGTTCTACCCAGGACCGCCAAGGACCAGATCGCGGCCGTGAAACCGATCAGCATGATCGAGCTGTGGATCCCGACGTCTCCGTGCAAATTCATCGACGGGAAGAGGTTCCAGACCAGAGGCACCACCGCGAGCACGGTGACGGCGAACGCCGCCGCGCCGATGTAGGGCACCGGGCCATGCGTCATCGGTTCATCCTTCGAACCGCCGACCGAGATCGCGCACCACAGGAGCAGGCAGGATGGGAGCACCAGCAGGAACCCGGCCTCCAGGAGCTGCGCGATGTCCGTCATGTCCGTGGTCTTCGTTATCAGGGTGACGCCGACAGCGGCCGTGAAGAAGCCCGCCAGCCCCGCAATCCGCTTCGAGTTCCAATACGCCACCAGTACGACCCCTGCGCCCAGCACGACCGGGATGGCGGCGACCTGCGAGAACCCCGCGTAAGCCATCAGCAGGATTGCGCTGACGGGCACGAGCAGCGCGACCGGCACCCTCATGACAGCTTCCTCCTGATCAGCCGCGTGAGCTTCATCGCCTCGTCCCTCGGGCCGATGTCGACGATGAGCACGCCGAGGCTCTTGAGCCTCTTCTCGGTCTTGAGCTTGGTCTCGTAGGACTCGTACATGTCCTCAAGGCCTTCTATCGTGACCTCATCCTTTTTCCCTTCGTACCAGTAGCTGAACGGGGTCGCCAGCACCATCTGGTGCTCGTTCGCGGAGGCCATCGCCGCCCCCCTGATGATGGAGTCCCTGCACGCCTCCAGGTCGGAGATAAGGATATACATCTGCCCCTTCCTCCGCCCCTTCGCGATGCCGACCTTCATGACCCCTTCCAGGCCGACCCTCGTCTGCTTGAACCCCTTCATCGATTGGAACGCGGCAATCGTGGAGAGGAACTCCTCGGCTTCATTAGGGGTCGCGACATACTCCTCAGGCTGTTCCTCCTCAGCGACCTTCTCCGTTTCCGCAGGCGCCGGCTCGACCGCAGCCTTCCCTGAGCTGTCGATGTAAACGGGAGCTTTTCGAAGGGTGTTCAGGATCTGGTCGAACTGCCCCCTCTTCGTCGACGGGGAGAGCCGGTCGATGACCCCGACCTCGTCGAACAGCACCACGCCGGTCGGGTGGTTTCCAGCGAGGAGGACCTTCGCGATCTCCAGCGACAGGTGGATCCCATGGTCCACCTTGGCCAGCCCGGAGGCCGTCAGCCTCATAGACCTGCCGCAGTCCAGGAGTATCGTCGTCGGTATCATCGCCTCCCTCTCGTACACCTTCGTCAGGAGTTTGTTAAGCTTCGAGAGGCTGCGCCAGTGGATGTCCCTGAACCTGTCCCCCGGGACGTAATCCCTGATACCGTGGAACTCGTAATCCCTCGTCCTCAGCCATCTCTGGTGGGAGACATGGGTGACCTCCACCCGCTCCTTCTTCACGAGCGCCATCCCCCTCCGGATGGATTCCTCCTTGATGTGCGCGACGACCTCGCTCTCCTCCGGGATCGAAATTTCATAGGAGAAGAGGCCTGTCCTGTCGCTCACTTCCACCTTGACCTCCTCGAACGCGATCCTGCCCCGCATGGTCGGCCGGACGGAGTAGCGCACCTTCGCTTTCTCCCCCCTGGCTAACACCTGAACGACCCTGTTGCTGCCAGTGGCCAGCTCGACAGTCTCCGGAAGGACATCCTCAATGGTAACAGATTGTGCGGCGCCCTTGTTCTCAACTTCCAGGAGTACTGAGATAGGTTTGTCCAGGAAGACGACGGGGTCCAGGATCGTCCGCCTGGCATCGAATCCGGCCTGCCTGAGCTCTCTCGAGAAGACCATCCTCGCGAAAACCATGGTCACGAGCATCGAGCTGGCAATCAAGGCGAGAGAGAGGTTGTTGAACAAGTACGACGCGATGAGCAACATGACGGCGATCAGAGACAATGCAAGGAACAGCCCAGAGGTCTTCAAGCGCGATCCCTTCCCTCTGAAATACTCCTCCGTTGCGCCTACTTCGGGGAGGCCGACTTCGGCACCTCGACCGAATCCAGGATGTCCTGGACGATTCCTGACAGAGTGTGCCCTTCGATGTCCGCATCTATCGACAAGATGAGCCTGTGGTCCAGGACCTTGTGCACGACCGCCTTGATGTCGTCCGGGAGGACGTACTTCCTGCCGTCGAACATCGCATGCACCCTCGCGGTCTGCTGCATGTGTATGCCGGCCCTCGGGCTCGCGCCCAGCTCCAGCAGCTCGGAGTCCCTGGTCCTCCTCGCAATCTCGGTGATGTATTCCATGATCGAGCGGTCCACGTGGATGTCACCCAGGAGCTTCCTGAGCGACATAATATCCTCGCGGGTGATGACCGGTTTGACGAACTCCTCGGACCTGCTCTTCAGCGAGAGGATTTCGACCTCCCTTTCCTTCGGAAGGTAGGTCATTATGCTCTTCATCATGAACCTATCCAGCTGCGCTTCTGGTAGCGGGTAGACTCCTTCCGTCTCGATGGGGTTAATCGTCGCGATCACAAGGAAGTCATCGGGCAGCCGCATGGTCGCCCCCTCGATCGTGACCTGCTTCTCCTGCATCGCCTCAAGCAGGGCGGACTGCGTCTTCGGAGGCGCCCTGTTGATCTCATCTGCCAGGAGCAGCTCCGTGAAGACCGGCCCCTTCCTGAGCTCGAACTTCTTCGTCTCCTGGTTGAAGAAGTTGTGGCCGGTGATATCGGACGGGAGCAGGTCCTGCGTGAACTGGATCCTGCTGTAGGTGATCTGGAGAGTCGCGGCGAAAGCCTTGGACAAAGTGGTCTTGGCTATGCCGGGCACTCCTTCCATCAGTAAGTGGCCGTCCGCGATCATGCACGTGAGCAGGTCCGCAATCTTGTCCTCGTAGCCGATTATTACGCGCGATATCTCCTTCTCAATCGCCTTGATCGTCGCGCTGACATCTTCTGGAGATGTTATCGGTTTCTGCATGGTCCGCTCCTCCGCGGTTGAGACTCCTCCCCCGATTCCGCTATCCGACTATAAATGCTGTCGTCTGAGCCAAATGGCTTTTTCGAGCGCCATGATAATGGCTCAGAAGCATCTTCAAGCCAGCAAGAATAAAATAGTATTAACGATGTTGCTCGGGCAAGACAGTCGGAAGTGGTTTCTTGGCAGGCGGCGTGAAGAAGTGGTTCATGTTTCAAGTCTGGCGGCTACAGCAGGTCGCCGCGGTGCTTACGCTGGTCCTTTTGTCCCTCAATCTGGCATTGCAGATGTACAACTTCATGAATTGGCGGGAAGGAATTTTCTCCTCCCCCTATTATGCAGTACCGATCCTCCTTCTCATCATAACACTCATCATCTGGATTTTTGCAGTCGTTTGGGACCTCAAGATGAAGATGTGGCGCGAGCAGATGGCGGTCGCGATGGAGCGCAACCCGTACGCCAAGGAAAAGATGAACGCCAAGGAGATTGCCCAATACGCCCTAATATGGCTGCCAATCATGGACAACCTGGGAAAGACCGACCCGGAGGCGAAGGCACATGCCGAATCCCTAAGAGCATGGGTTAACAGGGCCCTCAAGGACGATGCCGCGGCGAGGATGGAATGGAATGAGCTCCTGAATTACATAGGGAATCACTCCGACCGCCTCCAAGAACTCGGCAAAAAGTAAATTTTTCTCGATTGCCGTGCGATTCACTTCAACTCGCCGATGGTCTTCTCGATGACCTCGGCGGCCTTGTCGATTTCCTCGAGCGTCAAGGAATAGTACATCGGCAGCGCCAGCGACCTCTTGTACAGGTCTAGCGACACCGGGCATCTGTCCTTGGATTTGTAGACCGGCTGGGTGTGCGACGCATATGTGCCGATCTGGGTCTGCACCCCCTTGGTTTTGAGTTCGGATATCAGCCTGTTCCTGTTGATCTTCCTGTCGATCTGGGTCACGTAGCTCTGGTAGATTGGTCTGACGTTCCTCGCCACGAACGGCTTCTCGATGAGGTCGATTTCTTCGAGCTTCTTGTCCCAGTGCCGCGCTAGCTTCAGCTTCCTCTTGATTATCCCCTCTATGCGCTTCATCTGGACGACGCCGACGGCCGCGAGTATGTCGCTCATCTTGTAGTTGAACCCCATGTCCGTGAACTTCTGCACTGGATGCTTGTTTCCCTTCTCTCTGTCCCAAGTGGCTTTCATCCCGAAGACGGATAGAAGCCTGATGCGGTCGGCCGTCTTCTTGTCGTTCGTGACGGCCATCCCGCCCTCCCCGGTTGTGATGCCTTTTCTGGCATGGAACGAGTAGCAGCCGATGTCCCCTATGGTCCCGGCGAACTCGCCATTGTATTTCGCGCCCAGGGCGCACGCCGCATCCTCGATCACCTTCAGGCCGTGATTCTCCGCGATCTCCATGATCGGGCCCATGTCCGCTGGTTGCCCGAAGGTATGGACCGGGATGATCGCCTTCGTCCTCTTCGTTAGCTTCGAATGGATTAGCTCTGGATCGATATTGTAGGTCTTCCTGTCGACATCCACGAAGACAGGCTTGGCTCCACAATAGAGGACGGCATGTCCAGTTGCCGGGAAAGTGTAATCCGCGACAAGCACCTCGTCCCCCTTCTTCACCCCGATGCTCAGCAGTGAGAGGTGGAGGGCGGCGGTGCAGTTGATTACGGTGATCGCATGCTTCGCGCCGGTGTACTTGCAGACCGCCTTCTCGAACTCCTTCGCCTTCGGCCCCTGCGAGACCCAGCCGGAGTCCAGCACTCCCGCTATCTCCTTCATCTCTTCGGCGTCGAAGTATGGCTTCAGCAGAGGAAGTCCCATGTCGTTGACCTTCTCATGAAAATGCGTTCCACTATCTTATCCCTTCTCAGAGCGACTTGTACATATCTATGAACTGCTGGGCGATCATCTTGGCGTCGTGGTTCGCTTCCACGTACGCCCTGCCCCTCTTCCCCAGGTCGATGCGCATCCGGGGGTCGAGCGCTAGCGTCTTCAGGTTCTCGTATAGGTTCCCTGGGTTCGAGTTGACGATCGGTAGGTCCTTGTACATGCCGACGAAGTGCTCGTCGATCCTCCCCAGGACCGGCTTCCCGAGCGCCATGCATTCCATGGCGACGAGGCCGTACGGTCCCTGAAGGACTTCGTCGACGACTATGTCGGCCCTCTTGAAGACCTCGATCGCCTCGCTGTGCGGCATGTTCTCGACCATTATCAGGTTAACTCTGTGACCGTCCTTCTTGAGCCGCTCGACCGCGGCGATGATCTCATCGGTTCCCTTGATGAGCCTGTTTGTCGGAGCGTGGACGATGTTGACATCGCCGCTCTTCGGCTCGCATCCGACGAAGGGGAAACTAGCCAGATCCAGCGCCTGGCGGATCACCTTGCTGTCCGGGGAGAAGGGAAGGAGCGAGTAGTCCCCGACGATCGAGGCGTCGACCTTCTTCTCCATCCTCGCTATCCTCTTCCTCTGCTTCTCGTCGTTCAGGCCCGGGATCACCTGCTTCAGCGTCTCCTCGCTCAGGAGGGTGTACTTCTTCGCCACGTCCATCTGTATGACGTCCGAGCCCCAGTACTGCATCACGATCTTCTTCCCCATCATCCTGAGGAGGGATAGATCGAGGTTCTTCGGTAGAAGGGATCTGCCGTAATGGAAGTGGAAGATGTCGTACCTCCGGGCGCACTTGAGGAAATTCCATTTCTTGCCCAGCGTCCTCGTCCCCCATGGCCTCGAATCCATCTTCAGGTCGATGTCGACGTCGAAGGCGAAAACATTCTTGTTGAAGACGAGCACATCGCTCTCTATCCCGAGATCACGCTGCGCCCTGGAGATCGTCGTCGCCTGCCCCGCTGGATTCGTCGGGGCGTGCAGTACTCTCATCCGGTGTTCTGTCATGGGAGGACCGTCCTTAGCTCCGCCTGCTTCGGGAATCTGATCAGGACTCCTGCATCCTTCGCCTGGTAGACCACCATGCTTCCTGCCGCGCACGCCGATGCGCCTGCATCGACCGCCTTCCTGAAATCCTGAACGCTACCCGCTCCGCCGCAGACGATTAGAGGCACAGTCACGGCTTGAGCGACCATCTTGATGAGATCCAGGTCGTAGCCTTCCCAGGTCCCGTCCCTGTCGATCGAAGTGAGCAGTATCTCTCCAGCCCCCATCTCCTCCATTCTCCTGGCATGGGTGACCGGGTCGAGCCCCGTCGGATTCGTCCCGCCCCTTGTGAGCACCTCGTACTTTCCCGTGGGATCCCTCTTCGCATCTATCGACACGACGACGCTCTGGTTGCCGAACTCCGTGGCAGCCTCCTTCACCAATGCCGGCCTCTCGACCGCCTGGCTGTTGATCGCTATCTTCTCGACGCCCAGGGCGAACACCTTCCTCATGTCCTCGATGGAGCCGATGCCCCCGCCGTAGGTGTAAGGCATGAAGCACTCCGTGGCGATCTCCGAGATAGTCTTGAACGGGGGCGATCGCTTCTCTACCGTCGCTGCTATGTCAAGGAAGATGAGCTCATCGACCTCCTTGTCGTTGTAGATCTTCACGGCGTTCACCGGGTCTCCGACGTAGCGCGGGTTCTTGAATTTGACAGTCTTCACCAGTCTCGAATTGCGGAGCAGGAGACAGGGCATGATCCTAGTTCTCAGCATTCAGACCATCTCCGCGAAGTTCTTCAAAAGGAGCATGCCGAATTTGTGGCTCTTCTCGGGGTGGTACTGCACGCCGCGGATGTTCCCCTTGGCAAAGGATGAGCAGAAGTCGATGCCGTATCTCGTGGAGGTCGAGATGTCCGAATCGTCAGCGCATTTGACGTAATATGAATGAACGAAGTAGAAGCGGGGTTCCTCGTACATGTCTTTGAAAAGGGGATCCTCGCGTCTGATATCGACCGTGTTCCATCCCATATGCGGTATGCGCAGTGAGCCGTTCGCGAACCTGACGGTCTCGGCATCCAGCCATCCTAGTCCCGGGAGGGTGCCCTCGTCGCTCCGCTTCGTCATGAGCTGCATCCCGAGGCAGATCCCGAGGATCGGCCTGTGCTTTTCGAGGGCTAGGTCGTTCAGCAGAGGGGTGAGCCCGATCTTGTTCAGGTTATCCATCGCAGAATCGAACGCCCCTACTCCTGGCAGAATGATCTTGTCGGCCGCGCCGACCGTTTCCGGGTCGCGCGTGATCGTCACCTTGGCGCCGATCTTCTTCAGCATGTTCTGGATCGAACCCAGGTTGCCCATTCCGTAGTCGACGATCGCTATCATATTGCGTGCCAAGCAGTCACTTACAGTATTTCACATAAAAGCTTTTGGTGACTCTGTCCGTCTTGTAGAGTATCCAAAACACCGGTTTCAGTATCTTGAAGGTCCTGTGATATGTCTTGAAGTCCTTTTCAGATTTCGGCGGGCTCTTGAGGATCCTCTCGTACTCTTCTTCCGTCAATCCGAGACGCTTCAGGATCTCATCCTTCAGTTCGTTCGGGTAATACGGAGGCAGCTTGATTTCTTCGAGCGCCTGTTCGCGGGTCATCTGGCCTGACCTGATCATGGCTGACAATTCAACATATCTGAAGTCCCTGTTGAATTTCGTATTGAGCAGCCAGTGGTTGAAGGCGCAGAACCTGTTCTCCATATGGTGCCCGCCGTACCACTTCCACCCGAACTCCTTGTTAAGGAACTTCTTCGTCTCCTCTTTGTTATAATCGACATAGTACAAGGGACGGACCTTCTTGATGCCCAAGACCATCCATTTCATCCAACGCATGAGCCAGAGGTTGGGGAATTTTTCAATCTTCCTTGTCCCGAGCTTCTTGTTGATGTCCTGGATGTATTTCGCGTCGTAGTAGAGCCACCCTATCGGCGTTATCCCCTCAGTCCTGAAAGAGTGTCCTTCGAGGATGTATTTCACTTTGAACTTCTCCGCGGCGATGTATAATGTCGTTGCCAGGCCGATGTCCGAAAGGGCGTCGACCTCCGGTACGGAGGATTTGAACATCGCGGCGGCAAGGTCGTTGAACTCCTCATTGTCCATGACCAATGTCCACAGCGGGATGTCCAGTTTATTCAACACGATTTCGATATTTTCCACCGCGGTCATCGAGTTCCATGTGTTGTCGAAATGCACCGCGATCGGCCTGAGCCCCATCTTCACCTTCGCGATATGGAGCAAGAACGAGGAGTCGCAACCTCCGCTCACTCCCACTACACAATCATACTTGCGTCCTTTGCCGGCTCTCTTGATGTCATTCGCCAAGGTCTGCAGCCGTTTCTCGCCCTCGGAGCCTGTCGGATACTGTCGGTCCATTTCATCCTGCAGCTTGCAGTAGCTGCAGACGCCATTCTCATCAAACGTGATGCCGGGAATGGTCTCGTCGTAGATGCACCTGGTACATGCCTTCATTTCCGATCACTGCCTCGTTCTACCGGCAAAGCCGTCGACTGTCAGAGGAATTATCGCCATCCCATATATCTATCGCACCTGGGTACCCGGGAGGTATGTCTTATCTAAACTCCAATCGTATTATCTCTTCAGCTCTTCACAAACATCTCTTCCAGTCCCCGAATTACCAGCCCCTTCTTTGGTTCGATTTTGGCCGGTAATCGCTCGTGCAAGACGTACTTGCGGAGCAGGAGATCGGGTTCGTTGACGCCAGCGAGCGCCCTCATGTGAGTGGTGCCGGAAATCCTCGGGTTTATCTCGAATGGATAGACCTTGCCTCTTACGAAACGACATTGGATATTGAGAGGACCTTTGGAATCGATTGCTTTCGCGATTCGCACGCATCCCGATACGACAGCCTTGTGTTCGACCACCTCTCCCTGGCTGATGCCAGAAGATACGACCAGCGTCGCACCTTTGGGTTTCAGCGAGGGAATCTTCAGGCGGTTCGAAAGGGCGGCGATGATGTTCCTTCTGATTACGACGGCGGAGATCAGTTCGCCTTCTCGATCCGAGAGGATTCCGACCGTGTATTCGTCGTTGAATGAGCCGACGTACTCCTGCACCAAGGGTTTACTCCCGTATTTCATCAGGTAGTTGCAGAAGAAATCCAGTTCCTCCTTATCCTGGGCTATGAATACATTTCTCGAGCCGCCTGTCCCGACGTAGGGCTTGATGATCGCCGGGAGGAAATCGACCTTCGAGATGTCGCTCCTCCTGTCTATCGCTACGGTGCGCGGGATGGTGATCTTCTTCCTGCGCAAGTAGTTGAAAGTTTTTTTCTTGTCCAGGCAGAGGTCGATCACCGACCTGGAATTTATCAGGAGATAGATGCCGAGCTTCTCAAATTCCGCGCGCCTCTTTGATAGCACCGTGAGCTCCGCCTCTGAACCGGGAATCACGGCTCTGATTCTCTCCTTCGAGCATATCTTGAGGATCTCCGGTACGAAACGGACATCATTTGCCGCAGGCACGATCATTCCCTTATCTGCCTGGAAAAGGCCGTAGCTCCTATCCGAAATGTCGGTTCCAAGAATGAAATATTTCCTCTTGGATAGGCGAAGCGCTTTGATCGCCTCCATTCCGATGCCGCCGCCCCCGACGCTGGTGACCATGATCCTTGCGCGCTCTTTACTCATGTTCCGCACCCCTGAGCCAGCTTCTCGATGGCTGCCATCGATGCCTTCGAACGTTTTGCTTCCTCGATAGTCGCTGCAATGTCATACTCTGCATGGATGAAAGTCGCTTCGCCGCTTGAGGAGTCGTAGACCGCGGCCGACGCTCCCGACGACCCATCTCTCGGAAGCCCGCAGGAACCGGGGTTCAATATCGTGACTCCTCCGACCTGCTTGAGCATCTTGCGATGCGTGTGACCAAGGAAGACGACCTCGTATCCGAGTGCAGGAAATTCATCGAATCTGCTGGAATCTGGGTAGATGTACTCTTCGAGAGGGTTCCACGGGCTCCCGTGGAAGAAGGCGCACTTCCGGCCGTCGATCTCCATAATTCTCGATGCGACAAGTTCCTTTAGCCAGGTCTTCTGCTTTTCGCTCAAGGCTTTCTTGACCGTCTCCATGTTGTACTCTTTCCAGCGGTCTGACGGGCAAGACACCATGCCGAGTAGCGTCGCCTCATGATTCCCCATGATCGCCTGGATTTTCGAATTCGCGATATCGTCAATGACCTGACTCGATTGGTGGAGGTAACCGATCATATCTCCAAGGCAATGGACGCTGTCCAGCTCCATGCCTTCGAATTCGTTGAGCACCGCTCTCAACGCCCTCAGATTGCCATGTATGTCGGAGATCAAACCAAGCCTCATGTCCTCGCCTTCGCGTATTCTTTGGCCAACGCCTCAAGACCTTTCGCTAAGTCGTATCTCGGTCTGAATCCAAGCTCCCTCCGGGCTCTGGAAATGTCAACGGCCACCTTCACCCCTTCTTGCGGGTCAGGCTTTCCGGATTTGACTATCTTCGAGGAGGAATGCGCGCAGTCCACTATCATCTCAGCCAATCGCCTCATTGTGACGGTCTTACCGCTGGCGATATTATACGTCCCGCATTTCTTTTTCGAATGTGCAAGCCAGAACGCTGAAGCGACATCCTTCACGTAAAGTAAATCCTGAGCCCTCTTGCCGGTGCCAAAGAGGGTCAAGTCTGCACTATCGAGGGCGCGTTCCATGAACAAATTGACGACCGTCTTCCTTCCCAAAGGGAACCCGTAGGGGGCGTTTATCCTCAATATCGTCAGAGGAAGTTCGGCACTTCTCGCATCGAATAGAAATTCGCCTGCCAACTTCGAAATTGAATAAAAATTCTCCGGGTTCGGCGCGTTCTCCTCCCGCCATGGGACGAGGCCTTTGGAGCCGTAGATTGAACAGCTGGATGCGAATATAAGATGGCATCCCGTCTTCTCCCAATACGAAAGGACCTCTCTATGCATCATCAGGTTGGTCACGAAGAGATCGGCGCTGAGGTTCTCGAACGATGATGGGACTGCTGAAGCCAGATATACGACGGTGGAGATTTTCTTATTGCCTATCCATCCCGAGAGCGCCCCTGTCTTCGTCAGATCGATTAGAGTGACCTCCTCATCCCCGACGGGGCCGCCTTCCTTGGCGCAGCATATTACGTCGGCACCTTTCTCCGCGAAGAGCGCGGTGACGGCGCTACCTATCATGCCGTTCGCTCCCAGGATGGCAACCTTCCCGCTCATGGTCTTGCCTCGAACCCGACGTACTTGAAGAAACTCCTGGTCAATGGAAGCGCAGCCCTGAGATGATCCTCGAAGTACTTCGCATCCTCCAGAGAGAGATCTCTTACCACCCTGCCCTCCTGCCAGAACCAATTGTATTCGTAATCGATTTTCTTGAAACCCGCCCGCTTCAGTAACTGGACAATGTGCTCTTCCTTAAAGCCACCCTTGGTCTTTTGATATTCTGCATCCCTAATGGTCTGCCGATCAAGGCCCGCGCCCACCACGCCCTGCACCTCTCCGACCATTTCGCAAACGGATTTTCTCTCCGTCTCGAGAATGTCGGAGATGACAGCCCTTTTCGCGGGAAGCGACCTCATGGACTGCCAGAAGTAATAATTAGGGTCCTCGTCAGCGTAGAAAATGCCCTTCTTCTTCAGTACCCGGCGGACCTCCTTGAACGTTGGCTGGAGCTCGGGGAGATGGTGAAGGACACCGTATGCAGTGACGATGTCGAAATGCTCGTCCGGGAAGGGAGCATCATCACACCCGGCTTCGACCAGTATGATATTCCTAATCTTCTTGGATCTCGCCATCTTCCGCGCTCTTTCGAGCATTGCCGGCGTTATGTCGATTCCATATACTTCATCAAAGAATGGCGCCGCGATCGAAAGCACGAACCCGGTTCCGCAACCTATGTCCAGAAGCCTGCCGCCACCGGTCGTCTTCGCGAGGCGCTTCAACCTTTCCCGCACCTGAGTCACATTCTCTTGCTTGAAATGCGGTTGTGTTTCGTCGTAGGTCTTCGAAAGCTTGGTGTGATAGCGGATGTTCGCTGCCCGGATCTTTTCGGCTCTGTTGCATTCTGCGCTTGGCAATCTTCTCACTCCGATCATAGCTTCTCGGCCAATCTTATCCCCTGAACCTGGCTTTCTTTCCCCGCAACTCTCGATGCCATGCACGGTGCTCCTTGTGCCCGCCTTGAAATAGGCCATCCCGAATCACTCGGGTCGCGATATATGGCAGAACTAGCATCCTATTTAAGATTTCTAACAATGTCCAGTCGTCTTCTCTCGTATGCGAGTCTTCCTGACGAGGAAGATTTAAGAAAGGAAAGAGTATTAAAGCGAGCCACATCTAAAGTGAACTTGAAGATGCATCGTTCTAAAGCTTCGCAGGATCGAAATCATGCTAAAATTGGGGAAAGACGTCAAAATCCATCCGACCGCGGAGATAAACGTGGATAACGGATACATCGGCGATAGAAGCGTCATCAGGGCGCATGCGGTGATAGAAGGTCGAGACATAAGGATTGGTCACGAGGCGATGATCTGCGAATATGCCGTAATCGGTGGCGGAAGCCGTTTCGATCCCACCAGCTCCCTGACTGCCGGGGATTTCTTCCACATGGGTCGTTTTTCCCTCCTGAACCAGGGATACGGCGTCAAAGTCGGTCATGAGTTCGGTTGCGGGGTTGAATCCAAGATCTACACTCACGGCGCCTACGAATCGGTCTGGGACGGTTTCCCCGCACAGTGGGGTTCGGTGGAGATAGGCGACAGGGTGTGGATGCCCTATGCGCAGGTCAACCCCGGTGTAAGAATCGGTAACGATGTCGTCATTCTCGCGATGAGCCTTGTCAACAAAGATTTGCCGGGCGGGTGCCTCGCTGGCGGGGTGCCGTGCAAAGTGATCAAGGAGAAGATGTATCCAAGGGAGCTATCTGCAAAAGAGAAGGGAGAGCTGTTCGAGAAGATTTTCAATTCCGCATCCGCATTATTCGACTACAGGAAAAAGCAGGCCGCTCCTAATACGTCGAAATTCAGCAGAATCGGCGATGATGTCTTCTCCGTAGAAAAAGCGGTCTTCGATCTCAAGAAGAGGACGATCGAAGGGATGGCGACTCCTTTCAGCGAGGCTCTTCGAGACCAACTCAGACGTAACGGAGTGAGATTCAGATACAAGGTGGAGGGGGATTCCTACGTCCCTTGGTAGCTTCAAGAGGATACTGGTTCTCGCACCCCATACAGACGATGGGGAGCTCGGATGCGGCGGGACAATTGCGAAGGCAATCTCGAACGGCTCCGAGGTCTATTATGTCGCATTCTCGTCCGCCGACAAATCCCTGCCCAAGAAGTTCCCGCCCGGGACCCTGAAAAAAGAGCTGATTGCGGCGACCAAGATTCTCGGCATCCCAGCGAAAAACGTGAGGTGTCTAGATTTCGAGGTAAGGCACTTCTCCACGCACAGGCAGGCGATCCTCGACGATCTCCATGAGCTGCACACGGAGTTCGACCCGGACATCGTCTTCACGCCGTCCATGAACGACCTGCATCAGGATCACAAGACCCTGGCGGAGGAAAGCCGCAGGATATTCAAGAGGACCACGATGCTCGGATATGAGATGCCGTGGAACAACATCAGCTTCGACACATTCGCCTTCTGCGTCCTGAAGAAAGAGCACCTCGATAAGAAGATCAAAGCCCTGAAGTGCTACAATAGCCAGAAGCATAAAGAATACTTCGAGGACAACTTCATCGAGAGCCTTGCGATAACGAGAGGGGTCCAGATCAATACGAAGTATGCCGAGGCATTCGAGGTCATCAGATGGATAATGTGAGACGCCCGATATGCATCGCTGGCCTTGGGACGATGGGGCGGAGCCTGACCAAACTCTGTGCATCCAAGGATTTCACTGTGAAGGTAATCAGTCGGACCCCCGAGTCCGGAAAGAGGGGGTTGGACCGGCTTATAGGTGAGCTCAAATCCAGGATGGACAAGGGGAAGCTTTCCCAGGACGAATATTCTAAGATTACCTCCAGGATAATTCTGGCAAAGGATATTTCTGAGTTCGCGGACGCAGAAATCATAATCGAGGCCATCTACGAGGACGAAAAGGCCAAAGAGGAGTTCTATCGCGCAATCGAGCCGAAGATTCCCGAGAATATCGTCATAGCGACAAACACCTCATCGCTTTCTATCGACGAACTGTCAGGTCGCATGAAACATCCATCCAGGCTCATCGGGGTTCACTTCTTCAATCCAGCCGAAGTAATGAAACTTGTCGAAATCAGACGCTCAGGAAAGACGGACGATCCCACTGCGGCGTTCGCAATAGAAATGGCCAAGCAGCTCGGCAAGACCCCGATCAACGTGCCGGATTCTCCTGGGATGTATGTGAATCGAATCCTGTTCCCGATGCTTCTGGAGGGGATCAGCGTTCTCGAAACGGCCAATAGCCCGATCAAAGACATTGATGACGCGATGAAGTTGGGGGCGAACCTTCCGATGGGGCCATTCGAGCTTTGTGACTTCATTGGCAACGATATCGTCCTGGAGATATCGGAGATATTGCTCAAGCACACAGGAGATCTTAGGTTCAAGCCGCCGGAGCTGCTGAAGCAGATGGTCAAGGAAGGAAGTCTGGGCAGGAAGAGCGGTCACGGGTTCTACGAATACAAGAAGTAGCCAGTTAAAAGAACCCTCGCGGTTTCTAGTTGTCGATGCTGAATCATCAGGATTTGATATGCGGTCTCAGTCGACGAAAGATGCCATCATGCGCAGCCTTATTTTGTCCAGCAACAAAAAGCCAGATGATAATACGAACGACGTTTTTATAAAGAGAAACTTATGATGCCAGTGATGGCTTGGCGATTAACCACCTTAAAATACATCGTTCAAGAGTGTGGAGGCGAACACAATGAACCGCCGTAGAAGGATCCTTCTTACATACATCCGCGATTCGCCATTCATCAATACCGATCTTCACCTGCTTGAGAAACACTATGATGTAAGAACATTTTCATTCAGCGCATTTCGAAAGGATAAAAGGAACCTTCCTAGGTCGATTTGGGGATTGATAACAGGCATCACATGGTGTGATGCGACCTTCACCTGGTTCGCTGATTATCACGTCTATACCGTTGTTCAATTGTCAAGACTGCTTAATAAGAAATCCATTGTGATGGTCGGCGGTTATGAGGTCGCCAAGCTGCCAGAGATATCGTATGGGAGGCTTGTCCTGAATCCAGGAATGGGGGGGCTCATTCGCTACGTGCTTAAAAAAGCAGATAGACTTCTATTCGTGGGCGATTCGCTGAGGGAAGAGGCGAAAACCAACCTGGGAATTGAAAGGAAAAATTCCTATGTTGTCCCTACCGGACACGACCAATCAAAGTTCAAGCCTGTCGGAGACAGATTCAATCGCATACTGACCGTAGGATACCTCGACCAGATGCCGATTCGGAATTCAAAGAAGAATGGATTTGATCCATTCAAAAGAAAAGGGCTCGATCTGTTCATAGAGACTGCCAGAATCATGCCAGATATCGAATTCTTATTGGTCGGTGATGCATCCGAGAAGTTGCTTCGCGACCGTTTTGGTCAATTGCCCTCTAACTTGAAGCTCGTGGGCCCGGTTCCGCACGATCGACTTGTCAAGTATTATCAAGAATCGAAAGTCTATTGTCAACTGTCCATCCATGAAGGGCTACCCACCGCCCTCTGCGAGGCAATGCTATGCGGATGCATACCAGTTGGCACTAAGATAGGCGGAGTGGTTATGGCAATGGGGGACACCGGCTTTATTGTTGATGGGCGCACCCCCGAGAAGACAGCCGAGGCAATTCGAAAAGCCCTCATGTCTGGGTCTGGAGAAAAGGCAAGACAAAGAATAATCGAAAATTTTTCTCTTGAAATCCGCGAAAGGAATCTCGTCGAGATTATCGACGAACTCATCGGAGCTGGGGGATAGAACTCTCCTCTGTCTGCCCTGCACGAAGATCGCGTCTCTCAGGGATGGAGCAAGGAATTCCGGAATCAAAAAAGCGGGTACAGTACCCACCTATCTTTTCCTAATCCTACCAACCAGATCCTCCAAAATTGATTTGATCCTCGATACCATATAGAATATCACATTGGCGGTTCCTGGCCTCCTTATCGAATACAGGTAGGTGCCATAGATGAAACACAATATTGCGACTGCGGCCATAACCAAGACTGGCCAGAGCGGAATATTCTCCTTCACCTCGAAGGAGGTCTCAGGTATTATTCCGTTGTAGCCAAGAGATAAGAGATACGTGAGGTTGACCCCCCCGACCGAGAGGTCTCCAGTGCTGCGCAGCTTTGTCCATTCATCGTCGGAGAAGAATCCGCGGGAGGCATATGAGACGTTCATCGTACCATCATCGAAGGTGATGAGGAGCCTAACAAGATAGATTGGCTGCGATGGCCAGGAGTCGTGCGGTGTGTCAGGAAATGTGGTTATCTGCCAAGAGATTGTTTGGTACTCGTTCGGCAGGAGATGTGAAATACTATCCGTGCCCGAGCTAGAGGATGAACCCTTCATAATCGGGAGGTGCGTCAGACTCCCCCATTCCGCAGTCCCATCCTGATGGACGAACAAATAAGGCTCGGCTAGCACCGAGATATTCTTAATCTCAACGTCGAAGGGGTTGGTAAGTAGGAAGGAGAAATGTCCCTCGGAGCCGGGTGCTATCTGTGGCGTTCTGAACTCGGTCACGATTTTGTTAACCTCTCCGGGGGAGCTCCAGTCAGCGGCCGTCGTCGATTGGCAAGAAAACGGCAAAAGAAGGAGGATGAAGAGCAGTATTGTGATCTTCCGATGAAGCATTTCTATCACCCTGCCGGATTACCGAACACGATCGGTATGTTCGCGCCAGCGAAAGACATAGGTGCGCCCAACCGCGACTTTCTCCTTCTGGTACGATCCCCGTCAAGCACGTTCCGTACTATCCATCATCCCGTATAAAGAATTGTTTGAGCCTTTATTTCGAGATCATATTACTCTTCCAGGAAGGCGACCTATCTGTTCTTTATCGCGGTCAAGGTAATTCTGATTTTCGAGTAGTTTACAGCAGTGAAAATCAGGACGAACAATGCTGTCGATATCACTCTCTCAGAGAAATCGTCTAGCCCGGTCAGAACTATGATGGTGATTATTAGCAGGGCAAAACTCAGATTCGGGACTATCAGAGGCTTTAGATCTAGGTTCCATTTCCTTCTCGCACTCTCGAGAGGAATTATCGAGTTGAAGGCGCAGGCTACTAAGTATCCCAGCGCGCCACCTTCTATCCCCCAAAGCGGTATGAGGAATGCCCAGGAGATTATTGCGGCGATAGTCGCGACTGCACTCACGGTTGCGATCAGCTTGAGTCTGTCAGTCGACTGCAATGACAATAGTGCGGTCCTAGCAACGGTCAGCATGTAAGTCCCGATAAGCATGATTATCACGACATTCATCCCGGCGAGGTAATCTGCGCCAAACAGGACGCTCAGCAGATCCTTGCTCAGAATCACCATCGGGCCGATGAAAAGCGCCGCGGAAAGCCCCAGCACCATCGTCCATGTCATAATATCCTTGCGCAATTCTTCAGATTTCTGGGCGCCCCAGAGGAACGCAATCTCTGGCATTAGTACCTGAGCGAAGCCGCTTTGTATCAGGAGCGCGAGGTTCGCGGTCGTCAATGCGGCAGCGAAAATTCCGGCACTATATGCTCCCAACATGGCTCCGACGAATATGGCGCCTAGGTATGTGACGGCAACGGACATGACGGTGCCTAGGGTCGAGAGGCCGCCGAATACATACTCCTCCTTCATCGGCAGGACCATTCGTGTCTTATTCGGCGCCAGGCTTTTTCTGATACGCACTAAGGATAGCGACATGAAGACCAGGTACATGATAGCGAACGGAAGCAGGATGAGCCACTTCAATCCGAGGAGCATGACTCCGGCGAGAATGATAAAAAAGGCCACGTCGGATAAGATTTCCAGTTTAAAGTAGGGAGTAACGGCGCCGATCGCATAGAAGGTCGCCCTGAGGATATAGTAAAGCGAGCCGACGATAATTATCGGGACGGCGAGGGCGAAATAGACTAGATCCACATTCAGTATCGTTGAGAGCTCCTGCGAGAGCAAACCGGTTATGGCGGCCGCTGCCAGCGATATTATGATGGTGTCCCTGACAATTATGTCGTAAATCCTTCTAGCGCGCGTAGTGTCGTTCTTCGAGAGTGCGTCGCTGATGAACTTGCTACCAATGTTCATGAACCCTGTGGAGCAGAGGGTTGTGATAAGGAAGGCGAGGGACAGTACAACGCTTGACATGCCGAGCACCTCGACGCTGTCCGCGCCGAAAGACCGCCCGACAACCATATTGAAAAGGATCTTGACGGAACCCACTATTGCGAGAGAGGTTATCGAGAGTATCAGGATCTTTAGATGATTCTCCTTCCTCCTCAGACCGCTATCAACCATAGGTACTCTCTCCCGTTATCGTAGATCTTATACATGGACGAGTGGACGCTAGCCATGAACGGGGACTCTTGGTCTCCTATCGGGTAGAGCATGGTCGACTGCCAGCCGGTGACCTTGCCCGGGATCCGCGCATCCTCAAGCATGAAAGTCACATTGTACTGCTTGAGCAAGCTGATGCCGCTCTTCAAGTCGGGAGCCGTCAACATCAGATTGACCCAATCCATCTGCGGTCTCTTATCCCAGACCGTGTTGTATAAACCACCCTGCGACCCAAGGATGTCCCCCAGACCGTTCAACTGATAGTTCAAATCCTCCTTGGTCAGGAGACCAGACAATAAGAGGTTCGTCCCACCAGTCGGCGCGAGTGCGTTAAGGGTTTCAAAGCAGCCGGAGACCGATTGGAACCTCATGTTCATTACCCAGTTATTTCCGACGAAATTAGATCCGACCATGTAATACTCAGCGAAAAGCCCTGTCGAATACGATTCCTCGGAAAGTGAGTTCCCGTCGTTAACGATCAACGCATCCGGCCACTTGTCGTAGTGGCCCACGACGAATACGAGGTTTATGGGCAGAGTGGCAGCGATGGCGATGACAACGGCCCTCTTGTAGTTCCTCCTGAGTCTCGGCCAAGCTTTTCCGAAGAAAGGGATCATGATCAGTGGGAGTAGGATTGCCGGATAGATCATCCTGTCATAGATTCTCCCGCCGGCAAAGGGGAGCAACAAGATGAATGCGAAGGCGAAGAACAGCAGGAGGAAATCCCATTTTCGGTCCTTGAAGAAGAATAGGACGGCTATGGGGAATACAAAGGCCAGCGGGTAACCTATCGTAAGTCCGATTGACGCGATAACATTGATTATTAAGGCTATGCTCGAATCCCCTTTCAACACCCCCTCCTCGAAGCTCGAGAAGTCGAAGAAGCCGGCGGAATAGGAGGCATAGCTCATGATCCCCATCAGCACTACGACCATCAAGCCGACGATCGCGGCCCGGACAGCCGGTCCCTTTCTTGCCCCAAACCGCAAGGTCTTGTCCTTCAGCAGCTGGGAGTCTATGCCCCTCCAGATGAAATACGCGAACAAAAAGATTGCCAGCATGAAGGCTAGCCTGTGTAATGCAAGCATCAGGGCTATGTCCAACAACAGGAGGAGTTGGAGCGTTCGCCTGGTTCGCCTCTCCGATTCGATGCCGCGGAGCTTCTCGGACTTGATCAAAATCCATATCGTGAGCGGTAAGAGTGAGATAAAGATGCTTCTCGTCGTCGCCGACCAGCTTGAGATGAAGAGGATCAGCGGAGAAGTAGTGTACATTATCGAGATGAGGAATGCCAATAGCGGTTCCCTGCGTACCTCAAGCGCGAGAATGAACGCGGTCAGGGCCGCGAGTGCTCCGCAGGCGAAGGAGCCGAGAAGTATCACCGCCTCGATGGAAAAGCCAGTCATCGTGGAGATCTCACCGAGGATAAACGGGTAACCAACCGGATACGACATCGCGTATGCCCCGAAGAAGTCGAGGGGGGAGATAATCCATGGCGCAGAGCCGTCGCGGATAATCGGGTTTATGAAGTTGTGCATCGTGAATGAGTCGATGCCCGCCTCATGGTTCACCAACGGCCATCTGAGGATAATGCCAGTGAGTATCGCGACAACGGCGAACCACAGAATCTCGTTCCCTGAGCGTTTTCCTAGGCTCGTAATAGTCCTCCTCCGGCTGTTTGCGGGGGCGAAATGGCGATGATGGATAATAAGTCAGCGACTTCGCTCTTCTCGTTTATGAAACCGGAAGTTTTAATAATCCAACTGTCGTCGAATGGCCGGTATCTAGAAGGGACGCTGTCAATCCTCTGTCATCATGATCGCGCCTTCGGAATCAGGGAAAAGGTGAAGGTCAGTAGGTAACTAGAGGGCGCGAGAGCTATCGTTATCTCAAAGAAAGCCTATCCCTTACAGTAAGCTTCGCGGCTATCCTGACGGCCTCCTCGCTGTTGTGCTTCGCCTTCCATCCTAGCTTCGCCATCTTTTCCGGGGAGAGCAGGAACCTCGGGATGTCTCCCTTCCAGCCGCTCTCGCCGCCGGTGTATATGATCTTCGTTTCCTTGAGGCCCGCCTCTTCAATGAGTATCTCCACTATCCTCTTGACGGTTATCTGGTCGGATGAGCCGAGGTTAAAGTAGTTCAGCTGTTCCTTCGCCTTCTCGAACCCGAAGAACATGCCGTCGACCGTCTCTTCGACGAGCAGGTACGATTTCCTCTGATTTCCATCTCCTAGGACTTCCAGGCGTGAGCGGTCCTTGTTCAGCTTGTCGATCAGGTCCGGGAGTATCCCATGGGTGCCCCTATGCCCGATGATATTGGCGAACCTGAAGATCCATGCCCTTGTGCCGTATAAGGACGAATACGCGGAGACCAACCCCTCGCAAGCAAGCTTCGACGCACCATAGAGCGATACCGGCAGGCAAGGGCCATAATCTTCGGGAGTGGGTATCACCTTTGCAGGTCCGTATATGGTCGAGGTCGATGAGAACACGACACTATTGACATCGTTCCTCCTGGCGGCCTCGAGGACGTTGTAGGTGGCCAGCGTGTTCTGCTCGAGGTCGTACCTCGTGGATTCCGTCCCCTTCCTGATGTCCGGGTTGGCCGCGATGTGCCACACGGTTTCATGCCCCTTCATCTCCTTGACGACCCTGTCGAAATCGAGCAGGTCCGCCTTCACGAACTTGAAGTTCTTCTTTCCGAAGTGGTGCGAGACGTGCTCCTCCTTGCCGGAACTCAGGTTGTCGTAGACGGTGACGTCGTTCTTGTCAATCACCCGGTCGACTATGCAGCTGCCGATGAACCCTGCCCCGCCCGTGATGAAGTACTTCATTGGATCGCCCTTTCTGGTCGGTTCTTGTAATCTCTACAGCATATTAATATTCAATGAGCCGCAGTCATCGTGTCTTCCTTTCGATGTCCCGGAGGATCCAGTCGACTGCCTCGAGGAAGGTCGCCTTCTTCATGTCCGGCATCTCCTTGGAGGCCTCGATCTCTGAGTCGACGTGGTACTGGTCGCCGGGCTCGGGGACGAGCACCCCGATCGCGCCGACGCTGTGCGCCATCTCGATGTCGAGCATCCTGTCACCGATCACGTAAGACCTCCTCAAGTCGAATCCGTGCTCCTCCTTCGCCCTCAAGAGCATCCCTGGTTTCGGCTTCCTGCAGTCGCATCCGGCGTTGGGCATGTGGGGGCAGTAATAGATGCCGTTGACGATCGCTCCGCTGTCTTCGAGGATCTCGAACAGGCGCTGGTGGATCAGTTCGAGCGTCGCCTCATCGAACTTTCCCCTCGCGATTCCTGACTGGTTCGTGATCACTATGACCGGAACGTTCGCGTCGTTGAGCTTCTTGATCCCTTCCGGGACGGTGGGGATTATGTCAAGCCCCCTCGGGTCCGCGAGGTAGTGCTTGTCGAGGACCATGGTCCCGTCCCTGTCGATGAACGCGGCGAAATCAATCTTCTTCCTGGCCATCTGAAACTCACACCCCGCACTCGTGGGAATCCCTGAGCATCATCGAGAGCATGTGCTCGATGAGCAGGTGGACGTCCTCGATCTGCTGCATGCAATTACTTGGGACTATGTAGGAGATCTTCGCCATCCCGGCGAGCTTCCCGCCGTCGAACCCTGTGAGCCCTATGGTGACAGCTCCTTCCTTGTTAGCGTACTCGACGGCCTTGAGGACGTTCTCCGAATTGCCGGAGCCGCTTATGGCGATGACCACGTCCCCCTTCTCCAGGTGGTTCTTCAGCTGCTCGACGAAGATGTCCTCGTAGGAGGAGTCGTTCCCCCAGGCTAGCATCGAGGGGATGCTGTCTGTCAGTGCCATAACCCTGAGCCTCGGGGCGTCGCGCCTGCTCGCCCCCTTGTTGAGGTCGGAGGCCATGTGCGAGGCGGTAGAGGCGCTTCCGCCGTTCCCGAGCGTGTAGATCCTCTTCCTCCCGTTCCTGGCCTTCACGAGAGCGGCGACGATCTCGCGCATCTTCGGGGGGAGGTCCTTCTCCATCCTCGTGAGGGTGCCCTTCACCTCGCCGATGTATCTGAGCGAATGCGATTCTAGGTCCTCCATCACATATCATCCCCGACGTAGATGATCTTGGAGCCCTGCGGCTCTATCTTGAAGTCGATCTCCTTGAGGCTTGACAAGGCGCTCCTGACGGCCTGCTGCTTATCCGCAGGGACGAACAGCGTGAGGAACCCACCTCCGCCCGCCCCTGTGAGCTTTCCGCCGACAGCGCCTGCCTTCAGAGCCTTCTCGTAGAAGCTGTCGATGTCGGGGTCGGAGATGCCGCTCGCGAGCGACTTCTTGAGTTCCCAGCCCTCCTTCATTATCGTGCCGATCTCCTCGATCCTGTGGCTGACGAGCTCGTGGAATAGTTTCTCCGATTGAGCGCGCATCTTGTCGAGCGTGATCCTGTTGATGGATGAATTGCCCTTCTGCTTGGAGAGTATGCTGCCGGAGTTCCTGGTCTTGCCGGTGTAGAAGAGCATCATGTGCTTCTCGATGTCCCGCTTGGTCTTCGGGGGGCAGATGACCGGGTCGACGAAGACGGTCTCGTCGGCGTTGAACCTGATGAACTGCATCCCGCCATAGGCGGCGATGTACTGGTCCTGCTTCCCGATCGGCTCCTTGAGCAGGTCGATCTCGATCTCGCAAGCCTCTTCCGCAAGCCTCTTCGGGGAGGCGCGGTGGCCCGTGAGCGCGTAGAGGGCGTTGAGGAGGCCGACGGTAAGCGCGCTGGAAGAACCTAGGCCGGTGCCCCTGGACGGGATGTCGGCGATCGTGGTGACTTCGATGTTGCTGGCGATTCCGACCTTCCTCAGGCATTCCCGGACGATCCCGTGCTCGACCTTGTCCACCGAGTCGGCTATCTCGGTCTTCGAATAGGAGACCCTGATGTCGTCCTCGAAGCGCCTGTTGACTGTGACGTACATGTACTTCTTGATGGCCATGCTCAGGACGGAGCCGTGGCCGGACCCGTAGTAGTCCTTGATGTCGGTGCCTCCGCCTGCGAGGCTCACTCTCAGCGGCGTTCGGGAGATGATCATGTGGCTTCCTCCCTTGAATCGTCAATCCTAATTATAAGGATGCCATCGGAATGTGAGCATTTTCTAAATGGGAAAAGAGACCGTGAGCACATTGCTATGATGAAGGGGACACAACCTACTTCTGGGTGCTCCTCCAAATCAGATATGCCAAAGAAGCAGCTCCGAGGCCCAAGAGTAATCCCAGCGCAATATCGTTTTTGGACCTGCCCCCTTTCTCCTCAGGAACCTCCACGATATTCTGCTTCCTCAGCTCCTGCAAATCGATGCTGTCGGTACCCTTTCTCCTGAGGTAATCCTGCACGTCTTTGAGCTTCTGATAGTCCTCTTCTCTGAGACGGACCATCCTGTATCTCTGATCATTCGTCGTCATCGCTCTCCCGTCACCGTTTCAATATACATGTGTATGTATATGTATATTATTGTATGCAATAATGCCAACAAGAGGAAATATCATTTAATACTTGTGTCATAATATCCTATTTAATGGGATAATGTGACACGAATCGGAACGACGATTATATGGGAGAAGCTGCTTCTCAACAATGTTCGCATAGTGCAATCTCATGAGATACGAGCTATGGCGCAGGACATCGGGAAGGATTACGCTCGCAGCCTGAGGTATCTTCTCGAGCATCGGTATCTGATGAGGATATTCAGAGGGATCTTCTATGTTCTCGATCAGGAAGAGCGTGAAGGTAACGGAACCAAGCGGACGACATACGAGCTCGTGTCGGAAGCGCTTGCAATCAAGGGCGCGAAACACTGGTACTTGGCCTTAGAGACCGCCTTGAAGCTGAACGGGCTCACTCACGAGTATTTCACAGTCAACTTCGTCGTCACCGACAATTACAGGACGACTAAGGTGATTGGAATCGGGGATCTCAGGTTCAGATTCTTCAGATGGAGGAGTGAGATGTTCTCGTTCGGGCTGAAGAGGGAATTCGATCTCATATTCTCTGACAAGGAAAAGACGATCCTCGACATGGTGCATCGGAACTACCTGCATTCGAAGGATAGAAAACATTCAGTCGCCCCTCTCAGGGAATATTCCCGCGAACTGGATGAGAAGAAGATTCGTGAATATCTCGTACACTATAATGCAAGGGTCAGGGAAATCGTGGAGGAGGAGCTGTGAAGGAATTTTTCGAGCGGTTGAGAGATCATGGTGCAAGAATCAGTTCCGGTGTCAAGCTTCTCTCGCCTGCGCCGGCATTGAAGAATATCCTTCTGAGATAATCGCAAAACGCGAGAAGATGCGCCCCCTTCAAAAAAATCTCTCCTGCGCGAGCCGAGGCGTAACCCTATCCGTGGGGAAAGATACTTATTTTGGATGACTGCTAGTGCCCGTCAGGTTCAATCATGGGTTCTTTTATTGATAGGATGAAAACCCATCCCAGAATGCTCAGAATGATGAGGTTCTCCTATCGTTTATTTATCCGATCTAGAAACGCATTCCTCAGAGCGGTCTACCTGCCGATCGTTACGAGGAAGACGGTCATAGACCCTTCCGCAGAGATCAGCCCCTCAGCCGTGATAGCAAGGAAAGGAGTGCATATAGGAAGGAATTGCAGGATCAGGCCAGGCGCGATCATCCTCGAAAGGGCGGAAATCGGGGATGGGTCGAGCATCGGTTCGAACACCGTCGTCAGTTCGGAGGGGTTCGGCGGCTTCAATTACGGAACTGGCGTTATCGCAAAGAAGCACGCCGGCGCGGTCAGGATCGGTAAGGGCGTGCAGATCGGTGCCTGCTGCTGCATCGATAAGGGCCAAAACCGAAGGAGCATGACGGCGATTGGCGACCATTCATCGGTCGGAGATGCAGTCCACATCGCTCATAACGTGATAATGGGGAAACAGTGCACCATCTCCTCCGGAGTCACGTTCGCGGGCCACGTCGTCCTTGGGGACGAGGTGAATATCGGGATGAACGCAACCTTGTCAAATCGAATAAGCATCGCCGCTGGCTCTGTTGTGATGAGAGGTGCGGTCGTATCAAGGAATCTAGATGCGAAGGGGACGATAGAAGGCAACTTCGCCGTAGATTCGGGGAAATTTCGTTCTTTCATGAAGTCCATCGTGAACGGGGCAGGTTGATCCACATGCGATTGAGCGAGCTGTCGGTGAGAAAGGAAGACATCATGAGGGATGGCGAATTCGCATCGATCGGGATCGCAAGGGAGAGCAAGCTCAAATCGTTGGTGGCGATCAGGACCTCGAAGGATTTCGAGCTCATAAATCAATCCAGTTCTACGTCGTGCATCATCATGAGAAAAGGCTCTCTCAAGGAAACGCCATCCAATCTCGGCATCTTGCTCTCGGACGACCCGGAGGCGACCCTTTTTGAGATACACAATCATCTCACCAGCAATGCCGATTTCTACCCTCGAGGGAAGGGAAATGAGATCAGCAGAAGCGCCAAGATCCATCCGACCGCATTCATTGCCGAGAACGGCGTCAGGATCGGAAGCAGCTGCGATATCGGCCCCAGGGCCGCAATAATGGAGAATTCCGTGCTGGAGGATAATGTGAAAATAGGTCCTGGCACCGTGATTGGCGGCGAGTCCGTCCGGACTTACAGAAAAGGTGCGCAGGTGGTTCCCGTGGTCAGCACCGGGGGCGTGCAGTTGCGGAAAGGCGTCGAGATCCACGCGAGCTGTTCGGTCGATCGCGCGACTTTTGGCGGATACACGGAGATCGGGGAATACTCCAGATTTGATAACATGGTGAGCGTCTCGCAGAATTCGAAGCTCGGGAGGAGGAGCATGGTGACAGCATGCTCCGTGATCGGTGAGAACGTCGTCATGGGCGACGATGTCTATATCGGACCGAACGCGACCGTTTCCGACGAGGTCCGGATCGGTGACAGCGCCTTCATCACGCTCGGGGCCGTGGTCGTCGAGGACGTGCCTCCTCACAAGAAGGTGAGCGGGAATTTTGCGATCGACCACCAGAAATTCATCGAGTTCATCAAGAAAATACGATAGAGGCGCATGCAATCTCTTGTCTTCATCCAGGCGAAAGGGCCGGTTCTCCCGCATCTGGTAAATCATATCTATTGAGAGATGCCTACGACCATCGCATGCGAGCGGAAGATCCGGTCCAGTCGGTTCTGAAACGGGATCCAGCCGTGTGGGATCTCTTCACAAGAAAGGAGGAATACGGCTCCACGGACCTGGATGAGTACGGAAGGTTCCCGGTCGCGTCGAGCAAGTTCAAGGATATTAAACGACCCGTCGCCTCCGAATTCCTCTTGGCGAACGGCTACGAAGTCCTGTATCCAGAGGATCACACCTTCGCCGTCTGCCTGACCCACGACGTCGATCTGCTGAATCATCAGTTCGCTGTCAGAAGGATATTGAACAAGGGCGGGAGAAAAAGTCTCAGGAAGCTGTTGCGGATAGCTAACCAAGCCATCAACCCCTACTGGACCTTCAAGAAGATCATCTCCCTCGAGGATTCCTACGATGCGACCTCTACGTTCTTCATGATGGGGCTGGCCCCCGGCGACGAGGATTTCAACTACCTCGTCGAGGACATGAGCCCCGAGCTCGGCCGGATCGTTGATTCGGGAAGCGACGTCGGTCTCCACGGCGGTCACAAGGCATTCATGAGCTTGGAGAAAATCATCGAGGAGCGCAAGAGACTGGAGAAGGCTGCCGGGCGCCCCGTCGTCGGCTACAGGAACCACTACCTCAAGATCAAGGTGCCCTCCACCTGGAGGCTGCTCGAGAAGGCCGGGTTCGATTACGACAGCACCCTCGGATATCCTGATGCTCCGGGTTTCAGGAACGGCATGTGCCATCCCTTCCACCCTTATGACCTGGAGGAACAACATGAGCTGAACCTCTTGGAGCTGCCGCTCGCCTTCATGGACGTCACTCTATACCGCCAGAATCCAGATGTTGGACGGGCTTGGGAAGTCATCAAGGATTTGATCGACCGATGCAGAAAATGCAACGGGGTGGCTACGATAATCTGGCATAATGGCAAACCGACGAAGGAATATGGCAAACTGTACGAGAAGACGATGGGCTACTGCCGGGACAGCGGCGCTTGGATGACATCCGGTGAGAACATCTCCAAATGGTGGAGGAAGAACGGATGGGTCACAAACAGATGAATCAACTTTCTTCTGAGGCTTCCTCTTGCTACTCGAATAGACAATCTTGATTAAAGATGCAATCAGCAAGACATGTTGCCAGAATCTATCTCATAGGGCCTCATCGATACGGGTTCCGCAACGGAGAGATACGCTCCTTCCTATCAATCAAGACCCTGCCATGAAGGATTTCTGCCGCTCTCGTGCACTTATGTTCGCAGTATTACGGATTTTTAAACCGCTCCGTGCTCTGTAGAAACCCTCAATGAATGACAAAAAGATTGCCTCCAACCTCCCGACATTGTACGCGAATGCCCTGAAGATCAACTCCTTGTGCTGCTGGCAGGCGCCCCTTGCCAGCACGATGTCGCCCATCTTCCGCTTCTCGACAGAGTGAACCGTTTCAACTATCGCCCTCTGATGATATGCCTCCGTGTCGAAGTCCTTCAGCTGCTTTCTTCGGTATTGTCCCTTGATCCAGATCCTCGGCGTGCCGCCCCATCTGAGGGGCATCACGGCCCTGGCGCCGAGCGATCTCCAGGCGTACTCGTGATTCCTCTCTGAGTCGTACCCCTTATCGGCGACGACCAGTCTGACTGGTTGATTCGCCAGTCGAACCTTCCTCAGCACAGGGATGAAGTCGGGAGAATCGTTCGCAGGACCGTATCTGAACTTGACGGCAGCGATGAGCTGCCTCCTCGTCTCGACCGCCATCGTCTGCTTGATATGATGCCTTATGGGGCGCCTGTTGCGAGGGCGGCCGCGTTCCCCCGTCCTCAGTTCGAGCGTCCGAGTGTAGTAGTAGCTGGCAGCCGTCGAGCTGAAGCCGGTCGAATCGACCGCCAGATGCAATATCCTCAATCTCGCCTCGTCGAGGCAGGCGAGGAGGAGCCGTTCCAGCCTCATCGTCTCCGCCCTGGCTGAGAACTTCTGCAGAGTCGTCCAATGAGGCATCCTCTCCAGCCCCAGTTCATTCAGAATCGAATCGCACGCTTCCATCAGGTCGCAGAAGTCTCGATACGACTTCCTTAATTGCTGGCGGAGCGCCAGCAGAATGACGTGCTGATGATCGCTGTAGATGTGATTCGCGTATTTCGAACGTCTGAGCGGAAATCTTGCGCGCTCGAGAATCCTCTTCTGCCTTCGTACGATGCGAACCAGTTTATTCTGCCTAGCGTTTTCCCCGTCCTGCGGCACGAGGCCATCCCATCCCTGGCGGCAAGGCTCTTGTGGAAAAGCTGGCTTGCCGCCGGGAGAGGGCTATATCGTGCCGCAACTTTCATCTTCCCAGAATGTCGCATTTCGCAGGGTTTCTACAGAGCACCGCTCCGGAAAAAGCCTTAAATCTTAAAGCGCGGTTAGGATGCAAGGAAATCGAGATGCAGGAAGGGCAGGGTGGCAGTGTAAAACCTATTCCAGGATATGATTCATCCATGGTATTGAAAGAACCCAAAATCAGCAAGGAAATCGCTCGGAAGAGAGATGCAATCTCCAAGATAGCAGTTCTGGTCATAATATTGATCGCATCTTTCAGCATTCTTACGAGTCCGGGGCTGTCCCCGATCTCCTCAATTCGCGACACCGATGGAGACGGGGTGGCAGATAGTTTCGATAAAGATTGGCTGAATTCATCATCCTGGAATCAGGCATACGCCAAAATAACCGTTTCTATCACAAATCTGGATAAAGATCACAACATGACTTTCTCTCTCTATCTCGACGGGGTCGGTAAGAGCGGCTGGCCGATCGCACCTATGGAATCGAGCATTATCATCCTGCCACTCAGTTGGCAATACGGTGACAATTCAACCAAGGCTTATGCTATCACCATCATATACTCTTCATCAGATCCGGTCGACCGTAATAATCCCCCGATCGATGGCCGTACAGTTTGGATCGGTCCGAACGATGGCATCGCAGTATCTTCATCCTATTGAGTGACATTCGCTCGGAAGAGAGATGCGATCCCAAGATGGCAGTTCTGGTCATAATATCAATCGTTTCTTTCAGAATTCGCAAGCTTCCTGATGGTTGAGCGACTCAGACGAGCGGCTTCCACCATTTCTCGTTCGCGAGGTACCAGTCGATGGTGGTCTTGAGCCCGTCCTCGAACTTGACCTTCGGGCTCCAGCCCATCTTCTTGATCCTGTCCCATTCGAGCGAGTACCTGAAGTCGTGGCCGGCCCTGTCCTGGACGTATGTTATCATGCTCTCCGGCTTCTTCATGTGAGCTAGCATCTGCTTGGTCACGTCGATGTTCGTCCTCTCGTTCCCCGAGCCGATGTTCACGACGTCGCCCGGCCTGCTCTTCCTGAGGACGAGGTCGATAGCCCGGCAGTTGTCCTCGACATGCAGCCAGTCCCTGACGTTGTCCCCCTTGCCGTAGATCGGGAGCTTCTCGTTCCTGAGTATCTTGACTACGAATCTTGGGATTAGCTTCTCGGGATGCTGGAACGGCCCGTAGTTGTTGGATGACCTTGTGACAGCGATGTGCATCCCGTAGGTCCTGACGTACGATCTTGCGAGCAGCTCCCCTCCGGCCTTGCTTGCCGAGTACGGGGATGACGGGTCGAGAGTGTCCGTCTCCTTGAACGAGCCGGACCTCGTGGAGCCGTAGACCTCGTCCGTCGATATCTGGACGAACTTCTTCAGGCCGATCCTCCTAGCTTCCTCGAGGAGGGTGAACACTCCGAAAATGTCCGTCCTCACGAACACCTCCGGCCCCTCGATGCTCCTGTCGACGTGGCTCTCCGCGGCGAAGTTGACAGCGGCGTCGCACCCGTCCATCGTCCTCTTGACGGCCTCCCTGTCGCAGATGTCCCCCTTGACGAACTTGATCTTGTCCATGACGCCCTCGAGGTTCTCTAACCTCCCCGCGTAGGTCAGCTTGTCGAGGACGACGATCTCGTCCTCGGGATGCGCCTTCAGCATGTACCGCACGAAGTTGCAGCCGATGAACCCGGCCCCGCCGGTGATGAGTATCTTCAATTCGTTCACTTCCTCAGTCGCCAATAGTAGCCAATGCTAGGGTCGTCCCATTCAAGCCTGTACTCGTCAGGCTGCTTGTAGTTGTAAAGCTCCGTCGGCGTATTGATCACCCAGATGTCCTTGTCGTCCATCGGGGTGAAGCCGTGGTAAACCATCGGAGGTATCTTGATGAATTTCGGCTCCGCCTCCCTCACCTCGATCTCCTGAAGGACTCCCTTGGACGGTGATCCGTCCCTTGGGTCGTACAATCCGATGAGGGCGTTCCCCCGGATCGGGACGAAGTGATCCCACTGGATCTTATGGTAGTGCCAGGCCTTCGCGATGCCAGGTCTGCAAGTTGTCATGTAAGTCTGTCCGAACTTCTGGAACTCAGGCCAATCGCTCCTGAAGATCTCCATCAGGAAGCCTCGGTCGTCATTGATCCTCTTAAGATTCTTGACGACTACCCCGTCAATGCTTCCGAACTTCGGTGCCATGCTGTCATGAAAAGGCTATTATGTTAATTAAGTTGTCTCGGATTCGCGATTATCTGCTGGTGTGGTCGGATTGAAAAGACTTCTTGTCATCGGTGCTTCAGGCCTCCTCGGCAGCAAGATCATTAATCAAGCGAAGGGGAAGTTCGACATCTTCGGAAGTTGCAATCCCGCGGTCGACGGATGCAGCACATCAGGCCTCGAGCCGCTCGACATGTGCTCAGAGAGCGACGTTTCGAGGATCTTCAATGAACTGGACCCGGACATCGTGATTCTAGCTGCGGCGATGACTGACGTGGACGGCTGCGAAAAGAATCCCGGGCTTGCAGAAAGCGTCAATGCGATCGGCCCTAGCATTGTATCCAAGGCATGCAGGGAGTTCGGGGCCTGGCTTGTCCATGTCTCGACAGATTATGTCTTTGACGGGAACAAGAGAGATCTGTACGTCGAGACCGATGCAACGAGCCCGATTTCCGTCTATGGGTCGAGCAAGCTTCATGGCGAACAAGCGGTTCTGGCAGAGCTCCCCACCGCCTCCGTTGCGAGGACCGCGGTCCTTTACGGATGGAACCCGATAAAGTCGAAATCTAACTTCGCCACATGGGTCCTGAAGAAGCTCAGGAATGGCGAGAAGGTAACCCTGTTCAACGATCAATGGATATCGCCAACCTTCGCCGACGACCTAGCCGGCGCGCTTATCGGCATTGCCTCGAAGAGCGCGTCAGGGATTTGGCACGTCACCGGGCCCGATTGCCTCGATAGGCCGGCCTGCGGCAGAATGATAGCCGAAGTGTTCGAGTTGGACGAGAGTCTGATCATCCCCGTCCCTTCGAGTTCCGTGCCGTTGCCCGCGAAACGCCCAGCATACAGCTGCTTGGACTCGTCCAGAGTCGAGAAGCTGTTAAATAGGGAAATGATGACTTTCGAGGAAGGCCTCAGGGAAATGAGGCGGCAGGAGCTGTCTGAAAGATGAAAGGGCTCGTTCTATCGGGAGGATACGGCACAAGGCTCAGGCCGTTGACTCACACGGGGCCGAAGCAGCTCATCCCTATCGCGAACAAGCCGAACATCCTTTACTGCATCGAGGACCTGCGGGACGCGGGCATCATCGACATTGCCGTAATTCTCGGGAACGTCATGCCGGAGAAGGTGCAGGAGTTCCTCGGGGACGGCTCGAAGTTCGGGGTCAAGATCACCTACATCGTCCAGGGAGAGCCGAAAGGCATCGCCCAGGCCGTCAGCCTATCGAAGGACTTCATGGGAAAGGAGCCGTTCGTGATGTACCTCGGCGACAACCTGCTGAAGAACGGGATCAGGGCGATCCCGAAGTTGATGCTGGAGGAGAAGGCGGACTGCGTGATCTCCCTCATGCCTGTGAAGGAGCCGCAGAGGTACGGCATCGCCGAGCTTGCTCCCGATGGCAAGAAAGTCCTGAGGACGGTCGAGAAGCCCAAGGAGCCGAAGTCGAACCTTGCTGTGATTGGCGTTTACGCCTTCAACGAGACGTTCTTCAAGGTCTATCCGAAGCTGAAACCCTCCTGGAGGAACGAGTACGAGATCACGGACGCCATCACCCTGCTCATCGAGGGCGGGTACAAGGTCGTCCCGCACATGGTTGAGGGCTGGTGGAAGGACACCGGGAAGCCTGAGGACATCCTCGAGGCGAACCACCTGATCCTGGACGGCATCGAGTCATCGAACGAGGGCAAGGTCGAAGACGGAGCATCCGTGGTCGGGCGGGTCAAGATCGGCAAGGGCGCCGTCATAATGGGGAAATCGGTCGTCAAAGGCCCGTCGATAATCGGCGAGGACGCCAAGATCGGACCGAACGCGTACATCGGCCCTTACACCGCGATAGGGGACAGATGCCAGATCTCTAATGCCGAGGTCGACGATTCGATCGTGATGGAAGACGCGGTCGTCGACATCGACAAGAAGATCGTGAGGAGCATGATCGGGAAGGGATCGAAGATCCTCAGCGCGAACGGGATGCTCCCGAAGGGAGAGAGACTGATCGTCGGCGAGAACACTACGATAATGCTTTGAACCAGTAATGCTGGTCGTTCATATCACGAAAGGTTCGCCGTCCATCACCCATCGCCAAGTTGCCTCTATTCCTTTTTCAAGGCTTATCTTCGGTTTCCATCCGAAATCTTTCTCGGCTTTTTGGATGTCTAGTGAGATTTTGCTCACCTTATCGTTCGACCTTAGCGGGAGGGCGTTGATCTCAATCTTCCGTCCGGTCACCTTCTTCATTGTCTCGATTATCGTCTGAAGCGTCGTCGGCACGCCGCTTCCGATGTTGTATACGCCTTTCGCCCGGGCAGAGTCCGATGCCAACAGACAGGCGTCAGTCGCATCCTGAATGAAGATGTAGTCCCTTGCAGCCTCCCCGCCTCCGTAGAGATCTATGGGTTTTCCATCCCTTATCTTTTCAAGCCAGGCCGTGATCACTCCTGTCCCCCGAGCAGGATACTGGTTCGGTCCGTACGGGTTCCCGTACCTGAAAATCAGCGGAATCGTGCCCGAGTCCTCGCACATCTCCGTTAATTTTTGCTCTATCTGTACTTTAGTGATTGCATATGGGATTTTTGGATTCGGAGTCAGGGTCTCGTCGACAGGTAACTTTTCCGGCATTCCATAGATCGTACCCCCGGATGACGGATACAGAATTCTCTTCACCCCTGCGGAAATGGCTTTCTCGAATATCCGCTGGCTGATTGTGAGATTCATCCTGTCCTTTTCCGGATTCTCCATCGATTCGCTCGGGCTGGTGACCGACGCCATGTGCACGACAAAATCGACTCCCTCGAAAGATATTGCTGCATCATCAGTCTTCAGCAAGTCCCCCTCGATGACTTGGATCCCCTTCTTCCTCATGAGATCGCTTTTAGGGCTCCTCAGGTCGAAGACTACAATCTCATCGTTCTTCCCGAGAAGTCCTTTCGCGATGCTCGAGCCTAGGAATCCGGCTCCTCCGAAGATTATGGTTTTCAATCGTCCTCTCTCCGTTCCTCATTCCATCCGTCATTAGAGTCAAGTGCGTCGAACTCTAGTGCCATCGCAATCTCCCGAGAGATGCTCATGGTTCATAATCCTATTTCTCCGGGATCAGAGTTACTTTTCCCAAAAGGGGCGATTTCACTCCTCATCGACTCCGGATTCAAGGTGATTGCTCATCATGTCGAGGGCTGGTGGAAGGACACCGGGAAGCCCGAGGACATACTGGAAGCGAACCACCTAACGAAGGCATCGTCGAGGACGGGGCGACGGTCGTGGGCCGTGTCACCCCATCGGCAAAGGCACCACGGTGATGGGCAGGTCCGTCATCAGAGGGCCATGCATCGTTGGCGAGAACTGCAAGATCGGGCCGAACGCCTACATCGGTCCTTATACGGCCATAGGCGACCGGTGCGTGATCACGGCCGCAGAAGTCGACGATTCCATAGTGATGGACGATACGACGGTCAACGTCGAGAGGAAGATTGTCAGGAGCATGATCGGCAAAGGTTCGAAGATCCTCAGCACGAACGGCCTGATCCCGAAGGGGGAGAGGCTGGTCGTCGGGGAGAACACGACCCTCTACCTATGATTTTAACGCGCCAACGCGCTTCTTGATAATGAACGATTTGCCGTGCCATCCGAAATTAAGATAACTGATGGATTCAATCTCCGGATTTCTCTGCAAGAATTCTCTCCAGGCAAGTTGTTCTCCACGGTCCGGATCTCCATTGAAGCAATAGAAATCATCTAAAGCGATAATGGTTCCGGTCTGTAATAACGGCGATACGAAATTCAATACTGGGACTGTGGATCCATATAAATCACAATCCACATATATGAGTGCCGCACTCTTTAAATTCAACTTTTCAAGAGAAAGATTCGGCAGAGAATTGGAATAGTACCCAGGTATCAGGGTATATTCCGACTCTTTTACTCCTGCAGACTTTAATATCTTCTTGAATTTCTCAATGCCAAACGACATTGCACCTTTTTCCCATTGAGGGTGATCATCAACGCCGTTTGGTGCAGGCAATCCTTCGAATGAATCGAAACCATAGAGGTGCATTTTGAGCTTGTGAAAATGAGCGTATTTGTGTGCCAATCGAAAAGTCATTCCACCGTAGCATCCAAATTCTAAATAATCCCCAGGAATTTTATTTGCAAAAAGGAATCTGGTGGCTTTGTAGAAGAATTCCTCTCTATGCAATCTTTCATAATAACGAGCGCGCCGATTCCTGCGCCTATCCTCAGTAGCGAAACTCAAAATCCAGATTATTGAATTTCTGAGTCTTGCTACAACTCCCGATTTCATCCGTCGCCCTATTACCGACCACATTGGTAGGTCATAAATTCTTTGTCGAATCCTCTGTGGATACCTAAGAACGCACAGAAATCGTAGCTTGAGGGTGAGGTAGAGGATGGGCCGCGTCACCATCGGCAAAGGCACCACGGTGATGGGCAGGTCCGTCATCAGGGGGCCGTGCATCGTCGGCGAGAACTGCAAGATCGGGCCGAACGCCTACATCGGCCCTTATACGGCCATAGGCGACCGGTGCGTGATCGCGGCCGCGGAGGTCGACGATTCCATAGTGATGGACGATTCGACGGTCAACGTCGAGAGGAAGATAGTCAGGGGCATGATCGGCAAAGGTTCGAAGATCCTCAGCACGAACGGCCTGATCCCGAAGGGGGAGAGGCTGGTCGTCGGAGAGAATACGACCCAATATCTCGAGCAGATCCTATAAATCGTCCAATGGTTTGACATCATGGAACGAATCCTGGTGCAGAGACAATTCGATTGCTTGGTTACTGCGTGATAGAATTCTTATTATTGAACCCCGGTTGGGAATTCAATTATTGCCCTGATGCCGAGTTGGAGTGATGTCAATTTGAATCGGATTGGAATCTCGCTTGATCAATGCCCTTCATGTTCCTCAAGAGACATACGCAGTGCAGGTCATCGAAAAGATGGTTCTTCTGTCAGTAGGTGCTCTGGGTGCGGTCTCGGTTTTCTCAATCCAATGCCGACAGAATCCGAAATTATTGATATGTATAATGACTACTACTCAAGAAAGGATGGCATTGGTTATGAGAGATATCCATTCTCAGAAGATGGAGACGATTTAGATTTTCTAATTTGGGATGTTTTAAAGAGGTTTATCAGAAAGCACAAAGGAATGCGCCTTCTCGACGTCGGATGCGCTTTTGGCAACAGGGTCAATTTCTTTGCTAGAAAAGGTTTCCAAGCAAGCGGATTGGATACTTCTGTTGAAGCGACCAATTTTGGCAAGAAATCAAAAGACCTTGATCTCATGTGCGTGAGATTTGAGGATTTTAATTCTAAGTTGAAATATGATATCATTTCAATGATTGCTCTCATAGAGCATCTCAGTAACCCCCTCTCATGGGCTCTAAAATTGAAGGAAATCACAAAAAGAGGGGGTATCTTAATTATCTTCACTCCGAATTTTGAATGTTATGACTTATACGGAGAACAGTGGCTCGGCTATCATCTCAGCTTCGAACACGTTATTTTCTACAATCGACAATCCATCTCCTCGTTGCTGGGCAGAATGGGATTCGAAATTATTTGGACTGAAGACGTGAAGGTTATGCCTCCTGTCGTTCTGGGAAATAAATCAGCAAGCACTCAACCAAAGAGGATCTTGCCGCCAGGATCAAACTTTTCGAAAATTCTTGAGAGAATCCCTACTTTACGAAATCGCTTGCGATTCATATATCGAAAGATCACATGGGAACGAATCAGAGACACAAATAATGAAATCGAACATGGTCTGCTTATCGTTGCTAGAAGGATGAATTCAAGTGAGTAGACATGAAATTGGTAGAGGATATCACATATCCGCTCAGAATTCCTGGAGATTATCTGTTCTTTAAATGGCCTCTGGGCTTTGGAGGAGGGAATGCGAGAGAAAGGGGTCATCTAGAATGAGAATATTGAGTGTATGCGTTACGATGCCTTCGGAGACTGCCGAATGGTGGCGAATCAGCAATATTGCCAATATTCTCCGAGCTAGGGGTCATAGAGTTGATTTCATCCATTACGTTCCAAGAAATGCAGTCGAAAATAATGAAGATGAATTGTCGAAGAATGCTCGAGTTTTCATAACCAATTTTCCTGGCCGCGCAAATATCGAACATCTCAGAATGCTAGTAAATGAGAAGGATTATGATTTAGTCTATGCGAACACTCATCTCGCATGCTACTTTTCTCTCATTGGTAGATTATGCCAGGTGCCATTGGTTTTCGATATTCATGGAGATCTTGTTGCGGAATATCGCTTGCACAAAGGTAGATTAAGGAACCTTCCTTTCTATTCAATCGGGTTATTTAAGCGTGGCCTGATTGACGTGATGGATTCATATGGGGCAAATCTTATTGTTTGTGTGTCTCGTAAGATGATTCAATCTCTGCAAGAAAAAGGAGTATCATCTAATCGAATAGCGTATGTGACAAATGGTGTAGATTTAGATTTCTTCCGCCAATCATCTCAGATTGAAATCGATGATTTGAAGGCGAAACTGGGTTTGGAGGAGAAGTTCGTAGTGGGATATGTTGGAAGGTATCAGAAATGGCAGGGCGTGCAGAGATTGATTGAAGCTGCGAATTCTACGAACGATGACGAAATCGCTTATTTATTTGTCGGTGGGGAAAATCGTTTCGAGACGAGAAATATCATTTCTTTGCGGGAATTACCAAGAAAGGATATCTGTACCTATTATTCCATTTGCGATATCTTGATTCTTCCTCGACCCGATAACAAGGCTACCCAAATCGCGGCTCCGATGAAATTCTCAGAGTATGCCGCCATGGGAAAACCAATTCTCACTACTAGAGTGGGCGACGCTGCTGATTTAGTTCAGAAGTATTCCTGCGGCTTAGTAGTAGACAGCAATTCCCCTGAGCATCTTATTAAAGGGATAAACGATTTAAAAAGTAGATCCAAGACAGAATTGAGCGAAATGGGGTATAGATCAAGGAGAATGGCCGAAATCGAATATGATTGGAGGAAAATCGGGGAGGATCTTGTTAAATCCGTGGAATCATTGAAATGACTGCTTTCATTGTTCTTTGGTGCCATGAATAAATTCTGTCAATCGAGAGTTGTTCTCGAGGGGTTTTCTATGAATATCTGTTTTGTGATGATTTCAGATGGCTGGGGAGGAGCAGAGAATGTTGTATATGAATTGGCCAAAGGATTGATCCGAGAAGGACACAAAGTAGGTCTGATTATCAATGAGGAATTGATTGATCACTACAGAGATCTCGAAGGGATAGTATTGCTAAATATTGGACCGTGGTTTACGCTCAATTCCTATAAGAATCGTCTGACTCATATGCCAAATCCAATTAGAAAATCGATTTCAACTCTTCTCAATTATGTAGCAGAATTCCTGAGAAGACAAAAGACTAGGAAATTGAAGACATTCATCCTCGATTTCATCATGGATCAAGATATGGAAATAGTTCACTCGCATGGTGCGGAGGCCGATTTGTTCATTTCTTCCATCGGGGATGTCTCCGCCCTTCCTATCATGACTACTATCCACGGAGAGCACGCGCTCATAGGATCCGTCCCCATTAGCCTTATGTTGAAACCTCTCTATGTTTGGAAGTCAAGGAAATTCCACAGAGCTTTAGATAAGATGAATAGGATAGTTACGGTCTGCAACTCAGAAAGAGAATCCTTGATTGAATGGTCCCCAAAACTTGCTAATAAAATGGCAGTCATTTATAATGGGGTAGATGTCAAAGATATCCAATCCCGGAAGATATGCGATAGGAAATCGACCGAAGATACCATCTTACTCTTTCCTGGCGGATCAAAGTGGATAAAGGGGGGAGACATTCTGATAGAAGCAATCGCAGAATCAAGATGCGGAATGAGAAATCTCCATTTATTTATCGCTCTTGATGTTCCACAGAATGACCCATTGAGGCAAAAGGTATCGAAGTTGGGACTCAGCAAGACTATCACTTTTGTTGGTCTTCTTTCAAGAGGAGATTTCCTAGATATGTTATCTCTGTCTGACATCCTCATTGTTCCATCGAGATTCGAGGCTTTCCCCATCGTTTTACTGGAGGCAATGGCTCTCGGAAAGGCCATCATCGCGACAAACGTCGGTGGCATATCCGAGGTGATAAAGGATGGAAGGAATGGAATATTGACTCACCCTAATTCATCGGAAATTGCATCTGCGATTGTGAAGATTGCAGGGAAAAAAGAAATCGCGGATAAATTTAGAGAAAAAAATCTAATCGATATCATGAACTTTGATTGGAAGGAGATAATTCGTCAATACAGAGAGATTTATGAATCCCAGAAGTGCCCTTCTGTTAATAATTTTAAGTATATTTCTTGATATCCTCCTAGGTGCAGAATGTCTGATATATGGTGCATGTTTTGATTCTATATGAGGCTGTAATTCCGTCATGACATAGGGAGATTATCATTGAACTCCTTTGATCCTGTCCAACATTGCCTCTCCGATACTTCTCCGCATTTGTAATGTCCCCTGCCTCCATTATGCTTCTACTAATTCTTCCTGGTTTCATGGAACAATTTGAATTTTCGATGAGCCAACTCCAATAACATATATCTCAAGTATCGAATTCCAGTCAGAATCTCGGATCTTGATGTATGCAATAGAGCGATTAGGGAGGCAATACAAATCACAATCAGAAGAGCTTGTTCGAAAATTCCTATGCTAGCAAAATAATGCCTCAACAGATAGAACATTAACAACAAGAACAACACTAAGGTGATTCTCTTGTAAGTCTTGTTTAGATTGAGGCCATACTTCCTAACCATCAGAAATGAGGAAGCGAAGAAGAGAATTCCATATGATACGGAATAAGTTATTCCCAAACCTATGATTCCCAATGTAGGAATCAATGCCAGTATAAATGTAACAAATACAAGTGCCCAAATGGCATTCAATGCAAGACCCGACCAAATTCTACTCATCCCGATTAGGACTGCACCCGAAATTGCAGATAGAGCGCTGAGATATGCTGCTATAGACATGAGCGAAACGATGTCGCTTGCGGATGAGTAATCGGAGCCGTAAAGAATCGATACAAAAGAGTCCGAGAAAACGAGTACAATAACCATTGGTATGAATAAGAAGAAAGATAAACGATTCAAAGTTCTCTCTATAAATGGTTTCAGACCCGACGAAGAGCCTGCGGAAAGCTCTGAGATGGTTGGCATTAGGGGAATCACTATGGATTGGGGTATCAGTATAAGCATTTGATAAAATGCTAATGATATTGCGAAATATCCCACTGCCTGCAAGTCAACAATCAGCGCAAGTTCAGTTGTTCCAAACCAGAAAATGGGTCCTACAAACGCAGCGGAAAGCATTGAAGGGAACGCGAAAACTATCAGATTCTTCGCGTGTCTCGGATCCGTTTGGACTTTGGCGGAAGTGAAATTGAACTTTGCTCTATCGATTGCACGAAAAATTATCAGGGAAATCGCAATTTGCGTGAATATTGATGAAAGGAATAATCCTACTATCCCCAGGGACGGAACAAGCAATAAGACCAAAATGAACATCAGTGCGGCGACTGAGATCTTTGATCGTGCTAGTATTCGGATATTCTGGCAACCTTGAGCAATCGCAGATACAAATAGAAGAAGAGCACCCGAAATAACCGCAAGTGCTGATAAGGGAATTAATTCTGTTATCAGAGGATTACCATATAGCCAGACTCCAATGGGATATGAAATTAGAACGTATATGATTGATGAGATTACAGAAAATGAGATTACAAGATAAAATCCCACTTTGGCAAGGCTCATTGCTTGACTAGGATTTCTTATTCTATTCTCAGCGATGAGTTTCGGAATCGCCGTGCCTAGACCGAACTCTGCGAACAGAAACACAATGCTTTGTACGCTTGCGATGATTGCGTATAGGCCTAGAAAGGTGGCACCCAGCGATCTCGCCGAGACGATGGATGTAAGGAGCGAGAGCATGCTAGCAACTATCATTGACAATAGCATCCTTGAACTCTTCAAAGTAAGAGTGCGCCCGAGATTGCTTTCCATTCTATCCGATTCTCCATATCACAATAGTAGAATTTGCATAATCGGCTCAGACAGTCTCCAATCTGAGAAGAATACTTCTCCTTACTTTTGGTTTTATTAGGGGCGATATTGATTGCATCGCTGCAATTCTGATTAAGTGCATCTTTCGATGGCTCATCAAAGCCATGATACGTATGCCGATGGTTGAGATTCGCAATTCTTATGACCCCTTCATTCTGAGGCGATCTTCAAGTCAACACTTGTGTCAGAAATTCTATCCGATTTAGCCAGGAAGAACCCGCCATCTTTGTTCACAGCTTCCATCAATTCGTCCGTGAGTTTTTCCTTCAAATTCCATCTCCCATAGATTGTGTCTTCAAAAATCATCTTGGTCTTCATTTCGGCCATCCTACGGTTATCGATTTCCTTGACGGACCCAATGGCCACAGCAGGTACTCCCCCCACAATAGTGCAGGGAGCAACGTCTCGAGTCACTACTGCCCCTGCAGCGACTATCGCGTCATCACCAATTTTCACTCCAGGAAGGATGATTGAAGAAACACCTATGTATGCGCGATTGCCGATTGAGACAGGAGCAACCCATGTTGCTCTAATTCTTCTGTAGCTTGAGGCATCATGACATATGATCCTAACCCCGTTGGTTATGGTTGCATAATCTCCGATTGTAATCAATCTCCCATTTGCTATCAAATCCAATTTCACTGTTGGAGCAACCCATGCCCCAACGCCTATCTTCATTCCTTTTGGGAGCAATCTTCTTCCCACCAGAAATCCCGCTAGATATTTCAATGATGATTTCAAGCTCATCTTCATTACCTCTGGAAGAATGATCCTTCCATTGTACTATATTTGATAGATGCGAAAATAGTCATTTACTAATAAGTACCTTCAGGTCACTTTGAGAGATATTCTAGCCTGAACCTCAATTTAGTAGGGAGGACTTCCCGTGAAGATTTCATAGCTGGTGCTTTGCGTCTAATTGCTTCATGAGCAATTTCAGTAGTAATCAGAGCATCTCTGAGGAGATCATCGGAGGCATTGTCGTTTGGAATTCTGATTCAGCAATGATTAAATCTCGGAGATATCATCATCTTGATTAGAGACAATTCCGCGCCGGCCTAAAATGTATCAGTACAATTCTTACTGAATAAAAGGAGCGAATTCTGGGTGCACAGGAAAAAAATTGTTATCGTCATAGAGTATCTGACACCAGAAATAAAAGGATTGTCTGATGTCTGGGCAAGAGTGGAGGTGTTGTGCGCTAATTTTGATGTGCTAGTGATAACTCGTGCCCCTCAATTGAAGAAGTCTCTGAAATCCTCACGCGTTATGGTTTTCCCATGGTCAAGTAAATCAATGGGGTCCTTCGCGTTTTACCTCTCTTGTTGGTTATTCATTTGGCTACTGAAGTATGATTGGCTGTTCTTGGCTGAAATGCAGGACGCGCCATCTGTACTCTTCACTAGGAAGAATAAAACGATTTTTTATGGTAATGTTCATCCGTTTCAATTCTCGGCTGTCGAGGAAGGTCATACCAGTTTACGGGCAAGAATCAAGAGATTCGTATATCTTCAACTTGTCAGACTTTCTTTGATTCGGGCGCGGAAGATTCTTGCAATTTCTCCTCAATTACGGGAAGTCTATATCTCTCTTGGAGCAACTCCCAGTCGCGTCACAATCCAGCCAATGGGGGTCAATCTCAGCCTATTTTCACCTGGAAGCAATAGATCGACTGATTTCTTCAGATGCATATACACGGGTGAATTGACAAGGACAAGAGGTTCAGACGAACTCATGGATGCGACTAAGATTGTCTCTGGCGTTCTTCCGTCATTTCGTCTTCGCATCCTCGGAGTATCGAATGACAACGAGACCAATCTGTCCGCCAAAGCATCCAAACTTGGAATTAGACAGAATATTGAGATACTTCCTTCTGTTGGTCACTCAGAAGTCCCGAACTATCTGAAAGACTGCCATATCGGGATTTCATTACTTTATCCGACTGCTTATTATTCGTGCTCGCCTCCAACCAAGATTTTTGAATACATGGCATCTGGATTGCCAGTTGTGGCAAATCGAATCAGCACCCATTCAGATTATATAATTCATGAAAGGAATGGCCTTATTACAGAACTTAATGCAGAAGCTATTGCCGCGGCAATTCTCCGGCTGGCCAAAGATACCGATTTGAGGAAATGTCTTTCGATTTATGCACAGGTTGATTGTAGGATGTTTGAAGAAGGACCAATCATAAAGTCATTTATCAATGAATTTGAGTAAGAGAAAGACTTGTTCTCAATGACCAATGCGGCCTCTTGCTATCTAAAGACCTTCTTTCTCCATGTCTGCCCAAAGCTTGAATGCTTACTGAAAATGCTTTGATGTCCAGAATAATTTTCCGATGCTTACTTGTAGGGAAATGCAACATATCGGTCATAAGTTGTCGACAATGCGCAAGAAATGGAAAGATCCACTCGCGTCAGAGAATGCTTCGTCAGATTTCTCAAGTTTACTCGCAATACTCGGCTTGGCTCTATCTATTACTTTGACTGGCTATCTGACATTCGTAATCGGTCGTCCAGTCTATGCATTAATTGGTGTTCTCGCCACTATCTCATGCGCGGCATGGATCCTTCTTAAAGATAGAATCTCCCTGGATAAGGAAACGACTCCTCAATCGAAACGCACGCTAGAACTTTTTTTTAATTTTATTTTTTTTGTGCTTATGGCAATCTCAATTATATTGCTATATTCCAGATCCGAGTCATATGAACGCCCCATGATCTACTTTGTAATCATGGCAAGTCTGGTCTCTGTCGTTGCGCTTGAAACACTCTTCACATCATCGAGTAGAAAAGCGATCTATTTAATTCTTTTCCAGATAGTATTGATTGGGATTAACCTCACTTTCTCCCAGTCGTTGATTTTTCCGAGTATCCTAGGTGTCGATCCTTGGTATCATGAGATGTTTACATCAAAAATAATTGCGGCTGGATACATTCCGCCGGGTTCTGCTTATTCGATGCTTCCTATCTTCCATCTTGAGATTGCAGGGATGTCGATTTTCACAGGACTGGACTATAAATTATCTTCGATGTTTTCTGTAAATCTAGTGCAGATATTGATTGATACACTCTTAGTTTTTCTACTTGGAAAGTATCTCTTGAACGAAAGAGTCGGCGTTCTTGCAGGACTATTTTTAGTGACCGCAAATTATTCTCTCAGTATGGGATTTTCGCCGATTCCAAATACAATAGGCGTCGTCCTTGCATTATTCATACTCTATCTGCTCATTCAGCCGAAGGGTGAATCGAATTCAAAGAAGAGACTTCTTGCATTCTTCTTTATGTTGGTGCTGATCATGACCCATACCATAGCA
>Ga0315297_10000054_pt1 | contig 55481 bp, 45 predicted proteins | sample YL17G15_0_MG_FD_203628 | JGI IMG/M metagenome (GOLD analysis project Ga0315297, IMG submission 203628) | Sediment microbial communities from Yellowstone Lake, YNP, Wyoming, USA - YL17G15_0 | ecosystem: Environmental > Aquatic > Freshwater > Lake > Sediment | place: USA: Wyoming | collected...
ACGATGATCTCCGGATAGACGTGAACGCTGTAGAAAAATACGGGCGCGGTGAAAGTCACCAGGAACCACAAGCCCAGGGCCAGTCCTTCCCGGCCCCATTCCCGGCGGGCGAAGAGATAGAGCTGGAGCCCGAACAGCGCCCCGAACAGGCTCATCCCGAACCGCAGAAGAAACCTCAGCGCGCCGGGCCCCAGGAGATCGCCCAGGGCGTAAAAGGGCATCAGGACGAAAGCCACCCCGGGAGAATGAAAAGAATAGACCGGCCCGGTTTCGTCGCGCTTGATGACATGACGGCTGAGAGTGGTGCCCCGAAGCACGTATCGCTCGTAGTCTGCGCCGGCGTAGTTGTTCTTCAAGTCGAAATCACGGTCGTGGATGAGGCTGTGGGCGATTAAAAGATAATGGGGTTCGTCCCCGGAAAAAAAAGGACGCCTGGAATCGAGGACGAGCGAGCCGGCGCTGAACAGCAGCAGGGCGGCGAAGAACAGCAGGGCCAGCCGTTTGACCCGGGAGAGTCCGCCGAATTTCGTCACCAGCCCGCGGCCGGGATGTTCCTTTTCCCGGCTCAACCGGCAGCCCAACATGGCCTTGAGAATAAGGACGGCGCCGATGACGATAGCCGCCAGGAGCGTCAGCCTTTGGGCGAGGTCCTGCCGGTCGAGGTAGTGGAGGAGGGCGAGCGGGGGCAGCGCGAATAACAGCACCGGGAGATAAGTCCAGAAATCAAGGCTCATGACCCGGCCGTGTTTCGCCTTGAAGAGCGCGCCCATCAGACTGGAGGACAAGGCCCATAAGCCCAGGATCAAGGGAAACAGGATGGAGGCCGTGATGAACAGGCGGCCGGTGCGCCAGACATAGGAATGCCCCAGGATGGAAAATCCCGACAGGCGTCCCCAGAAATCAAGGTATATGGCCAGGCAGAAGGAAAAAACGATAAACAGGGGCAGTCGGATCCAGCCGGAATCTTTGTTCACGAGCGTGTTTCATATTTTTCTTCTTCTTGGAATGGATTGTCAAGCCACCGGGCCGGCCGGTCGAACCAAAGCCCCGGCCTTCCGTATAAAATGGAGCGGCGATTTGATACACTTTGAGTCTGGAATGAATTCCACGAGGAGGACAACCGTGAAAATAAAATTCGCCCTTTCGGCCGTCCTGATCCTGACCCTGGCCTCGGCGCCCCTTTGGAGCCAGACGGCTTCGCAGCCCAAGGACCTGCCCCTGACCCTGGAAGACGCGATTCTCAAGGCGCTCAAGAACAACCTCAATTTGGCCGTGGCGGTCTATGGCCCGGCCATCGCCCAGGAGACCGTTTCCCAGGCCAAGGAGTATTTTCTGCCCCAGCTCCAGTTCAGCACGCAGGGCCAACACAATGAGAACCCCTCCTACTGGTTCCTCCAGGGCTCGGCCACGGTTATCGATAAAATGAACACTTACGGCGTTTCCATCGCGGAGCAGATCCCCACCGGCGGAAACCTCTCCCTGTCGTTTGAAAACTACCGGTCGAATACCACCCAGGCCTTCCAGCTCATCAACCCCCGCTATGGAACCACCATCCGGTTCGATTTCACCCAACCCCTGCTCAAGGATTTCGGTTTCAAAGTCAACCGGCGGCAGATCATCCTGGCCCAAAACAACCTGGAGATCTCCCTCAGCCAGTTGGAATCGTCCCTGCTCGACACGGTCTACGGAGTCGAGGAAGCTTATTGGAACCTCGTGTACGCCGTGGAGAGCTATAAAGTGAAGGAACAGTCGCTCGAGTTGGCCCGCGACCTTCTGGACAAGAACAAAAAAGAGGTGGAGGTCGGCCAGCTGGCCCCCATCGAGATCCTGGACGCCCAGGCGACCGTGGCCTCGCGCCAGGCCGATATCCTGGCGGCCAAGGCCCTCGTCCTGCGGAGTCAGGACATCCTCAAAACCGTCATCAACCTGGCGGCCGAAGACGAAGCCGCGGGCCTCAACATCGTCCCCACGGACGCGCCCGGATTCGTCAAGAAGAGCGTCTCCCTGGACCAAAGCGTGAAGGTGGCCATGGACCGCAACCCCAGCCTCAAGAGCGCCCGCAAGGATATCGACACCAAGTCCCTGAATTTCGGCGTGGCCAAAAACCAATCCCTGCCCGCCTTGAACTTCCAGGCCTCGTACTGGAGCCCGGGAATAAGCGGCGACAAGCTGCTCTATCTCGACAATAATCCTTTCCTGGGCATCATTCTCGGCACAGAGCCGCACAGTTGGACCGAATCTGTCCGGGACGCCTTCAAGCTGCGCTACACTAACTGGACCTTCAGCTTGACTCTGTCCGTGCCCATCAGCAGCGTCCTGAGCCGGGCCGAAGTCGCCCGGACTCGGCTGGAACTCGACCAGAGCCGGACTCAGCTCAAACACCTGGAGCAGCAGACCATCCTGGCCGTGAGCGACGCGGTGCGAAATATCGAGATCAACGCCCAGCGCTACGAGGCCTATGCCCTCGCCCGGCAGCTGGCCGAGCAGCGGCTGACCGCCGAGGCGAAAAAGCTGAGCGTGGGGCTGTCCACGAATTTCTTCGTTCTCGACGCCCAGCAGAAGCTGACCGACGCGCAGAGCTGGGAGCTGAAGAGCTTGGTGGACTACAACCTGGCGCTGGCCGAGTTGCAGCGGGCTACGGGCCTCGGCTTGGAAGACCGGAATATCTCGGTCGAGAAATTCCGCAAATAACCCCGGGCCGTCGGCGCGCCGGGGCGTCAAAACCTCTGGTTTGATTTTTTGCCCTGTGATATCATCGGGATAATGGATATCTCCGCGGTCATCATCACCTACAACGAAGAACATCGACTCAAGCCCGCGCTCCAAAGCCTGGAAGGCCTGGTGAAGGAAACGATCGTGGTCGATTCCCACAGCACCGACGCCACGATTAAAATCGCCAAACGCCACGGCTGCCGCGTGTTCGAGCGGAAATGGACGAACTACGCCGACCAGAAGAACTACGCCGACGGCCAAGCCCGCTGTCCCTGGATCCTGTCCCTGGACGCGGATGAGCGCCTTTCGCCCGGGCTCCGGGAAGAGCTGCTCAACCTGAGCCGGACCGAACCGGACTGCGCCGGTTTTTCTATTCCCCGGCGGGTGTATTATCTGGGCCGCTGGATCCGCCACTCGGGCTGGTATCCGGACCGCCGCGTCCGGCTCTTCCGCCGGGAGGCCGGCCGCTGGGAGGGCGAATACGTCCACGAGAACCTGGCCGTCAGCGGACGCATCCTCCGTCTCCGGGGGGATATCGACCATTTTACCTACCGCAACATCGCCGACCACGTGGCCCGGATCAACAAGTTTTCGGAGCTGGGCGCCCAGAAGCTCTACGCCCGGCGGAAGAAGTGCCGTTGGTATCACCTGGCGTTCCTTCCCGGAGCGCGCTTCCTCAAGAGCTATGTCCTCAAGGCCGGAATCCTGGACGGGTTTCCCGGCTTGGTGATCTCGGTGCTCAACGGCTACGCCGTCTTCATCCGCTACGCCAAACTTCGGGAGATCTGGAAGAAGGGAGAACGGATTGAGTCTTTTCCATATTGACGCCGGCCGGGAATGGCGCGGCGGGCAGAGGCAGTCGCTGCTCCTCGTCCGGGAGCTCGTCCGCAGGGGCTATCCCCTGCATTTCATCGTTCAGCCCCATAGCCCGCTCCACGAAAAAGCCCTGGCCGAGAACCTGCCGGTCTGGCCCTTGCGGATGAGGAGCGAGTTCGGCCTCGTGGCCGCCCTGCGTCTGGCCCGGCGGATGAAGCGCCGGGGCTGCGTCCTGGCCCATTTCCACGACGCCCACGCCGCGGCCGTGGGGTCGATGGCCGCGGGCCTGGCCGGAGTTCCCATCCGGGTGATCGCCCGGCGCGTGGACTTTCCGTTGAAGAAAAACTTTTTATCCCGCCGCAAGTATTTTCGGAAGGTCGACGCCGTCATCGCCATTTCCGAAGGGGTCAAGCGCGTCCTGGTCCAGAGCGGCCTCGACCCGGCCCGGGTCAGCGTCGTCCCCTCGGGCATCGACTTCTCCGTCCACAAAACCGGGCTTCCCCGGGATTACCTCCACAAGGAATGCGGGTTCGAGCCGGGCGATTACCTGGTGGGCATCGTCGCCCAGCTCGAGGATCATAAAGGCCACCACTACCTGATCGAAGCGGCCAACATCCTGAAGGAGAAGACGCGCAAGGTGAAAATCGTCGTTGTGGGCGAAGGGTCGCTCCGGATGGAGTTGACCAAGCAGGCCCAGACCCTGAACGTCAAGGACCTGGTGTATTTCATGGGCTTCCGCGCCGACATCCCCCGCATCCTGGCGTCCCTCGACCTTTTTGTCCTGTCTTCCCACTTGGAGGGTTTGGGCAGCTCCATCATGGACGCCATGGCCTGCCGTCTGCCCGTGGTGGCCACCCGGACGGGCGGGATTCCGGAGCTTGTCAAGAACGGCGAAACCGGCCTCCTCGTCCCGCCCCGCAACCCCGAGGCCCTGGCCGAGGCCATCCTGACCCTCTATCGCGACAAGCGGCAGGCCGCCCGGCTGGCCCAGGCCGGATACGACTTCGTCCATGAGCGTTTTTCGGCGGAAGCCATGGCCGAAAAAACATTGGCCGTGTATGACAAGATCGCCGCGGCCAAAGGAGTCCAACTCCATGACCGGGCCGCGGATTAGAAACCTCACCTCGCACTCCGATTTCAACGCCTGCATCGATATCCAGAAAATAGCCTGGCGGCACCGCGCCGAAGACCTGACTCCGGCCCACCAGTTCTGCATGTCCGTCGAGACCGGGGCCATCCTCCTGGGCGCTTTCGTGGAGGGGCGGATGGCGGGTTTCGTCTATTCCGTCCCGGCCGTTCACCGGGGCCGGCTCTGCCAGCATTCTCATCTCCTGGCCGTCTTGCCCCAATACCAGGGCTACGGGCTGGGCAAGCGGCTCAAATGGGCCCAACGGTCCCGGGCGGTGAAGCTCGGCTACAACTTGATAACCTGGACCTACGACCCGCTCCAAGTTCTGAACGCCGGCCTCAACCTGCATGCCCTGGGCGCCGAATCGCGAATCTACCTGCCCAATTTTTACGGCGGAGTGGCTTCGCTGGTCTTTGCCGACACCGTGCCCTCGGACCGGCTGAAGGTCGAATGGTCTCTCGCTTCCCCCCGCGTCCGGGACAGGCTCCGCAAAAAATATCCGTCTTATGATCTCGGCCGCGCCGCCAAAGCGCTGGAGGGCCGGATGATTAACGGCCGCCTCGAGCCCGGCCCGGCCCGATGGGATGGCGCGGCCGGCCGGCTGTTGGTCGAGATCCCCCGGGACCTGCCGAAATATCGCCGTGACCCCGGCTACATCCGGGCCTGGCAGAGCGCCCTGCGCCGCGTCCTCAGCCGTTCTTTCGGCCGGGGCCGGCGCCTGACGGATTTCATTTTCGGCGAGAGGTGTTACTACGTTTTGGGAAGGGGTTCCTCTTCCCCAAGGAAAGACCGATGAAGATTGAGGCTGTCGAGCTCTCGGTCCTGCAGCTTCCCTATGTTCATTTTTTTGAGACAAGCTTCGGCCGCGAGGTCGACCGGCAATTCATCCTGGTCAAAGTCCTGGCCGAAGGCTTGACCGGCTGGGGAGAATGCGTGGCCTCGGAGCAGCCACTGTACAGCGAGGAAACCACGGAAACGGAATGGCATGTTTTAAAAGATTTCCTGATACCGGCCCTCTTCCGGAAACAAACGTCGGACCCGGCGGCTTTCTATCAGGCGGTGAAGCCTTTCCGCGGGAATCCCATGGCCAAGGCGGGACTGGAGCTGGCGCTGTGGGACCTGGCCGCCAAGGAGAAGGGCGTGTCGCTCCGACTTCTCTACGGGGGGACTCAGGATGAAATCCAGGCCGGGGTGAGCGTGGGGATCGAGGATACCCTGGCCGATCTCGTGGCCCGCGTCGAGGGGTACGTGAACGAGGGCTACCGCCGCGTCAAGATCAAGATCAAGCCGGGCTGGGACGTGGAGGCCTGCGCGGCCGTCCGCCGGCGCTTTCCCGACATCCTCCTTCAGGTGGACGCCAACGGGGCCTACACCCTGGCCGACGCGGAGACGCTCCGGAAGCTCGACGCGTTCAACCTTCTCCTCGTCGAACAGCCGTTCGCGCCGTTCGACCTGTGGGACCACAGCCGGCTGCAAAAAATGATGAAGTCGCCCCTATGCCTGGACGAAAGCATCCTGGGCGAGACGACCGCCCGGCAGGCCCTGGAGATGGACAGCTGCCGCATCATCAACATCAAGGTCGGCCGGGTGGGCGGACCGGTCGAAGCCCGCCTCATCCATGACCTCTGCCGGGAGCGCGGAGTTCCGGTGTGGTGCGGGGGCATGCTCGAGTCCGGGATCGGCCGGGCCCACAACCTGCACCTGGCCTCGCTCCCGAACTTCACGCTTCCGGCGGACCTGTCGGCCAGCAAGCGTTACTACCATGAAGACCTGATCGACCCCGAAATCGAGCTCACCGGCCGCGGCACGGTCGCCGTTCCGGACGGACCGGGGATCGGAGTCAACCCTGTGGATGAGCGGATCAGGAAAGCAACTCTCCGCCGCGAGATCTTCAGGCCCTAGGTCTTCCGGGCCACGGTGATCAGGTCCAGGGCTTTCCGGGGAAACCAGTATCCCACACGGAACAGGATCTGCATCAACCGCCTGTTCGAGGGGGTGTTCCCCTCGCGCTGGAGATGGTCCTCCTTGCCCCACCGGCCCCGTTTGATCCATGTTTCCCGGTAGACCGCCCTCTTTCGCAGCGGCCGGTAGCCGGCCCCGGGGAGGAGCGAGCCGTTGAGCTCGGCGAATGACAGCTCCCGGATGTGGTCCGGACTCACGGGCCAATCCTCCTTGTTGAGGACGTTGACCCGCCTCTGCCGGTTGGGCGTCGTGACGATGAGGATCCCTTCCTTTTTCTGGACCCGGTTCCATTCGGCCAGGGCGGACTCGGGGCGGGGAAGGTGTTCAAGGATCTCCCCGGCGAAGAGCCCCTCGAAGCTTCCGTCCCGGAAGGGAGGGAGCGCCGCGTCGAAGACGAGCCAGGCGATCCCGGGATAGGCGGCCTTTCGCTTCCGGATCTGCTCGAAGGACAGGTCCCCGGCGACGACCTTGAACGGGAACTCCTGATCGAAGGCGGTGAACAGCGAAAGGCCGCACCCGACGTCCAGGACCGTGCCCCGGAAATAGCGCTGGAAGTACTTCTCCAGGACCTTCAGCTTGAAGTGGTGGAGCAGGTCGAGGAAAGGAAGATCGGGAGCCCAGCCGTCGACCTTGTTCTGCTCCGCGACGTAAGCCTTGAGGACTTCGGGCTTGCTGACCTTGACCAGCATCCGGGTGAAACCCAAGATCTCGTTCTTCGAGTTCAGAACGACGAGCGTGCACTCCTGGAGCGGCTTGAGGGCGTAGTCCGGGTTGAACCAGCCGTTGGGCGGGGTGAGCTCCGTCCCGTTCTTAAACAGGCGCACGGACCGGCCGTTGATCCGGTTGAGATCGAACTCCACTTGAAGGGCGGAGGTCCCCGGGCCGGGGTTGAAATGCCACCAGCCCAGATGGTTTTCCGGATGGGTCTGAGGCTGGAAGCCGTAGATGTCCACGGCCAGGATGAGGTCTTCCTGTCCGGGCAGGGTGACGTCGATCGTCGTCCCGGCCCGGCCGCCCGCCAGGGTCACCGCTGGGTCGGAACGGGAGATCCGGGGGAGCGCCTGCTGCGACAGTTTGGGCATCGCCGTCGCGTGAATTTGTATGCCAGGGGGACGGATTTGTCAAATGCCCGGGCCCCCCGGCTCGAACCGCCGGGACGATACGATGTATTGAAAATAACTTTATGATTATTATAAAATATATAGTGTTACTAAATTTAAAAACGCGCCCCCGGGGGACGGGTTGAAGGAGAGCCGTATGAGCCGCTTGAATAAAAAGGAGAAGACCTGGCTGGAGGACAAGTTCGGGCCGCGGGTCAATTTCCGCGAGACCGAGCGCCTGCTCTACGGCCATGACATCGCCGCCATGCCGGGGCTGTTCAAGCCGCTCATCGGCCGGACCATCCCGGCCGCCGTCGTTCAGCCCCAGAACGAGCGGGAGCTCGCGGAGCTCATGGCCTGGGCCGCGGAAAAGAAGATCCCCCTCGTGCCGCGCGGCAAGGGATCTTCCGGCTACGGGGGGGTCATCCCCACCAAAGGAGGCCTGGTCGTCGATTTCTACCGGATGAAAAAAGTCCTGGACGTTGACCCGAAGGCCGAGACCGTCACCGTCGAGCCGGGCATCACCTGGGAGCAGCTCGACGCCGCGCTCAAGCCCAAGGGCCTAACCCTTCGGCTCTATCCCACGAGCTATCCGAGCTCTTCGGTCGGCGGCTGGCTGGCCCAGGGCGGGGCCGGAATCGGTTCTTATGAATTCGGCTGGTTCATCGATAACGTCGCGAGCGCCCGGGTCGTTCTCTCCTCGGGCGAGGTGCGCGAGCTGGCGGGCAAGGACCTGGAGCTCGTCTCCGACGCCGGCGGCGTCACGGGTTTCATCAGCCGCGTGACGGTCAAGGTGCAGAAGCTCGAAGACCTGGAGGTGGCGGCCGTCGCCTGTCCCGATGCCGAGCTCCTGACCCGTGTCTTCCGCCAGCTGATCGAACGGAAACTGCCGTTATGGTCCGTCGTCTTCATCAATCCCAAGATGGCTGAGCTGAAGAACAAGGCGCCTGTCCGAACGCACTACGGCCATCCGGCCGAGCGCAAGGTCATCCTGCCCGCGGCCTATGTCGCCACCCTGGCCTTCCGCAAGAAGGATAAGGCCGCCGTCCTGGCCGCCCTGCCCGAGATCCTCAAGCCCTGTCAGGGCGAGATCCTGAGCGACAGGATCGCCGCGCATGAGTGGGAGAACCGCTTCAAGCTCATGATCGTCAAACGCTTGGGCCCGTCGCTCGTCCCGGCCGAGGTCGTCGTGCCCTTGGACAAGCTGGGGCCGGTGATGGAGGAGATCGAAGCCAAGATCAAGCAGCCGGTCGTCAAGGAAGGCGTCATCGTTCCCAACGGCCGCGACGGAAAGCCCGAAGCCGTCATCCTGGGCTTCATCCCCAGCGATCAGAGAAAATTTACCTACAACTTCGTCTTCGGCCTGGTGTTGTCGATCATGAAGATCGCCAAGAGATACGGCGGCCGTCCGTATGCCGTCGGGATGTATTTCACCGGCAAGCTCGACGCCATCCTCGGCCGGGACCGGGTCAAAAGGATGAAGGCCTTCAAGAAAGAGGCGGACCGAAGGCGGATCCTGAATCCGGGGAAGGTCCTGACGCACCGGCTCCTCGGCCGCGTGGTCGACCTGGCCGGCGCCTTCGAGCCGCTGGTGCGGCCTTTCGGGAATCGCGTGGTGACCAAGGTCGGCGAGCACATCGGGACGAAGCCGGTGAAGGGCATCCCGGCCGACGTGGCCTGGTACGCCTACGGTTGTTCCCAGTGCGGCTACTGCATCGACGAGTGCGACCAGTTCTACGGCCGGGGCTGGGAGAGCCAGTCGCCGCGGGGCAAGTGGTACTGGCTGCGCCAATACATGGAAGGCAAGGCCGAATGGGACCAGTTCATGGTGGACACCATCTTGATTTGCACCACCTGCGAGCTGTGCAACCTGCGCTGTTCGGCCGCCCTGCCCATCGAGCCGAGCTGGATGAAGCTCAGAGGCAAGCTCATTCACGAGGACAAGCGAATGACTTTCCCGCCCTTCGAGATGATGGCCGCAGCGACGCGGGCCGAGGGCGACATCTGGGCCGGATACCGGAAGAACCGCTGGGACTGGTTCCCGGCCGAGCTCCAAGCCAAGCACGGCCCGGGCGCCAAGGCCAAGGCCGTCTACTTCGCCGGATGCACCGCGTCCTATGTCGAGCACGACATCGGCCAGGCGACGGCCACCCTCCTCGACGCCGCCGGCGTGGATTTCACCACCCTGGGGAACGTCGAGAACTGCTGCGGCACGCCGATGCTGGTCGCCGGCAAGTGGGACGTCTTCGAGGAGACGATGCGCAAGAATATCGCCGCGGTCAAGGCCGTGGGCGCCGATACGGTCATCTGCTCCTGCCCGGCCTGCGACATGATGTGGCGGCACGCCTACCCGGACTGGTGCCAGAAGCTCGGGATCGAGTACGGGATCACCGCCAAGCATTACAGCGAGCTGGTCGCGGACAAGATCCGGTCCGGGGAGTTCAAGTTCAAGAATCCCATCAAGGAACGGGTCACCTGGCACGACTCCTGCCATATCGGCCGGGTGTCGGGCGTCTATGAGGAACCGCGCGAGGTCATCAAGGCCATCCCCGGCGTCGAGTTCGTGGAGATGGCCCATCACCACGAGGAGGCCCATTGCTGCGGGAGCGTCCTGACCCTGATCGGGGAACCGCTCGTCGCCCACGACATCGGGAAGATCCGGATGGACGAGGCGGTCGAGGCCAAGGCCGACTCCGTCCTGGCCCTCTGTCCCTGCTGTCAGTTCCAGCTCCGGGTGACCAAGGACAAGAAGAAGATGGACGTCCAGGTCCACGACCTGGCGGCCTTCGCCTGCCGGTCCCTGGGCAAGAACTTCGCCGACCCCCACCCGGAAGTCCTCCGGCAGTGGGCCGTCTTCGAGGGCATGATCGCCCTGATGACGCCCCGGGGATTCGCCAACCTGATGGACACGATGTGGCCCGAGCTGCTCAAGGCCATGCCCCTGGGCATGGGCGGGATGATGCGGTTCATGGGCAAGCTGGGGTTCGTGGGCGGGGCGATGTTCGGCCTGATGAAGCCGCTCTTTCCCGTGCTCTTCCCCAAGCTCCTGCCGGGGATGATGCCCAAGGTCATGCCGGCCATGCTCGACCGGATCGGGAAGATGATCCCCATGCCCGACTACATGGCCGAACAGATGCCGGAGATGATGCCCAAGGTCATGGATAACCTCATGCCCCATATGCTGCCGGATGTCGTGCCCCTGGTCGTGCCGGGGATGATCCGCTTCCTGCGCGGCCGGGCTTAGGGCGAGGGCGCGGGCCGACACGGGGCGCCGGTCATCGCGGCCAAGGAATGCCTTCCGGCCTCTGTATCACGTTGACTCCCATGACACGGGGTGGTATAAAATGGGAGATTTCCAGTCGAAACGGACCATGCGCTCCCTCAATTATAAAAAAGCCGGCGTCAACATCGACCGGGCGGACGAATTCATCCGCCGCATCAAACCCCTGGTCAAGCAAACCGGCCGGCCCGAGGTCATCGGCGGCCTGGGCGGTTTCAGCGGCCTGTTCGCCCCAAAGCTCAAGAATGTGAAGGAGCCGGTGCTCGTCTCGTCTACGGACGGCGTGGGCACCAAGCTCCTTATCGCTGAGGCGATGCACCGCTATGACACGGTCGGCCTGGACTTAGTGGCCATGTGCGCGGACGACGTGGCCGTGGTCGGCGCCGAGCCGTTGTTCTTTCTGGATTACATCGCCGTCGGCACAATCGAGCCGGCGACACTCGTCAGCCTGGTGAAAGGCATCGCCCGGGGCTGCCGCCTGGCCGGGTGCAGCCTCGTCGGCGGCGAGACGGCCGAGCTTCCCGGGTTGTATGAACGCGGCAAGTTCGACCTGGCCGGGTTTTGCGTCGGCCTGGTCAGCCGGGAAAAGATTATCGACGGCCGGGGCTGCCGGGCCGGGGACGTCGTTTTGGGCTTGGCCTCGAGCGGCTTGCACAGCAACGGCTATTCTTTGGCCCGCAAGGTTTTTCGGCCGGCGGAGGTCAAGGGCCGGCTGGGAGCCGAGCTGCTCCGGCCCACGCGGATTTACGCCAAGACCGTCCTCAGCCTGATCAAGAGGGTTCGGGTCAAGGCCATGGCCCACATCACCGGCGGCGGGTTTTACGACAACATTCCCCGGGTCATTCCGGACGGCCTCCAGGTCCGCATCCGAAAAGGCTCGTGGCGCGTGCCGCCCATCTTCAGCCTCATCCAGGAGCGAGGCCGCATCAAGGAACGCGAGATGTTCCGCACGTTCAACATGGGCATCGGCCTGGCGGTCGTCGTGGGGAAGCGCGATGCCGCCCCCGCCGTGCGGCACTTGGCCCGTCTCGGACAGAAGGCTTGGGTTATCGGCGACTTGGTCCGGGGAACGCACGAAGTCGTTTTATGAATCATCGCTTCCGCTTAGCCCGATTCAACCCGCTCATAATTTTTATTACCGGGGGAGAACACACATGAAAAAAATCGCCGTCGCCTTTCTCGCGGTCATTCTGGTCTTTTCCTTGGCCTGCAAGAAAGCGCCCGAGCGCATCGCCGTGCAGCACATCCTCATCGCTTTCCAGGGGTCGATCCCCGAGGCGAAAGTGACGCGCACTCAGGCCGAGGCCGAAACCCTGGCCAAGCAAATCTACGACCGGGCCAAAAAGGGAGAGGATTTCGGCGCGCTGGTCAAGCAGTACACGGACGATGAATATCCGGGGATTTACCGCATGTCGAACTTCGACGTTGCGCCCGATGCGTCCAAACAGGAATACTCCCGGGCCAAGATGGTTCAGGCCTTCGGCGATGTCGGCTTCTCGCTGTCGGCGGGAGGCATCGGGCTGGCCGTCTATGACCCGAAAACCAGCAAGTACGGCTGGCACATCATCAAAAGATTGGAATAAGCGTTTTTCCGTTCCCGGCAGGGCCATCTGTTCATGAGCATTCGCGTCGGCATCGACACCGGAGGCACGTTCACCGATTTCGTCATCCTCGGCCCGCAGGGCATGCGCGTCTGGAAGGTGCTGTCCACGCCGGCCGACCCGGGCCGGGCTATCCGGCAGGGGCTCCGCGAGACCGGCGCCCTCGGCCGCGATGCGGACATCATTCACGGATCGACCGTGGCCACCAACGCCTTGCTCGAGCGCAAGGGCGTGCGTCTGGCCTTCCTCACCACCCGGGGGTTCGAGGACATCCTGGCCATCGGGCGCCAGACGCGCCGGGAGCTGTACAACATCCTGGTCGAGAAAAGGGAGCCGCTCATTCCGCGCCGGCTGTGTTTCGGCCTGGACGAACGCACCCTGGCCGACGGATCCATCCTGAAAAAAATCGCCCGGGCCCGGGTGGAGAAGATTGTCCGGCTGCTGAAAAAGCAGGGAGTAGAGTCCGCGGCGCTGTGCTTTCTCCATTCCTACGCCAACCCCTCCAACGAGAGGGCCGTGCTCCGGATTCTGGCCGAGCACGGGCTGGCCTGCTCGGCCTCGCACCGCATCCTTCCCGAATACCGGGAGTTCGAGCGGGCCAGCACTACGGCCATCAATGCCTATGTCGGCCCCCTGATGTCCGGTTATATCGGCCGCCTGGAGAAGGACCTTGAAGCCGGCCGGCTGCGGATCATGCAATCCAACGGCGGCTGCGTCTCTTCGCGGGGCGCCAAGGAGAATCCGGTCTGCACCATCCTCTCCGGCCCGGCGGGCGGTGTGGTGGGCGCCAAGGAAGTCGCGGAGCGGGCGGGCTTCGACCGCATCATTTCTTTCGACATGGGAGGGACGTCGACCGACGTCTCCCTCTGCGACCGGGAAATCGCCGCAACCACCGAGTCGGTCATCAGCGAGATGCCGGTCAAACTGCCCATCATCGACATCCACACCGTCGGGTCGGGCGGCGGGTCGATCGCCTTCGTCGACGAGGGCGGGGCCTTGCGCGTCGGACCTCAGAGCGCCGGCGCAGACCCCGGCCCGGTCTGCTACGGCCGGGGGCGGGAGGTGACTGTCACCGACGCCAACCTGGTCCTGGGCCGGCTCGACCCCGGGACGTTCCTGGGCGGGGCGATGACCATCTACCCCGACCGGGCCCGGCGGGCGGTGGAGCAATTCGCCGCGAGGCTGGGCATGACCGCCGGCCGCCTGGCCGAGGGAATCGTCCGCGTCGCCGACGCCACTATGGAGAGGGCCATCCGGGTCATTTCCGTGGAGCGAGGCTATGATCCGCGGGACTTCGCCCTGCTGTCCTTCGGCGGCGCGGGCGGTATGCACGCCTGCAGCCTGGCCGGGCGTCTCCGCATCCCGACGGTCATCGTGCCCAAAAACGCGGGAGTCCTGTCCGCCCTGGGCATGCTCCTATCCGACGTGGTCAAGGATTATTCGCGGTCCGTTCTCAGGACGGGGGAGGGGGCGGCGTTCGCCGCGCTCGAACGCTTGTTCGAACCCATGCTGAAGCGGGCCGCGCCCGACCTGCGGGCCGAGGGCTTCGACCGGAGCCGGATTCGGCTCGTTCGGGCCGTGGATGTCCGCTACGCCGGCCAATCGTACGAAATCACCGTGCCGTTCGGCCCCCAATTCCGAAAGGCCTTTGACGCCGCCCACCTGCGCCTCTACGGCTATGCCGACGAGAAGCCGACGGCGGAAGTCGTGAACCTGAGGGTCAAAGCTTTGGGCTTGACCCGGAAACCCGGCTTGACCAAACACCCCGGCCGGGGCGCCGACCCCTCGGCCGCCCGGGTGGACCGGCGCCCGATGACCTTCGACGGCCGGCCGCACCCGTCCGACATATTCCGGCGCGACCGCCTCCTGCCGGGCAACGTTTTCCGCGGCCCCGCCCTGGTCACGGACTATGAATCCACTTCGGTCGTGGCGCCCGGCTATGTCTGCCGGGTGGACGGTTTCGGCAACTTAGTCATTCGGAAAGGATCAGGACGATGAAGGCCAGACGCCGTCCGCAGTCCGACCCGATCGAGCTCGAGATCTTTAAAAGCCTGTTCGTTTCCGTGGCCGAGGAGATGGGCGTGGCCCTGACCCGGGCATCGTTCTCGCCCAACATCAAGGAGCGCAAGGATTTTTCCTGCGCCATCTTCGACGCCGGGGGACAGACCGTGGCCCAGGGCGACCATTTGCCCGTCCACCTGGGCGCCATGCCCCTGTCCGTGGCCAGCGCCATAGAGAACGTGGCCCTGGAGCCGGGGGACACGGTCATCCTCAACGACCCCTTCCGGGGCGGCACCCATCTTCCGGATATCACCATGGTTTCCCCGGTCCACGTCGCGGGACGGTCCGACCCCGCTTATTTCGTGGCCAATCGCGCCCACCATTCCGACGTGGGCGGCATGGCCCCGGGGTCGATGCCCCTGGCCACCGAGCTGTTCCAGGAGGGGATCATCATTCCCCCGGTCAAGCTCGTCCGGCGCGGCCGGATCGACCGGGATGTGCTGGACTTCATCCTGGCCAACGTCCGGACGCCCGAGGAGCGCGAGGGCGACCTGACCGCCCAGCTCGCGGCCAATCGCATCGGGCAGAAGCGCATCCTGGAGATCACGGCCAAGTACGGCTTTCCCAAGGTTCAGGAACAGATGAAGAGCCTCCAGGATTATTCCGAGAGAATCCTGCGCCGGGCCCTCCGGGAATTCCCCGAGGGCGTTTATGAGTTCCAGGATTTCATGGACGGCGACGGCCTGACGAGCGGCCCGGTGCGGATCAAAGTGCGGGTCCGGCTCCGGGGGGACGCGGCGGTCGTGGATTTTTCGGGCTCGGACGGCCAGGTCGGGGGCAACATCAACGCCAACTACGCCATCACCCTGTCCGCGACGCTGTATGTTTTTCGCTGTATCATTCCGGGCGACGTCCCGTTCAACGCCGGCCTGCTCCGGCCGCTTCAGGTCATCGCCCCGTTGGGAAGCGTGGTCAACGCCCGGCCGCCCGCGGCCGTGGCGGGCGGGAACGTGGAAACATCCCAGCGGATCACCGACGTTCTGCTCGGCGCCCTGGCCAAGGCCGTGCCGGGCCGCATCCCGGCGGCGAGCAGCGGGACGATGAACAACGTCACCTTCGGCGGGATCAACCCCGCGACCGGCAAGAGCTTCGCTTACTACGAAACGATCGGCGGAGGCATGGGCGCCAGCCCCCTGCGCGACGGGCTCAGCGGCGTCCATACCCACATGACCAACACGCGCAACACGCCAGTGGAAGCCCTGGAGCACTATCTTCCCGTTCGCATCCGGCGCTATTGCCTGCGGACGGGGTCGGGAGGCGGGGGACGGTTTCGGGGCGGGGAAGGCATCATCCGCGAGTTCGAATTCCTGGCGCCGGCCCGGGTCAACATCCTCTCCGAGCGGAGGCTGTTTGCGCCCTACGGGCTCCGGGGCGGGCAGCCGGGTCAAAGAGGAAGGAACACGCTGGTGGAAGCCGGCCGGAGCCGGGCTCTCGGCTCCAAGGTGAGCCTGGGCGTTAAAACCGGCGATCGCCTGAAGATCGAAACCCCGGGCGGCGGCGGCTACGGACGTTCGAAGAAGGGCAAGCGATGAACGCCGAACGGGTTCCGCCGGCGGCCGCCCCCTGGTATCGAGGCGTCACCTCCCATCAGAAAAAAGCCCTGTTGTCCGCGTCCCTGGGATGGATGCTGGACGGCATGGACATCATGCTGTATTTCATGGTCCTGGCCGAGCTCATGAAGCATTTCGGCATGAGCAAAGCCATGGGCGGATTGATGAGCTCCCTGACGCTCCTGGCCTCGGCCGCGGGCGGGATCCTGTTCGGGCTGGTGGCCGACCGGATCGGCCGGGTCAAAGCCTTGATGGGCAGCATCCTGGTTTACTCCGTTTTCACCGGGGCCTGCGGGCTTTCGGGAAGCATTTGGCAGCTGGCGATTTTCCGAACCCTGCTCGGCCTGGGCATGGGCGGCGAATGGGCCACCGGCGCGGCTCTTGTGGCCGAGACCTGGCCGGCGGAGAAGCGGGGCAAAGCCCTGGGACTTGTCCAGAGCTCGTGGGCCGTCGGCTATGCCCTGGCCGCGGTCATCACCGCCCTGGTCCTGCCCCGATTCGGCTGGAGGGCGGTGTTTTTCGTGGGGGTCCTGCCCGCCCTCATCACCGTCTGGATCCGGAAGCACGTGGACGAGCCCGAGATCTGGAAGAGGGCGAGCCAGCGGCAAAAGAGCGAGGCCCGGCGGGCCAAGCTCAGCCTCATCTTCAAGCCGCCCTATTTGAAAAACACTCTGGTGACGACCTTGATGAACGCCGGGACGATGTTCGCCTATTGGGGGCTCTTCACCTGGATCCCGAGCTACCTCGGCCTTCCGGCCAAAGAGGGCGGGCTGGGGCTCGACATCGTCAAGACCTCGACCTGGATCCTGGTCATGCAGGCCGGGATGTGGCTGGGCTACGTCAGCTTCGGGTTCATCTGCGACAAGGTGGGCCGCAAGCCCACGTATATTTTCTATTTGTTTGCCGCGGCGGCTCTGGTCATTCTTTACGGCCGCGCCCGGAACAACACCATGCTCCTCGTGCTCGGACCGTTCCTGGCTTTTTTCGGCACGGGCTATTTCTCCGGCTTCGGGACGATCACCGCGGAGATTTTTCCGACGCGCATCCGCGCCTCGGCCCAGGGGTTCACTTACAACATCGGCCGCGGGCTGAGCGCTTTGGCCCCGTTCACCATCGGGGCGCTGGCCAAGAGCTACGGCCTGTCGATCGCTTTTTATCTTACCGCAGCCTTCTTCGTGTTTTCCGCGTGTATGGCTTTTGCCTTGCCCGAAACCCGCGGCAAGCAGCTGGAATAGCGTCGGCTTCCTAAAAGCCGGCGCTTCTATTTCACCACGGGAAGCTCAAGGACACTCGGATGTTGGGCGTCGTGATAAACCGTGATGCGGGCCGTCCGCGCGTCCTTCGCTGATTCATCGGCTACCACGCCTCCGCTGTTGTAATTCTTTTGCAGGGCATAAGAATTAGGCGATTTCAGCAGCAAGCGCAGCCTGCTCCCCTTGGACACTCGGCGGGAAAACCAGTTGAAGGACTTGAACTCATAGCGATTGATCTCTCCGGACTTGACCAGTTTCTCCTGCCGGAGCGAGTCGCGGTAACGCGCCCGCATGAAGTCCTGAGCGAGCAGTACGCTCGATCCGTCCGGCATGATCTCGAAGACGGCGACCTGGAAATCCGTGTCCGGAACGTCCATGGCCATCCAGCACGTGAATTTGGCATAGCCGCTGATCTCCGCGGCCTCCTGAAAAGGCGCGCCGTGGTATATGACGCCGTTCCCGAAGAGATTGAGCGCCGCTCGCTGGTCGGTCAGGCTGTGCTCCCCGATGGCGCGCTCGACTTCGGCCGGACGGGTGTCCAGCGGATCATAAACGTAAGAGTCCGGCTTTTCCTTGAGGGGTTTCTCCGGCCCGAGCATCCCGGAAGAGAAGGCATCGTTGGCCGCGCCATTTGAGTGAAGATACAGGAGCTGCTTTTCCGGGGCTATCGCCCCGAGATCGTCCGCGTATTTCCAGCATTCGGCGCCCGGCCCGACGACATAATAGGCGACTCGCTTTTTAAGGAATCCGGGTTTCATCGCATCCTTGAGTGCCCAGTCGTACCATTCTTTATGGAGCTTATTCAGGTCGACCAGACTGGCTTCCCCGAACCGCAGCCCGCCCACGTCCCGGTTCGGCGTCCTGGTTCCGGCGTGATCCCAGGGTCCGATGATCAAAAAGTGGTTCGCCTTCGCATCCTCTGAGCCGTAGGTCATATGCCTCTTGTAGTACTCTATCGCTCCGGGTTGATCATCATCGTAATGCCCGGTGATTGAGAGGATCGGGACTTTAATTCGCAAATAATCGTTTTGCCGCGGGGACATGGCGTCATAATAGTCGTCTGGAATAGGATGGGAAACCAATCTCTGGAAAACGGCCGAGGGATTCCCGCAGATCCTGTCGAGTTCCCTGAAGGGCAGATGCTTGACGTACATTTCAAGAAATTTATCCGTCCAAAATCCTTCGTCGCCAAAGAGCTTGAGATTGGACGTGACGCCGCTCGTATAGGTGTCCCATTGAATTTCATAGGACGTGAAAATATTGTTGACTCCCGGAAAGTCGACACCCGGATGGGCCGCCGCGGCCGGGACGATGGTCGCGAGATGGGCGGGGAACTCCTTGAGCACTGTCCATTGGTCGAAACCGGCGTATGACCCGCCCCACATTGTCACTTTGCCGTTCGACCAGGGCTGGCGGGCGAGCCATTCGACGACGTCATGACCGTCCTTCCCTTCGTTGACAAAAGGCTCGAAGACGCCTTCCGAGTTCCCTCGGCCGCGAACGTCGACGCCTAGAAAGATATACCCGTTCGCCGCGAAATACATACCCCGTTCATGGTAGCTGTCCGCAACGTAGGGCGTGAAAGTGAAAATGACGGGCAGTGGGCCTTCGATATCCTTCGGCCTGTATAGCGTTCCGTTGAGCCGAATTCCATCTCGAACCGGGATCTTGACGCCCCACTGGATGAAAACCCCTTTCGTTGGTTCGCCGGCTTGGCCGGCTGAGGAGGCAGAGACGAAGGCCAGAACCAGGAGAGCGGTCCAAAATGCATGATCTTTTTTCATGGGTATTCCTCTTTTTGTCATGACTTTTCCCATCACGGGCTCATACTATGCTCAGCCGCGGACAGGTGTCAAGAATTCGAAACTCGCGGGTAGCAATTGTTTTGGAGTCGATTTCTTATTAGCTGATTTTACTGGAAGGTTCATCACACAAATGAGTACCTGAGAGAGGCACAAAGCGACAGATCCGCCGCATAAGGCTCATTATTAGATTTGATTATGGGCTAGCATAGAGTTGCAAGAAGTCAGCAAAATCATAGAGATTCTCCTCATCGGCGATTTACGACAGCCAAGCGATCAAGCGAGCGCGACAGCCAAGCGATCAAGCGTTATCAGACGTTGAAAATTTTATTCATTATGTTATTATATTTCCAAATAAGAGGGTTTAGCATGTTTTATGCCTTAGTCTTTTTCTTAAAAAGGAGAAATGATATGGGCAGACAAAAAATTCTGATTTCTAGATTCCCTATTTTTATTTGGGTTGTTGCGTTTGTAATTGTTTTTTTCAATTTCCATAGTTGCAGTTCGGGGAGTAATGAGCTAGTTGGTAAATGGAAATCGGATGATGGCTCCATTTCATTTGAATTCTTTAAGGACGGCAAAGTAATTCGAGAGCTTAACGGCTCAGTGAAAACGGGTGAGTACGTTGAGATTTCAAGTAGTGCCATCAAAATGACATTTCCCGGTGATATATATCCCTTCTCTAGAAATTGGTGGATCGCTGGTAATGAGTTGACATTTGCTGCGCCGAATCAGCCTAACCTCACGCTAAAAAGAATAAGATAAGCATGCCGTGTGCTAAGCCTATCCTGCGTCCGGTCAAAATTTAATAGGCCAATGCGGCATTATTCAGTAAAAACTGTGTTAATATAAATTCTTTTTTCGCTAATCCTCAAAATTAAGTTCTTTGAAAAACTTAAAAAATCAATATAAAAAGACTTTATCTTCTGCGTCCAAACAGGGTTGATTTCAATACTATAAACAACAAGATAAAAATCCCTATTATTATTAAAGCTCGCATGTTTTATCTCCCCATAGGGATAATTATTACTAATACAAGGATCACGTCAAGTCCTGTTGGCAGCATTCGGGCCATAGTAAAGCCTCTCAACTTGCTCTCGGCTCCTAGAACTGTCTGAGCTCCATCGCCCAGCACAGCTTCTCCTCTTTGATGTAGTTCCGTTCTTTTTCCCAGTCCTCTGAGTATTCGATGCGTTACGACAGCCAAGCTATCAATCATAAAGCTATCAATCATACGTCCATGGCTGTTCGACGCGGAAGAAACGGAGCCCATCGCGGGCGACGAATTTAGCTCCCGTAGACGAGTCGAAAGAGAACGATTCCAGAAGGATTTCGTCATAATGTTTTCCTTCGCGACCGTCAAGAATCACATAGGAACGCTTGTCCGCTTTAGCGTTGACGACGAGGCCTGCCCAATGCTTTTCGTCCCCCGCGAATGCGAGTTTCTCAATTGACTTGCATGGAATCCCCGTGATGGGTTGACCATCCACCCAAATCTTCATCAGACGGTGTCCCCGCAAACCTGAATTCCCGAAATCGCACATCAAAATGTTTCGATTGCCCTGTGAGCTTCGAATGAAATCGTAAGATTCTAGATCTGTTCCTACCGGTATTTCATGAAGAACCGGCTCATCGCGTATGACGTACAACATCTCCGAACGTTTGGCGACGTAGAAGACCCCTCCCGAAGCGCCGGCGGGCATCAAGAATCTTATCGAATCAAACTTCTCGCCGTCCTTCTTGTTTTGGCGGAAGGCGACTTTTCGTTCTTTCTGCGAAACGCAATAGGAGAAAGACACATCGCTTCCATCAGGACTAATAATAGGATCGCTCACACCATGTCCTAAGCCATCCATTTGTGGCTGCAATCCGATGAGCCAATCAAGATCTTCCTTTAAGAATATACCGCCATGGTAGCAGCCTTTAGCCCGAAAAACCTCTTGGCCATCGAATATAATAAATCCTTCCGTATATTTTCCTTTGAGATTACTTTTGCTCAAAGTTGCTGCGTATGCCCAATGCGCGCCATCGGGAGTAAATTGGAAGGGACCCAACGCGTCGGCGAAGGGACCCTCTACGCCATCAACTACATATCGCCAGGAATTCCCGCCCCCAATAAGCGCCATCCAGTGCGGGGAATTCCCTAAAAACCTCACCATGTAATCATGTAGGTATCCATCACCTGCATTTATAGTGGAGCCGTCGGGTGTCACCAAAGTATAATTAGAAAATACCCCCCCTCTATTTACGAAATAGACGCATTGTTTGCCATCTTGAGATAGAGCAATATGGTCCATACCATTAGTTTCTTCAGCGCGAATCTCGCCGTCCACAATAATTTGCCATCTTTTTTCTTTTATGGCCTCCCAGGCAACAGGTTTACCTTCTGGCGTCTGTCTTATTATCTTTATCAGGTCGGGCATAATATAGGATACATTTTCGTCCTCTTTACCGTCCACCACCGTGTGCCATTCCCCGGCGCGTTGCCCGCAAAAAATAAAGTGTTGCTTATTCTCGCTGAGCCATACACCGCTCAACTCCTCATAGGTCGCGGCCTCCTCCTGCCCATTCACCACGACGTAGAATTTCGCGTCACGCTCGCTGATAATGAACGATCGCTGTCCGTCTGCGCTCAGAAAGATAAAATCCACTCTACTATAGGGTGTGGCCCCCTCCTGCCCGTCTATCACCAAATGCCAATTGAGTCCGTGCTTCCCGATAAAGATCAGATGTTGTCCGTCCACACTGAGCGTGATCATTTCCACATCGTCATATGCAGATCCCATGGCTTTCCCGTTGAGGCGAACGATTAATCCGGATTTTTCTTTTTCTAACCAGACTACTCCCTCGGCATTTCGGGTTGAACTGTAAGACTTGGAAGGGAGGGAAGAATCGGCCAACCTCGTTAGAACTGATTCACTATTAAGCTTAAACTCTTTCGTTTTCCGCGACATCTCGCCAAGCGGCTCTTCTCGCCCAGGAGGAAGCTGGTTGGCCTTGTCGGGCGCGTCCTGCCCACCCTGTAAAGGAATAAACACACTTATAGCAAAAATCCAAAAAAGATATCGCCATTTTGAAAGTGACATCGTGGGATCTCCTCAAAGGATAAGAAGGGGCTGGAAGGATAAGAATTTCCTCTTTCCGCGGCATGTTGAATTCCCCCTCTCAGCGCTTAATCCCCCCTCCTAACCATGCCGATACTGTATCGCTGGCCGGGCGGCGCTGTCAACAGCCCCGGAAATCGGGGCCTGAAGAGCCGGCGGGGCCAAAAATCTTCCCCCGCCGGCCGAAAAATCACAGACTCCTACTCCCCGTGATCACGAAAGCTTAGAAATATCCCTCTCTCTCCTCGGCCGCCGCGAGCGGGACCTGCTCGAAGACATGAAACGGCGGGGGCTTCGCCGCCGCAAACGTCAGCTTCAGGTGATCGATGATGCGATCCACGACGGCATACTCCGTGATAAAGGCGATAAGCTTCATCCTCGTAGTCCATCGTCTCCTGCTCCGCGCCGTCCCGGCCCCAACGATAACCGACCTTGCCTTCCTTTTCATCGAAGGAAAGGCGTTCAAGCGAGAGCAGCGGCCGGATCATGTATTTGCCCACCCGCTCGGCCTCGCTCTTCGTCGTGGCCCGGACCAGGCTGTGTACTGAGAAGCCGGTATGCCGCCAGGAGAGTATGCGATCCGCCCATTCGGGGCTCAGAATCTCCCGGCCGACGAGAAACGACAGGATCTCCCGGGCGAAGACCTCGGCCAGCCTCAAGTCGTCGATCCGCGGGATCTTATGGAAGACGCCCGCCCTGTCCACCCCACCCTCGGTCACAAGATAATGCAGGTGGTGCGGGTCAGATAGAAATCCATGTCCAGGAAGAAATGATGCCCTTAGCCAAGGCCAACCTTTTATCAAAGGTCTTTATCGAATGGGGATGCGCCCCGAAAGTTCTTGACATGCTCGCAGTATTCATACTAAAAAAAAGGTACCTTTTGATGATAGAATATCTCAAGAGGCTAGACCCCCTGAGTTCATTATTCGGTCAGCAAAAGCGCATATTTCAATTTTTATGGGAAATGCTCCTTGTTATTGCTTCTTAGGGATTAAGCTTTATTTTTAATAATGGGCCTCTGGAACAGGTTTATGTTCTGGGATTTAAAAAAATGTAACGGCGGAAGCCTATCAAAAATCCGGCAAGGCTTTAAAATAGCTTTACACCTCCGTCTGATGCACGATTGATGGAATGCTGGTTCGTCCTGAACACCAAGCCCAAGAGGGAATTCATCGTCGAGCGGCTTTTTCAAGAGGAGGGAATTCTATTCTACCTGCCAAAATACCTGAAAGACGGCCGCCCCACGCCTTTTTTCCCGGGGTATGGATTCATCAATTTTGAATATCCCGGCCAATTCAATATTGTCAGATATACGCGAGGGGTCAAGGCCCTGGTTGGCGATAGCCATTGCCCGATACCGGTATGCCCGACGCTTATCGTCCAAATCAAGGGCCAGGAGCGCGACGGATATATTCAGCTCATCGAGGCCTATGAAGAGGTCCACCTCGGCGACAGGGTTGAGATCGTCAATGGCCCCCTCAAGGGCATCCATGGCATTTTCTGCCGCGAGCTCAAGGAAAAGGACCGGGTGGCGATTCTTCTCGAGCATATTTCCTACCAGGCCCAGGTTATGATCGAAAAGCACAAGCTAAAAAAGGCTGGCAGCTGATAATGTCAACGGGCGGGTAACAATCATCCCTTATGGGCTTTGAGGCATTTATGGAAAAGCGCGGACGACAGAAACTGGTTATCCTCGGCGCAGGCGGGTTTGCAGAAGAGGTTGGCGACCTGGTTTCCGAGATCCAGGAATTTGAACTCATCGGCTTTATCGAAAGCCTCGACCGCCAGCGATGCCGACAGCCCTTGTTGGGGCTGCCGGTGATCTGGATCGACGAGGTCGCGCAGCTGGACAGACCGTGTGGGTGTGTGTGCGCCGTGGGATCTCCGAAAAAGAGAAAAAGCTTTGCCCAGCAGGTATCTTCGCTAGGACTTGACTTTGTGACGGTCGTGCACCCCACGGCGCGGATTGCCCCGACCGCCTCGCTGGGATGCGGAGCCATCGTAGGCGTCGGGGCTATCGTGGGGGCCCAGACCAAGATTGGGGCACACGCCATCCTTAATCGGGGCTGCTTGATCGGGCACCACGTCCAGATTGGCGATTGTGTAACGATCTCGCCGGGAGCGAATATCGCTGGGGGAAGCCGGATAGGAGAACTTGCTTATATAGCCATTGGGGCTATCATATTGGAAGGGACCTCGATCGGCAGTCGCGCCGTCGTCGGCGCTGGCGCGGTCGTGACTCGGGATGTGCCGAGCCGGGTCCAGGTCCTGGGCATTCCAGCGCGGATAACAAAAGAAGATATCGAGGGGCAATAGCGCCGCGGATGGCCCATCCGTCGCTCTGCCGGACATGTTCTCTTGTTAGCCCCGATGTGACCAGAATGTGAGCTGTTCCTTGTAGAAGCTAGACCTCGCCCGCTCCATGTCGCTTTTCAATAGCTTCCTATTGCTGCCGTGAATTCGGATTTCATAATACGGAGTCGGGGATCCCGAGCCGGCTTCGCGCCGTCGCCGCTGGACCTTTAACGTGGAGGAGTATTTCATGCAGGCTTACAGAATTCTCATCCTGGGTGCCTCGTACGGCTCGCTTCTTGGCGCCAAACTCGCGCTCGCCGGGCACACGGTGAAGCTCGTATGTCTGCCCAACGAGGCGGAACTGATTAACAGGGAAGGCGCCATCGTGCGCATGCCGGTTAAGGGCCGCGAGGGACTCGTCGAAGTCAACTCGAAGAAGTTGCCCGGCCAAATATTGGCCGGCGGCACGACCGACTTCAATCCGGCCGATTTCGATCTTGTTGGGTTCGCGATGCAGGAGCCGCAATATCGTTCCGCCGGCGTGCGCGAGCTGCTCGAAAGAGTGGCCAAGTCAAAAGTGCCCTGCCTGTCGATCATGAACATGCCGCCGCTACCCTACCTTGCGCGCATTCCGGGCATCTCCGTTCGCTCAATTCGCGACTGCTATACGGATGCCAGCGTGTGGGACAGCTTCGATCCCAAGCTGATGACGCTCTGCAGCCCCGATCCGCAGGCGTTCCGTCCTCCGGAAGAGAAGGTCAACGTGCTGCAGGTTCGCCTGCCCACCAATTTCAAGGCGGCGTGTTTCGATTCGGATGCGCATACCGCCATTCTGCGCCGGCTCGAAGCCGACATCGAAACCGCCCGCTACGACGCCGGCACGGAAAAAATCGAGCTTCCTGTCAAGCTCAAGGTTTACGACTCCGTTTTCGTGCCGCTCGCCAAGTGGGCCATGCTGATCGCCGGCAACTACCGCTGCTTGACGAAGCAGGGCATGCGGCCCATCAAGGACGCCGTATACAGCGACATCGAAGCCTCGCGCTTTGTCTACAATTGGGTCATCAAGCTGTGCGTATCGCTCGGCGCGGACGAGAAGGATCTCGTCCCGTTCGAGAAATATGCAGCCGCCGCCAAGGGCCTCGCCAGTCCGTCCGTCGCGGCGCGTGCCCTCTACGGCGGCGCGCCCTACATCGAGCGCGTGGATCTTCTCGTGCAGACGATCGCCGCCCAGAAGGGCATGAGGTCATCCGTGCTTGACGAAGTCGTCGGGCTGGTCGACGAGCAGCTTGATCTCAACCGGAAGAAGGCAGAGCCGCCCGCAGGCAAGCCTATGGGGTAAGGCTTTCTAGGAACGATTTCGAGAGAAAACCGGCCATGCCGCATAGTCAATCTCGCGTGAATTGACCCGAGCGAATCACCCGAGCGAATCATATTGACCCGTCCAAATAAGCTCGCGATATAAGATGACGTTAAGGCAAAAAACACTCAGCGGATTCAAGTGGAGCTTTATCGACAGTTTTGCCAGCCAAGGAATTCATTTTGTGATCGGCATTATCCTTGCCAGGTTGCTGGTCCCCAAGGATTTCGGCCTTATGGGAATGCTGGCGATTTTCATCGCCATTTCCCAATCCTTCATTGATAGCGGTTTCAGCCAGGCGCTGATCAGAAAGCAGAATTGCCGACAGGTCGACTTCAACACGGTTTTCTATTTCAATCTTCTCGTCGGGATTGTTTTTTACTTGCTTCTTTTTTTGGGCGCCGGTTTGATAGCCGGTTTTTTCAATGAGCCGAAACTCTTTTCATTGGTCAGGATATTGGGTTTGGTCCTGGTCATCAACTCGTTTGGGCTGATCCAGAGAACGATCATCACCAAAGAGATCGATTTCAAGCTCAAGACCAAAATATCACTCGTTGCGTCGCTCATATCGGGAGCTATCGGCATAGGAATGGCATTGAACGGGTTCGGCGTCTGGAGCCTCGCCTGCAAAACGATCGCCAATCAATTCGCTTCAACTGTGCTTTTCTGGCTTTGGAATAAATGGCGGCCAACCAAGGCTTTCAGTGTTCGAGCATTTAAGGAAATGTTTGGATTCGGCTCAAAACTGTTGGCCTCAGGCATAATCGATACGACCTACCAGAATATCTATTCCCTCATCATCGGAAAGTATTTCTCTGTAACCGATTTGGGCTATTATCTCAAGGCGGACGAGTTCAATAAAATCCCTTCTCAAAACCTGCACGGGATTATAGGCAGAGTCAGCTATCCAACCCTATCGACCCTTCAGGATGAAACGGCAAAGCTCAAATCGGCGTATAAGAAACTTATCCAAACAACGATGTATGTCACCTTTATTCTGATGATTGGGCTTGCCGCCACAGCGAATAAAATAATACACGTTTTAATCGGGGACTCATGGTTGCCGGTGGTGCCTTATCTGCAGCTATTGTGCTTTGTCGGCATGATGTATCCTCTCCAGGCGTTGAACTTAAACATGTTAATGGTCAAAGGAAGATCGGACCTGTTTTTAAGGCTTGAAGTGATAAAAAAAATCCTAGCTATTCCGACTGTTGTCATTGGGATTATCTTTGGAATAAAAATCATGATCGCTGGAATGATAGTCAATTCATTGATCGCTTACTATGTAAACAGCTATTGGTCAGGAAAGCTGATTGGTTATTCGGTGAAAGAACAGATTGCCGATATCTGTGCGCCTTTTGTTATGGCGGCAGGAATGGGACTCATAGCTTTTCAGGCCGGGAGGATCATCAAAGGCGGACATCTGGTCGTTTTGATATCGCAAGTGGCTATCGGAGGATTGACGATCCTTGTGTTCTCGGAGCTTATGAAATCGAAGCCCTATCTTGAAATAAAAAGAATCGTCCTGGAAAGCATAAGAAGATGAATGAAATGAAAAACATAATTGAAAAAGCAGAGAAGCCGGTGTGGGTAACCAAACCCTATTTGCCGCCCTTGGAAGAATTCCAAGAATATTTGCGGGATATTTGGGATAGCCGCTGGTTGACGAACAACGGAAAATACCATCAGGAATTCGAAAAAGCGCTAGGCGAATACCTGGGCGTCAAGCACATATCGCTTTTTGCCAATGGAACCCTTGCGCTCGTCATCGCACTACAGGCGCTTCAAATTACCGCTGAGGTATTGACTACGCCTTTCAGCTTTGTCGCGACCACCCACGCCCTCTGGTGGAACGGCATAAAGCCTGTTTTCGTCGATATCGAGGCTGAAACGTTCAACCTCGATCCCAATATGATCGAAGCCGCTATCACTCCCCAAACAACAGCCATCTTGCCCGTCCATGTGTATGGGAACCCATGCCGCGTGGAACAAATAAAAGATATTGCCGACACATACGGCCTGAAGGTCATCTATGACGCCTGCCATGCATTTGGCGTAACGCTGAACGGGATCCCGATATTAAATTACGGAGACCTATCGGTCATGAGCTTTCATGCCACGAAAGTCTTCACGACATTCGAAGGCGGGGCCATTGTCTGCCATGATGAAGCTATGAAAAGAAGAATCGACAACCTGAAAAACTTCGGCTTCGCCGGGGAAACCATGGTTGTCGCGCCCGGCATCAATGCCAAGATGAACGAGTTTCAGGCGGCCTTAGGCCTGCTTCAGTTGAAGTATATTGATCAAGCCATCGAAAAGAGAAAACAGGTCGCCTACCGATACAGAGAGGGGCTGAGAAATATTGCCGGGATATCATACCTGGAAGATATGCCGGGCGTTAAACATTGCTATACCTACTTCCCGATCCTGATAGATGAAGGCAAATATGGAAAAACAAGAGATGATGTGTATGAAGAATTGAAGCGACACAATGTCTTTGGGCGCCGCTATTTCTACCCTTTGATTAGCCAGTTCCCTACATATCGTGGCTTGGAATCTTCACATCCCGGGAAAATGCGAGTTGCAGAAAGAGTCACGCAAGAGGTGATCTGCCTGCCAAATTACACTGAGCTTCGCCTTGAATCCGTTGATAAGATCTGTCAATTGCTTGCGAGGTGATCATTATGGACTCTTTCTACACACGCGATGAACTTAAGCTCCTTGGATTGAAAGCGGTGGGCGAAAACGTCAGTCTAAGCCGGAAGGCAAGTATTTATGACCCGGATGAAATAGAACTAGGCCATCATGTCCGCATAGATGATTTTTGTATCCTTTCTGGCAAGGTTGGCATCGGATCATTTGTGCATATTGCTGCTTATACCGCACTCTATGGACAAAAAGGGATATATATTGATGATTATTCTGGGCTTTCTCCTCGGTGCACTGTTCTAAGTGCAAGCGACGATTTTAGTGGAAACTATTTAATGATGCCGACGGTAGATGTAAGGTTTAGAAATGTTACCGGAGGAAGCGTTTACATTAAGAAGTACGCAGCCATTGGGACGTCGTGTGTGATATTTCCAAGTGTGGTTATTGAAGAAGGAGTCGCCGTAGGGGCCATGTCTTTGATAAACAAAACATTGCCGGCTTGGAGGATATATGCGGGAATCCCCGCAAAATATGTTAAAGAAAGGAGTCGAAAGCTGCTGGACTTTCTCCAATAATCCACAGATAGCTGGGCTAAACCATCAGGTTTCCGAGATCATCAAGTCATGCTTGCGCCGGAACGAAGAATGATAAGCCCGATATTCATATTGGGAAATCCCCGTTCAGGCACAACCCTGCTTAGGCTCATGCTGAACAACCATAGAAATATCATGATACCCCCGGAATGCGGGTTTGTTGTATGGTGGTATGAAAAGTATAAGCACTGGGATGCCAGCTTATCTCGAGATGCCGAAAAGCTGGCGAATTTTATTGATGACCTCATGACATCCAGAAAGATCGACACCTGGAATCTGGATCCCTCTGAACTCAGAGAATACATCTCCAGGGAGCAACCTTGCTCCTACTCAGAGCTGGTCTCTTGTATCTATCAATTCTTCGGTCAATCAACAGGCAGAGAATTCAAGAGGTGGGGCGATAAGAACAACTTCCATGTCGGCTTCGTGACCACGATATTCACCATATTTCCGAATTGCTGTTTTGTGCATATCGTTCGCGACGGAAGGGATGTCGCCTGTTCCTACCGGACGGTCATGAGATCGTCCATAGTATCCAAATATCGACCCCGACTGCCCACGGATATCCATGAGGTTGCCGCGGAATGGAGAGCGAATCTGCTAAAAGTCATTAAAGCCTTTGACGAGATTGGATGGGAAAAAGTTCTGGAGATAAGATATGAGGATTTGGTTTCTTACTTTGAGACCGAGCTCAGGCGATTGTGTGCTTATCTTGGCGAGCCATATGACGATGACATGCTCAAATACTATGAAGTGAACAGGATCAAACAACTTGAGCCTGCGGAGTTCCTTCAATGGAAAGCTAAGACTCTCGAGAAACCGACAGACTCTGAGGTTGGAAAGTTCAAAAGAGAATTGTCTCCGGCTGAAATCAGGGACTTCAATCGAGAGGCCGGAGATCTCCTGAGGAGATATGGATATCGATGATTTGTCATCTGCCGGGAGGTCCGGATAATAAGAATAGTGCAGGATTGATGACCATAGGCAGGAAGAGCTGATCATCGCGCCGATGATGCGCCTTCAGAGAGAATCTCAGCTATTGAATCCATGGGAAGAACGTCATTCGGTCTATTGAGTCCTGCGTCCATGAAGACCGTCTATCATATATTAGATGCAAGAAAAGCACACCACGTTCCGCATAAGATCTCCATGTTCAATCGTATGGAAAGCCCGGGCTATCGACAGATATTCATTCTTACCGGCATGGGGCGCGAACGTGGGGACTCATATGCCAAGGCGTTGAGTGATGTTTCCCCTCGGCAGTTGATGTGCTCCAGCTTTGGAATCCTGTTGTTTCTGAAAATGTCGATGAACGTGTTTGCCTGCGATGTGTTGTTCCTTTCACATTCGGCCAACATACGTCTTGTGTCGTTGTTCAGCATTCTCACTGCCCCCTTGAGGCGGTGCGCGATCAAATGGATTTGTTGGGGTCCCGGAATAGAATACAAGCCGGGGTTTCTCGGCTGGCTTGGCGCCCTGGTCAAAAGAGCTTCCTACAACTCATTCGATCAAATCGTGTGTCTTATCGCTCCGGACGCTGAAATGCTGACACGGAGGCTTCGCGTCACGGCAAACGTCTCCGTTATACCTTATCTATTCGATCCATGTGATCACGCCGTATCCGCTTCTACGAAGCCAAATTTGCGTGATGGGAAAACGAATATATTGATCGGCAACAGCGCGTCTGCAGCAAATGAGCACATAGCCCTATTTGACTTACTGTCAAAGTTTCGAAACGAAAATATTCGCGTAATAACCTTTCTTAACTACAGCAACAAGGATCGGCAATACGTGGCCCGAGTCGTCAGGAGAGGGGACCAATTGTTCAAGGACCACTTTTTATATTATCTGAACCTAGTGTCAAGGCGGGACTACTATTCGGTCATGCGATTTATTGATATGACCATCTTGCCGCAGTTGAAACAAGCCGGGGGGGCGGCCATCTATCAGACCGTCAAACAACGGGGTATCGTCGTTTTGAATGAGGCCGGCCGGAATAAGGCCTGGATGAGTTCCTTGGGCATAAAAACCCTAAGTCTCGGCGATCTCGAACGCGCGACATCCCTATCGGAAGTAATGGGCATGATCCCGGAACATGTTCGAGAAGAATCAACTCTCCGACTCAACAGAGTGCTTGATAATAGAAAGCTGGCTAGGCAATGGAAATCAGTCTTGCTCACATAGCGCGGGACAGCAAGGATCCGGAAATTATCTTGCGTTCTATTCAGGCTTGGCACAGGACGATGAATTAGCCAGCCGTTCGGCTAAAATGGCCTAAGGCCAAGTCGCCTCCGGCAAACGATGCCACGGGCGAAACGGAGACGAAGATTGATCTTTCAAAGCATTGTCTGGCGGCTGCTCCTGTTGAGTGCCATAGGATCGATCTTCAGCGATGTCCTACTTTTTCGGATGAACGGTATTGCCGTTGCGATACCGCATGTCTTGCTGGCTGTGACAACGGGCATGGCATTATTTGCAAGAAAGCGGATCGATTATCGTTTAGCTTTCATTTTTGCCCTGATCGTGTTGGCAGAGATCGTTCATGCGACGGCTGTCGGTTTCGTGAAGTCGGTAGAATGGCAAAAGTCGTTCGCCCAATTCTTGGCCTACGGGCTGTGCTTTGTCGCGCTGACAAAGCTCAAGCCGGACAGAGAGACATTGGCCAGAAGTGCTCCCTGGGCTATGAAGCTGGGAATGGTTGTCGGCGGCCTCGGCGTTTTGCAGTTTATCCTTTTCCGGATGGGAGTCGCGGCCTCCCTTCCAGAAGGCTGGAGCGTTCGGAGCCTGGATGTATCGAGCCTCTCAGGCCGATATGGAGGGATTTCGCCGGCAGTTGGCCTGGCCAAAGAGCCGTCTTACTATGCCATCGGCCTTGCGGCTCTGTTGGCCTATCTCTTTTTTCTAAAAAGGCTCCAAGTCATAAACAATAAAAAGCTTTATTTCATATCAGTCGTCATGCTCATGTCAGGAGTCTATTTATCCTTCTCACTTGCGGGTATTGTGATATCATTTTTGCTTTTGATTCAACAGCTGTATTCGTCTCGAAATATCATAGGAGTGTTATTGATGATTGCAGCGATCATGAGTATTTTATGGATACCGGGATCTCAAATAGGATTGATTGAACCCATTCAATCACGCTTTCAAAGAGCAGCTCAGGGTTTGGATAATTCGGCTCTGATGCGGGTTACTGCAGCAACACGATTGTTGTTCGCGCGAGGCAGCCGCCTGGAAACATCGGTGTTCGGTACTGGAATGGGAATGGAAGATCGAGAAAAACAAACGTATTTGTCCGTCTATGGCATGACCACTCGGGCTAAGTTCAATCGAGATGAAGTCGAGATCCATAACATCATAACCATCATTCGATTTCTTCAAGGATGGTTGGGATTGATTCTCTACGGAGCCATGCTCTGGGTTATAATTAAACCATTGGCTGGGAAATACAAAGCATTTTTGCCAATGATGTTATTTTTCCTCCTTTATCATTTTTCCTCCGGGCTCTATTTGAGTCCAATTTTCTGGTCTTCGCTTGCCTTGGTGGCGTTGCTGAGAAGAGCCGCGTTGGCCGCTGCCTGGGCAGGACAAAACCGTGAGCTCCCCTAGTTCCTAACATGCGAGACAGGATATTATTTCTATCGTGGGAAAGCCCCTGGCCGGCTTTTGGCGGAGCTGGGATCCGCCGATTGGGCCTGTTTAGTGAGCTGGGGAAGGCGTATCAGGTAGATCTGTTGGTCCTGACCCGCAAACCATTATCGAAGCAGCAAACCGCTAAACTCGGCAAAATCGCTCAAAGCGTGACCCGAATTCCGCTCAAGGATGTTTCGGTCGCGGACAAAGTCCGGGCTCTGGTGCAGATGATCGTAAAAAGATTGCCCTACCATAGTGCTGTGCTTATTTCCTCTCTGCGCGATCATCCGGATTTCCGACGCAGGATTGAGGAATATTCAGGCATCGTATTCACCAGCGTCGGTCATTGGGGCACGCTCATCCGTTATCGCCGGGCGTCCCATTGGATCCTCAATCAATGTGATGCCGATGTCGATTTTTGGCGGGTGTATGCCTCGCAGGCTGAGCATCCGCTGGATAAGGCCGCGGCTCTGATAAATTATCGTCTTTCTTTTCCGCTTTACCGTCAGGTCTATCGGAACGCAGGACGCATCATATCCGTTTGCGAGGAGGATAAGCATCTGACGCGGGAATTGGCGCCGGATACGCAAATTGATGTCATAGAAAACGGGGTTGACTGCTCTTATTATGTTCCCGAAAAAGACCGTCATGATTGTCAGCCGCCGAGACTTTTATTCACCGGAACATCCGCAGCGCGGAATGTCACGGCGCTGCGTTGGTTTACAGACATGGTATTGCCTTTGATAAGAAAGCAAATTTCCGATGTCGAGCTCTTGATCGGAGGCGATTTTGATCCAAAGACACAGGACCTTTTTAGAAGGATACGGAATATTCGATTCACAGGGCGAATTGACGACATCCGGCCTTGTTTTAACAAAAGTCATGTCTTTGTGGCGCCCTTTCGAAAAACCCATGGTACGAGAGTCAAGATCGCCGAGGCCATGGCCATGGGAATGGCCATTGTCTCAAAACTTGGGGGGATCCGAGGATATCCTCTCGTTGATGGCGAATCGGTGCTCGTTGCCGAGACGCCGGAGGCGTTTGCCGATAGCTGTATCAAGCTTTTGAAGGATGCTTCCTTGCGTGAAAAACTGGAAAAAGCGGCCCGGCAGATTGCTCTGAAAACGTTAGATTGGAAAATCCTCGGAGAGCGATTGCGTTCGATTGTAAATGAACAAAGGTCGTGTCTTGATAGGATTTCACGGCATGTGACTCGATAACAATACCCTTGCGCCGATGAGAATCATTTATTTGCATCAATATTTCCGCACTCCGCGAATGTCCGGCGGGACAGGGACTTATGAGATGGCGCGACGGCTTGCGGCTTATGGGCATGAAGTGCATATGATCACGAGCGATAGGAGCGGTCCGGTCTCCGGCCGGTGGTATCGGACCCAGGATTCCGGCATCCAGATTCACTGGCTTCCTGTGCCCTACGGAAACAAAATGCCCTATCCTGCGCGCATGGTCGCGTTTTTTCGCTTTGCGATCAGATCCGCATTGTATTCCAGCCGAATAAAAGCCGACGTGATCCTTGCCAGCAGCACGCCTTTGACCATAGCCCTCCCGGGCGTGTATGCCGCCAAAATTCAAAAGGCTCCGCTTGTTTTTGAAGTGAGAGATCTATGGCCGGAATTGCCGATCGCTCTGGGTGTGCTTAAAGGGCCTCTCATCCCGCTTGCCCGCTGGCTGGAAAGATTCGCCTACCGAAATTCTTCGCATATCATTGCCCTGTCGCCCGGTATGAAAGAAGGGATCGTCCGTGCAGGATATCCGTCCCAGCGCGTCCACGTGATTCCAAACGGTTGTGATCTCGAGCTCTTCCAAGGACCGAACCGATCGGGCCATCGTTTCCGGGACCGATATGATTGGCTGGGCGAGCGGCCTCTGGTCCTCTACGCCGGCACCTTTGGCCGGATCAATGGTCTGAAATATCTCGTTCAGCTGGCATTCGAGACTTGGAAAGTGGCGCCCGAAGTTCGTTTTTTAGCTGCCGGCGACGGATATGAGCGTGAGCTCGTCAAAACCCTTGCCCGCGACCTCGGTGTGCTTGACCGAAACTTTTTCATGTCGCCGCCGATGCCTAAGGCGGATATGCCTGCGCTCTTCGCGGCCGCGACCATTTCCACGTCGCTTTTTATCGACCTGCCTGAAATGTGGTCGAATTCCGCGAACAAATTCTTTGATTCTCTGGCCGCCGGCTGCCCGATTGCCATCAACTATCAGGGATGGCAGGCGGACTTGATTCGTCAAACGGGAGCAGGATTGGTGTTGCCGGCCAACGATTTGCCGAGTGCAGCCCAACAATTGACCCGGGCCATTTTCGATAAGGGATGGATCGCCCGCGCAGGTTCTGCCGCTCTTCAGCTTGCGCGCGATCGATTTGACAGGGATCGATTGGCAAAGAAATTGGAAGAAGTCCTTTTAAGATCTGTGTCACGCGCCTGACGGCTCGACACATACGGTTTTAGATAACCTGTTTTTGTCATATCATCTGGACATCATGCCCGGATGAATACACAATAGCTCCAGATGAGATCAATTTGGCTGAAACGAGCGCTTGATTTGATCCTGTTGATAACAGGAGGGCTGATCCTTTCGCCGGGGCTAATGGTCATTGCCCTGTTCAATAGGATCTCCTTGGGAAAACAGATATTATTCAAGCAGATTCGGCCGGGAAAAAACGGCCAGCCGTTTATGCTGTACAAGTTTCGGACCATGACCTTCGCCTCCGATGGACACGGCTTTTTGCTGCCGGATAGAGACAGGCTTCCCCCTTTCGGGCGATTTCTTCGCAAGTTCAGCCTGGACGAGTTGCCTGAACTGTGGAATGTGGTCAAGGGCGAGATGTCCCTTGTCGGCCCGCGGCCGTTGCTGATGGAACATCTCGATGTTTACACTCCCAGGGAGGCCCGCCGGCATGACATGAAGCCCGGCGTGACGGGGCTCGCCCAGATCAGCGGTCGAAACGCTCTTACGCTCAAGCAAAAATGTGAATTGGATGTATGGTACGTAGAGAATTGGAGCCTTCTGCTGGATATCCAAATCATCATCCGGACTGTGATCAAAGTTCTCAGGGGAGAGGGCGTTCTGGTTGCCAGCGACAGGCCGAAACATGGCGGGGATCCAGGTTTGAAGGGAGGAGGATTGAAAGCACCTGCCAGGCCGAAGGGACGGTAAAACAATGATTGGAGCTGAAACCGTTGTCAATAATGGATAAGAATCCCCGTATTTACCTTTCCCCGCCCCATATGTCCGGCCACGAGGAGACGTTTGTCGCCGAGGCCTTCCGGTCGAACTGGATCGCCCCGCTCGGTCCGATGGTGGATGCCTTTGAACGGGAGATGTGCGATTATATCGGGGTGGGGCACGCGACGGCCCTGCTGTCGGGGACGGCGGCGCTTCACCTGGCCCTTCTCCTCCTCGGCGTGCAATCCGGCGACGAGGTGCTGTGTGCGACGCTGACTTTCAGCGCATCGGCCAACGCCATCGTGTATACCGGCGCGGTGCCGGCATTTATCGACTGCGACAGGAAAACATGGACCATCGACCCGGACCTGCTCGAAGCGGAGCTTTCGGCCTGCGTCAAAAGGGGTCGCAAGCCCAAAGCCGTCATGGCCGTAGATCTTTATGGCCAGTGCGCCGATTACGGCCGGATCGAGGACATCTGTCGGAGATACGAGGTGCCTGTGATCGAGGACGCGGCCGAGGCTCTTGGGGCCACCTGTAGCGGAAAGAAGGCCGGGCGCTTCGGCCGGCTGGCTGTTTTCTCCTTCAACGGCAACAAGATCATTACGACTTCGGGCGGGGGGATGCTCGTATCTTCCGATGGGGAGATGATCCGGAAGGCCCGCTTCCTGGCCGCCCAGGCGCGGGATCCGGCGCCCCACTACGAACATACGACGATCGGCTATAACTACAGGATGAGCAATATCCTAGCCGCGGTCGGGAGAGGTCAGCTCAAAGTCATAGAAGAACGGGTCGCCGCACGACGAAGGAATTTCGAGCTCTACCGGAAGACGCTCGGCGGCCTGCCCGGAGTCGGGTTCATGCCGGAAGCAGCCTATGGCCGGTCGAATCGATGGCTGACATGTATCACCGTCGAGCCTGAGGAATTCGGCGCGTCGCGGGAAGATATCCGGTCAGCCCTTGAGGAGGAGAACATCGAGGCCCGGCCCGTGTGGAAGCCCATGCACCTCCAGCCCGTGTTCGCCTCGTGCCGGAAGCGCGGGGGGGATACGGCCGCGGAGATTTTCGCTAAAGGGCTTTGCCTCCCGAGCGGCAGCAATCTTCGGGAAGAGGACATCAACCGGGTCTCTGCGATTGTTCGAGGATGCGGTAAAAACTGAAATGAACTTGATATTGAGGGCCAGGCGATGAGAAGCGGCTATTCATTCTTCATGCGGCGGATCAACCAGGTCATTCTGGATATCATTGTTTTTAATCTCGCCGTCCTCGTTGCTTACCTGATTCGTTTTGAGAGTATGCCCGAAGGGCAATACCTTCGACAATGTATTCTCTTGTTGCCGTACCTGGTTCTGGCCAGGATCCTCTCGTTCTATTTTTTCCGGGTCTATTCCATTGTCTGGAAATATGTTTCCATCCGGGATGTTCTATTGATCATGGGGTCTTCTCTGCCCGCCAGCGCGCTCCTCATCCTTGTCAGGATCGCTTCGCCTTCCCAGCTCGCTTATCTGAGAGTGCCCTTCGGCGTGATCGCCATTGAATATTTAATGGTGATCATAGGAGCTTCGGGAATCCGCATGCTGCGTCGCTTGACCTATGAGATGCGGAGAAACAAAAAATATATTCGTGAAGGCAGTGATCTGAAAAGAGTGCTCCTGATCGGTGCCGGCGACGCGGGCAATGCCGCGGCGAGAGAGCTCAAAAGGCGATCGGATCAGGGAATGACGGTCGTTGGATTTATCGATGACGACCCCAAGAAGATCAACACCGACATTCAAGGATATTCTGTTCTTGGCGGCAGTGACCAGATTCCTGCGCTCGTGAAACGCAAGCCCGTCGACGAGGCCATTATCACCATCGCCAACGCTTCCTCAAAAGACATTCGGAGGATCGTCGATATCTGCAAAGCTGCCGGGATCAAGGTCAAAATCATCCCAAGCCTATTGGAGATGCTCGATGAGCATGTCCGGATATCGAAAATCCGCGAGATCAACATCGATGACCTCCTGGGAAGGAGCGCCGTGAGCTTCGATAACGGCCGGCCGGAAGTTGTGGAGAATTATCGCCACAAGAGGATCATGATCACCGGCGGAGGCGGCTCTGTCGGTTCGGAGTTGTGCCGCCAACTGGCCGCCCTTCGGCCGGGAGGACTCATCCTCCTGGATAAGGACGAAAACAGCATTTATGAAATTGAATCTGAGATTCAGACGACAATGCCCCACTGCCCGACGATCCCCATCATCGGCGATATCAGGAACCGGCCGAAGCTGGAGCGCCTGATCGAGCGCTTCAGGCCTCAGGTCATTTTCCATGCCGCGGCTCACAAGCAGGTGCCGCTTATGGAACGCAATATTTCCGAGGCCATCCTTAATAACATCGTGGGAACGCGGAATATCGCCGAGCTGGCGGATGCCTTTGGAGTCGAGAAATTTGTTTATATATCCACGGACAAAGCCATAAATCCCACCAGCATCATGGGGGCGACAAAGAAGATCGGCGAGATCATCGTCCAAAAAATCGCCTTAAGCAGCCGGACCCGATTCTCCTGCGTTCGTTTCGGGAATGTCCTGGGCAGCCGAGGAAGCGTCGTGCCGCTTTTCCAGAAGCAGATCGCGGCTGGCGGCCCGATCACCGTGACTCACCCCGATATACGGCGATACTTCATGTCGATCGCCGAAGCCGTGCAGCTCATCATCCTGGCGGGAACGTTGGGAAATAACGGCCAGATTATCGTCCTCGACATGGGACAGCCCATCAAAATCAAGGACCTGGCCCTCGACCTGATCCGGATCTCCGGATACAAGGAGAACGAAATCGAGATTCAATACACCGGACTCCGTCCCGGTGAAAAGCTGTACGAGGAAATTCTGGTCGACCAAGAAAAAGCCAAGGCAACCGAGTTCCAGAAAATATTCATCGCGCCGGCCTTGGAGGTCAATGACGCCGAATTCTCAGCGGTGCTCGAAAATATGATTCGTGCCGCGGAAGAGTGCCGCGACGAGGTCGTTGTGGACTGCCTGAATAGAATCGGGATCGGATACCAGGGGACCAGGGAATGGGACCATGGGCATCAAGGAAAGGTTGAATCGCTTGAATGAACGACATCGTATTCATTTATCGTGAGTGCGATTGACAATGGATAGGAACAAGAGACTTAGAAATAGGGAGGGAAAGACATGAAGGAGCGGGAGGAACAGGAAAACGAAGTCATGTGGATGGATCACTTGACCGCCCTCTGGAAAAGGAGATGGCTCGTCTTAATCCCTGCGGTGCTCTGTGCTGTTTTAGCCGGAGTCATAAGCTTTCTTTCCCCGCCGGAATGGGAAGTCGATATGCTTATTGTGCCCAGCAAATTCATCGTTCAAACTGAGCAGGGACAATTCGCGGAGGTGCTGGTCGTCGAGCCGAAACAGGTGGCCGCATTGATCAATCAGAAGTCTTACGATAGTCTGATTGTCAAAGAATTGAACCTGGACGCGAGATTTTACCCAAAAGTCATCGCCGATAATTTGAAGGACACGAAATTGGTAAAAATCTACGTTCGGGATAAAGACATCAAAAGGGCGAAATCAATTCTATCCCTGCTTTTCGTTCACCTGAAAAACGAGTTTGACAAAAAAGCCAGCGTCCAATTCAAAGACATTGATACTCAAATAACATTAAATGAGAATCAAATTCACTATAAAGAGCTGGTTATAAGAGACAGCTTGAATAAAATTAAGCTCTTTGAAATAGATATTAATAAAGCAAAGCAGGAAATTCGTTCCTTGGAACAAAAGCTCATCATTTCGGAAGAGAGGGTAAAAAGTCTTTTAGAGGAGATGAAAACGGCTAAAACGAGGATTGGGGACATTGAGTCCCAACAGAAAAAAAACCTTGCCGAGACAAAAGAGGGCGCTGAGGCGATAAGCAATCTTCTCTATGCAAACGAAATCCAGAACAACCTGGCTTATTATAATACGCTGGGCGAAAAGTTGAGCATGGAAAAGATCGCCCAAGAAAACGCGCGCTTATCCATCAACGACAGCAATGACAAAATCAAAAAGCTCTATATCAATATGGATGAATCGAGAAATGAAATCGACAAAGTCAAGATTGAAATCGATAACGTCAAGAGCCAAATGGCGTTATTAGCCGAGAGGAAGGCAAGAATAGATTATACTCAGCTCATAAAGGAACCAACGGCATCTCTGTTTCCCGTTTCTCCGAAGAAGGCGAAAAACATCCTGATTGCCGGAATTTTAGGGCTGCTGATATTTTCGATCGTGGCCATTTTCCTGGAGCAGATAGAAAAGCAAAAGAAATGACGGTTTTTTCCCGTGGACGAAACAATCCAGAACGTTCAGTTCAATGCGCCCCTGAAACGGCGTGGGGATGAATAGGTTCCGGCTGATCCGGCGATTCCGATTCGCGGAACACGAACAGGACCTGAAATCGGACGCGCTGCCGATGAGGGATGGATGAATTCCGGGATTGATCCCGGATTCATTGGATGAAAGAAAAGATGTCTTTCAAGCTTTTCCGGATATACAGGCCATTCTTCCTTATTTTGGCCGCTTTGTGGGGAGCGGCGGGATACTTTTTTTATGTAAAATATGTCCCGCTGGTTGCGGCTTTCCAGGCGGCTTTGATTCCCATTCTCGCGTTGGTCTTTCTCGTGACCGCGCTTCATTTCCATCGGGGAACTCTATTGTTTGTTTTTTTCCTGCCTCTCATCAACAACCTCCCCTATTTTTTCGGCCTCTTTGAGCCGCTTCCCGTCGCTCCGGCGGCGCTCGTTTTATTTTTGTCCTACTTTTTGGGCTGGCTTATTCGCCAAGCGATGTCCAAGGCCAGGATCAATCTCCCCGTTTCCCCAACGAAGCCTTTGATCTTGTTTTCCGCGGTCGTAGCCGTATCTGCGCTTGTCACGTTTTTTCGCTATTCCAATTTTTTCCCCTTTCTGAGCGGCGGGATCTACGAGCTGAAAACCAATGTGGCGGGCATTACCGCCGGCGGCGCCATTATGAGTCTGATATTCAATTCTTTGAACTATCTCACTGGAGCCCTCTTTCTATTTGTTCTCCTGAGCATCGAACAGCCCAAAAGATTCATCAAGCCGGTGCTCGGTGTGCTCTGTTTCAGCTCGCTGATTTCCTTAAGCTTCGGCCTCTTTCAATGCTTTCATAAAGGGGCGATTGGAAACAATCCCATCAGTATCCGCTCGGAATTGATCAATGCGACTTTTAAGGATGCGTTGGCCTTCGGGGCCTATCTGGCTATGATCATCCCGTTGCTCTTGGGAGCCTTCTTGGCTTTTCGAGGATTGATACGATGGGTTTCCCTCATCATCATATTGCTGTCTTTCTCTATGATTCTTTTTTCCGGATCAAAAATCGCCATTTTTTCCTCAATCATTTCCGTGCTGCTTTTTACCGCATTGTGTTCCCCTTTATTCCTTAAGCGCGGGAAATCAAACAAAAAACAATTTCTAAGATCTAAGAGCCTGCTGTGGACGGCCGTTTGCCTCGTGGCTGTCGTCGTCGTGTTTTTCATCTTCGGCGAACATTTTGGGAATGAGATCAAGGACTCCAACCTCTATAATCGGCTAAAAGGATTGGAACGCGCCTTGGATTATCGAGTGGGGGCTCTATGGAAAATGGCCCTGGCCATGATCAGAGATTATCCTTTGACGGGAGTGGGAATCGGGGGATACATCATAGAAGTCTCCAATTACGCCCGATGGAATGAGGTCCAGCTGGAATCGGAATCGGCTGAAAACTACATCCTTCAAGTCGGCTCTGAATTGGGACTCATAGGCATTTTTTTAGTATTTTGGATCGGCTGGGAGATCCTCAAGCAAATGCGCCGATCTTATTCAAAACTGCTTTTTAGTGACAACTTAAAAATTCTTCTCATCGGCGTGATCGTGGCGATATTCTCTTATTTCCTTAATATTCAAGTGCATTCCCACATCGGCAGTTTCGAGATCCAATACACTTTCTGGCTCCTTATAGGATTTGTATACTGGCTGGGAAGAAGGGATGAAGAGAGAGAGGATGAAGTCATCTTCAGCAAGAAATTCATAGCTTCAAGCTGCCTGTTGATCGCCTTTTTTGGGGGCGTCCATCTCTGGAATTCCGCCCATTCGCTCTCTTTGAAGAGCAGGGCAGAGCAGTTCGGTCTAAAACAAGATTTTGGATTCTACCAGCTTGAAAAAACAAACGACGGGCGGGAATTCCGTTGGACGGGCAGTCACGGAGGCATCACTCTCAGAGTCGAGAAGGCTGTCATGGTGATCCCCCTTCTTGCTTCTCACCCGGACCTTAATCGGCATCCCGTGACGGTCGAGATCCATCTCATTAAACAATATTTCAAGGAAAAAAGGCTCTTAAAGAAAATCCTGGTCAGGCAGAATATATGGCAAAGTTTTGTCTTCTCTATTCCCGACGAGGTGGGCCGCGAGGTCATCGTGCTCTTTAAAGTCAGTCGAACTTGGAATCCCTTAAAAACAATCGGAACGGCCGACCACCGCAACCTAGGCGTGGCCGTTGGCCGCATCGAATTTAAGGATTTAAAGTGAAAAATCATGAGGCTGATACGGTATGCGCTGAGCCGTATTCGCTTTAGTTTCAGTCTTATCCCCGCCCTTCTCCTGCGAGGCGGGCACAACGGGCGCGGAGAGGTCGGGCTTCGGGTCGCCGAAGATGTGGCGGTTGAACCAAGCCAGGTTGTGCTCCAAATCCTACTCAAAGACCTGCTTGGCGCCTGCCTGGAGAATGACTTCCTGGTTGTCACTCTTCCGCTTGACCCAGACTTCGCCGCTCAGGACTTCGATGATTGTCTGAGCACGGCCCGCCTCTTCTTTGACTTCCAGGCTGAATTCCGTCCCGCGCACCCCGACAGTGGCGGTAGGTGTGTTGATCAAGATCCTGGGATTGGGAGTGAACGTTTTTGTGAAGAAAACATTGATCTTGCCGCGGATCATGTTGAGCAAAGGACGGTTGGCCAGCTCGTCGACCTTATCGCAGATTTGTTTCAGGTCAAGGTCGGTCTGCGGGCCGATCTTGATCAGGGAGCCATCGCCCATCGCCAGGTCGAGACTGCCGCCCGCGGGAACACTGACCTTGCTGTCTGCCGGCGCGCCCTGGCCCTGAGCCGCCTGATTGCCGTTAATGGTAGCCGCGCCGCTCATGGACATGACCATAAAACCGCAGCAGGGCTTCACGCGGTAGGCCGTCAATTCCTTGACGGAAGAGCCGTCGGTCGCCTCTTCCTTGACCAGTCCGACGCCCAGGGCCAGCCAGGTGAGGATTTCTTTTGGCGGATTGGGCCGGCCGGCCCAGGTGGCATTGGAAATTTTCTTGATTTTTAGAGTGATAAACGTCCCGGCCGGAACGGTGATTTTTTCAGTGCCTACGACCTCGGCCGTCTCGCTTTCGCTAAAGGTTCCGCCGTGGCTGAAGAATTTTTTGCCGTCAGCGTAATAGTCGGCCGCCATGGATCCAGAGCGGGTCCAGCCGCCTCCCACCGCCAGCTGGCTCATGGCCGGGAGATAAACCTGGAACGAGACGGAGGGATCGAATGAGCGGCTGCTTCCATTTTTCATGGGGTGCTTGATTTGAACGCTGGGTTCAACGGAGTAAATGATGCCGTTTTCGAGTTTGACCGCTGTCGTTTGGGTTAGCTCGAAGGGAAAACCAAAAAATACCTCCTCGATCCGACCTGTTAGAGAAGATGAGCTGCCGGCCAAGGTACAGGTAGCCTGGCTGTTGAAGGAGACGGGGCCCTTGTCCGTGACGGCTATCCCTTTGTAGCTCCAGGAGAAGCCGTTGCCCAGGGGGAAAAAGAGATTTTGCGAAACGCAGTCATCGGCGATGAGCCTATCCGACATCAACAACAAAGATATCAAAAGCAAGGAACATATGATGCCCTTTCGCATTTTTGTCCCCCTGATTTTATAGATGTGTCCGGTTCAGTAATTTATTCCGCAGGCCCGGCCTCCCCATTCTCGGCCAGGCCGTTTTCAACTCCGCCCAGCGAGGGCCGGGGCTCAGACGAAGCTGTTCTCGTCGTAGCCGATCTTAATGAGCTCGATCTTGGCCGGGTCGGCGGTACCGAGGCGGTGCCTGGTGTCGGCCAGGGCGATGTGCTTGGCCGGCGGGTTGAGCGGCCGCTCCTCGGCGAAGTAATCCCGGCGGATCCCCTCGATGATACGCAAGCCGGTCGCGTCCGCCGCAACCGGGTCGAAGGCCAGGATGAGGCCGTAGTATTTCCAGACGTACTTGGGGTTGAAGCTGTGCGGGCCGAAGCTGTGGAACTGCGGGGTGAACATCACCAGGACGTTGAGCCGGGTCTTGTCCTTGACCACCGGCAAGTACCAGATCGAGGCCAGGTCGGCGCAGGAATCGGGATGGATCGAAATCGGCTCGGGGATGAACATGATGTAGTTCTTGATCAGCCCGCCGACCCCCGACCAATGATGGGATCGCATCGGCCGGGCGTTGATCAGGGCCGTTGCTTTCTGGAAGATCGGATTCTGCAGGACGCCCAGGTCGTCGATAGCGAAGTTGGATTCCTTGACGCCGGCTTCCATGATCCGCTTCTTGAGGGAGTTCTGGATTTCAGGCGTCGTCTTGAGATAGGACCAGCGGTTGTTCTTGAGACCGACGATGTCGTTGGGCTTGATGAGCGTCTTCCAAGCGCTTTGCGCATCGGGCTTGCCGGTCAGGGCGACGACACCCTTGTCGAGCATCTCCTGGACTACGGCCGGGCGGAGCTGGCCGTTCTCGTCCAGGACGTTGAGGTCGCGAACCAGGACGACCCGGCTCTTGCCACTGGATGCGGGGGGCGTTTTGTCCTGTCCCGAGAGCTTCAGCCTGGTCGCGAGCGCGGCGGCCGAAGCACCGATGATGAATTGACGTCTGCTGATGGATTTGCCCGTCTTCATGGTCGTCTCCTTGTCATCTTTTGATTTTGTCCAGCATGGCCTTGACGGCGGCCGCGTCCGGAGCGCCGAACACCGCGGCCGCCGAATTGCCCTGGCGCCGCAGGCCCGCCCAGCGCCCGTCGCCCAGCTTTCCCAGCCCGTCCGGAGCGCTGCCGAGTATCTTCTTCTTGAACAGCACCTCGGCGGCCTCGGCCCTGGCCGCGTCGGGATATCGCACGATGAGCAGGAAGAGCGTGTTTCCGCCCTCCCGATATTTGCCCAGCGCGGACGGCGTGTCGGCCGCGATATCCAGGACGTTCTCGTTCGAGACGAAATAAAAGCTGTTGAGCCAAATGTAGTGATGGAAGAAGTGGACGGATTCGGGAATGAGGTTCTCCTGGGGGAGCAGGGCGAGCACGGGCGGCAGGGCGCCCTCGACCGGGATGGCCCCGGCCACGGCCCGGCCCAGCTCGAACACGACGTCCTTCCTGGCCGGCGTCTCGGGATAGGCCAGGATGGCGACGTAGTAGCGGTCCTTCCAGAAGGTGAGCAGCCCGGCGGCGTATTCGCTTCCCTGGCCGAAGGCGCTGTCGATCGATTCCCGGGAATGGGCGAAGACCCCGAAGGCGTCCAAGGACGAGCCCATGTCGAAGATGTCCAGGACGATCTCGTTTTCCGCCTGGTCCGTGTATTTGACCGACAGGGCGCCCTTGAAATTGTAGGACAGGTAGAGCTCGGCCCCGCCGTCGATGTAGTTCGACAGGGTCTCGGGCGTGTAGAGGGCTGGCGTCTCGGGCTTCGTCCAGCCGGCGAGGGACTTCGGCAGGACCTTGAAAAAGTCGCTGATGTTCTCAGGCATGGCGGTCATCCCCTGGGCGTGGATCGCGATAAAAAAGAGTAGGATTCCGGCGGGCGCCGGGAAGCGGTTCTTCGATCGCAAGGCGGTGGCTCCTTCCAAGAATCCTATAGTAGCAGATTTGACTGGGAATTCAAAAGCCGGAGCTCGCGCCGGAGCGGCCGTATTGTCAAACGAGCCGGCTTTGCCTAAGATGAATGAGATGCCTTATTTGAATCGGGATCCTTTCGGGAGGGACCAATGACCAAAACCGCGTATCGGATCATGACCGGCTTGATTCTCCTGACTCTCATCGCCTTCGGCCAGGGCGCCGCCCAGGCACCGACGCCCAGCCAGCAGATGGACAAGCTCTTCGATTTCTGGAACCGGCTGGACCAGCCCGGGTGCGCCGTGGTCGTGGTCAAGGACGGCCAGGTCGCCTACCAGAACGTGTTCGGCGTGGCTTGCCAGGAGCACCTGTCTCCGATCACCCCGAACACGGTCTTTAACACCGCCACCCTGGCCAAGCCGTTCGTCGGAATGGCCGTCGCCCTCCTCGAGAAGCAGGGCAAGCTCTCGCTCGATGACGACGTCCGGAAATATATCCCCGAGCTTCCGGATTTCGGGACGCCGGTCAAGGTCCGCCATCTCCTCTATCAGACCAGCGGATTGCGCGACTGGCTCGTCGTGCTCCAGCTCACCGGCCGGGACCGGGAGGAAGTGACCATCGATAAAGTGCTGACTCTGGTCAAATCCCAGAAGAAGCTCGCCTTCCCTCCCGGCGACCGCACCATGAACTCGAACACCGATTACGACCTCCTGGCCGAGGTCGTCAAGCGCGCCACCGGCAAGCCCTTCTCCGAGTGGGCCTGGGAGAACATCTTTAAGCCCCTGAAAATGACCCGGACCCAGTTCCGGGACAACTGCCGCTCGATCTTCGACGACGAAGCCCTCAGCTACAACTTCACCCGGAGCGAATACCTGCGGGGCGTGGACAACCTGTCGCTCGTAGGGTCGCATTCGCTCTACGCCTCGATCTCCGACCTGGCCAAGTGGCTGATCAATTTCGAGACCGGCAAGGTGGGCGGTCCGGATGTCGTCGCCAAGATGTTCACGGCCGGCCAGATCACCAACGGCCAGCCCGCGAATTTCGGATACGGCCTGAACCTCGGGCACGGTCCCGCGGGGAGGCAGGTTTCTCAGGCGGGGAACTGGGCGGGGTCCCAGGCGACGATGGTCTACGTCCCCCAACGCAAGTTCGGCCTGGTCGTTCTGGCGAATTGGGATTACACCCAGGTGACGGGATTCGTCCAGGATATTATGGAGATCTACCTCCCGCCGCCGCCCGTGCCGGCGCCTAAAACCCCGCCGGCCAAGACGGCGAAAGGGGTCAAAGTCAAGCCTGCGACTCTCGATTCCTACGCCGGCGATTATCGGCTCGGCCCGGGGACCGTCTTCACCATCAGCCGTGAGGGCGGCCAGTTGATCCTGACGGTTCCCGGGGCGAAGTTCACCTTGACCACCGTGTCCGAAACCGAATTCCTGCTCGACATCGCCGGCGCCAAGCTTGTGTTCCAGAAGAACAAGGAAGGCAAAGTCAATCAGTTCCTCTGGAGCCAGGGGGGGCAGGAGCAGGTCGCCCCGCGGGTCGCGCTGGTCAAGCCGACGCCCAAGGAGCTCGAGGAGTACGCCGGGGGGTATCAGAACGAAGATCTCGGCCTCAGCTATGCCGTCGAGCTTCGTGGCGAGGCGATCGTCCTCATCGCGTCCGGGCAAAGCCCGATCCGGTTGGCGCCCGACGAAAAAGACCGGTTCACCTCAAACTCGCGGGTCGTTTCGACGGTGGTCTTCCAGAGGGACGGGCAGAACCGAGTGACCGGGTTCATCATCGACAGCGATCCGGTCCGCGACCTCGTTTTCAAGAAGAACTAGGCCGGGACCGGTCGCCTGCGGTTAATAATGAAATGAATATCCGCGAAGTTAATGCGCCCCTCAGCCAGCTGCAACGATGAGCCGTCCCGGTTTGTTATATGACAGGGCGGACAAAAGCAACGAAGGATTCAGGTAAGAGGTAGACATGAGGCCTATTAAAAGCATCCCGGATATCGAGGTTCATTGTAAAGCTGTGTTCGCTTGGGCCACCCTGATCATGCTTGTCCTGGGGCTGGCCGGCTGCGCCGGGTTTAAAACGTTTCGCCTGGAGAGTCGAGCGCCGGCCCGGCCGATCGTCGTGGACGGGAAAAACGACGACTGGCGGGGAAGCCTGTATTTCAGCGTGGAAAGCCAGCTGTCCATGGGTTTTACGAACGACGCCCAGAATCTCTATATCTGCCTGGCGGTCACAGATCCTTACAAGCGCGTTCAAATTATCAGCAACGGACTCGTGGTTTGGTTCGACCCCAAGGGCGGCAAGGCTAAATCGTTCGGCCTCAAGTTTCCCCTGGGGATTCAGCCCGGGGAAATGCCGATGAGGCCGGAGATGCCGGCCGAGCCGCTAGGCGACGAGGAGCTCTCGCCGGAGGTTTCATCCGAAGCCTGGACCGAGCTCGAAATCATCAGCCCCCAAAACCAGATGCCCCTCAAAATGAAAATAGAGGAAGCCCGAGGGTTGGAGGTGAAAGCCTCCGCCCCGGCCGGGGTGCTGATTTATGAGCTCAAGATTCCGCTCCGAAACACTCCCCAAACTCCCTGGGCCGTGGGTGCTCAGCCGGGACAGTTGGTCGGGCTGGGCTTCGAAACCGGCACATTCGAAGGGAAACGCATGTCCCGCGGCGGAACCGGCATGCCGGGCGGCGGAAGCTATCCGGGCAGGATGGGAGGACGGTCCGGGATGGGCGGCCTGGGCGGACGTGGAGGCTTCGGCCGGGGGATCGAAATTCCCGAGGAGCTGAAAATCTGGGCGATCGTAAAGCTTTTGACCCAATGACCGGATAACGCCATCCGGTTTTTAATTGCCTTCTGAGATTGAGGGACAGGGTATTGTGTCCCCCATTCGAGGGGAAAAGAAAGTGTGTGAATTCTGCCACAAGCACGGGGAAGGGAAGAAGTGGTACCTTGAGGCCAAGAACTACTCCGAAGACTTGATGGGCGACCTGGAGCGCCGGCGCGAAATGCTGGTGCGCTTTTTCTCCCGGCCCGAGAGACATCTCAAGGGCGTCAGGCTTCTTGAGAATCTGCAAAAAGCCCCGGCCCTGGTGAGGAAGGCGACCGTCCGGGCAGTCGTCCGGCGCCAAAAAAAGCACCACTACGGCCAGGTCGTTCCCCTGGAAGACCTGGAGCGCATCATGGAATTTGCTAACTCCGTCACGCGGATTGCCTGCATATGCCGCCAGGCCACCGTGCGCTCCGAGCAGCGATACTGCTACGCCGTCAGCCTTCTCCCCAACGATCAAAATTTCCTGAAGATCATCCGTGAGGCGGATATCGCCTACCTGACCGGCCCGGACGTCAAAGGCCTGGAGCGACTAGGCAAGGAGGAAGCGCTCGACGCTCTCCGCCGGCACGAAGCCGAGGGCTTGTGCCACACCGTCTGGACTTTCGAGACGCCGTTCATCGGCGGGATCTGCAATTGCGACCAGTCGGATTGCCTGGCTATGAGGGCTTCGTTCAGGGCCCGGACACCGCTTTTCTTCAAGGCCGAATACATCGCCAGGGTGAATCCCGACCAGTGCAACGGATGCCGCCTGTGCCTGAGGCTGTGTCCGTTCGGGGCGATGTTCTTCAGCGCGGCCAAGCGCCAAGTCGGGGTCAATCAAAAAACCTGCTACGGCTGCGGAATTTGCCGCTCGGCCTGCACGCCGAAGGCTATCACCCTCCTCGACCGGGCCTCGGTGCCCGCCGCGGCGACGCTCTGGTAATTGCTTCCGGCCTATCGGAAGGGCCGTGTCGCCCGGAATCATATCACTGCCGAGGCGCGGATGATTCTCCTTGAAAATAGGGGACAGGATTGTGCGTCACCGATTTTTATAGGAATTTCGTGAAATACACGGACCGGATGTTTCGTCGTTGAGCCCGCTCGGGCTCGCCCTGCTGATTAGCTACGGGCCGCGGTGTTGCGCCGCTCGGAAGTCCTGACCCGCGCGGCCGCAGTCTTCGGATCCCGGGGATCCCTGATTCCGGGGATGGGCCCCTTTTCCAGGAAATTCAGGGCGCTATCGCTCAAAACCTCCATCTGATTTTCGTCCTGGGTGACAAGTCCTACCTGGATTCCGGATGAGGAGTCGGCCAGGCCGCCCGGGTGGGCGTTGATGGTCTCGCGGGCTTGGGTCAGCCAGTAGTCGATGCCGATGAAGTCCGGATGATGCCGCTCGTCCTCGTCGATGGGATAGAGGATGTGCTTGGCCGCCCAATAGTCCAGGGCCACCGGGTCCTGGCTGGCCAGAAGCTGGTTGGCCCGGAAGGTCGTGTCGGCCGGATACCCGGTGATGGAACGGTGCGACACCCAGATGGCGTCGATGATGTTCAGAACCGGCGTCTTGACTTCGGCCATCATCGTGCCTGCGGTTTGGCCCAGCTTGTCATAATGGCGTCTCCCGGAGTAGCCGTCGCCCATGGACAGGATGCCGTAAACATGCTTCAGGCTGGCCGTGATCTCGGAGCCGCCCACGTCGTGGTGCTTGAGGACCGGGACGTTGATCAGCTTGAGGCTGGCGGTGTGGCCGCTGCCGTTCCAGATCCCTTCCCGCAACTCGACCCGATGCCCCCCGGCCGTGGTGAAGCACGGGTAAGAGACGTCCTTGTAGGCGCGGTAGCCGTCGGTGACGTGATCATCGGCGGACAGGAATTTGCCGCGGATGGGGTCGAGAAGCTTGGCCGAGACCCGCGAATCGTTGAATAGGGTGTTGACCAGGTAGAGGAACGAGTGGCGAGGGTCGTTGGCGTTAGCCTGAATCGAATCGTCGCCCCCGTAGGCGGACGAGGTGTCGCAGGCCAGGCTGCCTCGGCCCTGGCCGTTCTCCATAATAACCACCTCGCCCTGGAAGCCGCCGGGATAATCGAGGATCCTCTGGACGAGGCCGCGGATGAGGTCCGAGTTCGTGCAGCCCCGGTGTTTCCATTGCGCGTTGACTTTGATCAGGACGACGTCGTCGGCCGCGATGAGCCCCTGCGGGCCGGCCAACGGCCCGGTGTCGGCCGAACGATAGAACTTGAGGCCGTTGGCGCCTATCAGGACCAGCAAGGCTTCCAGGCCGATATGGGAGTTCGGACTCTTGGCGGAGACAAAGGGCTGGTCGGGGATCTCATCCACCCAAAACAAGGGGTTGGACAGGGAGTCCGCGGCCTCCGAACCCAGCACCCGCCGGAACGGGTCCACGAAAATTGAGGACAGCCCGGCCGCGGATAATTTCAGGAAGGTCCGGCGGCTCCACAATTTTTTAAAGGACAGAGGACTCATCATTTCACCTCACAGCGGGCGTTCCGCCACGGAAAGCCTGAGTCGGTTTAACCTTACTTATAATATATATTATATAAATTAGATGGAAGTAACAATCAAGCGATTTTTATGGGATGGAGCTGCACCCGGCACGAAAACCCCGGTCCACAGCGGCCTTGAACCGGGTCTCGGGACTCGCCGGCGGCCGCCCGGGAATCAGGAGCCGGCTTTGGCCGCGCGGCTGTTGCCCCAGATCCTGTTGATGACCTTGGTCAAGGTCAGGCCGCTGACGATGAACACGGCCAGGCACACCAGGGCGAAGTTCCAGCGGCCGTAGAGGATGTTGCCCACGGTGAAGAGCGACGACCAGATGGCGGCCACGCCCGAAACCCAGCCCACCAGGGACAGGGGGAAGTTTTCGCTCGTCGACCGGGCCTCGTCCTCGGAGATGCCGGCCTCCCGGCGGACAGCCTTCCAGCCGGGCCCGAAGGGCCGGACTTTTTTGTAGAACGCGACGAGCGTTCGGCGGTCGGTCCGCGGTCCGAAAAACGCGGTCAGCAGCCAGCACAGGGTGGTCGCGGCCACGGTGATCATCAGCGCATAGTGGGTGCCCAGGACGACGCCGGCTTTGCGCAGGATGAGCAGGGCGATCGATATCGTGAAGGAGCTGACCATGGCCGCGACTTCGCACCAGGCGTTGACCCTCCACCAGAACCAGCGGACGAGGTACAGCAGGCCGGTGCCGGCCCCGACCTGGAGGATGATGTCGAACGAGTCTTTGGCCGTCTCCAGGACGAAGACCAGCCCCGTGGCCGCCAGGAACAAACCGATGGTGGCCAGGCGGCCGACCTTGACGTAGTGCTTCTCGTCGCGGCCCTTGTTGATGAAGCGGCGGTAAAAATCGTGAACCAGGTAGGACGCGCCCCAGTTGAGGTGGGTCAGGATGGTCGAGGAATTGGCCGCGATCAGCCCTCCGACCATCAGGCCGATGAACCCCACGGGCAGGAACTTGAGCATGGCCGGGAAGGCGATGTCATGGCCCAGGAGCGACGGGTCGAGGTGGGGGAAGGCCTTCTGGATGTCCGCGAGTTCGGGGAAGACGATGATCGAGCACAGGGCCACCAGGATCCAGGGCCAGGGCCGCAGGACATAATGGGCTATGTTGAAGAACAGGACGGAGCCGAGCGAGTCCTTCTCGGACTTGGAGGCCAGCATCCGCTGGGCGATGTAGCTGCCGCCGCCCGGCTCGGCGCCGGGGTACCAGACCGACCACCACTGGACGGCCAGGGGCATGATGAACACCGCCAGGGCCAGGTCCCAGTGGTTCTTGAAATCGGGGAGGATGTTCAGATAGTTCAGCCCGCCGGGCCCCAGCTTGGCCGAGAGCGTGGAGACCATGCTGTTCAGGCCCCCGACTTGCTTGACGGCAAAATAGGCCGCGGCGATGACGGCCGTCATTTTGATGAAGAACTGGATCATGTCGATGACCAGCACGCCCCACAGCCCGGAGAACGTGGCGAAGGCTACGTTGAGCAGGCCCACGGCCAGCAGCGTCTGCCAGCGCGGCAGGCCGAAGAGGAGGTTGGCGATCTTGCAGGCGGCCAGGTTGACCGTGGCCATGATGATGCAGTTGAAGAACAGCCCCAGGTAGACCGAGCGGAAGCCGCGGACGAAACCGGCGGCCTTGCCCGAGTAGCGGAGCTCGTAGAACTCAAGGTCGGTCATCACTCCGGAGCGGCGCCACAGCCGGGCGTAGAAAAACACCGTGGCCACGCCGGTCAGGGTGAAGGCCCACCACACCCAGTTCCCGGCGACGCCGTTGCGCCGGACGATGTCGGTCACCAGGTTGGGCGTGTCGCTGCTGAAGGTCGTGGCCACCATGGACAGCCCGGCCAGCCACCAGGGCACGGCCCGGCCCGAGGCGAAGAATTCCGAGGTGCTCTTCCCGGCGCGCTTGCCGTAAAACAAGGCCGGGACGAAGCAGACGAGCAGCGTCGCGGCGATGATGACCCAATCGATGGAGTGGATGTGCATGGCAACAATCCTTTCGATTTGACGCGCCCATTTTAGTGATTTTGGCCTGTCGCAATCAAGGAATAATTCGTTTGCATTGACTTTGTTCCGGCCGCTCCAGCCGAGCGTTTCTTGAAGCGCTGCCGTCCCCGGCCCGAGCAAGTCCTCCCCCTGTGGAAAAAAAGAGTCAAACATGGTAAATTATTGCCCCGTAACGCGCCATGTCGGGAATGTGGGCGGTTAGCTCAGTTGGGAGAGCGCGGCGTTCGCATCGCCGAGGCCGGGAGTTCGAGTCTCCTACCGTCCACTATGTTTTGACCCGAGGTCGAAAAGAACGGATTGAGACGCGTCCTGCAAGTGAAAGGAGCTTGAGCAGACTATGAGTGGGTCCCTTCTGATCATCGCCGGGACCGCGGCCACCATCGGTTTCGTCCACACCCTTATCGGTCCGGATCATTACCTGCCCTTCATCGTTATCAGCCGGGCGCGCGGCTGGCGTCTGCCTAAAACGCTGTTCATTTCCTTCTTGTGCGGGTTGGGGCACGTCCTGAGCTCGGTCGTCATCGGCCTCGTGGGCGTGGCCCTGGGCGTCGCGGTCTTCAAGCTCGAGTCGGTCGAGTCCACCCGGGGGAGCATCGCCGCCTGGGCGCTCATCGCCTTCGGGTTCGCCTATTGTGTCTGGGGATTGCGGCGGGCCTGGAAAAACAAGCCCCATGTCCACGCCCACCATCACGCCGACGGCCAAGAGCACGCCCATGTCCACGGCCACCGGTCGGCGCATTCCCACGTCCACGCCGAGGGCGCCAAAACCAACCTCACCCCCTGGATTCTGTTCACCATTTTCGTCTTCGGCCCCTGCGAGCCGCTCATCCCCCTGGTCATGTATCCCGCGGCCAAGCACAACATGGGCGGCGTCGTCCTGGTGGCCGCCGTCTTCGGCCTGGTGACGATCCTGACCATGCTGGTCATCATCGGCCTGGCCTCCTGGGGAGTCAACTTTATCCGGTTGGGAAAGATGGAACGCTATGCTCATGCCCTGGCCGGGGCCATGATTTTCGTCTCCGGCCTGAGCGTTCAGTTCCTGGGATTGTAGACCCCCCGGCGGCGGCCGGAGTAATAGTGGAAAGTGTAGACGCGACCCCATGACTTTTGTCGTCGACGGCATGCTGGGCAAGCTGGCCAAGTGGCTGCTCATCCTGGGTTTCGACACGGCCTTCAACCCGCGCCGGCAGGACGATGAGCTTCTGGCCCTGGCCCGGAAAGAAACGCGAACCCTGTTGACCAGGGACCACGGACTGCTCCACAGGGCCAAAGGCTTCGTCAGCCTCTACGTGGTCAGCGAAAACTGGAAGGACCAGGTGCGCCAGGTCATCAAGGAATTCGCGCTCGGCCCCGAGATCCATCCCTTCAGCCGGTGTCTGGTCGACAACGTCGCGCTCAAGCCCTTGCCCAAGGCCCGGGCCCGCAACCTTGTATCTGAATTTGTTTATGAGAAATCCGAGGCATTCAGCCTGTGCCCGGCCTGCGGCCGCGTGTACTGGCAGGGAACCCACGTTCGGGAAATGGTAACAGTCCTGGAGAGAGTCCTCGGATCGGACCTCCGCTTTTGATAGTATCCGTTTTCTTGACCTCAACCCCTTGAGCCTGAATCCGTATATATTAAGATAAGATAAGAAAGGAGGCCCGATGGATAAACACATTCAAGTCATCGGCATTTTATGGATCGTGTTCGGGGTCATCAGCCTGTGCCTGGGCCTGCTCGTTCTGTTCGTTCTCCTGGGCGTGTCGTTCATCCCCGACATCATGGATTTTGAGCCGCTCGCTCCCGGGATCCTCAGGGTCATCGCCTTCTTTGTCAGCACGTTTTTCGCCCTTCTCGGCCTGCCCAAGATCATCGCCGGCATCGGCCTGCTCCGGAAGCGCGAATGGGCCCGGATCATGACCCTGGTCCTGTCGTTCCTGGAGCTGTGGAATATCCCCTTCGGCCTGGCCCTGGCCGTGTACTCGATGGTCATCCTCTTTAAGCCGGAGACGATCAAGCTTTTCAACTCGACCTACGTCTATCCTCAGCCTTCGGCCTGATCTCGAGCTCGTCGCCAGAGCTCCCAAACCGGGTCTCGGACCCTGCCTCAATCTGCCCGTCGCTCTCAAGGCCGGCGAGGAACTGCGTTTCGAGGTCGGCCGGCGCTAGCCCGGAGCTTTGGGCCGAGCGGCAACACGTGTATAATCAAACGCGCCCTTTCAAGAAAAAAGGAAAGGAGAAGAACATGA
>Ga0315297_10000055_pt1 | contig 54670 bp, 47 predicted proteins | sample YL17G15_0_MG_FD_203628 | JGI IMG/M metagenome (GOLD analysis project Ga0315297, IMG submission 203628) | Sediment microbial communities from Yellowstone Lake, YNP, Wyoming, USA - YL17G15_0 | ecosystem: Environmental > Aquatic > Freshwater > Lake > Sediment | place: USA: Wyoming | collected...
TTCTGAGACATGATGGACTCCTCGTACCAGGGCATGGCAAACCTCCCTTTCGGACTTTGCCTTGCATTCTAGCAGAGTGTCACCCATGTCCCCGAACAGGTGTGAACCATGTTCCCGGTCTGTACATAAATCAGGGGAACCTGTGGACGACGTCTTGGGAAAGGATGGGCCCCCACCCTCGCCCCCCGTTCTTTTTTCTCCAAGTAAGGCGGCTGTATGAGTCGCATTTGACATATCTTAGTCTTAATATCCGAAAGGGAATCGGGCCAAGGCCGTAACGAACTATAGGAGATTTAGCCTGGACATGAGGCTTTTGAGGGAAGCCGGCTCGGAAGAAGCTGGACGGCGAAGATGTCTGAGCGAGCGGCGGTCTCCGTAGAATCAAGGCCGCGAGCGAGTTCTGAGCCGCCGAAAAAGCCGGAATGGCAAGGCGTGAAAAATCTCCGTGTGAGCGAGGCCTTGGCCCGATTCCCTCCGCATTGGATTACGGCCTTAGAACAGGGAGAAAAATTGAATAGGGTTCTGCCTCGGGCATCCTCCACCCTCGCCTCCCGTTCATTTCGTCCCATTTGCGCCCCTATTTGACTCGCCCGCGTTTCGTTGTTATTCTTTGCGGCGCCGCGCCGTCCGGGAAAGGGCGGCCGGGAGAGGCGAGCCATGAACGAATTGCTCGGGCAAATCGCCGTGTGCGTCGAACGCGGAAAGGCCGACGCCGCCTCCGCCCATCCGGCCGACCTGGCCGGACGTCCGGGCGCGGACGAGCTCGTCCGGCAGGCCTTGGAGGCCGGCCTGGCCCCGGCCGATATCCTGGGCGCGGGGCTGGTGGCGGGCATGGACATCGTCGGCCGAAAATTTCATGACTGCGAAATCTTCCTGCCCGATGTCCTGATGGCCGCCCAAGCCATGAACGCCGGCCTCAAACACCTTCAGCCCTATTTTTCCAGCGGCCAGGTGCGCCACCGCGGGACCGTGGTCATGGGCACGGTCAGCGGCGACCTCCACGACATCGGCAAAAAAATCGTCAGCCTGATTTTCGAGGGAGGAGGCTGGCGGGTTATCGACGTCGGGGTGGACGCGGGGGCGGTCCAGTTTCTGGAGGCCATTGCCCGGCACCGTCCCCAAGCCGTCGGCCTGAGCGCGCTTTTAACCACGACCATGGTCAATATGGAATCCATCACAGCCGCGATCAAGTCCCGCTTCCCCGGCCTGAAGGTCATCGTCGGCGGCGCGCCCGTCACCCGGGCTTTCGCCGAGAGGATCGGCGCCGACGCCTACTCCCCCGACCCGCGGGGCGGCCTGGAGTTTCTGAACCGGGCCTGTGCCGTTGACCCGGGCCAAGGATAGGACGGACTTGGCCGCAACCCATGTCTTGAGTTTCCGGCCAAGAATGATAGAATTATTCATATGAATTCGTCCTCCAAGAGCGTGATCGTCCTGGCCATGCACGGCGCGCCGGCCAATGATTTTCCCCAGGATGATCTCGAGGAATTTTTCAACCTCGACCGCCGCTGGGAGCGCGGCGAACTGCCCAGCGAGGCACTGCGCCGCCGCTGCCGAGAGCTCGAACGCAAGATCCGCACCTGGCCCCGGACGGCCTTCAACGACCCGTTCTTCTCGGGTTCGAGGGAAATGGCCGCGCAGCTGGAAAAAACCCTGGGCCGGGAAGTGATCCTGGGATTCAACGAGTTCTGCGCCCCCAGCCTGGAAGAGGCCCTCAACCAGGCCGCGGAAAAATCCCCAAAGGTCATCGTCGTCACCCTGATGATGACCCGCGGCGGAGACCACGCCGAGCGCGAGATCCCCTCGGCCATCCAGGTCGCCCGGGAGAATCACCCCACCACCTTGTTTGTCTACGCCTGGCCCTTTGAGTCCAAGGCCATCGCCGAATTCCTGGCGTCGCAGATCGCCCTGATTAAGTGACCGAGCCCGGCCGGCTTTGATTTGACACCCCCGCCCCCGCTGGTATAAAACGTGTGCAGAGGGGAGGCGGAAGGCCATGACCATGAAAAAACTCCTTATGATCGGGGCGGTTTGTTCCATGCTTTTTATCCCGCTGGTCCCGGCCGGCCAGGATTTCTCCGGAGCCAACCAGTCCGACGACCCCTGCTACAAGGTCAAGCAGATGAAGAAATACATCATGGAATCCGCGGACTACAAAAAAGCCGTCGGTGCCAGAGACCCCGCCTACATCCAATGCTATCCTTTGACCATCAACGTCCTATGGAGCCTGACGGACACAGAACATACAAACACAGGAACGGATGAGATAACCATCGCCCTGGAAGAACAGTACCCGGCCAGTCTCATGCTCCACTACGGCTGGTTTGACGGGCTTCAAAAGAAGAAACTGGAATGGTACGAAATCCTGGGGCCTGAACCGTGTTACGCTCCGTGTCCCGGGCGCGTCACGACTGAACTGACGGTTAACGGCGAAATCGATTGCTGTCTGGATTCACCTTACTGCCGAAAGAAACAAAAGTTCTATCTAACGAACGAGATGTTTAGAGTGTTGCCGACCGATGCCGAAAGCCTTTATGCCTATCTGAACTTTAAAGGCAGCGCCGGCGAACAGAGTGAAGGCAAGATAAACTCTTCTCGATTGGCGATCAATAAAACCGCAGTCCCTAAAGGCTTTTGCAAGGGGGATCCCTTCAACTACAAACTTGAATTCGGCCCAATGGGCGGGGATTTTCCGGCCCAGCGCATAATGCACTGCCAGGGCGCGCCGACAGCCGAAGAGATCATGGAAGGCCTGCGGGTCGGGGAACTCAAGAAAGTCTATAAATTCTCGGCCCAGGCCTCGGCATCCTCCCCCCCAGGGCTTGTCTACGCCCACGCCCTCCAGGGCACGGCTACGGTGACCATCGCCTTCGCGCCCTTCGTGGAGGAACGCTGGCGGGTGACGGTCGAAGGCTGGCAGGAGGACAAAAGCAATCCCCCGATCCCATATCAGGATAAGGACGGCATCAAAAAGGAACTGCCCATCTGGATGGAAATCGGACATTCGCTCATCGGGGAGTTTGTGGTCCGAAAATCGAAGTCTGTCTGGATCTATAAAAGCGGGACGGTCACCAAGTACACGGCCTGGACCAAGCTCTTCTTCACCGGTACCGACATCTATAAATGCGAAACGGTCCCTTGCCCGAGTCTTGAATCCGAGGGACCGTACAACGGGCTCCCTATTTTCGGAGAGGTGACCGATCACAGCGTACAGCTGAAATGGCCCCAGCCCAATGACTGGGCTAAAGCTTGCGTTTTTTGCAAACCCCTGAAATCCTTCCTGAAAAAAATACCCTACCGGCTGGAATTCGGCGGCGAAAGCCTGTTTACTTTAATAAGCAAGGAAATCCTGCCCTTGAAGAACGGCTATACCAAGACCGGCAAGGTTTCGGACTGGCTGACTTACACGATCACTCTAACAAAGATCAAATAAGGAAATTCCGCCGGCGTCCAGGCCTTCATTCCGAAAGCCTTTGGGCTAGGAGCTCGGCCGTATGCCGGACCTCACGTCAGCCGGGGCGTAGCCCGACAGGTCCGCGGGCGCCGAGAGTGAAGGCGCGAGGACGATGTCACCATCTCTTCGCTTGGGGCGGCTCCATTTTTTTAACGTCCAAGCCGCGCTCCACGACGCCGATCCGGTACAGGCAAATGTCCCGGAGGGAGGAGGGATGGTGCAAGACCTCGGACAGGGACTGGCGCCCCACGGCCCAGACTCCCCCGCCCCTGACCACGACCATTTTATAATCATGCAAGAGGCGGATGAGCGTCTCGGTCTCGGTCCGGGGAGGCACCACGGGGATGACGAGATACAGAAAGCTCCCCTCGGCGTCGATGGAGATGATTCGTCCGAAGGGTTCGTCCGGTCCGGGGTGAAGGGCCAAGGCCTGGGCTTCGGCTTCCGGGACATAGCAGTGGAGGATAGTCTGAAAATCGCTCCCGGCGTAAATGGCCTTGTGCCGGCGGACCTCGGACGAATCCGATTCCCCAGGCTCCAGGGGGACTTTGAGCAACGGCCCGCCTATCTCGCGCGGCATGGAGGCCTTGGGCGCGTAGAGCATCTCCCGGGCTCCCCGGACCGAGATCGAGCCCGTCTGGAAAGGCGAAATCCTGGACTCGAAGATCCTGGCTCCGGTCTTGACGAATTCCCGGCGGATCGCGCCCTCATCCGGAAAATCGCATCGGTCGTCGGGTTCGAGGCTGAAGGCCTCGGGCCGGCCGTCGAACTGTGAGCCGGGGTCGTTCCCCAGCCGGGTCCGAAGCCCGGCCAGGTCCACGCCCAGCTTCTCGGCCAGCCGAACGACGGTCCCGGAGGCGTTGGCGATGTGGGCCAGGAAAAAAGCTTCCTTCAAAGTCCGGGCCTTGGTGAACACGCCGTGAGTCTGGATGACCGCGGCCGGATGATCGGCCAAAGCCGCCAGGGACTTTTCGGTCAGCTCCCGCGACCCGCTCGGCACCGAGACCCACAAGACCGGGATGCGGCCGCCCAGGTGATAGAACCCCAGGGGGTCCAGGGGAATGAAGGCCGGCGGCGAGCTGGGCTTGGGCGAATCGTCCATGGTGACGATGGTCAGGTCTTTGGCGTGGACGTGGATCGCGGCCCCCACGCCCGGGAGGTTGAGGATGCCCGCGTGGGTGGCGGCCTCGGACGAGGCCTTGTAATAGCCGAAATCCGTCTCGGTGACCGGCATGGTGCACACCTGGCTGGGGTCGAGGTCCCCCTTCTGCGAGCCGGTGGAAGTGATGGCGATGTGCTCCCGGCCCTGCTCGTCCTTGAATTTCACGGACATGTTGCCGCTGTGGCTGTCCTGCATATCCACCACAAGCGAAGCCCGGCCCACGGACTGAAACAGGCGAAAGATCTCATCGTTGGCCTTCCCATCCGTTCGAGTCACGTTTTCCTCCCGACCCCCACGGTCATTGTTACGCACCTAGAATCTTCGAAAAGGCGATCCGGTCTCCGACACTGAAAACGTGGGCGGAATCTCCGGCCCGAATCTTGCGGCGGAATGAATCCAGGAGCGTATCCCGAACGGTCAGGACGATCTTGCGCGGCGGATGGCTTAAAACATCTTCAAGCGCCGGCCATACCCCCCGCCCCTCAAGCTCCAGGGGACCAAGCTCATCCACGATGAGCAGCGTCTTGGCGGCGGCGGCCCTGATGATTCTTTGGGCCCGTTCCATGGCCTCGGGGACAATGACATAACCCCCCGCGCGCCGCCATCCGGGCTCTCCCTCCGTCCTCAGGAAAGGATAGGAGCGCTCTTCCGATATGACGCGGAGGTCATAGCCGGCGCGCATCGCTCCACCGCCTAAGGCCGGGCTCAGATATCCCTCGACCGGCAGGCCGCGGCGCTTGGCCTCGGCGCTCAGCTCTTGCAGAAAGGTTGTTTTCCCGGAATGAATCGGCCCGGTCAGAATGAAGATCCCCGGCGGGCGCGAGTGTGTTTCGATCGCCGGCCCGGCTTTCGTTCTCGTCACCGGATTACGACACGGGCCGGCCGGACTTCGAAGGTCACCGGTTTGCCTCCCGGGCCGTTGGCCGCTACGGACAGGGCGGTCACCGTCCCCTCGCCCGGGGCGACGGATTCAAAAAGCAGGATGGCCATGGGACCGGACCCGGACAGCCCCTTGATCATATCGGGGCTGGTATAGCCCAGGGTGCAGCTCCCGGACGCATTGTCGATATTCTTGAAAAAGGGCATGTTCCCCCCGCCCTGCCTGAGCAGCACGCCCGGTGTGACCTCTTTCAAACGCATGACCTGAGGGTTGAAAGTGACGGTCGCGGAAAAATTCCCCACGGGTTGGGAATTACGGGAGTTGACCGTGATCTGGAAGTCCCGGCCCTTGGGCAACTCGAAATTGCCGGGGCTGAACATGATCTGGGCCGTTCCCCCGGCCTCGGGCCGATCGACCGTGGGCGGCATGCGCCCGGAAGCCGCCCCCGGTTCGTAGTAGTCCTCTTCCCCTCCCCCTCCCCCGCCCGATGTTGAGGCGGGCTGTTCCAAGTCCACCCAAATGGGCTTGCTGTCCTCGGCGCTGACCGGAACCCTGCGGATGATATAAGGGGTGATGGTCAGGATCACGTCCGTCTGTTCCAGGTTGGTCACCTCGTGGGCGAACAACCGGCCGATCAGGGGCAGGTCCTGGAGCCCGGGAATGCCCGTGAGGGATTTGCGTTCCTCGTCCCGGAGCAATCCGGCCAGAAGGTTCGTCTCGCCGTCCTTCAGCCGAATGATGTTTTTCACCTTGCGCGTGGAGATGACGGGGATGTTGGCGTAGCCCGTCCCCCCCAGGGAAGTGATCTCCAGGTCCATCTCCAGGGTGATGTCGCCCTCGACGTGCACCCGGGGCTTGACCTTGACGTTGATCCCGATATCCTTGTATTCGAACGACGTCACGGGCTGCTGGTTGATCCCGCCGGCGGCGATGGGGGTGAAGGTTGTCTGGGGGATGGGGATTCTCTGCCCCACCATGGTTTCGATCGACTCGTCGCTGATGCCCCTCAGGCGCGGCTGGGCGATGATCTTGGTGTCCGAGTCCGTTTGGAGAAACTCGAGGAAGGCGACGGGCAGGCTGGCGTAATAATTGCCCGACTGGCCAAGGTTCACGCCCTTGAGGTTGACCCAGGACGAGGCTGCGCTGCCGGCCGTTGAGTCGCTGGTGGGTGTCGGCGGAGCGCCGTAGCGAAGGCCGAAGCCGTTCTGGTCGAAGCTGATCCCGAGCTGGCGAAGCTTCGTGCGAGACACTTCCATGAACTCCATGTTGATGACGACTTCCGCCCGGGGCCTGTCCCAGAGCCGGATGAGCTTGGCGGCCAAGGCGATCGTGGCCGGCGTGTCGCGGACGGTGATGATATTCAAGTTCTTGTCGGCCAGAACCTTGACCGCCTTGAACTGGGGGCTGAGCATCTGCTGCAGTATCTGGAGGATCTCCTCGGCTCTGATGTTCGACAGGGGGAAGGAGCGGATGACGTTGATATCGTACTGGAGACGCTTCATGGGCACGTCGGGCACGACGATAAGAGTCCGCTCGTCGATGATCCTGAAGAAATTCTTGGTGGCCGTGCACAGGGCGTTCAGGGCCTGGTCGAAGCTCACGTCGCTGAGGCTGAGAGTGAAGGGAATGTCGCGGAACGTTTCGTCGAAGAGGATGTTCACCCCGGCCGTCTTGGCCAGGGTCAGGAACAGCGACCGGAGGCCGGCCTCGCCGGGGAAATTGAGGACAAGCTTCTCCTCCTTGACTTTCAGCTTGATGGGCGGCTCGATTTTTTCCAGGGGCGGTTTTTCCTCGACGACCGGCGTCCCGGCCAGGGCGTTGCGTTCGGCGATGATGAGGGTGTTGAGGGGGTCGTACCGGAGGGCTTTGTCGTAGGCGGCCAGGGCTTCATCTTTTTTCCCCCGGGCGGCCAGTTGCCTGCCCGCCTGCAAGCTGTCCAGGCCGGCGGCCTGCTTGACTCGCGCCAGCGCCAGGCGGTACACGGGTTCGCGGGGGTTGTACAGGGCGGCCTTCTCGTAGAGGGAAATCGCCTCGTCCCAATTCTTGTTCAACTCCGCCCGATTGCCCGATTTATACGAGGGGCTGAAGGTGGCGCAGCCGCCGATCATCAGAGCCAAAACCGTCACCACTAGAATTTTTTTCATTCTTCCACTCCCTGAAGGGAATAGGTCTTCGGGACGCCGTCGGGCCCCGTGATTTCGACTTCTGTGCGGGTGAGGCGGGTCACGGTGTAGCCCGGCCGCATGGCCTCGCCCGGAGTCACGGACTGGGCCGACCCCTCGACCAGGACGAGACCGATAATGCCCCGGGGCGAGATGACGCAACCGATGTACCGGATGTCCGGCTTGACCTCGGTTGTCTCGGCCTCTCCGGGATTGGCCGCGCCCGGAAGTCTCCCCCGGCCGGGGGCCGGATGAACGTCCGCGTCCGGACTTCCGGCCGATCCGATGAAGATATTCCGCCGCTCCGGGAGGAGCTTCGGTTCCCCGGGCTGGAGAAGGTCCAGGCGAACGAGGCGCTTGGGGCGCGCCTCGGCCGCCCGGCCGCGGGGCGCCGTCGGCCGCTCCCCGACCGCGGCCGAAACGAACCCGGCCGCGAGAACAATGCCCAGAATCCGAACGAAGCGCTTAGAGTTCATAGTATGCCGCCAGGGCGATTTTCAGGTTGAGCGACCCGTTCCGGGTTTCGATGGAAACAAAGTCCACCCGCTCCGCGAACAGGAGCTTGGGGAATTGCTCCACGGCGAACAGGAACCGCCGCAGCAGACCATACGACCCGGAAAAGGTGAAAGTGACCGTCACCTTCTGGGCCCGATCTTTTTCGTAATCTACATAGTCGAATTTCATATCGGCCGGGCTGAGTCCCAGGGAATTGAAAATTTTCTGGAGGTCGAGGCGCAGCCGGGCGATGCCGTCGGTCTGATGGTAAAAATAGTCCCGACGCAAAGTGTCCAGGTCGACCCGGGCTCCATCCCAGCCCAGCCACTCGGCCTGGGCCGAATCCCGGGCGATTTCGACCGCCCTGGTTTCGTTCCGCGCTGCGGCCAGGGATTCGAGGCGGTTGAAGGTGCCGCGGCGCTGGCCCAGTCCTCCGAAGATCAGGACGAGCAGGGCCAGGACAAAGGCCAGCCCCAGCCCGGCCAGAATCCTCCGGTCTTTGGGCGCAAGAGATTCAGCGGCGCTCTTCATAGCTCAGCGTTACCTCGGAGACGATCAGGCCGGCCTGCCGTTCTTCGCTCATCAGACGGATATTGGCGAAGGAGCGGCTGCGGAGGTTGTTGACGAAGGCCAGCATATCGTTCAACCCGGAAAACACTACGCGCAGCCGCACTTCGACCCGGCCTTTGCCGAGCGGAGTGGGCGCCAGGGCTACGATCTGGCTGGACCGGGGAAGGGATGTTTCGAGCTCGGTCAGGAAATGGGTCCAGGACAGGCTTTTTAAAAAGATGGCTTCATTGGCGAAATCCACCCGGCTCTTAAGGTTCCGGGCCGCGTCCTGGCTCTTGGCCTGAAAGGCGGACGTCTCGGCCCGGGCCGAATCGGCTCGCCGTCCCAAGTCGGCCAGCGCGGATCGGGCTTCGGCGTTTTGCCCGTGATAGCGGATATAGAGGAGACCGCCCGCGACCGCCGCGGCCAGGATCAAAAGCGCCAGGAGTCCGGATAAGGAGAAAAACAGGTTCCTGTTGCGGAGGGGCGCACTGGCCAGGTTGATGCGAACGCGATTCAGAGAGTTTTTCATCGTCCTAGGGCAATAGTCCTATCAATGGCGCCAGAAGCCTCGCCTCCCCGGCCTTCAGACCCGCCCAGCGATCCGGCTCGACGGGCCGCAGCGCCAGCGGCACCAGGGACTTGAGAGAGGCCAAGGGATCATCGTTCCCGTTGGCCGGGGCAGCCCGAATCCAGAGCGTTTCCACCCGCGTCTTTTCCCGGTCTTCGAGAAACGTTACGGTGCTGATAATCTCCCGGGCGACGTTCTCCATCCTTCGGGCAAAAGAACGGGCTTCCCGGCTGTCGGGCAGGAACGGCTTGGAACGATAAAAAGCCGCTTCGGCTTTGACGATGGCCAGGAGGCTCAGGCCGTCCTCCTCGATGTTGGCCAGGATGCCGCTCGGCGTGTTTTCCAGGCTCAGGAGGTTGGACAAGCTCAGGATCGCCAGGCTGACGTTTCGAACCCGAGCCCCCTGCCGGCTAAACAGGCCCTCGTACTCGGCCAGGACCGCGGGGTGGATCACGGACACAAAAACTTTCCGGGGACGGTCGGCGCCGAGAACATCGACGGATAGGCGGATGTTCTCGGGGAGCGAGGGCATCTGCTTCCTCAGCCGCCACAGGACGAGCTGTTCCCTCTCGGCCGGCGAATCCGGCAACTCATCGAAGCTGAGAATGACACTCTTCAGACAGGACTCGGGGACCAGGAGGGAGACGTTATGATCCCGAATGTTGAGTTGGCGCAGAGCCTCCCGGACCCGGTCCGAGACATGGGCCGCGTCTTTGATGTTGGGCCGGTCGAAGGACGGCTCCAGGCTGCCCGGCCGCAACGGCAGGATGACGTGGCGTCCGCTCCGATGATCCCGCCCCGTCCGGTGAACGCCCGCCAGGCCGGACATGGTCAATTGGAAGGCCGTGGGAGGAAAAGGCTGGCGCGTCAAAAAATTCCTCAGGCGTTCTTTCAAAGTCATCCGGCTCTACTCCACGAAGGTGACCTTGTTCAGCTCGCGCAAACTCGTAATGCCTTTCAAAACCTTGTCCAGGCCCACTTCCCTGAGAAAAACCATGCCCTCTTCCTTGGCCCGCTTCTTGACCTCGGACAGCGGCTTCTTGCCCAGGATCAGCTCCCGGATGGGGTCGGACAGTTCCAGCAACTCGGCGATGGCCGTCCGGCCGCGATAGCCGGTGAGTCCGCACTGCGGGCAGCCCTTGGCCTCGAAGAAAACGTGGTCGCGGTAGGAGCGGGGCGCCAGTCCGGACTCGAGGAGGGCGGAGTCCTTATACTTGACCTGAGTTTTGCAGTTGGGGCAAAGCACCCGGACCAGCCGCTGGGCCAGGATGCAGTTCAGGGCCGAGATGAAACTGTAAGGGTCGACTTGCATGTGCAGGAACCGCCCGATGACGTCGAAGACGTTGTTGGCGTGCACGGTGGTGAAGACCAGGTGCCCGGTCAGGGCCGACTGGATGGCGACCTGGGCGGTGTCCGGGTCGCGTATTTCGCCGACCATGATCTTGTCCGGGTCGTGGCGCAGGATGGAGCGCAGCCCCCGGGCGAAGCTCAGTCCCTTTTTCTCGTTGACCGGGATTTGGGTCAAGCCCTCGATCTGGTATTCGACCGGGTCCTCGATGGTGATGATCTTGTCCTCGGGCGACTTAATCTCGGTCAGGGCGGCGTACAGGGTGGTCGTCTTGCCGCTGCCCGTCGGCCCGGTCACCAGGATCATGCCGTAGGGCTGGACGATATAGCGCCGGAACTTCTTGAGGATCTCCTCGGAGAAGCCCAGCAGGTCCAGCCGCAGCTCGGCGACGGCCTCGGTGATCATCTCTTTGTCCAGGATGCGGATGACCGCGTCCTCGCCGTAGATGGAGGGCATGATGGAGATGCGGAAGTCGATGGTCTTGTCCTTTATTTTTAGCCGGAAGCGGCCGTCCTGGGGGACGCGGCGCTCGGCGATGTCCAACTCGGACATGACTTTGATCCGGGTGATGATGGGCGACTGGAACTTTTTGTCGATAGGCTCCATGGCTTCGCCCAGGACCCCGTCGATGCGGTACTTGATGATCACGCCCTTGTCGCGCGACTCGATGTGGATGTCGCTGGCCCGTTTCTGGACGGCGGTGAAGATGATGGTGTTGACCAGCTTGATGATCGAGCCGTCCTGGTCGGCCAGCTTTTCGATGGAGATGACCTCTTCCTCCTCCCCCCCGTCCTTCTCCACGATCTGGGTGATGAAGGCCTCGGTGGCGTCCCGCAAAACCTGCAGGGCGGTCTCGCTCTTGCGCAGGGCCTCGTTGATGGCCCGCTTGGAGGCGGCCATGACCTGGACCTTCCTGCCCAGGTAGGACTCGATGGCGTCGATGGTGGCGATGTCGGAGGGGTCGGCAATAGCGATGGTGATCGTCTGGCCGTCGCTCGCGAGCGGGATGAATCCCGAGCGGTGGAGGAAATCGGCCGGGAAACTCTGGACGAGCTCCCGGTCGGGCACGGCCTTGGACAGGTCGAGGAAGGGCACCCGGTAGCGCTCGGCCAGCTTGCGGACCTCCCGTTCCTCGGTCAACAGGCTTTTTTCTTCGTCTTCTTTCTTGTTCAGCGTTTTATTCATCGGGGCTCAGCGCGCCACCTTTATTATATTAAAAATCGGCAAATAAACGGAGAGAAGCATGAGGGCGATGAGCAGGCCCATGAATATGATGATGACCGGCTCGATGAGCGAGACAAAGGTGTCGACCCGGGCCTTGACCCGCTCGTCATAGGTATCGGCCACGTCCGACATCATGCCCTCCAGGTTGGCCGAAGTTTCGCCGATACGGATCATGTCGATGGCCAGGGCTGGAAAAAATCCGGCCCGGGTCAACGAATCGGTGAAGTTCTGGCCGTTCTTGATGTCGCCGGGCACGCCCGCCAGCCGATTGCGCAGGTAGCGGTTGGGGATGGCCTTGGCGGCGATATTCAGGGAAGCGAGGAGGGTGATGCCCGCTCCCAGAAGAAGACTGCAGGTCCGGCAGAACAGGGATACCCCGGATTCGAGCCAGACCGCGCGGGCCAGCGGAATCTTGAGCTTCACCCGGTCGACCCAGACCCGGACCGCGTCCTTCTTGCGCACCAGAAACAAAACGACGCCGGCCAGAACGAGGAGCGGCACGACCACAACCATGGACTGCCGCACCCGCAGGGCCAGGGTCATCAGGGCCCGCGAGATTCCGGGGAGCTCGGCTTTCACCTCGGCGTAAAACCCGGCAAAGCGGGGCAGGATGAAATTGAGCAGGACCAGGAGCAGGACGAAAGAAAAAACGAGAAGGACGCTGGGGTAGATGAGGGCCGATTTGATCCGGGACTTGGTCTGGGCAATGGACCGGGCATAGACGAGATAGCGGCCCAACGAACCGGCCAGGTTGCCGCTCTGCTCCCCGGCCATGAGCGAAGCCGTGTAAACCGTGGAAAACCTGTCCTCGTAGGGCAGGAAGGCCTCGGAAATTGTTTTGCCGCTGCGGATATCGGCTTGGACCTTGATCAGGATTTCCTTGAGAAGAATGTTTTTGACCCGGGCGGCGATGATTTCCACGCTCCGCAAAACGGGATAGCCGGCCTTGAGGAGGGCCATCAAGTCTTGGTTGAAGAGTATGAAATCCCGGTCCTTGATTTTCCTGTCCAGGGTTCGCACTGAAAGCTTAGCGGGCCTCAGGTCGCGTTTTATGGCCAGGACATGAAAACCTACTCCCTCGAAATGCTTCCGGCATTCCTCTCGTGAGGCGGCCAGATAGGACTCGGTCAGGAGACGGCCGTCATCGGTGGCCAGGCGGCAAAGAAAATATGGCATGGATGAACTGACTCGACCCGAATTCGCCGTATTTTTAAGGCAATAACGACATCATCATAGGTTATCCCCAAGTGTTTGTCAAACCAGGGTGCTTCAAGGCTAAGCGAGTTGACAAAAAAAGGCAAAAGCCTTATGTTGGGGATGCGTGTTGAACAGAGTTTTGGCTTTAATGACGCTTATTTTTCTGCTGGGGTTCACGTCTATCGTTCCCGGCCAGAGCCGATTGTCCGGAATCAAGCCCCTTCCCTCAGCGGACCCAGCCCAACAAAGCTATTCCACAAAAAAAACGACTGAGGATTACCTGGAGACCGTCCTGTCCAGGGATACCAAGCCCCTCGGACTCAAAGAAAATGTCGTCCTAAGAAACCTTCTCAGGCAGCCGGCCGTGAAATGGGCGATCCGGGCCGGTATCAGGCATGGCCTAGACTAGAATTCCGGAGATATATTTTTTGTCAACAGGATTCAATTTTTTGGATGAATTGAGCCCGGGGGACGGGCGATCGCTCAGGCCTGAACCGCGACCGAAATCCGGCGGACATCCCCAATGAATCTCAGGATCTATCTCACCCTGGCCTTGTGTCTCATTCTTCTCTTCCTGGGCGGCCTGAATATCTATAAAAAAATCGTTTGGGAAGAGCCCACCGACGGGGTCATCTGGAAGAAGACGCCCGACGGTATCATGGCCGTCAAGGTGGAAGCCAACGGACCGGGCTATTTGGCCGGCCTGAAGAAGGGCGACATCCTGTACAAGATCAACGACAGCCTGATTAAAACCGAGATTGGCATGGTCAAGACCTTGTGGGTGAACGCCAGCACCGGAAAAAAAATGATCTACGAGATCAGCCGGGAAGGCCAGCTCATGCACCCCAACTTGTTCCCGGGCAAGAAGAAGACGGACCTGGGCTACTACTACCTGGCCCTCATCGGCCTGACGGCTTTTGTCATCGGCCTCATCGTTTTTTTCAACACCCATAAGCCCCTGTCCAGGCCTAATATCTTGTTCTTCATGATCTCCCTGGTCATGTACGCCGTTTTTATTTTTTCCTCGACCGGCGAGCTCAGCCTCCTGGACAGCGTCTTTTATTGGCTGAACGAAGCCGCCTTTCTCCTCTTCCCGCCGCTTCTCCTTCACTATTTCGTCATCTTCCCCCATCGCTGGAAGTTCCTCAAGAAGCGGCCCTCCACGGCTTACTTTTTTTATGTCCCGGCCGGGCTCATCCTGGGGGGAAAAGTCTTTTTATTCCTGCCCTCCTTCAGGGGATTGGACGACGCCCAGGTCCTGTCCGTGTACACCTGGTTGAAGAAGCTCGACATGCTTCACTTCTTGGTATTTTTAGTCATAACCCTGGCCATCGTTTCGATCAGCCGCGCCCGGGCGACCAACGTCCTCATGAAAAAACAGTTCATGTGGATCACCTACGGATTGGGCATCGGCGCTCTGCCCTTCGGCGTTCTCTACGGTCTGCCCTTCATCCTGGGCCAGATCCCGTCGCGCATCTCCGAATTGACCATCCTCTTCTTGGCGCTTCTCCCCCTGACCGTCGCCTATTCCCTGTCCCGCTATAAGCTCATGGACTTCGAAGTCCTGCTGAAGAAAGCGGCCACTCTGGCCTTTTCTTATTTCGTCATCGCCAGCTTATATTTGGCGGTCAGCTCCCAGACGAAGATCTCGTCCGAGAACAGGCTCAACGCCATCATCCTGGGCGTGCTGGCCATCATCCTGGGGGCGACTCTGTTCTCGCCCCTGCGCAGGCTCTTCGGGTCGCTGCTGGACCGGTTTTTTTACAAAAGGAGCTATAAATACCGCCAAACATTGCTCATCATCAGCCAAGAGCTGTCCCGGGAGAGAAACCTTGACAAGCTGTCCCGGAAGCTCCTGGAGCTCGTGGCCAACGCCTTGTCCTTAAAGAACATCGCCCTGCTTCTGCCCGAAGTTCGGGAGGGACGCGGCTTCGCGGTGCTCGGCGCGCGGGGTGAGTTCGACGGCTTGCCCCGCAGAATCCCCGTGGACGATCCGCTCATCCAGGCCTTCCGGGAAAACGATTACCTGACCTACTATCAGCTGACGGAGAAGAAGGAGTTGCGGGACTCGCTGGACAAGCTGTCTGCGTTCGGGTTCGTCCAATTTATGCCCCTCAAGGTCGAGGATAAGCTCATCGGCCTGCTGGGGATGGGACGCAAGCTGGACACAACCTACCTGAATATCGAGGACTGGGAGCTGCTGACCACGATCGGCTCTCCCGTGGCCCTGGCCCTGGAGAACGCCGCCCTCTACGACCAGGCCAGCGACCGGGCCCTGGAGCTCGAGCGGATGAAGGACTACAGCGAAAACATCATCGAAAGCCTGACCGTGGGCGTGGCCGTCCTGGATCAGAAGGGGCGCATCATCGGCTGGAACCGCGTCCTGGAGGACACCTTTTTCAAGAAAAAAGAAGAAGCCCTGGGCCAGAGCCTCTCGGCCGTGCTGGGCGAGAGCAACCACGCCGCCCTCTTTCCCACGGACACGCAAGCCGATTTCCGGTTGCTGAGCGAGATCCAGCTCCAGGTCGCTTTGGGACAACCCCGGATCTTCGACATCGCCAAGACCCCCCTGCTCGACAATCACCTCAACCCCTACGGGACGATCATCGTCTTCGAGGACGTCACAGAGAAAATCATGATGCAGCAGCAGCTCATGACTTCGGAGAAGTTGGCCAGCATCGGCCTGCTCTCGGCCGGCGTGGCCCACGAAATCAACACGCCCTTGACCGGGATATCCAGCTATGTCCAGCTCCTTCAAAAGACGCTGGTCGATACCCACTACGCCCAAATCTTGGCCAAGATCGAGACCCAGACCGATCGAGTGGCCCGTATCATCAAGAACTTACTCAACTTCGCCCGCAGCCCGTCCGAGATTTCCTTCAACCGGGTGAGCCTGACCGACGGCCTCAAGGAGATCGTCGCCCTGATCGACTACAAATTGAAGGCTATGAACATCGCCCTGGAATTCAAGGCCTCCGTCCTGAAGCCCATCTGGGCCCAGGGCGAGCGGCTGCAGCAGGTGTTCATCAACATCATCCTCAACGCCTTGGATGCCATGCCCAACGGGGGGACCCTGCGCCTGGAGGTCAAGGAACAGGACGAATTCGTGGCGGTCAAGATCAGCGACACCGGCACCGGCATTAAAAAGCAGAGCCTGGCCCATATATTCGACCCGTTCTTCACCACCAAGGGCATCGGCAAGGGCACCGGCCTGGGCCTGTCCATCAGCTACGCCATCATCAAGGAACACGAAGGCCGGATCCTAGTGGATTCGGTCGAAGGACAGGGTTCGACCTTCACCGTCCTCATTCCCAAGGATCTGGACATCCGGCGCATCACCGGTCGGCCATCCCCACCCCAGGAACAGGAATAGACATGCCCCACACCGCCCTCATTCACCTCATCGACGACGAGCCCATCATCCATGAAGTCCTGGGCCAGCTTCTACAGGCCGAAGGCTACGAGGTGGAAATTTCCGCCTCGGGCGTGGACGCCCTGCCCAAGTACGACGAACAGGGCTTCGACCTCACCCTTCTCGACCTGCTCATGCCCGGGATGGACGGGCTCGAGGTCCTGAAGGCCGTCAAGAAAAAGAACCCCCAGGCCGAGATCATCATCATCACCGCCTACGCCTCGGTGGAGTCCGCCCTGGAAGCCATGAAGATGGGGGCCTTCGACTACGTCCAGAAGCCCTTCAAGCACGATGAGCTGCTGCTGGTCATCCGCCGCTCCCTGGAACACAAGCGGCTCCAGGAAGAGAACCTGCGCCTCAAGGACGAGCTCAAGCGAATATTTTCCTTCAGCAACATCCTCGGCAAGAGCAAGGTCATGGACAGCGTCTTCGAGCTCATCAAGGCCGCGGCGCCCACGCGAAGCACCATCCTCATCCAGGGCGAGAGCGGGACGGGCAAGGAGTTGGTGGCCCGAGCGGTGCATCAGAACAGCGACCGGGCCGAGTTTCCCTTCATCACCGTCAACAGCGGCTCACTTCCGCCCGACCTCCTGGAAAGCAATTTGTTCGGTCACCTCAAGGGCTCCTTCACCGGCGCTTTCAGCAACAAGATGGGTCTGTTCGAGGCCGCCGACCGGGGGACGATCTTTTTCGACGAAATCTCCTCGGTCGGCCTGGAAACCCAGGCCAAGCTCCTGCGCGTCATCCAGGAGAAGGAATTCATGCGGCTGGGCGGGACCAAGACCGTGAAAGTCGACGTCCGGATCATCGCCGCCACCAACACCGACCTGGAAGACATGATCCGCCGCAGGCTCTTCCGGGAAGACCTGTTCTACCGTCTGAACGTGATCAAGATCGAGCTGCCTCCCCTGCGGGCGCGCAAAGAGGATATCCCCCTCCTGGTTAAGCATTTCCTCCAGGCGTACAGCCAGGAGAACTCCAAGGACATCGAAGGCGTATCCGAAGACGTCCTGCGGGTCCTGGAAGGCTATGATTGGCCCGGAAACGTGCGCGAGCTGGAGAACCTGATCGAGAGGGCCGTCGTCCTGGCCAAGACGAAGATCATCGGCTTGAACAACCTGCCGGCCTTCCTCCTCAAGCCGGCCGAAAAAGGGAACGATTATTGGCCCGCCCCGGACCAGGGGCAGACGTTCAAGGATCAGATGCAGACTTTCCAAAAAAAAATCATTCTCGATACGCTGAAAAAAACCAAGGGCGTTCAGAAACAGGCCGCCAAACTCCTGGGCATCAAGCCCACCACTCTCAACGAGATGATCAAGAGGCTGAAGGTCGATCCCGAAGCCCTCCACTGAGCCGCCGCGGACGGCAGCGGCTGAGGACCGGACCCGGTCTAGCGGACGATGTCGAACGAGCCGGGACAAATCCGGTCCGGATCCACTTCGAGCTTGCCGGGTTTTTGCTTCAAGACAAATTCCGCGACCTGATTCTTCTTATCCACGATGATCATTCGCCTCACGGTCTGCCTCCCCTCCCGCCACTGCAGAGTCAGGGGAAAGACAAACACGTCTTTAGCCTGTTCGACGCTGAGGCGGAGGATGTGCTGTCCGTTCTTTTCTTCCGAAGACCAGATGAGGCGGGCTTGGGGCAGGTCATAGGAATCGAACCAGCCTCTGAAGAAAAGCCCGAGGTCGAGGCCCGAGGTTTTTTCCATGGCCTTTTGGAATTGGGACGTCCGGGCGGCCGTATACCGGCAGGTTTGAAAAAAACCTCTCAGCCCGGCCCGGAACGTCTCCGGACCAAGAATATCCCGGAGCATGAACATCACCAGCGCCGATTTATCATAGATCACGGCCTGGAAGGCCTCAAAATTCAAGTAGCTGAGCCGCGAGCCCAGGGAAATGGCCCCCCATCTGGACTTCTTTTTGGTCCACTGGCAGAGCTTGTTCAGGATTCCGGAAAACACTTTTTCGCCATACTCCTCCCTCAGGTAGAGGATGCTGGAGAACTGGGCCAGGCCTTCGCTCAACCACTGGTCGTGGTAGGTGTCCCAGCTGACACCCTGGCCCCACCACTGGTGGGCGATTTCGTGGGCCGGGAAGTATTCCTTCCAGCGCGAAAAGTCCACGGGGCTGTTCGGGTCGAGGACGACATGGCGATCCGGAGACCGGGGAATTTCATTCAAGATGACGAAGGAAGCGGGGCTGTTTCCCCCTCCGGTCGGCCACAGCCGTTGGACGATGTCCAATTTTTCAAAAGGAAAGGCGCCCAGCAGGTCCTGATAAAAAGCAAGAATATTCCGGCACATCTCCCAGACCCCCCGGGGCCGGACATAAACGCTGGGAGTCAGGAATAGGGAGCCCGGAAGGCCGGAGGAGGCGTCATTCTCCTTGACCAGCCGGCCGACGAGAAAGGACAGATATTTGACGGGATTTCGAATCTCGAAGGAAAAGACCGAACGGCCCGCTTTTTCGATAGCCTCGACTCTCTCGATGTCGTTGAAACGGGTTTGGCTCAGGAGAAGCCCGTTGGACACGCACGCGTATTCGGGCGGGATAATGAACCTCATCCGCGCCGTAAAATAGTCCTCGTCCAGAGGCACCGGATACCACCTCGCGGAATGGGTGTAAAAGTAGGAATCATAGACAAACGGGACCAGTGCATAGGATCTTTCCTGGGGAAGACTCAGGACGTCAAGCGTCGCCGCGGGGGGCTCGATCCGGCCACGATAGTAAACCTCCAAATTAAAAGTCGATCCTCGGGATACCGGGTCCACCAGGTGGATATACAGCAGTTGTCGAATCCGGTCCTGGGTGTAGAACAGCTCCCGGCCGTCGCCGTCATAGAGGTGGACGATTTCCAGGGCGGGATTCAGGGACAGCTTCAGGCTTTGCAGATGATCGGTCTTGGCCAGGATATCCATCCGAGCTTTGGCCGACAGGTAGCGACTCTGCGGGGTGAAATCCACATCCAGGCTGTAGTTCAGCACATCGAACCGGGGGCCGAGAGTCACAAGCATCCTCTTCTGCCCGGGCTCTTCCGGCGGCGAGTAGAGGGTCACAAGGCGATCCTGAGTGCGATCGATGAGGTGAATCGATTCCTGGGCGAAGGGTGAATTGATGTAGGCCAACTCCCGCCCGGAGGCGGTCAGGAATTCAAACACGGCTTCATCGCTTTGGGGCAGGGTCGAATAAATCCCGCCGTTCAAAGAGTTTTCGACGGTGAAGGAGCGGGGATAATTCTTGGCAAAGATGGAATAAGCCCGCTTGTTATCGGCCGGAGAGACCGGCGGCGGATGATCACCCCCCGCCTGTTCGATCCGGATGTTGTCTTTGAAGAAGCTCGGGGAAAACCGGAGATAAGCATACTCCAACCCCTCATTCAACTCGGTCCGGCCATAGCTCAACTCCAGCTGATGCTGCTCGGAGGGAAGAGAGGGTGTGTAGTTGAGCCGGCCCCGGCCCAGGATGATGAGGGCCGTCTTGAAGTCGGGAAGGTTGTCGTAAAAGACCAGGGCATCGGTGAATGTCAGGCGGATGTCCTGATGATTGATTTCGACCTTGGCCGCTCGCTCCACCCGGCCGCTGGGAATCGTAACCTTGTACAGGCCGGTGATATCACCGGCATACTTTTTCTCCTTGATCAGCCACTGCCCGGGCGAAGCGGCGAGAGAGACCTGCCAGGTTTCTTGAAGGGCGGAGTATGAATTTTCCATAAAGGCTTGGATATAGAAGGGGGCGGCCGGATTGACCGGGCCCCGGGACCCGGCCCGGCGGAGAGATACCTTCTCCATTTTGAATTGATCGAACAATTCCTGGAAAAAGAGCGTTTCTTGTTGGTGAAGTTCCGGGATAAAAGCTTTCAAGTAAGCCGATAAATCCTTGGCGGCAAGGCTGGCTTGAAGCCTGCCGATAAAAGCGTCCAGGTTTTGATCCTGGGCCGCGGCCGGCACCAGCAGGGCCAGGCTAAGGAAAATGGAGCCCCACAATGCGCTACGGCTTGGAGAGTCGCTCATGGCCTTAACCATCCTCTAGGCGTTCTGGATAAACCATATATTTTTAAGCATTTTTTGTGCCAATCCGAACGGAATATCCATGACAAAAGATTATTAGAGCTCCGAAGCGGATATTGATGTTGAATGCTTCTGGGGGATCAGAGACAGCCGGAAGGACACGCTAAAATCCAACTGATAGAGCGAATATTAGTTTACCCGCTGTAAACTAATATTACACTCAATGTGTTATTGAGAAGCAGATCGATGCTCAATTCGACAATCATCCCGCCCGGGCTTTGCCTTTGTCCTTCTTTTTTCCCTTTTTATCTTTAGTCGCTTTTCGCTTCTGGAGGTCCTCTTCCCAGGTTACGAAACTGTGGAAAAAGATGGCATCGCCTTCGTCGATGCCTCGGGTAATTTCCGTGACATGGGATGTCGCCGCGCCGAAGGCGTCCACAGCGTAGATGACGGCTTTCTCCGGGTCGACGCCTCGGCCGCAGGTGTAGATATCCAGGGCACCGTAGCCAAACTCCGGCCAAGTGTGAGTGGAGATGTGAGATTCGGAGATCACTACCACCCCGCTGACGCCGTTGGGCGGGAACCGGCTGAAGGATATGGCCCACACTTGAGCGCCGGCGATCTCGGCGGCCTTGACCAAGATCTGTTGAACTTTCTCCACGCTGCCGATGATGTTCGGGTCGCAACCGGAGGCTTCCACAATATAGTGCCGTCCGATCGTGGCATGGACTTTTTCGGGCATGACGGTGCTCCTCTCGGACTAAAAAAACATTATTATGTCATAAGCCGCAGCCCTGTCAAGCCGGAGCCCGGACCCCACAACTCGCCGCTGCCGCCGATGGGGCTTCGGGTCGCTTCACACCGGCAGCCGGCGTTCTTCCTTGACCGTGTTCAAGACGATGTGCGTCACGCTCCGGTCCACATAAGGCAAAGAGAGGAGACGCTTGATGAAATCGTTCAGCTCGGCCCGATCCCGAAAATAGCCGATGAGCAGGGAATCCCATTCGCCGGTCACGTCGTAGACCCCGACCAGGCAGGATTCCTCGGCGATGCGTTTTTGGGTTTCCAGAAGCTTTCCCTTGGAGATCCTGAGAGCGATGATGGCGATCAAGTCGAACCCGAAGTGCCCCGGGTCAAGAACCGGGATATAGCCTCGAATCGCCCCGCCCTCTTCGAGCTTTTTCACCTTGTGGATCACGGCCGTCACCGAGGCGCCCACCTCTCTGGCGATCTCGCGGAAGCTTCGGCGGGAGTTCCGGTTGAGGGCCCGAATAACTTTTTTTTCAAGCTCATCATCCATTTCGCCTCTCCAATAAATTCATTTGTCTTTTAATTATGATATTATTAAGACAAATGTCAAGATAAATATTTTATTAATTGACATTTATCTTTCTTTTGTTTATTATTCGAAACAATTTAATCAACCTGGAGGTGCGGCATGGTCATCTCGGATAACGCTTCGGTCAAGGCCTTTGGATATAATTCCCAGGACGAAGTGCTCCGCGCTGTCGACAACCCTGCCAACGGAATCGAGTTTATCCGGATCGTCTTCCCCGATATCCTGGGCCGGCCTATGGATTTCACCATCCCCCGAGAAGAGCTGGCCTCGGCTTTCGGCGAGGGCAAGGGATTCGACGGCTCCTCGGTCGAGGGTTTCGTTCGCATCGAAGAAAGCGACCTGGTTATTAAACCCGAGGCCCGCTCCTTCCGCCTTCTCCCCTGGGAATATCAGGGTTTTTCCGGCGGCATCCGCTGGCGGGAAGCGATCATGTTCGGCGACATCCTGACTCCCGACGGCCAACCCTACGAGGGGGACTCGCGGGCCGTCCTGAAACAGACGCTGGCCAAAGCCGGTCAGGAGTTCGGGCTGGAGGACTTCAAGGTCGGTCCGGAGCTCGAATTTTTTCTGTTTCCCGACAATCGAGAGCCGCGCCCCCTGGACGAGGGCGGCTACTTTTTCTCCGGGCTGCACGGCGAGGTCCGCAAAGAAATCCAGATTCTGCTCAAGCGAATGGGCATCGCCTCCGAGTACGACCACCACGAAGTCGCCCACGGCCAGCACGAAATCGACCTGCGTTTCTGCAGCGCCCTGGAGATGGCCGATATCGGCGTCCTGTTCCGCTACATGGTCAAAAAGGTGGCCCGGATGCACGGCCTGTACGCCACCTTTATGCCCAAGCCGATCAACGGCCAGAACGGCAGCGGGATGCACGTCCATCAGTCCTTGTGGCAGGGTGGGAAAAACATCTTCTTCGACCCCAACGACCCTTATCATCTTTCGGACACCGCCCGTCATTATATGGCCGGGCTGATGTCCCATGCCCGCGAGATTTCGGCCGTGTTCAGCCAATGGGTCAATTCTTACAAGCGCTTGATCGAAGGCTATGAGGCTCCGGTCTACATCGCCTGGGGTCAGCGCAACCGGTCGGCCTATATCCGGGTGCCCCAATACCAGCCGGGCAAGGAGCAGGCGACCCGCATCGAGCTGCGCTCACCCGACCCGGGCTGCAACCTGTACCTGGCCCTGGCCACGATGCTGGCCGCGGGCCTGAACGGCGTCCGCCGCAAGGCCGACCTGCCCGCTCCCGTGGAAGAGAATATTTTTGACATGAGCGGCGCCAAGCAGAAAAAATTCGCCATTAGGACCCTGCCCCGCAACCTGGAGGAGGCCGTGTCCCTCATGGAAAAAAGCGCCCTCCTTCAAGAGACTCTCGGCCCGCATATCTTCGCCAAATTCGTGGCCAACAAGAAGGCGGAGATCGCGGATTATCAAAAGAACGTCTCCCAGGAATTCGACACGCAAGTCAGCCCGTTCGAAATCGATAGATACATGCCCATTCTATAAAACCGGGCCGAAATCGTTCCCGCCTTCTTGACGCGTTCGGTCCCTCCATATGATAATAGATATGGCCTGGAGAAACGAAAAGGCTCGGGCGGTCAAGGACGGTAATGACTCTTAAAGAAATACAGGCTTTGCTCAGCGGAGAGCTGCTGACCCGGGGCCTTGGCCTCGAGGCCGAATGCGTGAAGGTCTTTGCTTCGGACTTGATGAGCGACGTGCTGGCCTTCATGGACCCCGGGTCGGTCCTCCTGACGGGACTGGTCAACGCCCATGTCGTCCGGACCGCCCGCCTGGCTGAGGCCATGGCTATCGTCGTCGTTCAAGGGAAACGCCCGGACGCGGGGGTTGTGGACGAGGCCATGAAAAACAACGTCCCGATCATTGCCACCGCGTGTTCCATGTTCGAAGCCTGCGCGCGGATCTCCGGCTCCTTTCCGGAGGGCCGCCGATGACGGAGGATACGTCTTTTGAACAGGAATTCCCGGTCAAGGGCGGGGATTTTTCCAGGGCCGGAGAAGTGTCCTGCGAGATCAAAAACCTCCTGAAAGAGCTCGGGCTGAGCACCCAGGTCGTGCGCCGGGCCGCTATCGCCTCCTACGAGGCCGAGCTGAACGTCATCATGTACGCGCAGGAAGGGAGCCTGGACCTGACCGTTACGCCTCATCACATCCGGATCGTCGTCGAAGACCGCGGCCCCGGGATCAAGAACATCAAGCAGGCCATGACAGAGGGATATTCAACGGCGACGACGGAAATGCGGGAGCTCGGGTTCGGCGCCGGTATGGGCCTGCCCAACATCAAGAAAAACACGGACAAGTTCCGGATCACGTCCAAAGTCGGCCGGGGGACGCGACTGGAGATGATCATTTTGACCGACGGACACCCTCATGATTAAAAAATCACGTCACGCCCTGCACATCAACGTTGACAAGTGCGCCGGGTGCGTCCATTGCCTGGGCGCCTGCCCGACCAAGGCCATCCGGATCAAGAACGAAAAGGCCCTCATCATCGACGATCTGTGCATCGATTGCGGCGAGTGTATCCGGTTCTGCCCCCGGGACGCCATCGAGTCCCAGACCACGTCCTTCTCCGACCTGAGCGTCTTCAAATACAAGGTGGCCATCCCGGCCACGGTTCTCTATGGACAATTCGACAACGCCACCCTGCCCAGCGAGATTCTCTTCGCCCTGCGCCGGATCGGGTTTGACACCGTGTATGAGCTCAGCACAGTCAGCGAGCTCAACAACGCCGCCCTGGACAAGTATATTCACAGTCATCCCAAGCCCCGGCCGCTCATCGCTTCGACGTGTCCGGTTGTGGTCCGCCTCATCCAGCGCCGCTATCCCACTCTGTGCGACTTTATCGTACCCATCGAACCGCCGCGGGAGATCGCAGCCAAGTTTCTGAGGGCCAACCTTCCCCGGGTGCTGAAGGTCGCCCCCCAGGACATCGGCATCATCCATATCACTCCCTGCCCGGCAAAAATGGTTTCCATCAACTATCCCGTATCCATGGAAAAATCCTATTTGGACGGCGCGATCTCGATTCGGGACATCTACAAGCCGATTCTTCAAGCCCTCCGCCAAAGCAAAGAAGATACCGTCATGTGCCACCTTTTCCCGGAGACCCTCTTCAGCGGGATCGGGTTAGGGACCGGACTGTCCGGAGGAGAGACCCGGGGTCTCAAAAACCATCGCACCGTGGCCGTTTCGGGGATCCAGGACACGATTCGCGTCTTGAATCAGGTGGAGCTTGGCCTCCTCAAGGACGTGGACCTGCTCGAATGCATGATCTGTCCGGACGGCTGCGTGGGAGGCCCCCTGGCGGTAGAGAACCGATTCCTGGCCAAAAGCCGGATCTTGCGCCTGGTCAATCAAGTGGGGGAACATACCGTGGTTGACCCTTCGGACATGAGTCTGCTTTACCAAAAGGATTTTTTATCCTTCCGTCATTCGGTCAAGCCCGTTAAAGCGCCTCCGCTTGACACCGACCCGGTCCGGGCCATACAGAAAGCCAAGCAGAGGAACAAGCTCTTCAAACAGCTCCCGGCCAAGGATTGCGGAGCCTGCGGCGCCCCCGACTGCCGGACACTGGCCGACGATATCATTCGCGGCCGGGCCTTGCTGGAAGACTGCCCTTTCATGATGAAGGAGAAGAAATGAACCTGGCCGAAATCGTTGAAGGGTTAAATCTTAAGATTTTCACCCGACGGACCGAGCTCGCGCGGACAATCAGCGGCGGGTATGTCAGCGACCTTCTCAGCGATGTCATGGCCCACGGCCAAAAGGACCATCTGTGGATCACCCTCCAGGTGCACCCCAACATCGTGGCCGTGGCCGTCCTCAAGGAGCTGGCCGCAATCGTCCTGGTCAACGGCCGCCAGCCCGCCCCGGAAACCATAGAGCAAGCCGAACAAAAACGCGTTCCCCTTGTCGGGACATCGTTGAGTGCTTTCGAACTGGTGGGAAGGCTTTATGGATTGGGCATCAAAGGATAGGAATGGCGCTCAGGCGCTTCCAGGCCGACCTCCACATCCATTCCTGCCTTTCGCCCTGCGGCGAGCTGACGATCTATCCCAGCCGGATCGTTGAACGGGCCCTGGCGGTGGGTTTGGACATCATCGCCCTCACCGACCACAACTCGGCCGAAAACGCCGCGGCCACCCTCCAGGCGGCGGAAGGAACGGGACTGACGGTGCTTCCGGGCATGGAGATTACATCCGAGGAAGAAGTCCATATTCTAGGCCTGTTTGAAACCATGGACGACATCCTTCCGCTTCAAGAAGAGGTTTTCCGAAAGCTGCCCCCGGTGCAGGTCCAGGCCGCGGCGCTCCGGGATCAAGTGATCGTCAACAGGGACGACGAAGTGATGGGCTTTAGCCCGCGTCCTCTCATGGGCGCCGCGCAGTTGAACGTCCAGGAGGTCGTAGAGTTGATCCATGGGCGGGGCGGCCTGGCCATCGCCTCGCACATCGACCGGGAGTCATTCGGGCTGATCTCTCAGCTGGGGTTCATTCCCCCCGGCCTCGACCTTGACGCCTGGGAGGTCTCTCCCCTGCTGACCATCCCCGATGCCCGGGCGAAATTCGCCTCCGAGGCCCGGCGGCCTCTGGTCCGTTTCTCCGACGCCCATAAGCCCGAAGAAATCGGCCGGGCTTCGACCGCCTTGCTTTTGGCAGCCCCGTCTTTCGAGGAGATCCGGCTGGCGCTTCGGTCGAAAAACGGAAGGAGGGTCTGCGACTCATGATGGAGGACCTGTCTCTCCACGTCCTCGACATCGCCGAGAATGCCATCGCCGCCGGAGCGACGCGAATCGCCATTGTCATCAACGAGAACGAACAACGAGACCTCCTGACGATCCGCATCTCGGACAACGGCCGGGGGATGTCGAAAGACACTCTTCGGCAAGCGCTGGACCCCTTCTTTTCCACGAAAGGAAAGAAGACGGGCCTCGGGCTGTCGCTCCTGGCCCAGGCGGCCGACCACTGCGGCGGAGGCTTGTCCATCGCCACCGCTTATCGGAAGGGCACGAAAGTCACGGCCCGCTTCCGTCATGGCCATATCGACCGGCCGCCGCTGACCAACATGACCGGGACGATGACCGCCCTGGTCGTGGGTCACCCGGAGATCGATTTCCGGTACCGCCACAGACGAAACGGCCGGGCTTTCACCTTTGCCTCCCGCCCGATTCTTAAGTACGCCCGGGCCTCTTCCGGGACGAGCCCCCGGCTGATCGGCAAGGTCAGAACAATGCTGCAGGCCGGTCTCAGGGGGATCGGGACGACTTAAGCCGGCCATCGACCCGGCCCCGCGGCAGCCGGCCATGCCCAGACTCAGCTTGACAAAGCCAAACTCGTTTTGTTATAAATCGGTTCTTATTTTATGCGCATTCAATGCTTTTTTTCGTCAATCTTAAACAGCCTCGGGCGATTCCAGAGGTTCCCTCCGACCGGCTCCGGATTCGAGTCTCGCCGAATTCGCCAACCCTCGGGCATCGTAACCCGGGTGACTGCCTCAGGCGCTCCGGCTTGCTCCCGGCTTCAAAACAATCATCTCCAAGGACTGGAGGACACACTGTGATCGTCAGCAAACAGAAAATCCAATCCGTCGTCAACAAGCACAAAGGACTCAAGAAGAACTTGATCGCCATCCTGCTGGATATCCAGGCCGAGTGCAACCATCTTCCTCCGGAATCCCTTCGCTACGTCGCCAACGCTTTGGACATGCCCTTGTGCGATATCGTGGGCGTCGCCACATTTTACCGCGCTTTCAGCCTCACCCCCCGGGGCAAGCACACGGCCCTCGTCTGTTCGGGTACGGCCTGCCACGTGCGCGGCGGGCCCAAGGTCTTGGAGGAATTCGAACGGAAACTGGAGATTAAGGCCGGCCAGACAACGCCCGATAACCGGTTCACTCTGGAAACCGTGGCCTGTCTGGGCTGCTGCGCCATCGGGCCCGTCGTCCAGATCGACCGGGATTACCATGGACACACGACCGGAACCAAGGTCCCCATGATCCTGAAGAATTATCAGAAACCGACTCGGGCCGGCAAAAAACCGCGCAGGTCCAGGCCGTCCCGGAGCTCGGCCTCCTGACCAGGACAGGCCTGCGGCTTCTCCTAACCTGTCCGGGGAGGATTTGAAGACTTGGAGTGGAGGAAAGAAAAACTGATGGCCAATAAAAAGAAATCGCTCACAAAGCGGCCCGTGGTCAAGAAACCCTCAGCCCGCAAAACCGCCTCCAGAAAATCTTCGGCTAAAAAGCGTCCGGCCAAGAAACCTCTCGTCACAAAGCGCGCCGCAAAGAAGCGGGAAACTCAGAGGCTCAGCATCCAGGATCTGGCCAGGATCCGGGATGAAACTCGAGCCACTTTGACCATCCGGGACGGCCAGGGCCGGGCCAAAGTGACCGTTCACATGGGCACGTGCGGGATCGCGGCCGGGGCTCGCGAGATCATGAACGCCCTTCTGAACGAGATGCGCAAAAAAAACGTCAGGGACGTCGTCGTAACCACCTCCGGCTGCGCCGGGCTGTGCAGCCGCGAGCCCATGGCCACGGTCGAGCTGAAAGGCCGGCCGCCCGTCAAATACGTCAATCTTACACCTCAAAAGATCGGCAAGATTCTGGTCGGACATGTTCTGGGCGGACGGCCGGTCATCGAATACGCCCTGGCGGTGGGCAGCGAAACCCTGTATTGAGAGGAACCCTTGAAACAATATCGAACTCACTTATTAGTATGCGCCGGCACCGGCTGCGTTTCCTGCGGGTCCTTCAAAATCAAAGAAGCCCTGGAAAAGGAAATCCAGAAGCGAAAGCTTCAGGACGAGGTACTGGTCATCGCCACGGGCTGCAACGGCTTCTGCGAGAGGGGCCCGATCCTCATGGTCCATCCCGACGGCGTTTTCTACCAGAATCTCCAGGTCAAAGACATCCCTTATCTTATTGAAGAGCACATCCTGAAGGGCCGGCCCGTCAAAAAATTAATGTACATCCCTCCCGCGGAAAAAGAGCCCATCCCCAAGATGAAGGACATCGAGTTCTTCAAGCATCAGCGCCTCATCGTCCTCCGCAACCGCGGCCGGATCGACCCGGAAAAAGTCGAGGAGTACATCGCCTTCGACGGGTACGAGGCCATGGCCAAGGCCTTGTCCCGGATGACGCCCCAGGAGATCGTGGCCGATATCACCGCCTCCGGGCTCAGGGGGCGTGGCGGCGCCGGCTTTTTTACGGGGAAAAAGTGGGAGGCCTGCCAAAAGGCTAAGGGCTCGCCCAAGTACCTCATCTGCAACGGCGACGAAGGCGACCCGGGCGCGTTCATGGACCGCTCCGTCCTCGAAGCCGACCCCCACGCCGTCCTGGAGGGGATGGTCATCGGAGCCAAAGCTATCGGCGCGGAGAAGGGATTCATTTACATTCGGCATGAGTATCCCTTGGCCCTCAAGCGCATCGGGATCGCCATCCGCCAAGCCCGGGGCCGCGGCCTGCTGGGCAAGAAGATCTTGGGGACCGGGTTCGATTTCGACATCGAGATCGTCGAGGGCGCGGGCGCCTTTGTTTCCGGAGAGGAGACGGCCCTGATCGCCTCGGTGGAGGGCCGGGTCGCCACACCCCGGCAAAGACCGCCCTATCCCGCGCAGAAAGGCCTATGGGGCAAGCCCACCGTGATCAATAATGTCGAGACTTTGGCCACCGTGCCCAACATCATCCGGCGCGGCGCGGCCTGGTTTTCGGGCCTGGGGACGGAAACGAGCAAAGGGACGAAAATCTTCTCCCTCGTCGGCAAGATCAACAATACCGGGCTGGTTGAAGTCCCCATGGGAATCAGCCTCCGGGATATCGTCTTCGGCATCGGCGGCGGCATCCCCGACGGCCGAAAATTCAAAGCCGTCCAGATCGGCGGACCTTCGGGCGGCTGTATCCCCCCGACGCTCCTGGATTTGCCCATCGATTATGAAAGCCTGGTCAAGGCCGGGGCCATGATGGGTTCGGGCGGCATGATCGTCATGGACGACAAAACCTGCATGGTCGACGTGGCTAAGTACTTCCTCAACTTCCTCCGCGATGAATCCTGCGGAACGTGCATCTCCTGCCGCGAGGGCACACAGCGCATGTGGGAGATCGTGCAGCGGATCACCGAGGGCCGGGGAACGGAGAAAGACATCCCTCTCCTGGAGGAGCTGGCCCGGGCGGTCAAGGACGCCTCCCTGTGCGGCCTGGGACAAACCGCGGCCAACCCCGTCCTGTCCACCCTGGGCTACTTCAGGAATGAGTACGAACACCATATCAAGCACAGGAAATGCGAAGCCCTGGTTTGCAAGGAGATCGTCTCCTCGCCCTGTCAATACATCTGCCCCATCGGCCAGGAAGCCTCGACGTATATCGCCCACATCGCCCAAGGAAAATACGAGGACGCCTTCAAGGTCATCATGAAGGAAAATCCCCTGCCTTCGGTCTGCGCCCGGGTGTGCCACCACCCCTGCGAGAAGGTCTGCCGCGCCGGAGAGATGGGCGAGGCGATTTCGATTCGCGGGCTCAAGCGTTTCGTCATGGATTGGGCGGACAAGAACGGAATTCGCTACATCCCGGAGCGCGTCGAGCAGAACCGGGAGAAGGTCGCCATTATCGGCGGCGGGCCGGCGGGTCTCATCGCCGGCTACTATCTGGCCCAGAAGGGCTTCCAGCCCACGATCTTCGAGGCCCTGCCCGTGGCGGGCGGCATGCTGGCCGTGGGCATCCCCGGCCATCGGCTGCCCAAGCCCGTGGTCAACAGGGAGATCGAAGTGATCAAAAAAGCCGGAGTCGAGATCCGGACCGGCATCGTCCTGGGCCAGGACATCACCATCGACGGGCTGTTCAAGGACGGCTACAAAGCCGTTTTTTGCGCCACCGGAGCCGGTAAATCCTTGAAGATGGGCATCCCGGGAGAGGATGCCGAGGGCGTCCTGCACTCGCTGGAATACCTCCGGGAATTGAACATCGGCCGCAAACTCCCCGTCGGCAAGAGGGTGTGCGTGGTCGGAGGGGGCAACTCCGCCATCGACGCGGCCCGGGCGGCCCTTCGCGACAAGGATTGCGAACAGGTGACCATACTCTATCGGAGGACCAAGGCCGAAATGCCCGCCCTGGCCGAGGAGGTCGATGCGGCCATCGACGAGGGCATCGACACCCAATTTCTGGTGGCCCCGATCAAGGTCCTCACCCAGGGCGGCAAAGTCACCAGCCTCGAATGCATCCGGATGAAGCTGGGCGACATGGACGACAGCGGCCGGCGCCGGCCCATGCCCATTCAGGGCTCGGAGTTCGTGATCAAAGCCGACACCCTCATCCTGGCCATCAGCGAGCGGCCCGACACATCCTATATCGGTGAGGGCGCCGAGATCCGCCGGCTGGGAGAGAACATCATCATCGATGAAGAAACAGCCATGACCACCCAACCGGGCGTCTTCGCCGGAGGCGATGCCGTGACCGGCCCGAACACAGTGGTCCAGGCCATGGCCGCGGGCAAGTTGGCCGCGGCCATGATCGACAAATACCTCTCCGGCTCGCCCTTGAGACAAGACTATCCCCTCACCCGGCCTTCGGTCTATGTCAAGCCGTGGATGCTCTCGGAGGAGGAAGTGCTGACCGCCAAGCGACCGGCCATGCTCCATCTGCATCCCAAGGAACGGGTCAAGAACTTCAAGGAGGTCGAGCTGGGATTGGACGAGACCAAGGCCGTTTTGGAGGCCCGGCGCTGCCTGCGCTGCGACCTTGAAACCGAGGACGGTAAAAACGCCATGAGGGACAAACCATGATCCAGATACGAATGAACGGTTTGGATGTCCAGGCCGAAGAGCATTGGACGATCCTGGAAACGGCCAAGTTCTACGGGCTCGAGATTCCGACGCTCTGCTACAACGAGGGTTTGAGCCCCTACGGAGGATGCCGGCTGTGCCTGGTCGAGATCGGCCAGGAGCCGCGGACCAAGCTGGTCTCGTCCTGCACCTACCGGGTGGAAGAGGGGCTCGTCGTTCGCACCGACACGCGGCGCGTCGTGGAGGCCCGGCGGATGATGATCGAGCTCATGCTGTCCGTGGCCCCCAATTCCAAGGTCATCCAGGACCTGGCCTCTTCGTACGGCGTCACTCAGGTACGGTTCAAGCCCCGCAACGAGGAGTGCGTCATGTGCGGCCTGTGCATTCGGATGTGCGCCGAACAGATGGACGGGCGGGCCATCGGGTTCCAAAACCGGGGCACCAAGAGAAAGATCTCGACGCCCTTCGACCTTCGCTCCGAGGAATGCCGGCTGTGCGGGGGATGCATGTACATCTGCCCGGCCTGTCAGCTCCGCTGCCAGGGGCCCCAGGCCGACACGGCCGTGTGCAACGCCTGCCTGACCATGGAGCCGACCTGCCTGGAGTATTTCGACGAACTCCAGTGCTGGATGTATGACGCGGGACGGTGCGGGACGTGCGTCCAGACCGGCCCGGAGCAGAGGAAAAAGACGACATCCTGAGGGAAGCAATGAACATCACCATAAATGGCTCGACGACTCGAGAGAATTCCTAAGGACAGAAGGAGGTCATCATGTCTTACTCAAAACTCAACCGGAGCGCCGCCACCCTAACCAAGAATAGAACCGAAGGATCGATCAGCCCCTTCAGCGGGATGTGCGTCACCTGCGTCGACGGCTGTATCGGGATGTGCGAGATCGGCAAGTCGGCCTACCGAGGGCCGGAGGTCCTCTACCCCCAGCCCTTCGGCATCATCACCGCGGGCTCGGAGAAGGAATACCCCTACGACCTGTCCCACTTCAGCATCATGGGCACGGCCATGGGCGCCCACGGCGTGCCGGCCGACAGCGACCAGGCCACCTTTGAAAAAGTGACCATCGAAACCCGCATCGGGCACGACAAGTCGATCAAGCTCAAAGTTCCCTTCGTCCTGGGGGGGATGGGCTCGACCAACGTCGCTAAACAGAACTGGGAAGGGCTGGCCATCGGCGCGGCCATCTCCGGGAGCATCTTGACGGTGGGCGAGAACGTCTGCGGCATGGACGATGAGTCCGAGATCAAGAACGGCCGCATCCTGCGCTCGCCCGACATGGAAAACCGGGTCAAGCTCTTCCAGAACTGGCAGGACAAAGGCTACGGCCAGGTCGTCGTCCAAGCCAACGTCGAGGATACGCGCCTGGGAGTCCAGGAATACGCCATCGAGAAACTGGATGTCCAAGCCGTGGAGCTCAAGTGGGGCCAGGGGGCCAAGGACATCGGCGGCGAGGTCAAGATCAAGAGCCTGAAGAAGGCCCAGGAGCTGAAGCGCCGCGGCTACATCGTCCTGCCCGACCCCGAGGACCCGAATACCATCTCCGCCTTCGAGAAGGGCAGCTTCAAGGAATTCGAGCGGCATTCCCGGCTGGGCATGGTCGAGGAAGAGAGTTTCATGAAGAGGGTCGAGGAGCTGCGCAAGGCGGGGGCCAAGTACGTCTTCCTCAAGACCGGCGCCTACCGGCCGGCCGACCTGGCCCGCGCGGTCAAGTACGCCTCCAAGGCCAAGCTGGACATGCTGACCGTGGACGGCGCGGGCGGCGGCACGGGCATGAGCCCTTGGCGGATGATGAACGAGTGGGGCATCCCCAGTGTCGAGATCTGGTCCCTGACTTACAACTACCTCAATGAACTCCACAAACGGGGCGAGTACATTCCGGACGTCGTTTTCGCCGGGGGCATCACCTTCGAGGATCAGATCTTCAAGGCCCTGGCCCTGGGCGCTCCCTACGTCAAGGCCGTAGGCATGGCCCGGTCCCCCCTGGCCGCGGCCATGGTGGGCAAGACCATCGGCAAGCGGGTCACCGAGGGTCAGATCCCGGTTTACGTCGAGCGGTTCGGCAGCGCTGTCGAAGAAATCTTCGTCACCGCCCCCGAGTTGAAGAAAAAGTTCGGCACCAAGTTCAGCTCATTGCCCACCGGAGCCATCGGCGTTTACACCTACTTCAAGCGCCTGAGCCAGGGCTTGCGGCAGATGATGGCCGGCGAGAGGAAGTTCACCCTGGAATACATCTCCCGGGACGACATCGCCGCCCTGACCAAAGACGCCGCCGAGCTCAGCGGCATCAACTACATCCTGGACGTGGACAAGAAGGAAGTGGAGAAGATCCTCAAGGGCTGAGCGTAAGGGGGGCTCACCACTCTCCAGTCCTTAAATAGGCGTCGATCGATTGGGCCGCCTTCTTGCCCGCCCCCATGGCTAGGATGACCGTGGCCGCGCCCGTGACGATGTCGCCGCCGGCGAACACCCCTTTCTTCGAGGTCTTGCCCGTCGTTTCGTCGGCAACGATGTTCCCCGTCTTTGTCAGCTCCAAGCCGGGAGTCGTCGAGGTCAAGAGGGGATTGGGGCCCTGGCCGATGGCCATGATCACCATGTCAACATCAATGATGTGCTCAGAACCCTTTTTGGGAATTGGCCGTCTCCGGCCTGAGTCATCCGGTTCTCCGAGCTCCATCTGGATGCATTCGATCCCCTTCACCCAGCCTCTTTCGTTTCCCAGGATCCGAATGGGATTGGTCAGCAAACGCGGCTCTACGCCTTCCTCGAAGGCGTTCTCGATCTCCTCCTCGCGGGCCGGCATCTGTTCTCTCGCCCGGCGGTAGATCAGGTAGACTTTTTCAGCTCCCAAGCGGAGCGAGGTCCGGGCGGAATCCATGGCCACGTTCCCGCCTCCCACGACGGCGATCTTCTGCCCATAATGGACGGGCGTGTGGAATTCCGGGAAGAGATAGGCCTTCATGAGGTTCACCCGGGTCAGGAACTCGTTGGCCGAGTAGACCCCGTTCAGGTTCTCCCCTGGGATTTTCATGAAGTACGGCAGGCCCGCCCCGGTCCCGATGAAGACGGCATCATAGCCGTTGTTCAAAAGGTCGTCGATGGTGAAGGATTTTCCCGCGACCTGGCTGACCCGGATTTCGGCCCCCAGCCTGCCGATGTATTCGCATTCGCGCTGGACGATCCACTTGGGAAGGCGGAACTCGGGAATCCCGTAAACCAAAACGCCGCCCGGCTTGTGGAGGGCCTCAAATACGGTGACGCTGTGCCCCATTTTTGTAAGATCGCTGGCCGCCGACAAACCCGCGGGCCCCGCCCCGATGACGGCGACCTTTTTCCCCGTCGGGCTCAGATTTTTCGGCATCCGGACGTCCCCCTGCTGGAATTCATAATCCGCCACATACCGTTCCAGCCGGCCGATGGCCAGGGGCTGCCCTTTTTTGAACAGGACGCAGGCGACCTCGCATTGCTCCTCCTGCGGGCAGACTCGTCCGCAGATGGCGGGGAGGCTGTTCTTCTCTTTGATCTTATGACTGGCCGCGATGATGTCACCCTTCCGGACGAGCTCGATGAAACCCGGGATGTCGATGTCGACCGGGCATCCGGCCGTGCAGGGCGACTTTTTACAGCTCAGGCACCGCGAGGCTTCCCGGATGGCCTGTTCCTTGGTGTAGCCCAAGGCGACCTCGTTGAAATTTTGAACGCGGAGCTTGGGGGCCTGCTTGGGCATAGGCTCCCGGCGTTTCGCCTTGCCCAACGCCTTCTCGGCGGCCAGGAGCCGGCAGGCATGATCCCACATGGCCCGGTGCTCCTCTCGCTTGTACATTTCCGACCTCTTGAGGAGCTCCTGAAAATCCACCTGGTGGGCGTCGAACTCGGGGCCGTCGACACAGACAAACTTCGTCTCCTTTCCCACGGTGATCCGGCAGCTGCCGCACATGCCGGTCCCGTCCACCATCAGCGAGTTCAGGCTGATGATCGTCGGGATCCCGTGTTTCCGAGTGATGTCGGAAACGACTTTCATCATGATCCCGGGCCCGACGGCGATGACGAGGTCGATCGGCACCTTGTCTGTGATCAGCCTCTGGAGTTCGTCCGAGACGAACCCACGGCGGCCGGCCGTGCCGTCGTCCGTGGTGATGTAAAGCTCGTCGCTCACGGCCCGCATCTCGTTTTCCAGGATGACCATCTCTTTGTTCTTGGCGCCGATGATGGCCAGAATGCGGTTTCCAGCGGCCCCGTAGGCTTTGGTAATGGGATAGACGGGCGCGACGCCGACGCCTCCTCCGATACAGACCACGGTCCCGGCCTTTTTGACCTCTGTCGGCTGCCCCAGGGGCCCGACGACGTCGAGGAACGCATCCCCGACTTTGAGCGTGTCCATCTTCCGGGTCGAGAGGCCGATAACCTGGACGATCAGGGTGATGGACTGGTTTTCGAGGTTGCGGTCGGCGACCGTCAGCGGAATCCGTTCCGCATAATCGTCGGCCCGAACGACGACAAACTGGCCGGCCCGGACGGTTCGGGCGACGAGCGGAGTATAGACCTCGAACAGGGTGATGGCCGGAGCCAACTGCTCCTTCCTGAGGATTTCGTTGGGTTGATGCTCTAGGCCTGGGCTCATCTCGGCTCTCTTTCCTCTTCGTTCATGTCCGGTAAGGCAGGTATACGGAGAAGGTGCTTCCTTTATCCAGCTCGCTCCTCACTTCGATATGCCCGAAGTGGGAGTCCACAATTTTTTTGGCGATCGTCAACCCCAGTCCGGTTCCGCTGATCTTGTCCGTTTTGGCGTTTTCGGCCCGGAAGAAATCGTCGAAGATCCGCAGAAGGTCGTCCCGGGATATGCCGATCCCGGTATCGCGGATATGAATCCCGACGCAGTTCGCATCCAAAGACGTTTCGATCGCGATCGATCCCTTCTCGACGTTGTATTTGATGGCATTGTTGATCAGGTTGGTGAAGAGCTTTTCCATGTCCTGGACGTCGGCCTGGAGGAGCGGAAGCGGCGCGGATGAACTCATGTGGATGGAGATCTTTTTCTTGTCGGCTTCGGGCTTGTAGAAGTCGACGATCTTGCCCAGGATGTCGGTCACCTGGACGGACTCCATCTTCAAGGCGACCTTCCCGGCCTCGATCTTGTTGATCTCCAGCAAGTCCTGGACGAGAGCCAGGAGAGATTGGGCCCGCTCTTTCGCTCGCCACAGCCATTGTCGTTTTTGCTCTTCGTCCTTTTCGACTTCGCCGGACAGCAGGAGGCCCAGCCAGCCTTCGATCGCCGCCACGGGCGAGCGAAGCTCATGCGCCACCATGGAGACGAACTGGGATTTGATCTTATCGATCTCCTTGAGTTTCGTGATGTCCCTCAGGACCGTCACGGCTCCCAGAAGCCTCCCCTGTTCGTCCCGGACGGGGGCCATCTGGGCCATCAGGACCGATTTCTGGTCATCCGAGGGGATTTCCTGGCTGATCATTGAGACACTGTCGTCCTTCGAGTCCATGATTTTTTCCAGGGATTCGATCAAAGGCTGATTCTTGATGTAATGGCTCGGAGGTTTCCCGGGTTCGTCCGTTCCGCGGAGTTTCAGCATTCTCACGGCGGAGGCGTTCCAGAGGACCAGTTGACGCTCGAGGTTGGTGACCAGAACGCCGTCGGCCATGCAGCCGATGATGCTCCGGAGGCGGCTCTTTTCGCCGGCCAGCTCCAGGAGCCTTTGCTCCCGTTCTTGGTGAAGCCTCTGGGCCTCCAGCCGGAGCTCCCGCTTCTCAAGCCCCCTCTTGACCAGAACGGCCAGCGTTTCCGGGGTGAACGGTTTGGGGAGATAATCGTAGGCCCCCCTCTTCGTCGCCTCGACCGCCGTTTCGATGTTGGCAAATCCCGTGATCACGACCATGATGATCTCGGGGTCGATCTCATGGATCTTCTTGATCAAATCCAGGCCGCCGATGCCCGGCATCATGAGGTCGACCAGGACGAGGTCATAGGATTTCTCCAGGGCCCTCTGCAGGCCGACATTTCCGTCTTCGGCCAGGTCGATGTCGTACCCTTCCTCCACCAGAACGCGCCGGCACCCTTCCCGGATTCCCATTTCATCGTCGACGACGAGAATTCTGCCCTGGGTATTCATTTCACTTTTCTCTCTTCTGAAGGAGTTTATCCACGGCTTCCAGGAGGACCTCCGGCGGAACGGGCTTATTCAGAAAATCGTCGGTTTTCATCCAGTACCCGTCTTCCTCGAACGAAAAGCGATAGCCGGTGGCCTCGGCCACCGACGTCACCATGAGGATGGGTATCTTCCTGAACAGCGGGTCGGTCTTTATCGTCTGGCTGAAGGAAAATCCCGCGTCGTGTTTCTCCATCATCAGGTCCAGGATGATCAGGTCCGGCATCTCCGCCCGGACGCGTCCGAGCCCTTCCTGGGCGCTCGTGGCGGTCGAAACCTCATAGCCGCGGTTCTCGAGAACGGCCTTGTGCATCTCCAGAAAATCGGGGTCGTCATCAACCAATAAGATTTTTCCGTTGGCTTTCATCATATTTTCCTTCGAGCCCGGTCCCTAGGTCTTCGAACTGACCTTCGCGCTTCAGCCAGTCTTCCTGGCTCAGAATGGGCAGCAGGATGAGGAACGTGGCGCCCATCTCCAGCTGGCTTTCCACGGTGATCGATCCCTTGTGTTTGGAGACAATGCTGTAAACGAGGGCCAGGCCCAGCCCCGTTCCCTTCTCCTTGGTCGTGAAGAACGGGTCGAAGAGCTTGGGGATGTGTTTCTCCGGGATTCCCTTGCCGGTGTCCTGGATCCGGATCTCGATCGTCCGGCCGTTATCGATGTTCTGGGTTCGGATGGTCAAAGTCCCTTTCCCGTCCATGGCCTGAGCGCCGTTCAGGATGATGTTGAAAAATACCTGCTTCAAGAGGTCCGGGTCGGCAAACGTCGTCGGCAGCGCCGGGTCCAACAGGACGACCACTTCGATATTGTGAAAGAGAGACTGCTTGACCAGAAGCGACAGGGTTTCTTCGATGACCAGGTTGATGTTGACCTGCCCCGGCCTGACCTTCGTTTCTCTGGCAAAGCTCAGCAGGTCCTTGATGATCTTGGCCGACCGGTCCGCTTCCTGGACGACGAGGGTGATATCCTTCTGCCATTTTCCATCCTGGGCCATCTCCCTCTGGATCATCCGGCTGAACATCATGATCGTGCCGATGGGGTTGTTCAGCTCATGGGCCACGCCCGCCGCCAGCTGTCCGAGGGAGGCCATTTTCTCCGTCTGGATCAACTGTCGTTGGGCCCCCTCCAGCTGCTTGTGGGAACTCTTGAGCTGCTGGTGAGACTTTTCCAGCTGCGAATAGAGGCCCTGGAGACTTTCCAGGAGATAATGGTGACACATTTCCATCTCGGCCAATCCCAGGACGACGGCCTTGGCCTTCTCCCGGCAGGAGCTGTAGCCGCAGGCCCCGCAGTCCAGGTTCTGGTCGGGGTAGGATTTCCCGAGTTGGGCGAGAATGGCCTCGACCTCCGCGTCTAAAGGATCCGGCAAGGACACATCGCGGGGTCGAAAGCTCCGCATAAAATTCAAATGAGAGAGCGCCCTGAGGCCGTCCTTTTTTTTCGCCGGCCTGATCATATCCCGGGATTTCATGAAATCCACGACAATCTGCTTTCGACTGGGACCCGAGATTTGCTTGTCCGTCACGGGACCGTTGATGCAGCCACGGCAGAACAGCAAGTCGAGAAACCGCGAGCGAATTTTTCCCTCCTGGAGCTGCTTCAAGGCCCGCATGGCTTCTGGGGCTCCGGCCTCAACCACATAGTCCGGGTTCAGGATGTCCTGATCGAACCCGGCGCACTGGCTCATCCCTCCTGAAAAGCTCAGGATCCTTCCCAGGCGGCTCCGAGGCCCGTCAAATTCCGACGCTTCCTGTTCTTCGCGGTCGATTCCTCTCATCTTGAGAATGGTGGTGATGTCCCGGTAGATCAAGACATAATCGATGGCTTCTTTTCCGTACCGGTCCATGCGCTCCCAGATTCGAGAGATGCACGGCCCGACAAAAATCACTTTCGTGCCGGCACCCAAGAGCTGTTTAACCGCTCGGCCGCAGGCAATCATCGGAGAAACGATCGGCACGAGCTGGCCGCTCAGAGGGGGCACGAATTTTTGAATGTAGTAGACGAGCGACGGGCAGAATGAAGAAATCCAGGAAGATTCTCTATTTTGGGCAAGCCAGGAACGGTAAGGTTCGGTCACCAAATCCCCCCCGACTGCGGCCTCCCAGACTTCGTGAAAACCGAGTTTCTTCAATGCGGTCACGAGCTGGCCAGGAGTTCCCCTGTCCAAAACCGCCGGGAAGGTAGGGTCCAAGCAGGCGACGACTTTCTGGCCCGAGTCGAGCAACTCCAGGACGCTCTTGACTCCGGTATGGGCGTTCACGGCTTCGTGAGGACAGTGCCGGTAGCAGAGTCCGCAGAGAATGCACCGGCTCCAGATCCTCTTAACAACCCCCTGGTCGATCTTCAGGGCGTTGGTCGGGCACTCCCGTACGCACCGGTAGCACTTGCGGCACTTGGCGTCCGAGATGCTGAGGATGTCCATGGAAGCCGCGGGTCTCTTACCCCTTCTTCTTGGACGCGGTCAGCCTCTCAATTTCGGCGATGAACACCTCGGGGCTGACCGGCTTATCGAGAAGAATATCGGCGCCGGTGGTTCTTAGGACTTCGGCGTTGGATGAGAAATCCAGCCCTGTTTGATGTCCGATGGACGTGAGGAGCATCACCGGCAGGCCGCGATACTTCTTCTTGATTTTCTTGCTCAGTTCAAACCCGGAGTCGAACTGTTCCATCATGACGTCCAGGACCACGAGGTCGGGCCGGCCCTTCTCCAGGGCCTGCAGGCATTTTTTTGCACTCGGGGCCGTGGTGACCTCGTATCCCTTATTTTTCAGGACGGCGGAGTGCATTCCGAGGAAATCCACGTCGTCGTCAACGATCAGTATTTTCTTTTTTTTATCCGGCTTCTCGGTCGGTTGGCTCACCAGGAGGAAGATCCGGCGGAGGCTTTCCTGGTCCTCCACAGAATCGAGAACCTTCTGCACCAGCTTCCCCCCATCGTAATACTGATATTGAATCTTGCAGTCGCATTGGACATGGCAGCGGAAGATCTGCTTCAGCGCCTCCTCGGTGTTCGACATGTCGAGCTTCTGGCCTCGATAATAAGGACAATCCGTCCATTCGCCCGGGTTTATCATGTCCATGAGTTCCGGGCAATAGACCTGGATAAAGGACCCCGTCTTTTTCTCCATGATTATTGACTCCGTCGGTATTTTGGAATGGAGGTCGATCTCGCTGCCCTCCGTTGTTTATCGAACACGCTTTCTCCACGTAAGAGGCCCGGCCCCTGAATGCCCCACGGCACTGAGCGGATTATCATTCCGGATGTTGATTATATGAGAAAATCCAAGATTTCGTCAACTTAGGGCCGGGTCTTGGCCTGTGCCCCAACGAACGCCAGCCCTTCTTACGACCTGTCCCATTTCAGCATCATGGGCACGGCCGTGGGCGCCCACGGAAAGGGCTGAGCGTATCGATTCCTTCGATATTCAAGGCCCCGCGGCGCGTTGCGCTCCGCGGGGCTTTTTTTTGGCCACAATCGGCCCGCCCAGGAATCTGGAAATTTCGCTCTATGACTGCGTTCAACCTTTCCGTATAGGCTTCGCCATGAGCCCGTCTTCAAGGGGCCAGATGGCGGCGGAGAAAGGCGATGGTTGCCGCCCATGACCGGTAGCCGCCCCGGGCATCAGCCTGGGGCGATCCGCCGCTGGGGTCGCCGTCGATGAGGAGACCTCGATTGGCGGTGACGAGAAAGGGAAGGCAGGAGTTGTGACCGCCCCCATCGATGCTGATATGTTCGACCTCATACGGGAACTTGGCCTTTTTCAGCCTGGCCAGGATGGCCGCGCAGAACTCCCCGGCCGGCCAGATCTGGTCATCCGTGCCTGAGACAAGCAGGATGGGAGCCCGGATCTTTTCTACGGGGATCACGGCCCTCTCGACCGTCGCCGAATCGGCCTGGGCCAGGGAATCGCGGAAAAAGGAGACGAAGGAAGCGAGTTCACCCTTCATTTCCTTTGCTTTATCCTCGGGAGAGACTTTGAAAGATATATAGGGAAGCGGTTGTCCGCCGAGGCTCCAGGAAGACACCGGCTGATAATCCGGGGCAAAGAATCTCAGGGTATGGCCTTCCCAGGCGTGGGCCGCGGGAGTCATGGCTACGACGGCTTTGAAGTTACTGCTCCGGGACGCTGCGAGCAGCGCCAGCTCTCCGCCCTTGGAACCGCCGAAGAGCCCCACCCGCCCGGCTCTGACCATGGGCCGGGCTTTCATCCAGGACGCCGCGCGGTCGACATATTCGAGGGGAATCTCGACCAGCTCGTCGGGCAGGTTCGGATACCCGAAATAGGCCAGGGTCAGGGCGGCGAAACCGTTGGAGGCGAAAGCCCGGGCGCGCGCCTCAGCAAGGCCGCCCTCGGATCCGCCGAGGAGGACGATGCCGGGGAACGGGCCGCCTTTTGCCGGATAGTAAAGGAAACCGCTCACGCCGTCCTGTTCAAGGGGGACGCGGACAAGGGCTTCCCCCGGTCTCTGAAACACGCAGCGGAACCTGGACGCGGCCGTCCGGCCGATCGAATCCAGGGCCGTGAGGTCAACGGTCCAGCCGTTGACCCCGTTATCGCGGTAGCCGATCGGTTTCTTTGAATCGGAATTCATCGGTTTCAGGGACCACAGCAGGCCGAAGATATCCGCCTCCGCATAGCTTCCGGACACGGGCGCCTGAAGGCCCAAGTCGACCGCGCCGGATGAGTCGGCCTCGAAGACGGCTTCCGACTCCCAAACGATCTGGCGCGCATCCCGAGAGGATGCCTTGATCGTGACCTTCGAGCTTGGCTGAAGCCCCGCGACCTTCCAGGAAAAAGGCTCCCCGTAGAGCGCTACGGAGGGCCTGATTATGATCTTCAGCTCCGTCGACTCGGCCGCCCCGGCGATTCCCAGGGCCAGGCCGAGAAGGAGCACAACGGCAACAGCCAGTCTGTCGTTCATGATTCATCTCCTTTTCTTGATGTTCTTTTGACTTCGATCCCGCGAAAGAGAAGGTCGAGGAATTCAGCCGAATCCTTCGCCAGCGGTTTCCTCGGGACGCGGGGGTGATTGACCAGGTGATCGATATAGCCGTTGACGGCATCCCAAACATAAAGAAAGACGCGGGCATCGTCCTTGACTTCGAGATGGCCCGACTCGATGGCCCGCCGTATCGCCTGGAACCAGGATTGATACACCCGCTGACGGATCGGCCCCAGGCGCTCGTACATGATCCCATCCTCCATTTCAAAAGAGGCGAGGTCGGAAAAGAGCCTGAACATGTCGGGTCGTTCCGCGCAGAAGACGATGTATTCCCCAACCAGGGTTTTGAGCAGGACGAGCGGATGAGCGCCGCCCTTCGCTTGGACTTTTTCAACCTTCGCGGACAGATCCTTGAAGGTCTCGACCGCGATCGTCGTCAGGAGCTCCTCCTTGTTCCGGAAGAACCTGTATATCGTGGTGGGGGAATAGTCGATCCGGGCGGCGATCTTCCTCAGCGATACCTTGCCGTAGCCCTGTTCGGAAAACACGCGCAGGGCGGCTGCTAGAATCTTTTTCCTCAGCAGGGCGTTTTCCTTTATTTTTCTGTCTTTTATGCTCATTTTTCTCCAAATAAAATAACATTGTTATTAATATTAACACTGTTATGTACGCAAATAAACGGCAAAAGGTTCCCCGAACTCCCGAAAATGGAAAGTCTTCTAAACTTGCAGGACGGAAGCGCCCCTTCCTTTCGGCGCTTCGCTGCCGCTGATCGCCTCGGCCACGATAGACCTCAGGCCGACCATCGACATGGTCTCTCCAGCGATGAATTCAACCGTGAAGATCCTCGGAAAACCATACCGTATTCCCTCCGGCCGACCCTTCGACCTTCCAATATTTTCCTGATGCTATGGTCGGCTTCACCGTCGCGAAAATCTAGGCGCCGATAGGCTCTCGACCTGCTACAGCCAGGCCGTGGAGTTCCGCCCGGGGTTGAAGCGTATAAAATCGCCGATGAAATCCCTTGAGCTTCGGGAGTGCTTCTGTTATAAAAATAGCTCGGACTAAACATGGATATCATCAACATCGTCATCAGCCTCTTCGTCCTGCTGTTCGCCATCACCATTCACGAGGCGGCCCATGCCTGGACGGCCCAGAAAAAAGGCGACTCCACCGCGGCGGCCATGGGGCGGGTGTCCCTCAACCCCCTGGCGCACATCGACCCCTTCGGCACGGTTTTATTTCCCTTGATCCTGGTTCTGCTCCGCTTCCCGGCCTTCGGCTGGGCCAAGCCGGTCCAGGTCAATCCCTTCAACCTGCGAAACCCGCGCCGCGACGGGCTGTGGATCTCCATGGCCGGGCCCGCCTCCAACTTGATCGCCTCCGGAGGCTCGCTCCTCCTCATCGTCCTCATCAAGCTCCTCCGTCCCGGGGCCGGCCTCTACCTGCGGGATTTCCTCCTGAACCGGGCTTCTCTCCCCCATGGTTTCTATCCTCTGGAAGGACTGGTGGTGGTCCTGTTTTTCGCCTGTCAGATCAACCTCTACCTGGCCGTATTCAACCTCATCCCCGTCCCGCCCCTGGACGGCAGCGGAATCCTCTACGGCCTGCTCTCCCCGGCCGCGGCTCAATCCTACGACCGCATCCGGCCCTACGGCTTCATCATCGTCCTTCTCCTGGTCTATCTGGGCGTCCTGAACATGATCATCGCGCCCATCAACATGCTGATCTACGCCATCATCTTTTTCTAGCCATGAGTCCTGAAAAGAAAATCGTCTTCAGCGGCATCCGGCCCACGGGCTCGGCCCACCTGGGCAACTACGTCGGCGCGCTCAGCAACTGGGTCAAACTCCAGGACGAGTACCGCTGTTTTTTTTCCATCGTCACCTGGCACGCCCTCAGTTCCGAGTACGAAAACGCGGCCGAGATCAAAGGCCGGGTTTTCGAACTGGCGTGCGACCTGCTGAGCGTGGGCCTCGACCCGGACAAGTGCGTCCTTTTCATTCAATCCGAGGTGGCCGAGCACGCCGAGCTCCATCTCGTCCTATCCATGTTCACCCCCCTGCCATGGGTGGAGCGCGTCCCGACCTTCAAGGAAATGCAGCAGGAGCTCGTGGACAGGGACATCTACACCTACGGCTATCTGGGATACCCCGTCCTGCAGACCGCCGACATCTTGCTCTACAAGGCCGAGGTCGTGCCGGTGGGAGAGGACCAGGCCTCCCATCTGGAGCTGGCCCGGGAAATCACCCGTCGCTTCAACCGCCTCGTCCGGCCCATCTTTCCCGAGCCGCAGATGTTGCTGACCGAAGTCCCGCGGCTGGCCGGCACCGACGGCCGCAAAATGAGCAAATCCTTCGGCAACGCCGTTTTTCTCAAGGACGACCCGACCGTCATCAAGGAAAAACTATCGACCATGACGACCGACACGCGCCGCAAGCGGCGGTCGGACCCCGGCGAGCCCGACGACTGCCCGGTCTTCACCCTGCACCGGGCTTTTGTCGATAAAGCCCAGCGCGACCGGCTGGCCGGCGAATGCCGCCGGGCCGGGATCGGTTGCCTGGAATGCAAGCAGGCGGTCATCGACAGCCTGGAAGCTCTGCTCGCGCCCTTTCGGGAGAAGCGGAGCGCCTTTGAGAAAAATCCCCGCCTCGTCCGGGACATCCTGGCCGCCGGCGCCGCCAAAGCCCGGGCCGTGGCGCACGCGACGATGAACGAAGTCCGGGAGGGCCTGGGCTTCTAGTCCCGCCGGAAGCCCGGAACGCGGATGGACAACACCGACCTCACGCCGGACGCCCCGCCGGAGGGCGCGCCGGCCGCCGCGGACGGCTATCGGGTTAAGCTCGAAGTCTTCGAGGGGCCGCTCGACCTGCTCCTGTTTCTTATCCGCAAGAAGAAGATCGACATTCACGACATCCCCATCGCCGTCATCACCCGCGAATACCTGGACTACCTGAACTGCAAGGTCAACATCAACCTCGACCGGGAGGCCGAGTTTCTGTTCATGGCCGCCCTCCTGATCTACATCAAGTCCCAGTTCCTCCTGCCGCGCGAGCAGCCCCTGACCGAGGAGGAGGACCCCCGCAAACCGCTCGTGGACCGGCTCCTCGATTACCAGAAAATCAGGGCCGCCTCCGTGCTGCTGAAAGAGAAAGAAGATGAGCAGCTGCATGTCTGGAAGCGGACATCCCTGCCTCTCCTTCCGGCTCCGGTCGAGGAGGGGCTGGACCTCATCGAGGTCTCGCTCTTCGACCTGGCCGAGTCGTTCTTCGCCATCCTCAAGAAAAGGGAATTCGACCACCACCGACTCCTCAAGGGCAAGGACATTTCTCTCGAGGACAAGATGAAGGAGATCATCGCCCTCCTGCGGGAGAAGACCTTCATCGACTTCCTGGAATACCTGGAGTCCCAGGAGAGCATGGAAGAAGCCCTGGTCGGCTTTTTCTGCCTTCTGGAGCTTATCAAGTCTCACCTCGTCATCGCCGTCCAGGAGCGGCTGTTCCATTCGATCAAGGTCTGGCTGCGAAAGGACGCCCCGCGGATGAAAACTCCATGAGAGAACATTTAAAGGAAATCGTCGAAGCCCTGATCTTCATATCCGTCGAGCCCTTGACTCCGGCCAAGATCAAGTCCGTCCTGCCGGACGTGACCGAGGACGAGGTCAAACAGGCCGTGGATGAACTCCAGGCTTCGTTCGAGGGCGCCGACCACGGCATCCATATCGCGGCCACGGCCGGAGGGTATCAGCTGGCCACTAAGCCGGATTACGACCCCCAGGTGCGGCGCCTGCTGCAAATCGAACGCAAGAGCCGGCTGTCGCGGGCCGCGCTCGAAACCCTGTCGATCGTCGCTTACCACCAGCCCGTGACTCAGGCGGAGGTCAACGCCCTGCGCAGCGTGGCGGATTCATCCTTCACTTTGCACACCCTGCTCCAGAAAAAACTGATCAAGATCAGCGGCCGGAAAAAAGCGCCGGGCAGCCCCCTGCTCTACAAGACCTCCGAAGACTTCTTGATCTATTTCGGGCTCAACGACCTGAGCGAACTCCCTTCTCAAGAAGAGATCGCCAGGATTCTGGAGCAGGAGAACAACGCCGAGACGTAAGCCCGGCCGGTATTCCGGCGGATGGGGTTCAGCCCTTGGGCCGGCCCGTCCCTGAGCCGGGCGGGATTGTTCCGTCGAGTGCCGTCCGGGACGGCGCGAATTCAGGAAAGAGCTCAACATCCGGCGCGAAGGGCCCGACTTTGTCTTTTCTTTCAAGCTCGGGTTTGAGGTAGGGCATTTTTTTTCGGGCGGGTCGCCGCGGCGGCAGGCCGCGTTGGACGGGCGAGGCGGGTTTGACGGCTCGTTTTCTCTGGGCCGCGGCGCGGGAGGGTTTGGCCCGGCGAACCCCATTTTTTCCCAGGCGGGCGGTTGAAGCTGTATTCATGACTTGGCCTCCCGATATTCGGCGCGTCGTGACTCGCGCCGATTCAAAATCATAAGCATCCCCGACGATCGCCTTCATTCTATCGCCCCGCTCGGGGCGAGTCAAACTCGAGCCCGGCTCAAACTCCTTCCTGGGCCAGAACATAGGCCAGCGCGGCCAGGGCCACGGCGCCAAGCTCGAGCTCGCGCGGATTGACCGCGCCGGCGACATCCAGGGCGCCGTGATGCACGTCGAAATATCTTTGGGAATCGGGCACCAGCCCGCCCAGAATCGTGCCGCTTTGGGCCAGAGGCCCGATGTCCACTCCCCCGCCCCCCGGCCTGAGCCAGAACAACCCCACGGAGCGCAGGAGCGGCTCCCATTTTTTGAACCTGGGGAAAGAAGCGGAATCGCCCAGGCCGATCCCCAGCGGGAGGAATCCGCCCCGGTCGGATTCAAAAGCCGCCAGGTGTTTCTCGGACGCGCGGCGCCCTGAACGGGCATAAGCCCGGCCGCCCGTGCCGCCGAACTCTTCATCCATGAACAGGACCGCGCGAACGGTCCTCTTGGGCCTGAGGTCGAGGCTTCTGATCAGCCTTAAGGCTTCCACGGCCTGGCTGCATCCGGCGCCGTCATCGTGCGCGCCGGCGCCCAGGTCCCAGCTGTCGAGATGGCCGCCCAGCAGGATGATCTCTTGCGGCTTCTCGGTTCCCGAGATATCGGCCACGACGTTTGAGGATAGGACCGGCGCTTCGGTCCGGCAGTCCATCCGCAAATCGACGCGGGCCGTCGGGTCATGCGTCAGGATATCGCTCAGCCGGTCAGCGGACTTAGGGCTGAGAGCGGCCGCGGGCACGGGGACCGTCCCGGGGTCATAGCCCATCACGCCCGTGTGAGGAAAATCGTCCAGGCTCGTTGAGGCCGACCGAACCAAGGCCGCCAGCCCCCCGGCCCGGGCCGCTTCGACCGCTCCCTGGTCGCGCTGCCGGGCCATGGGGCCATAGGCGGCGAAGGTCTCCGGAATCGATTGATCCCAATGACGGTTGAAGAACACAATCTTGCCCTTGGCCTTGTCGCCGGCCCGGCGCAAGTCCTCAAACGACCGGACCTCGAGCACCTCAGCCGTGACTCCCCCGGCCGGAGTTCCGATGCTGCCGCCGAGCGCGCATATGTCGAGCGGGATCGTCCCGCCCGGGGATGAGGTCAGGCGGGCCTCCTCTGGACCGCCGCGAATCCAGCGCCCGACCTGAACCGGCTCAAGGTGAACATTGTCGAACCCCATGGTCTGCAGGAGCTCGAAGGTCGCGGCCACGGCCGCCTCGGCCTGGGGCGACCCCGTCAGCCTCGGTCCCGCGGCCAGAATTTTTTCCAGGACGGTGAAGGCTCCCCGATCGACAAGGCCCCGGACGAGCAGACGCCGGGCGACGTCCTCGTAAGACGACCGGCTGCGGCAGGCCGGAAGCGCCGCCGCCAGCAATAGACAAACGCCCAGGCCAAGAGACGCCGCGGCTTTTTTAATCATTTCCTCGGATTCCTCGGCTATTTTTTATAGGGCGGCGGCGGAACGACGCCGTATTGTTGCCCGGGCTGCCACACGAATTTTCCCTGGCGGTCGATATAGGCCTCCCGGCCGCGGACGCTGACATGGGCCAAGCCGTTGATGAAGGGGTCGGCCGCGGCGTATTGGAATTCGATGACGGCCGTGCCGTTCTTGTCGATGTAGCCCCAGCGGCCGTTCAACGAGGCCGGGGCCAGCCCTTCCCAGAAAAAGGAGGCATTTTCGAAACGGGGAGGGAACTGGAACTTGCCCTCGCGGTTGATGAAGCCGAACCTGCCGTTGGCCCGCGCCCGGACCAGGGCCAAGCCTTCGGTAAATCCCAAGGCCTCGCTGAAGGGAGGCGTGGGAAATAGAACCCGGCCCGTGGTATCGATGAAGTTCAGGGCTTGACGGTGGGCGATCAAGGCCAAGCCCTCCTGAAACCGGAAGGCATCGTCGAACCGGGGAGGAATGACCATTTTCCCCTCTGTGTCGATGAAACCCCACAAGCCCCGCTGCTTGACCGCGGCCAAGCCCTGGCTGTAATCGCGCACGTCATCATACAGGAGCAGACCCACGCGGTTGCCCTTGAGGTCGATGTATCCCCACCGGCCGCCGAACATGACCCGCGCCCGGCCCTCGAAGAATTCGCCCCCGGCTTCATAATTGCTGAAAATCACCTGGTTGCCGCGGGAGTCGATGTAGCCCATGCGGCCCCTCTGTCCGACCGCGGCCAGGCCCTCGGCCAGGCAGCCGGCCGTATCGAAACGAGGCGGAATGACCCAACGCCCGCCGGTATCGATGTAACCCCACAGCCTCTGGATGCGGGCGGCGCACAAGCCCTCGGAGAAAAATCCAACCTCGTCGAACTGGGCCCTGATGACCAGCTTTCCCTGACGATTGATGAATCCCGACTTGAGGTTGATTCGGACCTCATACAGGCCGCTCGAATTCTCCAGCTTGCGGTCGCGGACCTGTCCTGAGGCCGCGGAAGCGAATAGAATGAGGCCTGCCCCCAAATACGAAATAATTTTTTTCATGGCCTGATCTCCCCGGGTCATTTTAAAGGCTTAATAAAAATACTATACCAAAAATAAGCCGAACGAAACAGGCCGGACGCTGAATCCAAGGGCACATTGCGGCGCTCGTCCTCCTGATGCCAACGGCATTGTTCGGCCGGGCCATTTAGCTATATAATATGACAGAGTTCAGCGGTGGGCGGTCGGAAGAGGATGAGAATCAATTTCGCGTGTCTGGCTCTGATTCCCTGGTTAGCCGTGGGTGTTTTAGCCGATCAGGATCAAAACTCCAAAAACCAAGGCCTTCTGGAACGATACGAAGCGGCGGACGTTTTTTTCTCAACGGCCGAAGACCTCTTCCTCAAACAGGATTTTTCCGGCTCCAGGGCCCGACTGGAGCAGTGCCTGAGCCTTCTGCCCGAGCACAGCCAAGCTCACTATCTGATGGCCCGGATCGATGTCCGGGAGGGCTATCTTCATCGGGCCCTCAAACACATTCAGCTGGCCGAGACCTATGCGGATCTAGCGGCCCATATCCGCGGCCAGCAACAGCAGAAACTTCGGCGCGAGCTCCAAAGGATGCGGGACGAAGAGGATTCGATCCTGTCCGGCCTTAGGGAAAACCTCGCCCGGACCGCCGATTCCTCATCGCGGCAGGTTCTTCTGACGCGAATCCAGGAAGCGGAGAAAATCCGGGGCAGCCTCGATGCCAGGCTGCGCAGCCCCCTGTCCGACGCGCGCCAAACTCCGGCCGAGTATCTGTGCTTTCAGGGCGATGTCCTGGTCCGGCTTAAGCGATACCGAGAAGCCGAGGGCCTATTCCGGTCGGCGATCGAGGCCGATCCCACCACCGCGGAATCCTACAACCGGCTGGCGGTTTTATATCTCTCCACGGCCCGGGCCGCGAAGGCCCTGGAGGTTCTTGACGAGGCCGAGGCCAAGGGCCTGGCCGTGGACGAAAAGCTGAAAAAGGACGCCTTCAGGTCCCGGAAAAAAATGCCGTTCACTTTTTAATCTCGGCCACGGCTTTCTTGATCTCGTCCTGGTCGGGGTTGAGCTCGAGGGATTTTTCCCAAACGGCCAGCGCTTTATCCGTGTCCCCCGTTCTCAAATAGCATTCTCCCAATCCGTTGAGCACGGAGAGCTTGACCCCGAACCGTTTTAAATAATCGTCATAAACCCGAGCGGCCCGCGGGTATTCGCCCAGCCCGCGGCAGGCCTCGGCCATGAACTCCAGGGCTGTCGCCTCGGCCCCCCCGCCGGTGATGAACGGCTCGAGAACATCCCGCGTCTCTTGAAGCCGGCCTTGGGCCAGAAGAACCCGGGCATAGCCGAGCGCAAACCGCGGCGAAGACGGCTCGCGGCGATGCGCCTCGCGGGAAAATGATTCGGCCCGGCCGAAATCCTCCAGGTTGAAATACTGTCCGCCGAGGAGATAGTCGAGAACGGCGCTTCCGGCGTCCGGCATCGGATCGGTGAAGACCAGAGGCCGGGGCACGTAAGAAACAGGCGTAAGGCCGAAGCGGGCCGACTCCGCCAGGATCGTCCGGCCGCTTGCGTCTAAAACGGAAGCCCGCACCCGGTATTCGCCGGACGGCAATCCTTTGAGTTCGAAGTCGGCCGGGATCGTCTCGGAACCGCCTTTTTCGGGAAGCCTAACCGCTTGGGTGGCCAGGGCCTGCTCGTCCTTGTCCAGAATATCGAACCGGACCGACCGGGCGCGGGCCCTTTCCTCGTTCGAGCCCAACAGCCCGAGCGCCGCGAATAAGCGCTCCCCGGCCCTAAATTCGACCAGGGGCGAGATATAAAGCTGAAGTCCGTTGAGCTTGAAGGCCCGCATCTCATTTTGGACCGGATCGCTCTGGGACCCGTAGGCCAGGAGAAGAGGCGTCGCGGCCAAAGCTCGGGTCCGGGCCGGAACAACCAGCCGTTCCTCGACGGTCGTGAACTCCTTGGAAACCGTATTTTTCAGGATCAGGGCCAGGTCATAAACGCCCTCGGCCAGGGGGAAAAGCCCCTGGAGGCTGATCGGCCTCGAGCGCAAGGACTCGGCCTGTTCGCGGCTGAGGGAGATGGGCGTTTTTCGCTCAAACTGAAATACGGTCCGGCCCCGCTCGTCGGTCACCCGGCCGTTCGTCTCAAGGGTCGTTTCGAGCCGGCCTTCAACAGCCTCAACCGAAAGGCGCGAGGGCTCGATCGCATAATGAACAAAAGAAATCCCGGACGGGTCGGGAATCACGGCCAGGGTCGCGCGGTTATCGATGGAATGGGCCGAGTACTCGACTTCCACGATGTCCTTGTATTTCAGGAACCGAACGGCATAGTCCGCCTTGACCGTCCGGAACGCGGCCTGGGCAATATTATCCAGAAGGGTTTGGGAAGCCAGACTCGGCCTCTGCGCGTTCTCCTCTTCGTCGGAGATCAGCGACAGCGAAACCCGGGCTACTTCGGGCTCTGCCTTTTTGAGCCGGGAATAGGCCGTCTGGTAATCGGCCGGGTCGATACCCCCCGTGCGAAGGAGCTTGGCCGGGCCGTCGCCGACCGGGCTGTAGAGCTCAAAGTCGGACGCCGGGTCGGGCTTGAAAAAAACGCAGGAAAAAGCGTCGGGCAGGCCGTATCGCGACAATCCCTGGTAAAACCAGACTTGGACGGGAACGACCTCGGCCTGCCGGTCATAGGTGATATCTTGCTGGGGCGGGCCGAGGATAATGTAGATGCGGCCGCGCTCCGTCTTCCATCCGGGCCGGATCCCTCCGCGGCCGAAATGCGCGTTGGCGTAGGAAATCCGCCGATAATGTTCCTCCCGAAATTCGTTTTTTTCCGTGTCCGGGCTGGGATCCCTCTGCTTCCAGAAGGCCTCGATAAACAACTCCCTCTGCCGGTCGGTGGCCAGGCTGAGAAAGACCTCCTTTTCTTTGGGTCCGAGGAGATAAGCCGCATCTTCCTCCAGCCATTGCCGATACCTCTGGGGAAGGCCGGGGGGCAGATCGGGCGCCGCCCCCATAAGAATCGAGGCGGCCAGCAGCCAGGCCGCGGACAAACCGGAGCGTTTCATGACGGTCGCACCTCGAGTTGTCACTTTACTTCTTGCCCGGTAAAATTTCAAATCGGCCGGGCCGCCGGCCTCCGGGCCGGCTGATGTCTTCTCTGTTAGAACGTCCGACGGACCGAATCGGATGCGCCCCCGCCCCGGCCGTAACTATCGGTTTTGTCGTAAGTTATCCCTCCCGGGAGAATTGACATCGAGACGGCACATAGAGTAGTATTATCCATTACTTTCTTGGCCGCTTATGGAAATCATCATCGCTAAAAACGCTGGCTTATGCTACGGCGTCAAGCGAGCGCTGACCCTGGCCAAAAAAGTGCGACAATCGAATAAAGGAAAAGTCTTGACGTTTGGAGATTTGATTCATAACCCTCAAGTCATCGACGACCTGAAACGGCAGGGCATCGAGTCCGTGGGCGACCTCGACCGGGTCGACCGGGGCACGGTGATCATCCGCAGCCACGGCGTCTCGCCCGAAGTCTACAAAAAAATGAAGCGCAAGAGTATCAAGGTGGTGGACGCGACCTGCCCCATCGTCCGCAAGATCCAGAAGCTCGTGGCCCAGCTGGCCCAAGGACGGGCCGAGATCGTCATCGTCGGCAACCGCCGGCATCCCGAAATCCAGGGGCTCCTGGGATACAGCCGGGGCAGGGCTTGCGTCGTGGAGAACGAAGCCCAGGTCGAGAGCCTGCCCTTTCGCAAGAAGCGGGCGGTCCTGGCCCAATCCACCCAGGACCTCTATCTGTTCGAGCGGATCGCGGCCCGGCTGCTGGAAAAGACCGAAACGCTGACGGCCTACAACACCATCTGCAGCTCCACCCAGACCCGCCAGAAATCGACTTCGGAGCTAGCCTCCCGGGTGGACACTCTGTTCATCATCGGGGGCAAGAACAGCTCCAACACCAACAAGCTCTACCAGATATCCAAGCGCGTCCTGCCCAACACCCACTTCATCGAAACGGCGTCCCGCATCACCCCGGCCATGCTGGCCCGGGCCAAGCGAATCGGAATATCAGGGGGAGCCTCCACCCCGCCGGAGGCCATCCAACAGGCGGTCGACAAGGTCAAGAACAGCCTCAAGCGTAAATCCCATCAGGAGATGAGCGTCCAATGTCAGAGATAGACAAACCGACAGACAAAAGCGACAAACCCACCGCCGAAGAATACGAAAGTCTTCTGGACAAGTATCAATTCAGCGTCAAGGAGATGACCCCGGGCAAGATCCTCCGGGGCAAGGTCATCAAGGTCACCCCCTCCCAGGTGCTGGTGGACATCGGGTTCAAATCCGAGGGGGCCATCCCCGTCGAGGACTTCCTGGAAGCCGGCCAGGACCCGGCCAAGCTCAAGCCGGGCGAAGAGATCGACGCCATCGTGGAGCGGACGGACCCCAAGGACGGCAGCCTGATACTGTCCAAGAAAAAAGCCGACGTCATCCGGGCCCTGGACAATCTGGAAAAGGCTTTCAGCCAGCAAAGCTGGATCATCGGCAAGGTCGTAGACCGGATCAAGAACGGCTACACGGTCAATGTCGGCCTCCGCTGCTTCCTGCCCGATTCCCACGCCGACCTCCGGCCTATCAAAGACCCGGATAAATTCGTCGGCAATAATTACAAGTTCAAGGTCATCAAATTCGACCGCAAATCGGAGAACGCCGTCCTGTCCCGCAAGCTCTTTCTCCAGGATGAGCGGGAGAAAAAAAAGCACAAGGTCTTCGGCTCCCTGGTCAAAGGCCAGAAAATCAAGGGCACGATCCGGTCCTTGACCAACTTCGGGGCTTTTGTCGATATCGGCGGAGTGGAAGGGCTGCTCCACATCTCGGACATGTCCTGGGGCAAGCTCGGCCATCCATCGGACATGTTCCAAGTCGGCCAGGACGTGGAGGTCGTGGTCCTGGACTTCAACGCCCAGGACGACCGGATTTCCCTCGGCCTCAAGCATCTGACCCCCGA
>Ga0315297_10000057_pt1 | contig 53944 bp, 53 predicted proteins | sample YL17G15_0_MG_FD_203628 | JGI IMG/M metagenome (GOLD analysis project Ga0315297, IMG submission 203628) | Sediment microbial communities from Yellowstone Lake, YNP, Wyoming, USA - YL17G15_0 | ecosystem: Environmental > Aquatic > Freshwater > Lake > Sediment | place: USA: Wyoming | collected...
TCTCCATCCGACTTCTTTCCTTCTGCCATTCCTCCTCGGTCAGGCGGATCACCTTTTCCCTCTTGATCGCTTCCAGCCGGGGCGCGGGCTTCCCGGAGGGGTCGAGGGCCCCGACCGCCTGGAAGATAGTGGCCCGGTCCTCCGCCCACTTCTTGTCTTCCGGGAGGGGCAGGCGCAGGGCCAGGAAGCCCCAGCCGGTCAGGTTGGCGTGGGTGCCCCCGGGCAGGTGGCACATCTGGCACTTGGGCGCGGCCGCGGTTTCGGGGATGGTCTTGTTCTGCTTCAGGAGGTAGCGGACCCCGTGCTTGGAGGTGGAATACATCTCCCACTGCGGGTGGTCGAAGCCCATGTGGCAGGTCTGGCAGGCCTGGGGCTCCGCCGCCTCTTTCGCCGAAAAGAGGTGCCGGGTGTGGCAGGCGTCGCAGGAGGCCATCCCGAAGCCCCGGCCCGCCTTGGACAGCTCCTTGATCTCGGCTTCGGTCTTGAGGCCGATCTTGTGGCAGCCCCCGCAGCCCTTCATCCCCTCGATCATCTCCATCGGCTGGTAGTGAAAGGTGGGCATGGCCTTCATCGCGCTCCAGGCGCGGGCGTGCTTTCCGTTCTTGAACTCCTGGACCCTCTCCTCGTGGCACTCGGCGCAGGTTTCCGGGGTGGGGATCCGGGCTTTTTTCACGTCCTTCTCGGACTTGTGCTCGCCCCCATGGCAGTTCGAGCAGTCAATCTGACTCTGCCCGTGCCGGCTTAATTCCCAGTCGGTGACTATGTTGGGCGTGACCTTTTTATGGCAGGCGGCGCAATCCACCTCTTCCGCCCGCGCCGTTCCCCCGGTCAACACCCAAAAAACCAGGAAGATGAAGGTTAAAGCAGGAGTCAGCGTTTTCATCTTTCCTCCACTATTGCTTCCCGAAAAACCGACCTCATCAAGGAAGAGACTTGCGCCCGTCATTTCCAAGGAGCCCGATAAATCGGGCAACTACTTTGACCTTTCACCTTTGAGCTTTGAGCTTCTTATTAGATCCCGAGCTTCTTCCGTTTTGCCTCGATGTGAGCGAGGATGCCGTCCACCGCCTTGACCGCATCCTTCTCCACGTTGAGAATCCCCCCGGTCACCCCGGGCAGGTCCTGGGTTAAAAGCTTGACCAGGTTGGGCGCGCCGGTGACCGTGGGCACCGGGTTCACATAGGTGTAAAGCCCCAGGGCCAGGGCGAAAACCGCGTCAATCGTGGCCTTCTGTTCCATGTATTCCGGCACCACCGCCGCCACCGGGAGATCGGGAAGCGGAACCCCGCCCAGGGCGGTGGAAACCGTCAACAGGAGATCGGCCAGCCGCCCGGTGTCGGTGCAGGTCCCAAAGGAGAGGACCGGCGGGGTCCCGAGTTTTTCACAGACCGCCTTCAAGCCCGGGCCGGCCAGTTCCCGGGCCTCCGGGCGGCAAAGCCCCGCCACCTGCATCGCCCCGTTCCCGCACCCCATCGAAAGGATCAGGATGTTCCGCTTGATCAGCTCCTTCGCCACCGCGACGCTGTGGACGTCCTGGCCGGAATCCCGGAGGGTGGTGCAGGAAACCAGGCCGGCGACCCCGCGCAGAGCCCCGCTTTTAATCGCGCCCAGAAGCGGGTCGAGGCTCCCACCCAGGGCGTCGAGGATGCTCTCGATCGAAAAACCGACCACCGCTTCCCCGGCACCGAGGCCCCGGATCGGCTCCACCGAGGCCCGGCGTTCCTTGAAATTGCCGATCGCCATCTCGAGAAGCCTGGCCGCCTGGGCCTCGGCTTTCTCGGGAAGGTAATCAATCCGCTCGGTCACTCCCTCGAAAGCCACCAGGTCGCTCACCGGTACGAGCTTGAACTTGTATTTCTGGGCGTACATCGGGTCCACCGGCATCGAGCAGTTCATGTCGCAAGCGAACAGGTCCACCGCGCCCGAGGCCAGGACCGCCTCCTGCATGATCCAGTTGCCGGTGAAACCGTAGAACACGTCGTCGGTATTCCAGCGCTGGATCATTTCCTGCCCGGTCTCGATATTCGCGATCACGCGCAGGCCTTTGGCCCCGGTGGCCCGGGCCTTCTCCTGCCACTCGGGCTTCCGGGCCAGCTGGACCATGGCAAACCCGAGAAAGGGCTCGTGGCCGTTGGGGAGAACGTTGACGTAATCCGGGTCCAGAACCCCGAGGTTCACCCGGAAGGGATGGGGCCGGGGGATCCCGAAGAGGATATCCTGGCAGTATTCGTTCACGATCTGGGACTGGTAGGCCGTGGCCACGGCCAGCCGCATCGCCTTCAGGGCCAGGCTCACGTAATAGCCGTCCACGTTGGTCAGGCAGGAACTGGTCGCCCGCATCATCTCCCCGTAGATCCCGCCCGGGAAAAGATCGAGGTTGATCCAGGCGTCCTGACGCTCGGGCGGGGCCAGGGCGGCCACGATCCGGCTTTCTTCCCCGGCGCTCCGATGGAAGTCGGTTTCGGCGAAGTCGGCCAGGCGGAGGGCGAGATCCGCGTCGGAGCCCTTGGTGCTGATCCCCAGGCGCTCGGAGAAGCTTTTGAGCTTCCCGGGCTCCCGGATCCCGAACGGGGTCTTGCCCCGGGCGGTGGCCCGCAGGGTTTTTAAGGTCTGCTCGGCGTGGTAATGGTAGGTGGCGGCGCCCATCACGTTTCGGAGCACCATCATCCGCATCGCCATCCCGTCGCCGGTGATCCCGCAGACGCCCCGTTTGTCCTTGGCCACGTCGGCCCGGCAGGGTCCGTTGGAGCAGAAGTCGCAGCGAACCCCTCCCAGGCAGAAAGGACAGCGCTGGTCGGGATTGCCCCCCATTCCCTGGGCCTCGTAGCGGTCCCAGATGTTGGTCAAGCCGTCTTTTTTGATCCGCTCGTAGGCTTTTCTAACCGACTCGTGATAGGAAATCCGGTTGTCTTCCATTTCTTCCTCCTTATTAATTCATGTAGAGCAGGAATAAACCCTTCGACTTGCCCGGTCTAAAACCCGGGGTATGCTCAGGGTTGATACTGAGCGGCGCCTCTTTCCCCGCCCTAAAGGGCCGGGTTTGGGCGCTGTCGAAGTATCAATTTTCCCCGCATGTCATCCCCACGAAACCTGTCCCCGAAGTCATTAATCGGGGAGTGGGAATACAGAAAAATATACTGGGTTCCCCCGTATCAAGTACGGGGCAGGCTTAGTCAAGCCCGGAATGACAATAAAACAAATCTCATCATTTGCCCAGAATCATCTTGACCGAAATCAAAAGAAGCGCAACCCCGAAAACCTTCTCCAGAACCGCGCTGGAAAGCCCGACCGCGACCCGGGCGCCCGTCAGACCCCCCAGGAAAAAGCCGGCCGCGATAAAAGCGGCCATTTCCAGGTTAACAAATCCCTGTTTGTAATAAGTCAGAGCCGCCAGCAAGCCCACCGGAGGCACCAGGAGGGCCAGCGTGGTCCCCTGGGCCTGGTGTTGCGTGAGGCCGAAAAGCAAAACCAGGATCGGGACGACGATCACGCCCCCGCCGATCCCGATCAGACCGCTGAAAAATCCAGCGAGCAAACCCACGAGGACATAGAGAAAATAATTGGTCATAGTTAATTCCTCCTCAATTATTATTGTCATTCCGGCGGAAGCCGGAATCCAGTTTTTTCAGTAAATCCCTGGATCCCTGCTTTCGCAGGGATGACTATTAGAAGGTTTGATGAAATTATCATGCCACCCTCACCCCACCCTCTTCCCTCAAGGGAGAGGGATTTATTACGGAAAAATCCATTATTAAAACCTCCCCTCCCTCGATGGGAGGGGATGAAGGGGAGGGTGCAATAAAATCACCTTACATACTCCCCTTGCCCTCTCTCATCAAGAGGGAGGGAGCATGTCCTTTGCCATTTCTTTCCCAGTCCCGGTTTTAAAAATCCGCACGATCTTCTTTTCCAGTTCCTCTTTCCCTGCCTGGGGGAATTCCTCCCGTAAATTCACCAGCCAGTCGGCGTCCCAAAGGATCCGGAATTCGAGGGTGTCGATGTCTCCAGCGCTGTGGTGGCTGCCGACGATCCGGCTGACGTGCTCAATGGTTTCCGCGTCCAGGTTGAGTTCCCGCATGATCCGCTGGGCGATCGGCGGTCCCTCGATTTCCTGGTATTTGCCGGCGGCGGAGCCGTGCTTGCGCTCGGTCGCCTTGATCCCGATGTCGTGCAGGAGGGCCGCGGTCAAAACCACGCGGGGATTGCCTCCTTCCCGGCGCAGAATTTTCTGGGCTTTTTCCAGAACCATGAGGGCATGGGTGATGCGTTTCTGGTCGCAGCCGAATTCCTTCTTGACCGCTTCGATCAGGCGGTCAACCATTGTTTCTTGCTGTTTTTCTTCTTGCCCTATGCTCCCTGCCCTTTGCTCTATGCTTTCTTTGGGGTCATACCCCAGGCACTCCCGGGCGTGCTCGCACCACTTCGCGCAACCCAGGCTGATCTTGGGGTTTTGCACCCGCTGGCCGCACCCGGGACAGCGCCGGGCGGCTTCGTCCTTGAAAAACTCGATCGGCCGGCCGCACTTCCCGCAGGCCGCCTCGAAGATGTCTCCGGGCTTCCAGAACCGCGTATCCTGTCCAGGGCAGATGGTTTTTGACATAAAAACTAAATGTCTAATTTCTAATTGACCTAATCAAATCCCAATGACCAAGCACTAATGACCAAACAATGACCAATAATCAAATCCCAATTACTAATGTCCAAACAAGACATCCAAAATAATCGAAGTTCTTTGGAGATTTGAAGTATGTTATTGGGCATTTTGAATTTAGACATTTATTAGAAATTCGTCATTAGAAATTAGAAATTCACCATTAGGAATTTCTCAATTGGACATTGATTAGACATTCGTCATTAGAAATTAGGCATTCTCCAGTATTCTTCCGTCTCGCCCTACCACTATCCGGTTCAGGGGTATTTTTGCCCCGGAAAGCTCGACCGCCTTCTCGGCGGCGAAGAGAAGCCCGCGGCAGCAGGAAACCTCCATGATGACCACGGTCAGGCTTTTCGGACGCGAAGCCTCCAGGATCGCCGCCAGCCGGTTGATGTGCCCCTCGAGATCGTCGAACTTCGGGCAGGCCATGACGATGGCCCGGCCCCGGAGGAGATGCGGGTGCAGGTTTGGATAAGCCGCCGCGGAGCAGTCGGCAAGGAGGACGAGGTTAGCCCCCTTCAGAAAAGGCGCTTCGGGCGGGAGGAGCTTTAGCTTGATCGGCCAGTGCGAAAGCTCGGAATGAATTTCCCCGGCGGTCCTTGGTGTGGAAGTCTTTGTCGTCTTCAAATCCATTACGGTGTTCGAGGGACAGCCGCAGGGCAGGGTTTCCCCGGTTCCGCCGGGGTTCGCCGTCTTCGGGGTTTTGCCGCCCTTGCTTTTGGGTTTCTTGCCCTCCTTCCGGCTCTCCACCGCTTTTTCGTCAAACGGACCGGCCTCCCGCTCAATGATCTTCAAGGCTCCTTCCGGGCATTCGCCGATGCAGGCCCCGAGCCCGTCGCAGTAAATATCCTTGACGAGTTTAGCCTTACCGTTCACCAGTTCAAGCGCCCCTTCCGCGCAGGCGGAGACGCACTGCCCGCAGCCGTTGCACTTTTTTTCATCGATCTCAATGATTTTTCTTCGCCTGGCCATGTTTTCCTCCCTTCCGAGGAAGAGAAAGATTACAAAACTCCGAAAGCTGGGTTTTGGTCAGATAATCCTTTACCTGCCGGTTGACCGAATCCAGCATCCCGCCGAAGATGCAGGACCCCGCGGGGCAGATCGGGGTAGAAAGCAAACATTTGTCCTCCGCGAGCCTGCCCTCGATTATTTCAAAAATCTCGATTAGACAGATCTCCGATGGTTTCTTTTTCAGCCGGAAACCTCCGGCGGGCCCCCGGATGGACTCCACCAGGCCCGCCTTCACCAGGCGCTGGAGGACTTTGGCGAGATGCGCCTCCGAACCTTTAAGCGCGGTCGCGATCTCATGCGTGGAAACCAGCCGGCCAGGGTTAGCCGACATCAGTAGAGCCGCGTGTAAAGCCAAGGACACCGCTTCGGAAATGTTTAGAATCTTCGCCATCGCCAATCCCTTATTAAGAATTCTGGTACTAGATTACCAGAATAGTGAAATCATGTCAAGACTTCCTTACCATTACATCATTTCGAGCGACCTGTCCTCCGACTTGTCCTCCGAAGCCTCGGCGTAGGAGGAAGCTTAAGCGCAGGATGGATTGGCGAAGGAGGAAGCAATCTCGATTTTGGGTCGCTACTTGAAACTTGTTTTGTAATTGAGGTTTGGTTATTGGGATTGGGGATTTGTTTGGTAATTAGGATTTGGTTATTGGAACTTACGTTTTGGTCATTCCCCAATCTACAATCGTCAATCGTAAATCGTCATTAGTATTTATCTTTTGATTCTTCCCGAAAGGTCCACCGCCCTCTTGATCACTCCCTGGGCGGCTAAGATGCCCGGCAGGTCGGCTTCGATGGCGTGATGGTCGTTCTTTTCCCGCCGAACAAGGAGCGGGTTCGAGATACCCGCCGCCCCGAAAAGCGCCCCCCCGTCGTGGTAGCTAACTGGGAGCATCTCGAGGACCATGAAACTGTAAACAATGGAAAGTAACGTGGTCTCCACCCCGGAGTTGCGCCCCCATCCCACGGTCAGGGCTACCCCCAGCTTGTCTTTCATCACGCCCCGATGGGCGGGGCTGAAAATGAAGGGCCGGGTGCGGTCGAAGATGCTTGCCATCCTCCCCGTCATCCGCCCGTAGTAGGCCGGTGAAGCCGCCACCAGGATGTCGCAGGATTTTATTTTGTGGAGGACCTCCTCCCCGTCATCGTTCTGGGCGCAGATCTTTTTAACATCCTTATTCTTCAAGCACCAGTTGCAATGAACGCAGTCCTCGATCTTCTTTTTAGCGAGTTCGACGATCTCGATCTCCGGCCCCGTGCCCTGGATTGGCTCCAGGGCCTTTTCCAGGTAGACGTACGCATTCCCTTTTTTGATCGGCGACCCACAAAGCCCGAGGATCTTCATTAATTTCCCTTCCTGATTTTCGTTTTTTCGTCTTGGTTTGTTCGCTGTCATTCCCGCGGAGCTTGTCCTCAAAGTTCTTAATCGGGGAGCGGGAATCTAGGGGTGGTCGAATTAATCCCACCGTTGCAGCTCAATGATGTTGCCCTCTGGATCGGCAACATATACAACCGTCAGCTTTCCTACTCCCTCAACCACCGCGGTTGAAACCTCGCCGATCTTTTTGCCGCCATGGGCCAGTACCTGGGCCATCGCCCGCTCAACATCCTGAACCTCAAACGCGATGTGGGCAAAACCCTCACGGTTCGCTACAGACGGCGGTTTTGTTTCATTCCTTGAATACTGGAATATCTCCAGGGTCGGCCCCTGTTCGCCACAACCCGGCAGGCGAAGATGCGCCCCGGATATCTCGGCGCTTTTTACCCCCGTCCCTTTCTCCAACCATTCACCCGATAAATACCTTTCCGGCGGCACCCGGACGCAGCCAAAAACCTCTTCATAGAATTTGGCCAGTGCCCTCCAATCCCGCGCGACGATGTTAGTGTGTTTGTATTTCATTTGCGGATCAATATCTCAAATTCTCATCCTGAGGCGCCACTTGACCAGGGAGGAGACGATCCGTCCCGACATGAACCCCGCCGGCGCCCCCCCGGGCGACATCGTCCAGTGTCCCACCAGGTAGAGGTTCTTCACCGGGGTCTTGAATCCCTTCATCCCCTCCCACCCCGTGTTCATCGCCTTGGTCGGGTTGTAGGTCCAGCCGGCGGTGGCCCCTTCCGAGTTGAGTGTGTAGCGCTCGTTCGTGTAGGGCGTGCCCACGGTCTTGAACAGGATTTTTCCCGAAAGCCCGGGGATGAGCTTCTCCGCGTTCGCGATCAGCTGGTTCGAGACCTTCTCCTTCAGGGCCTTGTACTTCTCGGTGCGTTTCCCGTTCTCCGTCCTCCAGTTGTTCGCGTAGTTCATGTAAGCCAGGCTCTGTAACACGATCGCGGTCTTCCCCGGCGGGGCCATGGAGGGGTCCTCGAGCGAGGGAATGCAGATCTCCACCGGCGCCCGGGTGTAAGCGTCCTCGTCGTCGAGCGACTTGAGCACGTCCACCCCTTTGTAGTCGGGCAGGTAATAGATATGCTTGCAGTCCCGGGTTTTGATTTCCTCCGCCGGGATGTCCACGCCCAGGAACACGGTGATGACCGAATCGGAAACCGGCGTCTCGGCCAGCCGCCAGCGGTAGGTCTCCGGCGTGGCCTCGGGCGGGAGCATTTTCAGGAAGGTCCGGCGGGCGTCGCTGTTGGAGATGATGTAGGGGGCGCGGATGATCTCCCCGGTTTTCAACCTGACACCCGCGGCCCGGCCGTTCTCCAGCACGATCTCTTCCACCAGGGTTTTATACTGGATCTTCCCGCCCTTCTCGGTGATGAAGTCGGCCAGGGCGTTGGAAATGGACTGGAACCCGCCCCGGGGATGGTAATAATCCATCACGAAGTAGTAAAAGGAGAGCGTGAACGAGGCCGGCGCCCCCGCGTACATCATCTGCTTGATAAAAAGGATCAGGTCGGGATTGGTCAGCCGTTTTTGCAGGTAAACATCCAAGGGGATCTTCATGTATTCCACGAATTCTTTCGAGTGTTTCAAATCCCCTTTGTATTTTTTCCGCCATCCCGGGTAGGTGGCCATGGCCTGGCGCAGGGGCCCGAACATGGGATTGGGAAGCTGGCAGTAGGCCTCCATCACCCGGCAGAAATTGCCGACGTCCTCGACAATCCTGTTTATCCCGGCGGCCTGGTCGGGGTAGACTTTGATTAGCTCCCGGTAAAAGGCCTGCACGCTCTCCAGGGAGTCGAGCACGGCAAAATGATCGGGGGTGGCCAGTCCGAACCTGGTTTTCTTGAGCTCCACCCGGTCAAGCACGCCGATCTGGCGCAGGACGGAAAAAAGCATCCCGCAGTCCTCGCAGGCCTGGATCCCGCCGTCGAAAGTGAAGCCCTGCCGGGTGAATGAGGTGAAGTATCCCCCGGGCTGGCTGTGGTGCTCGTAAAGCATAACCCGGGCGCCCGCCTTAGCCAGGTAGGCCCCGGCCACCAGGCCCCCGATGCCCGTGCCGATGATGATGGCGTCGTACTCATATCCGCTTCTTGTTCCCATTGACCCGATCCCCTTTCCCGGATACCCGTTTTACTTTCTCGCCCTGATCTCCACCACGCTGATATCCTCGATCACCACTAGGGCGTCGTAAAATTCCTTCCCGGCGAGCTTCTCCAGATGCAAAAGGCCGTTCTTAACGTCTTTTACCGTTCCGGACAGGGACTGACCCGCCGATAAGGTCACGGTCACCGTCTTTCCCTTGAGCGCGGTCAGATTGTCCGCCAGGGTGATATTCGCGTTGAGCTGGACCGCCTCCGCCTTTTCCGGCTCCCCGGCCGGGGCGCTTTTCACCATCAGCGCGGAACCCGCCCAGAGGGCGATCAACAGGGCCAAAGCCACCGTGACTATCCTCTTCGTTAGGAAGCCTTCCATTTTGGTTTTCTCCTTTCTATAAACTAACGCATTGATACATCCTGAATTTCAGGGGGGCAGGAGGCGGAGCCTCTCCACCGGCCGAAAGTAGTTGAGAAACATCTGCACCAGCATCTTGGCCCCCGTTTTGAACATGTTGCTCTTGATATACCGCTTGAGTTCCTCGTTGTTTTTACACTGGTCGATCTCGCGCTCCTGGTTGGCCCGGGTCTGGGCGACGATTTGCCGGGTCAACCGGGCGTATTCCTCGAGCACTGGGGTCCCGGTCTCCCGGGAGCGCAGGATAGCCTTGGCCGCCAGCCTCCCCGAGATCGCCGCCGCGTCCTGCCCCACGCCCCGGACCCCATCCAGGAGGCCCGCGGCGTCGCCCACCATAAGAATACGGCCCTGGCCCAGCCAGACCCGGTCCCGCGATTTCATGTCCATCCCGGTCAGGAGTTCCTCCTTTTCCACTATCCGGCCCTGGATCCCGAACTTCTCCCGGACATAATTGTAAAAAAGCCGCTGGCGCTCGCGGATGTCTCCGCTGGTACAGGCGGTGCCTACCACCCAGTAGTCCCGGCCGTCATCGAGGGTCTTGGTGTAGATCCAGGCGAACATGGCGTCGCTGAAATTCAGGTCCCAGAATTGGTAGACGGTCCGGGGGTCCAGCCGGGCGGGGCCGTCGATGTAGAAATTGATCCCGCCGCCGGCGGCCGCGGCCCCGAAATCCCGGGGCCGGAGTTTCCGCCGCATCGGCATGGCGGTCAGGCCGGTCGCGTCCAGGGCGTAGCGGGCTCGGAGCTTTTCCGGTTCTCCCCCCCGGGGCTGGACCGTGATCGTCACCTCTTCGCCGGTCTCCTCGAAATCCAGGAACTCGCACTCGTCCCGGAACTCGGCTCCCGCCTCCCGGGCCACCTGGTTCAGCCAGTGATCGAAGGTCTTGCGCATGTAGTTGAACATCGGGAAGGGGGCCCGGAAGGAGGTGCCATCGTGAAAATGGGTCTCGATCCGGGCGATCTGGTGGCGGCAGAGTCGCTCCCGGGGGATCTTTTCTCCCAGGATCTTCTCGAAGTATTTGAACTGGATGCCCGAACAGGGCTTGCCCCGGGGCGTCTTCTGCTTCTCGACGAACAGGGTCTTCAGGCCCCCGCGGGCGGCGAACTTGGCGGCCATTGAGCCCCCGATCCCCCCGCCGGCGATGAAAACATCGTAATCCTTCATTGGCATCCTACCTCCCCCGGGCCGGAACCGCCGGGCCCGATTCTTGGCTTCCCGCTCATCCCGCCCGTTCCGCCGGCTCCCCGGTCAGTGCGGTCATGAGCTTGTAAAACCTGCGCCGATGGGTGCGGTGGGAATAGCGGATGTAGAGCGTGCCGAACACGGCCCCCACGATCCCGCCCAGGAAATCGCAGATCAGGTCCCACATCGTGTCGTCGATTGCCGACATCGCCGGTGACCCCTGCGCCCCATCCGCGAAAATATTATCGGCGGCGTATTCCATGATCTCCCAGATCCCCCCGAAACCCACCGTGACCAGGACGATGATCAAACCCGCGAGGACGGGCGAGGTCCGGATCCGGTTGGTAAAATAAGGTGAAATAAAGGGAATAGATCAAAAGAAAACCGGAAAAAGCGATCAGGATGGAATCGTGGTAATGGATGATCTTATCGTAATAAATTATCGTGTCGTAAAAATGCATGAACCTTCCAAAGACCACGTCCAGGGAAAGGATCACGAGCAGGATGATCTCGAACTCAATCGGGAGGATGGTCTTGGAGCTTTTCGCGAACCGGATCGGGAGAAAAATGATCCCAAAGGCCACCAGCCCCCAGAGCCCGTAGAGGAACTCCCCGTAAACAAACTCGACAAAAATGGTGACCAGGATTATCAATTTCATGAACCAGGCTAGGTTCACCTCCCATCGGGGGGCGGAATCGATCGGAAAGTGGATTTCTTTTTTTTCGCCGGCCTGGGCCGTTTCCGAAAGATGCGGCGGGGTTTCTTCGACTGGTTCATTATTTCTTCACTTTAGATTTAAAGCTTTCTTATTCTAAATCAAAAGGTTTTAGATTCCAAATCTCCCCTGCCCCTCTTTCAATAAAGCCCCGCCCTGGCGGGGTTGTAAAAAGGGGGACAAGGGGGATTTTCATTCTCTTGAGAAAAATCTGGAACCCTCGGCCCCAATAACTAATCGAGTTTTAATACGTTGAGTGTCGGGCCGCAGGTGATCCGGATACGGTAGCCTTCTTTCCGCGGGTAAATCTCGCCGTCCAGGGTATAGCCATCCCGACCTTCGATGGTGAGCTTCTTGACGGTCTGATTGAAAAGCCTTTCGCTCTTCCGCTTACCCCGCGAGAAAGCGTAAAGATGACGAATCGTCTCTCCGGGCGAAAGGGCGCAGCAGTAAGCGTAGAATTCCCCCGAAAGCGGCCGGTCAATCGGGGCGAAAGGAGAGAACCAGAGAACCATCTTTCGCAAGGTGGCCGCCAGGGTGAAAAGCACCTCATCGAAGGGGAGCGCCTGGCCGTCCGCCCTTAATTTTTCGGGGGTCTGGACCGACCAGTGATTCTTGGTGGCTACCCCGTAAATAATTTGGGAAGCCACCCGGAAAGCTTTCCACAAGGTGGGCGGGGCTCCGGAATAATAAGCGTGATAACCCCGGTAAAGCATCGCCCCGGTGAAGGTAAAGGAGTAGGTCTCCCCCCGGGGGAGCTGGGGATCCTGGATCCGCATAATTGGCTGGGGATATATTTTGGGGGGCTCGCCGGCCTTGATCCGCTGATAAACCGGGAGCAGTTTCTGGCACTGGGTGGCCGGGGTCCCCACCCGCGAGGCCACCTCGTTGGCCACTACGTTCATCACCCCTCCCCGGAGGGGATAAAAAAGCGGAAGCTCCCATTTTTCCTGCCGGGAAAACGCGATTACTTGGCTCAAGGTGAGGTGCATCGAACCGTCGCCTCCCGAGACGCAGAGGAGATCCACCCCCCGGTCCCGGAATTCGCGAAGCGCCGCTTCCACCGCTCGTCCGGAGTAAATGGCCCGGGCAACAGCCTCGCCCTTCAGAATTGCCTCGAGCTCCTCGGGCCCGCAGCGTCCTTTTTTATTCTTGCCGGAATTGGGATTAATTAGAATTCCGATCATAAAACCATTTTCTAACCGCCCGAAATAACCTCTAGTTCGCCCTTTCCTTCCCTGATATCTCCGACAATCACAGCCAGATATTTTCCAAGCTTTTCAATAAGTTTCGAGCTTGATTCCACAGAAATGGCGATCAAAAGCCCCCCCGATGTCTGGGGATCGAAAAGGATAAGCTTCTGTTCCTCTGAGACCCCGGAATCAACCCTGACCTGGGAACCGAAATGATCCTGGTTGCGCTTGGTCCCGCCCGGAACCATGCCCTCCTTGATCAAGTCCTTAACCCCCGGAAGAATCGGTACCTTGCCTGCGAAAATCCTGGCCTTGATTTTACCGAAGCGGACCATTTCGAAGGCATGGCCGATCAGACCAAATCCGGTAATGTCCGTGGCGGCGTGGGCCCCGAAATCGAGGGCGGCCTCCGAAGCTTCCCGGTTTAAGGCGGTCATGGATTTGATGGCTTTTTCCAAAGCCTCCGGAGAAACCACACCTCCCTTTATCGCCGTCGCGATAATCCCCGTGCCGATCGGCTTGGTCAGGATTAAAACATCGCCCGGCCGGGCCAGGCTGTTGCGTAGGATCTTGTCGGGATGAACAAGCCCGGTGACGGAAAGCCCGAACTTGAGTTCCTGGTCATCTACCGAGTGACCACCCACGACCACCGCCCCGGATTCCTTGATTTTGGCCTCTGCCCCCCGGAGGATCTCGCGGGGTATGGAAGGATCAACACAGGCCTCGACCGCCAGGATGTTCATCGCGGTCAGGGGCCTCCCTCCCATGGCATATACGTCGCTCAAGGCATTGGCCGCCGCGATCTGCCCGAAGACAAAAGGATCGTCCACGACCGGGGTGATGATATCCACCGTCTGCACCAGGGCCAGGTCAGGGGTCAGGCGATAGACGGCGGCATCGTCCCAGGTGTCCATCCCGACCAGCAGGTTGGGATCAACCGCCGGGGTCAGGGACATCAATATCTTCATCAGGTCGCCCGGACCCAGTTTGGCCGCTCAGCCCGAGGCCCGCGCGAGTTCCGTCAATCTTTTTTTCGGTTCCATAATTATCCTTTCGGTGACCTAGTATATCCCAACCCGGGGAAAAAACAAAATATCTGCTTATCATTTATCACGTTGATCGGTTACGCCGCTTCCGCCTTTGGCGGAATCCCGCCAGAGGCGGTGATCGCTTCGTCTCCGGCCAACGTCCGGCGGATTTATTAAGCCCACAACTGAATAACGCAACCGAAACGAGCCGCGCAACCGTTACCGATTGACCGATCCTTTCATGGAGTTTTTTTACCAGCCCAAAAAATGCTATAATGACCCCCGGTCTGGATTTTGGCATCTAAAAATGTAACCCGGGTTACACCCGTGGGTAATCAGGAAGGGAAAAATGAAAAAGGAAAAAGCTGCCAGCCCGAAAATTACAGCCCCGGCCTCAGCCTTTGAATTCCGGGAAATTCCGCTCAACGAGCTTTCCGAAAGCCGGGATTTCGCCTTCCGGAAGGGCCCCTTCTTTTTGGAAGGTCTTCGCGACTCCATCCGGCATGGCGGCGGGCAAAAAATGGAAATAGCGGTCCGCCCGGACAAGGCAGGAAAATTCCAAATTATCTATGGATTTCGCAGGGTTGTGGCACTTCAGAAGGAAGGAAAACCCACGGTCCTGGCCAAGATCTATCCCAAGCTGTCCGATGAGGAGGCCCTGCGCCTCCGCTTCGCCGAGAACACCGGCCGCCAGGATTACACCCCCTACGAAATCGTGATGATCTGCCAGGAGTTGAAGGAACGCTTCAAATATTCCGACGAGGAAATCGGCCGGATGATCGGACGGAACCGGGTCTCGGTCAACCGCTACCTGTCCGTCGCCCGTGTGCCCCGGGTCTTGAAGCGCCTGGAGGACGGCGAGATCGGCTTCAAGGAGGCTTACGAGCTTGCCACCCGGGCGGAGGAGGCCGAGAAGCTCCGGCAAGCCGCCCCGGAAGGAACCAGCGTCCCGAAGGTCCCCCCGAACCTGAAACCGAGGCTCGAGGAGGTGCGCAAAACCCTGAAGGACTCTTTCCCGGGGGTGTCTGTCTCTATCCAGTCCGGGGCCAAGCGTTCCGAGCCCGCCCTGAATATTTTCGGCCTGAACCTGAAGCATCTCAAATCGTTTTTCGAGGCCGGGAAGAGCATTTTTCAGCCGTTCCTGGAGGAATAATTTTTTCTCTTTGGATTAAGAATAAAAATAATCATGAATAGGTCGGAGCTAAGCAAAACCCCCTTTCTTTTCCGAGATTCTTCGCTAAAGGATAATTTGTTTGATTTTTCGGGAGACAATGAAGCTCCCGCGGCGAGACCGCAGGGGATTTTTCTCAAAACGATCCTTAAGTTTTGGTTTGTCATTCCCGCGGAAGCGGGAATCCAGGCGAACAAAAAAACTGGATTCCGCATCAAGTGCGGAATGACAGAAACAAGGTGACCCCGTGGCAAAACCACGGGGAATTGCACGTTAAACAAATGAAGATCGCCGTGAGCGGAAAAGGCGGGGTGGGCAAGACCACGCTCGCCGCCCTCCTCTGCCTGGATCTCTCAAACCGGGGCCTTCAGATCCTGGCGGTGGACGCCGACCCCGTGGCCAGCCTGGGCGCCGCCCTGGGATTCCCCGAACCGGAGAAGATCACGCCGATCTCGGAGATAAAGGACCTGATCGCCGAACGGACCGGGGCCAGGCCCGGATCAATCGGGGGTTATTTCAAGCTCAACCCGCGGGTGGAGGACATCCCGGAGAATTTCTGCCGGGAGCAAAACGGCATCCGCCTGGTGGTGATGGGCACCGTGAAGGCGGGTGGGGCCGGCTGTATCTGCCCGGAGAGCGCCCTCCTCCGCGCCCTGCTGCAGCACCTGATCCTGGAAAGAAACGAGGCCGCGGTCATCGACATGGAAGCCGGGGTGGAACACCTGGGCCGCGCCACCGCCGGCGCGGTAGACCGGATGCTGGTGGTGGTCGAGCCGGGCCAGCGATCCCTGGCCGCCGCCCGAATGATCCGGAAACTGGCCGGGGATATCGGCCTCTCCCGGGTCGGGATCGTGGCCAATAAGGTCCGGAAGGAATCTGACCTCGAGACGATCAAAACCTCCCTCCGGGAATTTGAGCTCCTGGGCTGGCTTCCCCTCGATCCCGCGGTGATCGAAGCCGATCTTTCGGGGCGGCCGACTTCGCTGGATCTCCCCGGCTTTCGAGACCGGGTCGGATCCATCGTGGACAAGCTCGGCAAATAACCTTTATCCTTATTAATAATCATGAAAAGCCGGCGAATCGCGTTTATCCTCTGGGCCTGGCTGGTCCTTCTCTCCGCCTGCGGAGGGAAGGACAAATCACCCCCGGTCACCACCGCCGACCCCCCGGGAGGCTACTACCGCCAATCCCTGGAAATCACCCTCATCGCCAGCGAACCCGCCCTCTTTTATTACTCGGTTGACGTTACTCGGTTGACGGCTCCGACCCCGCCCCGGACGGTCCCGCCACCCGGTCCGGTGAAAGCCCGGTTTCCGGGATAGCCATCATCGCCGACGCGTTCGGGCGGGCCGGCTACGCCGAGGTCTTTACCAACGGAAACGTTCACCTTCATTTTGAGCTTGAAGCCTCCGATCCGGATGGGGATTTCGTCCTGTCCTGGGTGGAGGACCCCGCCGGCCGGCAGTGGCCGCTGGTTCCCACTGGGTCGAACCAATCCTATTATTCCACCCCAATCACCACGGGCGTCCCGGATTCAGGGAACGAGGGCTTGAGCTACCAAGGCGAGACCGCCTTCACTTATTACGCTTCCGATACCACCGACACCGTTTCCCTCGACCGAAGCCTGTACTTCTACCCGGTCTCTCACCTTCCCGTCCAGGATTCCCCCCTGGGCGTCCAGGTCGGCACTACCATCCCCACCCTGTTCTGGCATAATGTGAATACCCTTGACCCGATGGAAACCGATTACCTTTTGGTCCGTATCCTTGACTGGTTCTACTTTGAGGTTTACTCGGCGCTCCTCTCCCCCGGGATGGTCCAGTTTGCCGTCCCCGCCGGCCTCCTCTCCGCCCCCCAGATTTACTGCTGGGAGATCACCGCGGTCCGCACCGGTTACGGGGGCGACCCGGTCGGCCGCGGGACGGGATTCAAGGGGATGAATCCCTGGCCGCTTATTTCCAACAGCAGTTGTTTCCAGGTATCTCCTTAGAAAGGGGGAAATAGAGCAGGTTAATTTATACTTGTCGATCGAGAAAAGCTAAGGTCAAGTTATTTGTCATTCCTTCATTTCATTCAGGACGGCGCCTAAACCCGTTCGCTTCTGTCATCCTGCCTGTCCCGCGTGTCCCGTGCGGAGCGGCGGGATGAGAAGCCGCGGGAAACCCTTCACTTCTTGTCATTCTGAACGAAGTGAAGAATCATAAGTGCTCAGGGTAAATTCCGTGAAGGATCTCGAAGTTAAACATCTTAAAGAAGATTCTTCGCTTTTGGCTCAGAATGACATACAATTTTTTGCGAGAGAATGAATATCTACATCAGCGAAAACGCCTTTATGATCCTCACCCTTTCCGCGGTGGAAACCTCGGTCACCCGCGAATGCGCCGGCCTGCTTTTCGGGTACAAAACCCCGGAAAAATACTTCCTGGAGCTGGCCACTCCCTTCCAGCTGGCGAACCGGAAATATGATATGATTTACATCAATCCGATGAGAAAACATAAGCTCTACCGGATGATCGACAATTACCTCAAATATCAGTTCATCGGGGAATACCATTCCCACCCGGAGGGAGTGCCCCGTCCCTCCGAGGACGACATCAAGTATATCTTCCGGGAGGAATACCCGATCGAGATCATCATGAGCATCAAGGAGGACAAGGAATTCAAGCCCTGGACGATCAAAAAAAATACCCTTTCCGGCAGCCTCAACCGCTACTTTATCGAGATGGCGAGTTTCCAGCTGGTCGGGAAAGGGAAAAACAAGAATGTCAAAATCCTGAACATCGAGTGCCCGTATGCCCTGGGCTTCGAGGCCGTGAAAAATCCCCAGGCCCCGAACAAACCGGAGGGAAGAAAATGAAAAATCACTTTGACGCCGTTATTCTCGGAGGCGGGGTCGGCGGGCTTGCCTTGGCCGCCCTCCTCTCTCACCGGGGGATGAAAATCCTCCTGCTCGAGCGGAATAATTTTCTCGGCGGCCGCTGCACCTCCTATGAAAAGGAAGGCTTCGTGGTGGACGCCTTCATTCACATGTTCGGCCGGTGCGAGAAGGGCCCCTACGGCGAGATTATGAAAAAGACCGGGGCCGAGGGCGAGATCCGGTTCTGGCATCCGACCCGGGAAAACCCCTTTGTCCTCCTCAAGAACGGCCGGAAGTATCCCTTCCCGAATCCGGCCTATCAGACCCCGGCGGAGATGGAACAAACCTACCGCCAGGCCTTCGCGGCTACCGAGGCGGACATTCATTCCCTCCGGAGCATGGATGAAACCATCGCGAAAATGAAATACTCCGAGACCTTCGCGCTGGACGACACCCCGATGTCCAGTTTCCTGAAGCGCTTCCCGATGAGCCGCGAGCTAGTGGCCTTCATCAACCAGCAGGTCATCTGCCTGGCCGTCGCCAACCTGAAAGAAGCCAGCGCGGGGGAGCTGATCCGGGTCATGGCCTATTACCAGCGGGAGGCGAACGTGGGTTATCCCCTGGGCGGCTGCAAAGCCATCCCGGAAGGCCTGGCCCGGATCGCCAGGCGGTACGGGGCGGAGCTCCAAACCGGGGTCAAGGTGGAAAGGATCAATGTTGAAAAGGGCCTGGCCACCGGGGTGGAGTTGAAGGACGGCACCGTTATATCGGCGCCCCTGATCATCAGCAACATCGGGGTCAAGGAAACCGTTCTCCGCCTGCTGGATCCGGCCACCATGACCGAGCAATACCGCGACTACGCGGAAAGCCTCTCCTGCGGCAAGCTCGCCGGGATCGGCACCATCGCCATCCACCTGGCCCTGGATAAACCGGTGATCCCCGACTCGGTGGCTTTCAGCTTCCCGAAGGACCCGGAGATCCCCTCCCTGGCCCGTTTCCTGATGGAATTCGTCCTCCAGGACCAGATCCCCCCGACCACCGACCCGATGAACCTCGCCCTCCTCCCGGTTTCCTCCAATATGGACCCGAGCCTCGCCCCACAGGGCAAGCAGATCGTCCATCTCCCCGGGCTCGCCCCCCTCGAGTCCGCCCACTGGAAGGACTGGGTCAACTTCCACGTGGATTACCTGGACACCTTTTATCCCGGCCTGAAAAATCACATCCTCTGGTATGACTTCGGCACCACTTCCATGATCAACCATTACAGCGGCCGCTTCCAGCCGGACATCGTCGGCCTGGCCCAGATCATCGGCCAGGTGGGGAAAAGCCGGCCCCCGCTCAAGTCGCCCTATGAAAACCTTTATTTCGTGGGCTCGGATACCGGCAGTGACAACATCGGCACCGAACTGGCGGCGGAAAGCGCCCTTCGTCTCGCGGATCTAATTCCGAAAAAACCCTAACCGGGGAAACGGTTACTATTTTTATCAACCTTATCTTTATCTTTTCTCCGACTCCTTTTCGCCCGAAAAATACTGTCAGGATTTCCCAATGCTCGCGAAATACGATGGAATGTTTTCAATGGTATTTTTCGGGTTTAAGCCAAAATTTGTCCGTCTTTGAGAAATCATTTCTCACCAGGGTACCTTTTTTCTCATTCAATAACTCACCCATAAAAATCCAAGCCCACGCTCCCGAATCCTGGTAATCAATTGATTTTCCTAGATTAATTTAATTCGTAAATGTGTATGTTAAACCCGGGAATAGAATATGCATTTATAATAATAACGAGTTAGAAAATAAAAAAAGAGAAAAATAAATGGAAAAACCAGAGAACCTGAACCGGAAAGACCATCTGAAGGTGGTACCCAGGAATCCCCTGGAAAACATCTCCCTGGACCTTCCCCGGAAACACGCGGTTGCCCCGGATCCTCCTTTGGAAAAAACCGAGGAAATCTGGAACGAGGTTTTAATTAGCATGGAGCGTTACTTCAACACCAACTCGCCCCGATTGGTGGGATTCGGTTTCGCCGCCAAGTGCGAGCTTCTGGGAGCGAATGATTGGATGAGCATAATCGGACCGGTAAAGGAAAAGTATACGGAATTTCACGATTGGTCTTGTTCAGAGATCGTTAAACATTTGCATATACACACCCGCGATCCTCAGGCCGATCAGATTTATTACCGCCTGAAGCAATATTTCCTGTAATTCCTCGTGCTTCGATTCGCAGTTACGGTAACGTGTTTTTTCAAAACCGAACTAATAATAATGCTCACTCAGCACTAAGTCCTGTGTAAACAAGTTCGTTATCGAGCTTATGAATCGAAGGACTTAGCTTTTTCTTCGCCAGATCGTTGCAAAACTGTTAATCAACCCTTCGACTTCCCTGGTCTAAAGCCCGTGGTATAGTAAGGGTTGATACTGAGCGGCGCCTCTTTTCCTTCAGGGTGAATCCCCTCAGGATAAACCCCGCCATAAAGGGCATGGTTTGGGCGCCGTCGAAGTATCAATTATTCTGAATCCCCGCCTGGTTTACCTTGACATTGATAAGAACTGCGGCGAAAATCTAGTCATACCCAACTACCAGGAGGTGATTACATGACGTTGAAATTCACTCATGTACCGGGAAAGAGCAAAGCGAAAATTAAACTCTTCGCCCTCTCCACCTGCGGCTGGTGTCGTAAAACCAAGGGCTTTTTGAACGATCTGGGTGTTGAATACGACTATATCGATGTTGACAGTCTGGCCGAAATGGAAAGGGAAACCGCGGTAGAGGAAATCAAGCGCTGGAATCCCCAGTGTTCCTTTCCCACCATTGTGATTAATGATGACTCCTGTATTGTGGGCTTTGATGAAGAAAAAATCCGCCGGGTGATAAAATAATGCCGGAAGTGACCCAGGCTGACATCGGCCGCCTCCACGAGAAGTTAAAAAAGGAAGCGGAATCATCAGGGTATCATCTCAATTCGGATGTTGAGTTTACCAGGCAACTGCTTCAGGGGCTGTTAACCAATGAGAAACGCTACGGTTACTGTTCTTGCCCGTGCCGGCTGGCTTCCGGGAACCGTGACGACGATCTTGATATTATTTGTCCCTGCGACTATCGCGATCCCGACTTGACCGATCACGGCACCTGTTACTGCAGTCTTTACGTTTCCTCGGCCGTGTTAAGGGGCGAGAAAAAAGCGGCATCGGTGCCGGAACACCGCCCTCCCGCTGCCGAAAGAAAAGCCCCGAAAAAATCCGCGCGCGCGGCCGGGATCTCTTCCCTTCCCCTGCCGGTGTGGCGCTGTAAAGTTTGTGGCTATCTCTGCGCCCGCGATCACCCGCCCGAGCTTTGCCCTATCTGCAAAGCTAAAAAGGACCGTTTCGAAAGATTCATATAATTCAGATGCAAATCGGTGAGAAGAATATTTTATTTCTGATAAATAATATGTTGACTTGTGTTTTTAAAATCGTGATGATAACATAAGTTAAACCCCGCTGATCCGAAACGTGAGAAAATATTTTTCCTGACGGATTGGCTTCATTAAAACGAAACTGCTCGTTGTCGAAAGGAGGACAAAGTGGCAAGAAAGAAACTCTGGGGAAAGAAATCGGGCTCGGACCTGGTGACCGCGATTAACAAACTGGTGGAAGACAGGTTGAAGAGGGTCCTGGAAAGACAGCGGCCCCTCCTGGAGAGGGGCATCAATGAAATTGAACACGCGCTGGGCCGGATTGAGAAACGTCTGACCGGCTTATCTACCTCCTCCCGCCCGGGCCGCAAAGCCCGGGGGAAAAAGGCCGGCCGCAAAGCCCGCGGGAGCAAGGTCTGCACCGTGCGGGATTGCCAAAAGCCTTCCCGCTCCCGGGGCCTCTGCGGGGCCCACTACATGGCCGCCCTGCGCCACGGCGAATTCCGGGGCATCGGACCCAAAGGAAAAGGGAAATCCCGGACCCAGACAAAACTCCGCGGGAAAAAGGCCGGCCGCAAGGCCCTCGGGAGCAAGGTCTGCACCGTGCGGGATTGCCAAAAGCCTTCCCGCTCCCGGGGCCTCTGCGGGGCCCACTACATGGCCGCCCTGCGCCGGGGAGATTTCAAATAAATAACTGAAATCGCCATTTTTCCCGAGAATTATTTCGGGGCGGCCTCACTGGGCCGCCCCGTTTTTTTCCTAGGAAGATTTTAATCCGAAAAATGCTTTAATCTTTCCGAACGCCTTGTAGTTGCCCGATTTATTTATCCCGATTTTAGAGGGACTTGTCCCGACTTCAGAGGGATTTATCCCGACAACGGAGGGATCGGACGATTTTAAAATCCGCCAACCCCGCCCAGTTACGGGACAAGTGAATCGGCATATTACATTAAAATCCGCTGGCAAAAGACGTCCGAATGAATTTATTCGCATTTTTCGGGTTTAATAATCTTTTACCACAAATTTCCCCTCCCTTGATGGGAGGGGAACGAGGGGAGGGTGATCAACAAACCTCTCTTTTCGCCCTCTCCTTCATCCTCCCCCCTCAAGGGGGAGGATGAATTCTCCTCACCTATCGTATTAATAAAACATTCTCAATTATTCACCCCAAATTTTTTTCAACCAATCAAGAACCTCCCGCACCGCCTGGGGGTTCTGGCGCAGGTTGTGCTCCCCGCCGGGTATAATCCTGATCTCCTTGGGATCCCCGGCAACTTGATACAACCTGTAAGCGTGATCAACCTTCACGGTTTCATCCGCATCACCATGGACGATTAAAAGCGGCCGGGGAGAGATGTGGGCAACCCATTTTTCCGGAGCGATTTTCACAAAGCCTTCCCGCCATTCCGGGAAAGAGGGGGGAAAATCCGGGTCACGAACAAGACCGATCGCGCGAAAATGCTCCAGCAAATAGTTCAGCGCGCCCTCGTTTTCCCAAAAATCGAAACGCGCCGGGCAGGCGCACACCGCCACTACTGCGATCCGGGGATCCCGGGCGGCCACGCAGACCGAGGTGGCCGCCCCTCCGCTGAAACCCCACAACGCGATCCTTTTGTTATCAACCCGGCGATCCTGGTAACAATGATCCACCACCTCCCGGAGGTCCCGCGTCCATCCCCGAAGATCAAAATTTCCCGTGCTCTCCCCCGCTCCCCGGAAATTGAAAAATACCGCGATCCTACCCGCCTGGACTAAATCCTCCAGCAGGGGCAGGTACCCTCGATCTTTAGGGTCGGGAATCCCGCGGGGAATCCCATGGCATAAAATCACCACGGGGCTTTGCCCCCGCGGGGAGCCGGCGGGAAGATAGATCTTGCCCCGGATCGAGATTCCCTCATGCTTGATTTCGATATCTTCGGTCTTCATGATTTTTTATATCGCACGTCCTTCATCTGTCATCACCATCCCGCATTAGAGTGCGGGACAAACTCCAGCATGGATCCATCCCCACTCTGTCATCCCCGTCCCGCCAGCGGCGGGATAAACTCCAGCGGGGATCCAGAAAAAGTTTTTATATTCTTTTCTCTTGAATTACAAAACCCTAGATTCCTGCTCCCCGATTAAAGCACTCGAGGACAAGTTTCGCAGGAATGACACATAACCAAAAACAACTCGTCATTCACTCAAATTAGAAGACAATTTATCAAATCGAAATTCCTGGGTTATAATAACCAAACATGAGGGAACCGTTAATAATAGTTTAAACCGGCAATGATGAAAATCGACAAACCTGGCCCCCGGAAAAATTGTCCCTCCCCGCCCGTGGGGAGGGACAAGCTTGTCCCTCCCCGCCGGATCTTCATCCTGGCTTTGAGCTTCGTTCTCCTGGCCGCCCTCGCGGCCAAGACCATTGACCGCGCCATCGACCGGGGCCGGCTCAACACATTCATCCAGGGGCGGCTGGGCATCCCCTACTGCTGGGGCGGGTGCACGGAACGGGGGTTTGACTGCTCCGGTTTCGTGATGCGGGCCTTCCAGGACCAGGGGATCAACCTTCCCCGGCACAGCTACCTCCAGAGCCTCTGCGGGGAAAAGATCGGTCCGGAAAAACTCGGCTACGGCGACCTGCTCTTCTTCGACACCAAGGGCCAGGGCAAGGTTACCCACGTGGGGATCCACCTGGAGAACAAGAAATTCGCCCACGCCGCCAGCAGCAAGGGCATCAGCTTCGCGAGTCTGAACGATAAATACTGGGGCTCGCGTTTCCTTTTCAGCAACCGGATCACCCGCGAAGAAAACCACCTGAAAAAATCCGAGGAAAAGCTCGCCGCCGTCCCGGAAGCGGAAAAGCAGTATGACCTCAAGGAGGCGTACATCGTGGGCCTGGAAGGATTCCTGAGCCAGGAGGAAGCTTTAAAATACCAGTCCAACCTGTTAAGTAAAGGTTACGACGCCTTCATTACCTATGAAAAAAGCGCGGAGGGTAAGGATATCTACCGGGTCGGCATCGGTTTCTTCAACACCGAAAAAGAAGCCGCCAATTTCATCATGAAGGATGATTATATCCAGGGCCTGGTTTATTTTATTATCAAGCAAAAAATCTCGTCCGGCGATGGAGTCTAACGATTGAAAATTTCTAATTTCTAATGACGAATTTCTAATCAATGTACAATTCGAAAATTTCTAATGACCAATTACTAATTTCTAATCAATGACTAATGTCAAATTTCTAATTTTCAATTTAGACATTAATAATTTGGATTTTAGATTTTATTAGACATTAGAAATTGGTAATTAGGCATTTCAAGTTGTTTGGTCATTATTTGGTAATTGGAACTTGGGTTTTCATTAGACATTAGAAATTGTAAATTAGTCATTTTCAATTGATTGGTCATTGGGATTTAATTAGTAATTAGAAATTAGGAATTAGACATTTTAAAAATTTATATACCTTGATCACGATAATCCTTTCCATCCTGCTTATCCTCTTTGGCTTCCTCGTAGTCAAGTTCGGGCTTCGGGTCCTCGGTCTCTTTCTGGGGGGGGCCACCTTCTTCCTCGTCCTCCAGGTCCTAGAGCTTTACCTTAATCTCAATCTCTCCCCGTGGATGTTCCTGGGGGTGGCCATCGCCGGGGGGATCGCCGGGATTTTTCTGGTCCCCCTCTTCGCCGAACTGGCGGTCATTTTCTTCGCCTTCCTTTTCGGCTGCTTCCTTCCGGAAATCCTCCCGGGCTCGCTGGTCCCCTGGCCGCATAGCTCCGATGTTCTCCTGATTATCCGTCTGGTTGCCGGGATTATTCTCGGCGCCGTGGCGAGCCGGTATATTCTCCAGATCGCCGCTATCCTGACCACTTTCCTCGGCTCGGCGATGCTGGCGAAGCAGATCCAGCATCCCAAGCTCTTTTTCCTATTTTTGTTCCTGGGCCTAATCTGTCAGTTCTACCTGATAAAACGGACCAAGACTCAAATCGCCTCCCGCATCCCGAGGGCCAAAACCTCGAAAGGAGAAAAAGATAATGAGTAATAAAAGACTCCTGATTGTCACGCTCGCCCTTCTGTTCTGGGGCTTGGTCTCCGGCTGTTCCCGCCTGAACGCGGTTTTTTTCCACCTGCCCCCCGCCCAATTCGGGGTCAAGGTCGAGAAGGATGTCATGGTGCCCATGCGCGACGGTGTCCACCTGGCCACGGATGTTTACCTGCCCAAGGCCCCCGGCCCCTTCCCCGTCCTCTTCACCCGGCTCCCCTACGGGAAGCGCTTCGCCGGGCTGCTCCCCATGCTGGGCCGGATTTTCGCCGAAAGGGGTTATGCTTTCGTCGTCCAGGACACCCGCGGGCGCTTCCATTCCGAGGGAAAATTCTTTCCCTTCATTTTCGACGCCCAGGACGGTCTCGACAACTTCCGCTGGATCCAGAAACAGCAATGGTGCAACGGCCAGATCGGGAGTTGGGGTTTAAGCTACCTGGGATACACCCAGTGGGTGGTAGCCCCTTCCCTCCCCGAACTCAAGGTCATGGCCCCCACGCTGACCAGCCCGAACATGCACGAAGCCATTTTCCGGGGGGGGGTAATGAACCTGCTCACTATCTTCACCTTCTTCGGTTTAACCGGCATCAAGGAAACCACCTTCCTGAATCCCCTGAACCACTTCGACGCCCTTAATGCCCTGCCCGTGGAAAAGGTCGATGACACCCTCGGCGAGGATGTCTATTACTTCAACGAGGTGGCGAGCCCCGAGCGCTCCCGGCATCTCCTGAAACAGATTGACTTCCAGGATTCCTATTCCCTGATCCAGACCCCCGCCCTGGTGGTGGCCGGCTGGTATGACATGTTCCTCGGCCCCCAGCTCGCCGATTTCCAGCGCCTGCGCCAGGAGGGAAACGGCCTCGCCAAGCAATCCCGGCTCATCATCGGCCCCTGGTCCCATGTCGGCATCGGCGGAGACGGAACAGATGACATCCAGGTCAAGGAGGACGTTTTCCAGTTCCCGGAAACCTTCGCCTGGTACGACCACTGGCTGAAAGGGGTGGATAACGGGGCGGAAAAACTTCCCCCGGTCCGCTACTTCCTGATGGGGGCCAACGAGTGGAAAACCGCGGAGGACTGGCCGCCCGCCGGTTTCGCGCCCGCGGAATACTATCTGCACAGCCAGGGCAAGGCCAATACTGTTTCCGGGGACGGCGGTTTAAGCCGGGACCCGGCCGGAAGTGATATCCCGGATTACTTCGAGTACGATCCCCTGGACCCGGTTCCCACCCGGGGCGGGTCTAACCTCCTTATTCCCTTTTTTACCAGCCATTTCCACGCCTCCTGGCTCTACGGCCCGGCCAACCAGCTCCCGCTCGAATCCCGCAATGACGTTCTCGTTTACACCACCCCGCCGCTCACCGAGCCGCTGGAGATTTCGGGCCCCATCCAGGTTAAACTCTTCGCCTCGACCAGCGCCCTGGATACCGATTTCTCCGCCAAGCTTATTGATGTTCTCCCGAACGGAAAGGCCCTGCTCCTCCAGGACGGGATCATCCGGGCCCGTTACCGGGAAGGATTGCTCAAGGGAGAAGCCCTGATCCAGCCCGGAAAGATCTACGAGTACACCATCGACCTCTGGCAGACCGCCAACCTCTTCCGCGCCGGTCACCGGATCCGGGTGGAGATTTCTTCCTCCAACTTCCCCCGCTACGCCCGCAACCTTAACACCGGAGGCGACCAGGCCCTGGAAACGACCCCCGTCATCGCCCACCAACGGATCTACCACGACGCGGAGCATCCCTCCCGTCTGATCCTTTGGACCAAAGTCGCCGGAACCGAGCCGCCAAGTCCGGCCACCGCCCCCGCCGCGGTCACAACCCCCGTCCCATGAGAACATCACTCTTCCATAATTTGTCATTGCGAGCCGACCCGTCCTCCGAAGCCTTGGCGAAGGCGGAAGGCGCGGCAATCTCAGAAATATCATGTAAAAATGGCTGTCATTCTGAGCCCTGAGCCTGTCGAAGGGCGAAGAATCTCTCTTTTTTTCTTTAACCAGAGACCCGAGACCCGAAACCCGAAACTTTATTTTATTAAAAGGAGGTTGTTATGGCCGAACAGTTAACCCTGGAAAAATTAAAGAACTCGGTGGGTAAAGAGGTCGCGGTTTCGGACTGGCTCGAGGTGACCCAGGCCCGGATCAACGCCTTCGCCGAGTGCACCGATGACCGCCAGTGGATCCACGTGGACCCGGTCAAGGCCAAGGATGGCCCCTTCAAAACCCCCATCGCCCACGGCTTCCTGACCCTCTCCCTGCTCTCTTATTTTCACTTCCAGGTCAAGGTTTTCCCCTCGGACATCAAGATGGCCGTGAACTACGGGCTGAACAAGGTCCGGTTCCTGAATCCCGTGACGGTGGGGAGCAAGATCCGCGCCAGGTTCAAGGTCCTGGAGATAGCGGAAAAGGGGAGCGGCCGGCTCCTGATGACCCTGGAAAACACCATCGAGGTGCAGGGTCAGGACAAACCCGCCATGCTCGCCGAGACCTTGGCGTTACTGTTTGTTTAGGAAAAATTATTTAAAATCCCCCTCAATCCCCCTTTCGAACAAAGGGGGATATTTTTTACATTCTCCATTCTTTGTAGAAAGATTGGTCTGTCTGTTCTGTTAAGTCTATCTGGTGCCTGGCCTGTCCCGAGCGGAGCCGAGGGATGCCTTGGTGCTCTGACCTTTCACTTTTTACTTTTCACTTTTAACTTTCTTCCCTCCTTCCAGCTTCTCGCGGCGGTCAATCTATTATTTTTACCAATTCCTGCGGGCTGACGATTTTTATCCCCAGCACGAATCTGCGCAAACCCATCAGGGACTCCTCCCTCCTCGAAAAATATCTCTTTCCCTGTGCGTTAGGCTATACTATTATTTAAGCGTTCCTTAAATCTTTTCAATAGTACAAATGAAATACCGAATCGAATATTCTCCCGACACCGAAGAGCATTTGCGCGTTCTCACCACCCGTCAGCAGGCAATTATTCTTGACAATGTTGAAAAGCGACTTGAAAATCAGCCCAGTATCGAAACCAGAAACCGGAAACCAATGAGACCAAATCCCTTGGCCCCTTGGGAACTTAGAATCGGAGATCTTCGGGTTTATTACGACTTTGCGGAAAAACCCGAACCCGTCGTTTATATTCGGGCTATAGGAGTAAAATTGCGCAATCGAGTTAAAATAGGTAAGGAGGAAATAAAATTATGAAAACCTTGGAAATGGCCGAGGCAACCGCCCCTCTGACAAAATATGCCCAGGGGTTGAAAAAAGAGCCGGTAATTCTGACTGAGAACGGTAAACCCGTCGCCGCCTTGGTCGCGATAAAAAATGCGGATTTAGAGACGATTACCCTTAGCTCCCATCCTGAATTTCTGGCTCTAATCGAGAGATCGAGGTTGCGGCATTTGAAAGAGGGTGGGATCTCCAGTGCCGAGATGCGCCGCCGACTTAAATCGAAATAAGACGCTCTTTTTTCCTTTTTCGGGATTATTTAGGCAGGGATATTTTTAGGCGGCTCTTTCGGAAAAGAAAGAATTCAGCAGTCCACCGCCCTGATCATTTGGCCCGATATCGTTTCCGGGTTTCCCTGACCGCTTCCCTGACCAGTTCGCTCGCTTTCGCCGAAGGCAAATCCGGATTAGCCTTCTGATTTTTTTCGAGAATCTCCTTGATCCGGCCCCGGGCGGCGGCCTGGATCTGCTCCAATTTTTGCACCGGGATTAACGCCGCCACCGGTTTTCCGGCCCTTTCGATAATGAATTGATCATTGCGCAGATAAACCCGGTTAATAATTTCACCCAGGTTTTGCCTGACTTTCAGAACCGAAATCCTTTCCGTCATATCAATCTCCTCAACTGTATGGTTATTTTAATTATAATGCCGACCTAAAAAAACAGGAGGCGCTTGATCTCTCCCCTATTATTTTCTTCCGGTGCCTGGTGCCTACCCATCACTTTTTTCGTCCTTTGCCCTTTGCTCCCTGCCCCTGCCCATTACTTTTTCCCAGGTTTGTTTGGTTTTTCATTCCGCAACTTGTCCTTCGACTTGTCCTCCGAAGCCTTGGCGTAGGGGGAAGCCTATGGCGTAGGAGGATCGTCAATCGTCAATTCTTCTTGTCTTTTCGCCTTTGACCTTTGACCTTTCACCTTTTCTCTCTGATCTGCTGCTTGACCTCGGTGCCGAATGATTTTAAACTGAAAGCAAGCGTGGGTGGGGTTACCCACCGTTAGCAAGCGGGGGATTAGCTCAGCGGGAGAGCACTGCGTTCGCAACGCAGGGGTCGAGGGTTCAAATCCCTTATCCTCCACCAAGATTCAGAGAAAAAGTGCCGTTAACCAGTCTTCGCCAGTCTCTGACCAAATATAAACGGGTTTTTTATCTGCTTTTTTTGGCCTGCCTGGTCGTGGTTATATACGGGATTCTCGGGGACCAGGGTTTCTTCCACCTGCACCGGCTCAAGCTCGAGTTTTCCGACCTCCAGCAGAAGATCGCCACGGTCGAAACGGATAACGTCCGGCTCCGCCAGGAGATCCAGCATTTGAAAACCGATCCGGCCTACATCGAGCGGCTCGCCCGCCAGGATCTGGGGATGCTCAGGGAAAACGAGGTCCTCTTCCTCTTCCGGGAACAATAATGACCAAGGGAGGCTTCTGGGAGCAAAAAGTCCAGCGCTTTCTCTATCCTTCCGCGATTCCGTTTTTCTCCCTCTTCGTCATCTTTGATTACTTTTCCCGGCTCCGGGATCTTTCCGCCTCCCCCATCGTCCTGGTCGTCGTCCTGGTCGCCCTGACCGGGGAAAAACTGTTTTCCTACCTCCGGGTGGAAAAACCTTCCCTCCGGGACAACCTCGAATTCGGCTTTCTCCTCATCCTCACCTTCGAGATCCCGCTCCAGGCCACCGGGGAGATCGGGCCCCTGCTTTACCCCCTCAAGTACTTCATCCTCACCATGCTCGCCCTCTATTTTCCGATCCTTCACGCCCTCCTGATTATGCTCTTCGCGCTCTCCCTGGAAACCGCCCACCAATTGATCAAGTTCGAATTCTGGAGCCAGGCGGAAACCCTGGGCTCCCACGCTTTCTTCGCGCTCGTCTTCGTCCTGGTTTTCGGGGGCGCCTTCAAATCCGAACGCAAGTGGCGGAACAAGGCCAAGTCCCGCCTGGCCGATATCAACCGCGACGCCCGTTCCCTGGGCGAAGCGGGGGCGGGGCACGCCGCCGACCGCGGGGAGCACAGCACCTTTAAGCTCGAGAAGATCTCCAAGGAATCCCGGGAAAAGCGGGAAATCGCCCAGGCCTTCGACCTGGGTGACCGGATCTACCGGGTCCTGGAAATCCTGAAGCGAACCATCCATCCCTTCTCGGTCCTGATTTATTTCTGGGAGCCCGACGGCAATCGGCTCCGGCTCAAGGACGGCATCTCCGACAGCGATTACCTTAATTTCGAGAAAACCTTCCGCTCCGGCGAGGGGGTGATCGGCTGGGTTTACCAGAACCATTCCCCCATCCAGCTGCACGAGCTGGCCAACCCCCTGAAGGGGATTAATTATTACTCGCGGGAGGAGGGCATCCATTCCTTCCTGGCCGTCCCGATTAACCCGGGGGTTTTCCCCTCCTCCCGGCGCGCCCCGAGCTCGGGGGACCCGGAAAATACTCCCCGCTTGAGCCATGCCCCGGCGGAATCCGCCCCCGAGATCATCGGCGTCCTCGCCATCGATTCCCGCGACATCTCCGCCTTCACCGACGAACAGCGCAAGCTCCTCGAGGTGGTGGCCTCCCAGATCGTGGACACGATTGAAAACGCCGAGATCCGCCACCAGATGTCGATCGAGGCCACCGAGTTCGCCGCCTTCTACGAAATCTCGAAAAGGCTCTCCGCCGCCCTCCGCATGGAGGAGGTTTTAAACCTGGGCCTCGATTCCATCCTCGAGATCGTTCCTTACGACTTCGCCGCCATCGCCACCTTCGACGAGTCCACCGGGAGAAGCGTGATCCAGGCCGCCCGGGGCGAGGGGGCCGAGTCCACCCTCCAGAAAAGCTTCGGAATCGAGGATGGCCTGGTCGGCTGGGTCCTGGACTCCTACCGAAAAATCTTCTGCAAGGGGAACCTGCACGAGCGCGACCAGGAGCGCCCCATCTTCTCCAAGGAAATCAAGATCCGGGGGGCCCGATCCATCCTGACCATTCCCTTCTCCGTGGAAGGCAGGGTGATCGGGTCCTTTACCTTATTGGGCAAGGCGGCGAATTTATTTTCCGAGTACGAGGTCAAGATCTTCGACGTCTTAGCCAACCAGATCGCCATCTCCCTGGAAAAAGCCCGGCTCTTCCACGAGAAGGAGGCCGAGGCGGTCACCGACCCGATCACCGGTCTCTCCAACCACCGGCGTTTCCAGGAACGGATCCGGGAGGAATTCATCCGATCGGTGCGGCACCCGGAGCCGATCTCCCTGATCCTGATCGACCTGGACTTCTTCAAAAAGGTGAACGACCGCTATGGCCACCCGGCCGGCGACGCGGTCCTCCGGGGTTTATCCCGCATCCTGAAGGGGGCGGCCCGCGAGATGGACCTGGTCGCCCGCTACGGTGGGGAGGAGTTCACTCTCCTCCTGCCCAACACCGACTCCGAGGGGGCGATGAAGCTGGCCGAGCGCATCCGCCGGCTGGTGGAGTCGAGTTCCTTCCCGATCGAGGGGGGAAGCAAGATCGGGGTTACCATTTCCCTGGGGGTGGCGAGTTGCCCGGAGGACGCCCAGGAGCCGGACGAGCTCCTCCAGAAGGCCGACCTCGCCCTTTACACCGCCAAGCAGAAGGGCCGCAACCGCGTCATCCCCTTCCACCGGGTGGCCAAGGAAAAAGAAAAGGAAAAGGCCGAAGCCCCCGAAGCCGAGAAAAAAGAAGAAAGCGACTGGAAGTTTTAATCCCGCCCAAAAAATCCCCCCGGGGCCGGGAGGCCCCGGGGGGTAAAGCTCTAACCGTTTACAGATACCTTTCTAGTCCATATTTTAAAAATTTCTCTTTTCCGAACACATGCTTGTCCGAGGGCTTGTCGCTCGGATACCAGTAACCTTTGCCTTCGCAGGTGAAGCGGAGACCAATGGTATTGGTATTCCCGTCCTCGGTGAAGATGGCAATCTGTCCCCGGCCCTGCTGATTTCCCCTGAGGTCGATCGAAACCTCGGCCCGGAGGGTTTTGTCCGGGTCATAGCGCTCGGCCTTGATCTCGGTTCCCTCCGCGTCCCGGTAACGGGTGATTTCAACCTGGGTATAGCTGCCGTCCGGCTGGGTCCGCGTTCCGGTGATGCTCAAGCCGAGTTCGTCGCGGGTAACCGTAAGATCCAGCGTCCCGCCCCTATATAGCTGCCCGGTGACATGAACCACGATTGCCGGTCTAGGAGAGGTTGCTTCCCAGGCCTGGCAGCTCGCCGGGCTCTGGACCTCGCGGGTCAGGGTCCGGGTCAGGGTCTGGCCGTTGCTCAAGGTAAGCGTGGAGGAGGCATCTTCGGTCAATCCCTGTTTATTGATGACGGTCACCTCCCGGACCGGGACGGTCACCCCCTCCGGAAGATCGCTCTCAACCGGGAAGGTGCGGGTTACATTGATGGTGCCCGTGTCATCCAGAGGGCAGCGGGGGGCGGCCCCGGGATCAATCACAGCCTGGACGGAAACCGTGCCGCCCTTCCTGTTCTGGCGGAAGGAATCGGTGTAAATCACCCCGTTTTCACGTTTCACGTAACGGTGGTAATAGGCGGTGATTCCATCCGGAAAGGTCTTGAGAATTTCCCGAATCCGGGTGGTCGAGTCGGAAAAAATGGAATCGTCAATCTGGGTGGGCTCGATCACGTCTTCGCGGCAGACCTTGACCGAGGCGGGAAAACCGGTGGTCGTCCAACTGAAACTGTAATAAGGGTTGGCGGGATCCTCCGAATACAACCCGGTCCCCGTGCTCGTAATCTGGGTAGTTTCTCCCCGGGTATCCCGGATCACCTGGAATTCGGCGGACACATAGGCGGCCGGGCCGCTGAGATTCGGATGTTGGGGGGCATAGCGATGGGTGAGATTCAGGTCGCCTGTGATCCCGGTCAGGGCGCTGGAATAGACCAGCGCTGAAGTCGTCTTAACCTCGGCGGCGTCCAGCCAATGTCGGGCCGGGAACTGGAAGGGAATCTCCACGTCCTTGATCCGGCACAAGGATTTATCCAGCGCGCCGCAATTGTAATAATCAATAATCACCTTGCTTTTCTCCACCGTTCCCCTGGGGACGAGTTCGAAGGGAAAGAAAGCCCGGGGGAAAATCACGCCGGATTCGGCGGTCGTGACCCCCACGGCAAAGGCCGGATCCGGGGGCGCCAGCGCCACGCCCTCGTCCTGAGCCGCGTCGTTTTCCTGATCGGTTACATCTCCGGTGTCCTCCTCGAAATCGGCCACGTTCTGGCCGGCGTCAATCTCGGTCGCCAGGGACTGGGCCTGCGCCGACATCTCGGGGGAAGAAACCGGTTCCTTCCCCCCGCCGCCGCAAGCGGCCAGGAAAAGCAGGACGCCACCCGCCAGGATGATCAGTCCGATTCTGCCCGATTGGTTTCTCTTCATTTCCTCTCCTCCTTTTTTCAATTTATTTATCTCCTGAACCTCTTTACTGGATATAAACCCGGCCCCGGGAAAAAGGTTTCAGGTTAGCTAGGCGCGGGAAGGTTTGAACGCTAGGAAGTTAAAAGGATGGAAAATTTATCAAAGATTACTTCTTGTCTTTTACTTTTCACTTTTCACTTCCTGCCGTTGGCGGTCTAATCAGGAAGAGTGACGGTGTTCCAGGACCAGTGACAAAACCGTGGTCAGCTTGGCGATATCCTGGTTGGCCTGGCGGAGGCGCTCGGCCAGTACCCGGCAGAGGTTCCGGATCAATTTAAAACCTAAGTGGGGGTTTTCCCGCACCAGGCTTTCCAGATCCGAGTGGGAAAATTCCAGCATCCGGCAGGGGGTCAGGGCGGTGATCGTGGCCGTCCGGTTGGCGGGCTCTTCTCCCAAAAGCCCGTGCTCACCGAAAATGGCGTGGTCGGCTCCGGAATACTTGATCAGCCCTTTTTCCTCGGGGGTGTTTTTCCCGCCCAGCTGCGCGGGCAGGGCGATCCGGATGGAAACCGCGACCTGGCCTTCCATGAGGAGATAAAGCTGGTTTCCCACCTCTCCCTCCCGGATTACCGCTTCCCCCGGTTCGATTCGGAGCGGCCGCAGGATCTGCGCCATGCGTTTCAATTCCTCTTCCGAAAGCTCCGAAAAAATCGGGAAGGCGGCCAAGGCTTCGAACTCCGCGCTCATGATTTGCCTCCTAAAAGCAAAGCCATATCCTTGGGTTCGATCTCCTGCCCGTCGGGGGGCGCGAGCAGAACCTGCAGACCGGCGCGCTGGGTGAGGATTTCCGGTTCGGCCTCGGCCAGCTTGCGGGTAATGAACTGGTCAATCGCCGAGGAATCGCTGGAGAGGATATCCGAGAGAGAAATTCCCTTCCGGGTTTCCGAGACCAGGCCGATGGTCAGGGCCGAACCCTTTTCCCGAAAATGCGAGAGAACGTCTTTGAAGGTCTTGCCCACCAGGCCGGCCGGAATGGGGGCGATTTTTAGCGACTGGGCCGACCCGGGCTGGAGTAACAAATCCAGGGTCCGGGGGATCCCGGAGGACAAAACCCCGCTGGCCAGGATGAAAGGGGTGTAGGAATCGCCGCAGACAATCTCGTTGACCCGGGCCCGCCGGAGATGGGGGATGTTCTCCTCCCGCTGGATCTCGGCGATAATCCGGAGACCGGGGTTGACCGCCCGGAGGGCCAGGGCCGCCAGAATTGTCCGTTCGTCGGTCCGCTCCGGAAAGGTGAAATCGGAAAGGATCAGGGCGGCCTGGGCCTGGGCTACGCTTCCCTGCCGCAAAATTTCCTCGTGCACGTAGTCGCCCCGGAGAAAATGGAGGTGCCGGTCCTTGGTCTGGGACAGGACCTCCATCATTTTCTCCTCCTCCGCCTGGTTGATCACCAGGATAGCGAGATTCTCCGGATGCATTTTCCGGATGGCGCTGATAATCCGGGCCAGGCGGAAGTTATATCCGCAGATGATTAGATGCCCGCTCAAGCTGATTTTTTCCATTCCCAACCCCCTCAAAATTTTCCTTTCGACCAAAACCGATGCCACCGTACCGGTGATGAGCGAAATGGAAATTACGCCCAGGAACATTACCCCCACCGCCAGCAGTCTTCCGGTCCCCGTTTGCGGGACCCGGTCGCCGTAACCGGTGGTGGTGGCCGTGACAATCGACCACCAGAAAGCGTCCCCCAGCCCGCGAAACCCCTCGTTGGCCGCCTGTCTTTCAAAGAAAGACACCAGGAGAACCAGGGTCACAAAAATGACGATCATGGAAGCGAAGAGCAAAACCCGGCTGTTCAGAAACAGCCGGACTCTTCCCCAGGAGATAGAAGACATGGCTTTGTTATTTTACCAGAAAATGGATCCGGATTTTTGAATTAAAACAATTAAATTAAAACCCCTCACCCTCTCTTCTCCCCGCGGGGGAGCGTTTGAAGGCGAGGGGAAAATTTATGTTTCGGACGGCGATGGGTCCGGGGCTTTAGCTGATGAATCGGATCAGCCGGGAAATCCAGTCAAAAAAGACGGAGTAGGTAATGCAGACCGAGATCCCGAGTCCCAGCGCCAGGAGGATGAGGCCCACCGTCTTGCCGACCTTGGCCAAGGCGGGAGAGGCCGGGGGAACCTGGTGCCAGAAAAGGGCGTTGTCTTTTTTCACCCGCTCCAGTTCGGCCGGCCGGTCTTCCTCAAATTCCTGCATGCTCATCCGACCGGTCACGATCACCATGTCCATCGGGAACTTGGCCCGGCGGAGGTGGGCGTTGAAAAAATGAATGAAGAAGATAAAGCAGACTGCCAGGGAGGCTTCGATCCCGTGGATGATGGTCGACATGCCGATCGCGAAGCCGGGAAGGAGGCGGGTGAAGAAAGCCGGGAACCAGAGAATCAGGCCGGTCAGCCCGAGGAGGAAATTCCCCCAGGCCTCGGCGAAGAAATCGAATTTTTCCCAGTAAGCCCAGCGGTCGATCTTCGGGCGTTTCCCCCCGATTAAAAACCAGATCACCATCTGGACGACGTGGGTGATGTCTTCCACCCGGGGAATGATCGAGTCCGGCCCCCAGAAAAGCCCCTTTTCTCTCTTAATAATGAATCGGTACGCGACCTCGGCAAAATAGAGGAAAATGTAAAGGAAGGTTAAGATCGCGCCGGCCCGGTGCAGGTAACGAGCCACCTCGTAACCGCCCAGGGCTTGGATGATCAGCTTCGCCCAGGCCCAATCATGGAATTTCAGGGGGATCCCGGTGAAAGTCAGGATGAAAAACGCGATCACCACCAGAAGGTGGATGAACCGCTGGTAACCGGAGAGCCGGAGGATCTCCCTTTCCTCTCCCTGACCCGAGTGGGCTTGCGTCTGGATCTGTGCAGTTTCTGACATCTTAAGCACCTCCTCCGGATTCGGCAGGGGGTTTGGTTTCGGGGTTTTTCTTCTTCTTCCGATTTTCCAGCCAGTCGCGAATAAACCAAAGAATCGTATGGGGAACCCATAATCCAAAGGCAAAGAATACAATCAAGACCATTACGAAATATGTCCAGAAAGAAATGGGATCGTTTTTATAAGAGTACTTATCGCTGTGAACATTGTATTGGGCGAACTTGGTGTTAGCATCCGGATGGCAGTACAAGCAGGTGGCCAAAACCCTCTCTTTTGAAACATTGGATTGTGGGTCAGCCATGGGCAGGATCTCGTGGGCCGAATGGCAATCCCAGCAAAGGGGCATATCCTTCGTCTCTCCCAGGCTGACGACCTTCCCGTGATAAGTGTCGAAGTAAGTGCGGCGGTAATCCGCGTGGCACTCACCGCACTGGTCCACGGCGGTTTTCTTATATTTCTCGGAACCGCTCTTCTGAACCTGATGAGTTCCATGGCAACGCAGGCAATCCGGGGAAGCGGAAGGATCGGCCTCGAAGGCCTGGGCATGAATGGACTTCTTATAAGCTTCCGTCTCCTGGGCGTGGCAGATCCCGCAGTCAACCTTCCCGGGCTGATCCTGGGGATGGGACGCGGTAATCCCCGTGTGGCAGCTCGTGCAGGAAAGATTCCCGTGGACCGACTGGAGATAATCCTTCTGCTCAACGAAAAGGGTCTGGGTCTTTCCGTCCGCGAGGTCCTTTTTCAGTTCCTTATCCCCGTGGCAGGATAGACAATCCGCCGGTTCCTGCGCCCAGACGGCCAGGGGCAGGAGCAAGGTCAGGAGCGATGAGTAAAATATTCCGCGGATCTTCATTACTTTTTCGGGTGGCATTCCAGGCACTTGGTCGGAGCTTTTTTCCCGGCCGCGGCTTCCTTCTTATGGCACTTGTTAATGCAGGTCTGGTGATACGCATCTTTCAGGGCCGGGGCTTTGTCTTTCTTCACCTGCGGATCATGGCAGACCGAGCATTTCTTCACTTCGGCATCGCCTTCCTTATACTCGTGGTGGCAGTCCACGCACTTGTTCTTATATTTCTCCACATGGTCCTTGTGACTCAGATCCACGGGAGCGAAGGTTTTCTGAATCTCTTTGATCGTGATTTTTTCGGGGGCCGTTGGAGCCGCGGTCTGTGCCAGGGAGGACATCAGCATCAAGACCCCGGCGATGACCACCGCCCCGATTCCGATGAATTTTACCGTTTTCATCTCGATCTCCCTCCCTACGTTAGATAAACCGCCGTTAGTGTATACAATTCAATTTAAACCTGTCAAGCCCAAAAAAGAAAATGCGGGGGAGGTCTTTGCTTGACGTATCCATCCGGTCTTCTTTAGAATTTATCCCGAGAGAATGTCAGGAGGAAAAATGCGAAATTTCATCGGAAAAAAGGGGTGGGGTTTATCCGCGGCCGCTTTAATAATTCTTATCCTCGCCCCCCCAACTGAAGCCGGAAGCAAAATCAACCTGACCAATGTAAATCAGGATGACATGAATAGCATGGCCCGGGAACTGGGCCTGGCCTCCTCCGCCATCCCCCTGGCCCCTTCGGAACCCCTGGGCCTGGTTCTGGGACTTGATGTCGGCCTCGGGGTTTCCGTGGCTGATATCCATGATGAGAAAACCTACTGGCACAGCGCGATCGAAGGCGGCAATCCCAAGCCGGTCCTGATCCTCCCCCAGATCAGCGTGCGCAAGGGGATCCCGCTCGGGATCGACCTCGGAGCCACCTATGCACCCACGGTTCTGGGCAGCAATATCTCCCTGGTGGGGGGGGAAGTCAAATGGTCTTTCATCAAGGGCTCCATGCTGACCCCGGCCCTGGCCCTCCGGGTGAATTACCACCGCGCCCTGGGCGCTTCGGATTTCAGCCTGCAAACCGTCTCCACCGATCTTTCCATCAGCAAGGGGCTCGGGCCGATCAAGCCCTACACCGGGGTGGGGTTATCCTTTATCTTCTTCAATCCTGATACGGCCAGCCTGAAGAAGACCGAGCCCCGGGAGTTGAAAGGTTATGCCGGGGTGCGGATCAAGCTCATGCTTATCCAGATTGTCCCGGAAATTGACCTGGCCAGGAATTTCCTGATTTACAGCCTGAAAGTCGGCCTGATCCTTTAACCTAAAAAATCAGGTGATAGGTTATGGGTGTTAGGTTTTGGGGTTTAACCCATGACCCAACACCTATGACCTAAAACCCATTTTAGGGTTCCAACGCGGGAATCCGAAAGGAATCTTCCGTCAGTTCCGGATTAATCTCCAGTTCCCGGAGATCGATCCGGAACGAAGATTCTCCCTCCGGACCGGGAATAAGAAATTCGATCCGGGCGGGAAGGAGAAAACCGGCCCTATCCCGATAATTCTTGAACTTGACCTGGTAAGAGAGCCTTTCCTCCCGGTTAAAAACCTTCAGGCCCATCAATTGCAGCCGGCGCCGCGAATATTCCGCTTCCGCCCACCCTCCGCTTCCCGGAAGCCTCAGTTTCAGGGTGCTCCCCTCGGAGCTGACGCTTTCCAGCTGCCTTGCCCAGAGCGAGTCCGGAAGGCGGCCGCTCAGGAAATAAATCAGATTGGCGGTACCGATTTCCGGGGGCAGAAAACGGTTGAGGAACGACCGGGCTTCCTCATTCTCAAGCAACAAATGTTCCAGGGGCACGTAAATCTGCAGTTTTTCCTGGTTCTGCACCAGCAGGAAAGCCAGGTTGCCGAAAGGGCTTAAGGCCTGGACCCGCAGACGATCCGGGGCCGCGACCAGGAAAGCAAAGCGCAGGGCTCCCAGCCCATCCGGTGACCGGAGACGAAACTCGCCCGTCCCCTTCAGGGTGGAAGGAACCGGCGGGGATTCCAGATTGGCCCGGAGCGCTCCCGGGGAGGGAATCTCCGGCAAAGCGGCGCAGCCGGCCAGAATCAAAAGGGCCAGGACGGGGAGAAACTTCCTTTTCAATTCGGATTCTGGAGGTGTTTGAGCTTTTCCTCGATCCGTTTTTGATCCTTGACCGGTTCGGGTTTAAGTTCGAGGGATTTTTTAAAGTACTGGATGGCTTTTTCCCGGTCTCCCAGGGCCGAGTGAACATCCCCAAGATGTTCGGCAATAGTCGGATCATCCCCGACCAGGGAAAAAGCCCGCTCGATCATTTCCTGGGCCTGGCGGTAATTTTTTTGCTGATAATAGACCCAGCCGAGACTATCGGTGATAAAACCATCGTTGGGTCGGATCTCCAAGGCCTTATTAATTAGGCTCGCGGCTTCCTCCAGCTTGATCCCCTTTTCCGCGTAAAGGTACCCGAGGTAATTCAGGGCGTCGGCGTGTTTGGGATCCAGCTGGATGACCCTCTTCATGGTTTCGATACAAAGATCATCCTCGTCCAGGAAGTCGTAAATCTCTCCCTGAAGATAAAGCAGGGTGACGTCATCCGGCTTGATTTTGAGCCCTTTCTCCACCGTTCCCCTGGCTTCGGGATAACGCTTGGCCCGAAACAGGAGATGACCGCAAGCCCGGTAGAGTTCGATCTCGTTGGGGGCTTTCTCGAGCGCGGCCTGGATCGTGGCCAGCGCACCCTCCCGGTCATCCTTCTCTTCCTGCATCACCGCGATCTGGATTTGGGCCTCCGGATAAAAAGGGGAATCGCTGTTGACCTTGGCCAGTTCCTCGCGGGCCCGGTCCGGCTGGCCTGATTTCAAATAGGCGGCGGCCAGATAATACCTGGCCGTGGGGTGGGCCGGCTCGGCGGTCAGGACGAAATTAAATTCCTCGATGGCCTGGGTGAGGTTTCCCTCCTCAAATTCGAGCAGGCCGATCTTAACCCGGAGGTCGAGATTGTCGGTATCAAAACGTTCCTGCTCCTTGAACTGTTCCAGGGCCTCTTTGTAGTTGTTGCGGGAAATGTAAATCTGTCCGAGGCGCTCCAGGATGCGGGGATTGGCCGGGAAATAGGTCAGGGATTTCTGGTAAAGCTGCACCGCCTGGTCGCTTTTTTTCTGAAATTCATAGATGATTCCCAGTTCGATCAGGGCCTCCAGGAAATTGGGCTGGCGCTCAATTGTTTTCTGATAATAGCTTTCCGCCTTGCCCCAGTCTTTTTTTTCAGCGGACAACCGGCCCAGGTAGTAGTACCCGAGGGGAGACTGGGGTTCAACCTCGGCAAACCTCATAAACTCTTTTTCCGCCTCGGCGGATTCCTTCTTTTCCGCCAGCAGCGAACCGAGGTAAAGGTGGGCCTCGCTCCGTTTCGGATCAAGTTTTAATACCTGGCGATATTCGTCGATCGCCGGCTCGATCTTGCGCAGGGCCCCATCGACCGAGCCCAGCAGCAGATGGGCATCCGTGGAACGGGGGTGTTTTTGCACCAGGCTCTCGGCCAGCGGCAAAACCTCGTTGATCTTACCCATCCCCAAAAGGAGCTGGGCCAGGCGCAGGTTGATATCCAGGGATTCGGGATTTAATTTGCGGGCGGCTTCGTATTTAGCGATCGCGGCCTGAGTATCACCGTCTAAAAAATACAGCCGGGCCTGCAAGAAACTGGTGTAGGCTTCCGGAGACTGGGGCAGGACAAAGGTGGTCTCCGGTTCGGGCGCCGATGCCGGCTTCGGTGCCGGCCCCGGCGCGGGCGGAGGCAGGGTCCGGCAGGCCAGAACCCCCAAGGAAAAAACCACTACGCCCAGCCATCGGCGCGGGCCGATTTTATCGATCTTGAGCATGCGAATTATCCCGTTCTCACTGGCGGTTTAATTATGGTTGTTAGTTATGGATTTCGTCAACTAAATAAACCCTGCCGAACTTTTGCGTTTTCCAGATTAAATTCGAGAAATATTATCAGTATTTGGAAATATTACGTAGTTGCCCGATTTACTTGTCCCGACTTCAGAGGGATTTATCCCGATACGGGAGGGATCGGGCAATTTTAAAACCGCCGATCCCCCCAGAGACGGGACAAGTGAATCGGCATACTACAAAAAAATCCCTTCCAAAAAGACAATACATAATGATTCAACGGCATTAATTCAGATAAGAAACCGGGGGAGATCAGGCCTTCATCACTTTATGGTCCCGATCGTGGTGAGGGTGGATATGGATAAGGTTGTTGGCCTGCAGTAACGCGGTATTCCCCAGGATCTCCGCGGGAGTACCGGTTCCGGCCAGCCTTTTATCCTGTCCAAAGACATAGACCTTGTCGGCGATGTCTTCAATGATATGCAAATCATGCGTGGCCGTAACGATCGTCCTTCCGGAATGAGAGGCTTGGATAAGCATTTCAATCAGCTGGGTGCTGGTTTTGGGATCCAAACCCGCCGTGGGCTCATCCAGAAGGAGCACCTCTGGTTCGATGGCCATGGTCGTAGCGAAGGCAACTTTACGCTTTTCCCCGACGCTCAATTGATGCGGGGAGCGGTCCAGAAGATGATCTATTCTGAGAGTCTGGGCGAGAGATTCCAAACGCTCCTTCACCTTCCCTTCCGGAATCCCCAGCTGGAGTGGGCCGAATGCGATATCTTCCCTGACCGTGGGGCAGAATAATTGGACCTCCGGGTTCTGGAAAACCAGGCCGATCTTCCGGCGAAATCTCAGGGAGAACTCCACATCCAGGAAGGAGGCTTCCGTCAACTCCTCCCCCGAGAAAATGAGAGTTCCCCGGTCGGGAAAAATCAAGGCGTCCAGCAGGTGGAGAAAGGTTGACTTGCCCGAGCCGTTCGCTCCCACCAGGGCGACTCTCTCCCCCTCGGTTATGGTCAGGTCAACCCCATTGAGGGCCGGGAACCTGCCCTGGTATGAATATTGGACCCCCCGGCATTCAAAAAGTCTGCTGGCCGGCATTTTCTCTCCAGTCATGTTCTGGTCAGGTATTCCGTGTATGACAGTAGGACAATCGCCATCGCGGTACCGAACAGCCATAGCCAGTCCCTCGGCTTGGTTTGAAAATGGTGAAGTGTCAGCGGTTCGCCACGGAAACCGCGGGAAACCATGGCCTGATAAACCTGCTCGTTAAGCGCGTATGAACGGATCCAGAGATGGGCGATGTTCCAGGCCACGACCTTCTGCCCTTTCCGATAATGCATCCCGGAACCCACCCGGCTCCGGATCGCGCGGAATGTGTTTTCCACGATCTCCACGAAAAGATAAATGTACCGGTAAGTAATCCCCAGGACCATCACGAACATCTGGGGAATGCCGAAAAAACGCAGGGCCTTTAGCAGTTCAAAATGCCGGGTGGTCATGCTCAACAGGACCGCCAAAGATACCGAAGTAACGACGCGGCCCAAAAAAATGCCGGCCGACATGAGTCCGGGCCGGGTGATTATCAACGGTCCCGCGGATACGACCGGCTCGCCCGGCGAAACAAAACTGAAAAGCGCCGGGATGGCGATCAGCAGCGAAAAAAAAGGGATGAAGATCCAGGTCCGCTTTAGAAAAAAACCGAGTCCGATCCTGGAAAACAGCGCCAGGATTAAACATAAAAGATAAATAACACCCAGGATCGCGAGGCTCCGGGTGAACATTACCAGGAGAATGAAAAACAAGACGGTCACGGCTTTGACCCGGGGATCAAGCGACTGCAGGAGCCCGGGCCGGGAGGCAATCTCGTCCGCGAAAATGGATTCCTTGAAAAAAGAAAGAGCGCCCCTGATGGAGCGCTCGATAAAATCTTTCTTAGCCATCAGATATCTGTCATTTGTTTTGTTTGATGAGGATTTTACCCATCAGCCATACCGCCAGCACGATCAGCGCCCCACCCAGGATAGCTGAAAATATATAGGCGAAACTCAAGTGCGTCAAACCTTTTTCCTCCCAGCCCTGAAAGGCATAGTCCGGAATCGGGGCGTTCCAGAGAGCACCGAGCTTTTCCAGTCCCGCGGGGATATAACCAACCAGTTCCTTCATTTCATCCGAGCCCCATTCGCCCCAGGCGCTTCCGGCCTTAAAATGCTCGGGCAGGATCAGACCCAGGGGGGAGAGCAAAATGAAAATTCCCAGCCCAATCCAAAGTTTCGAAGTAATCTTCATATTAACGCGCCTCCTTTCCCAGCAGTTCCGGCGCCTGTTTCTGCAGGTATTTTACTACCCCCGCCGTCACGATTGCCTCCACCCATCCAAAAACCAACAGGTGTTCCCCCGCCATGGCGGGCACGGCGATCTTGAGCCCATAGGGGCAATAGAGCGCCTGCCCTTGTGCGGTATGGTGTAGGTACGGCTGCAGGCCGAATTCCACGCCGGCCAGGAACGCGGCCACGTTGATCCCAATATATCCGGCGACGCCGGCGGCGATCACCCTGCGATTGGAATCCATCGGGGCGTCGCCGCTGATCAGTTTGTAAACGTAATATCCGACAAATGGAATCACTACCGCCATGTTGAAACAATTGGCCCCGATGGCGGTGATGCCCCCGTCACCAAAAAGCAGCGCCTGGATCACCAGCGCCACGGAGATAGCAATCACGGCCGCCCAGGGGCCGAGCAGGATGGCCACCAGCACGGCCCCCACCGCGTGGCCGGTGGAACCGCCCGGGATGGGCACGTTAAACATCATGATCACAAAACTGAAGGCCGCCCCGATCGCCATCAGGGGAACCTGCTTGACCTGCAGGGTCTTTTTGACGATCCGGGAGGCGTTTATCCATATGGGCAGCATTACCGCGTAAAAAACCCCGCTGGTTGCCGGCCCCAAATAACCATCAGGAATGTGCATGTAATCCCCCCTTTCTCAAAAGCCGATAAATCGGCAAACTACATAAACCAAATTGATTTCGTAGTTGCTCAATTCATTGAGCGGTTTTATTGCCCCCTAACTCATTGGGCCTTCATTACCTTATCATTAAAAACTTAGCGTGCCTCCCCCGGTGATAAACCATCCGGGATCGTCTGAAATCTTGGTCCCGCCCCCCAGGTCAAGGGTCAGGAAATCCATAACCGCCGCATTGGCCCCAATCAGCCAGGAACGGCAGTCTTCATTATTATCTGAGATGTCCTCTTCGCCGATGACCTCAGCCACTAGGTTGATTTTTTCGTGGACGGCGTATTCTGCCGCTCCGCCCCAAAAAATCACCCCGTCTTTATAGGCCTCGGGAACGGTATAGCCAAGGTTGACGTGGACAGAAAGCTTTTCCCCCAGCGGTTGGGTAACGATGCCATTCAGAAAATACTCGGATTCGCTGGGGGCAAATCCCGCGGAGACTGAAAACCCCGGAAATTTATCCTTGACCGGGATGAGGGACCACTTGAGGCTCAGGCTTACTTCTTCGGCCCCTTCGTCGGGATCAAACTGCCAGCCGGTCCCCACGCCGAGATCCATCCGCGCGGTAATCCCATGCTTGAGAGAAAGAGATAAGCCCCGGCAGGATGCGCCGAAATCCTCATGGCCATAGCCCGCCTCCATTTCAAATTTCCCCGCTTCCACGGTCCCGGCGTCATCGGTGGTGAGCGGCCGGGCCGCTCCCGCCTGGCCCGGCAAGACCAATAAACCCATCAATATTACTCCGCCCCCTATGTCTCTTATGCTTATTCCTTTCACTTTTCACCTCCTTAAGTTTACTGGTTTTTTCCTCAATGGCAACTATATCAATTTTCATAACATCTAATAACACCTATTTATTAATTCGTGCCACTAAAAAAGTCAAGTCCCCCCGTCAAAGAGAAAAAGCGTCCATTGGGTTCATAGAGTTCGTAGGGTTTATAGTGTCAAACCCGATAAACGCCTTTTTTTATCGCCTTACGCCTCACGGTTTTTAGGTCTTTCGAGTTTCTTTAGTTTTCGTTTGTCAATCGTCATTCCGGCGAAAGCCGGAATCCAGGTCCCTCTGTCATCCTGAGCCATCAGGCGATTTATCCCGAGCAGGGTCGAGGGAAGGATCTCGGTTTCTCTGCCTACTGCCTACTGCCTACTTCTTACTGCCTACTGGCAGCTCTCGCCTCTCGCCTCTTACCTCTCGGGTTTTTCTGGTTCTGGTGTTCTATGCCCTTTGCTCCATGCCCATCACCTACGACCCATGACCTAAAACTTGAAGTCCGTTGAGATTGACAGTCTCGGGGATTTTTCCTATCTTCTAATTGCAAGCCAAATGCGGGCGTAACTCAGCGGTAGAGTGCAACCTTGCCAAGGTTGAGGTCGTGGGTTCAATTCCCATCGCCCGCTCCATTTTACGGCGGCATCGCCAAGTGGTAAGGCAAAGGTCTGCAAAACCTTCATTCCCCGGTTCGAATCCGGGTGCCGCCTGAAGATTTTCCCCCAATAAAAAAACTTTTGGGGCTTTCTTGCGATAGCGGTTTGGCGGTCGGGACTGGTACTGGGTTTTTTTTGACCCAAGCACATAAAGTGATAAAATTAAATTATCACCAAAATCCGGAAAGCGGAGGAAAAATTAATCAAATACTTGGGTAAGGGATTGGATATGGAGGCACCCCTGAAGAAATTTTACTGGTTCTTGTTAATGATCGTTTCGGCCTGCGCCTGCGGGTCGGATAGATGCCAGAATGAATGTCTGGATTACGGACAGCGAGAGTGTTACGAGGAAGGTTACCGCTTCTGTGATGACCTTGATAATAACTTCTGCCTCGAATGGAATTACGACTCCTGTGGGGAGTGGTATGAATGTAAGGACGATGGGGTTTGCGTCAAGACTTGTCCCGATGAATGTGAATTTGAAGGACAAAGCAAATTATGTTTCGATGATACCCAATACACATGCGGATACTACGATTCCGATCCTTGCCTGGATTTAGGCGAGCCTGTGCCCTGCGGACCCGGCGCTGGCTGCAAGTATGGAGAATGCCTTCCTCTCGGTTATTAAAAAGTATTCCTGATTTTGTTCCCTGAAAAAAAAGAGGCCCGTGATCGGGAAGAAACTCAAGACGCAGGTTTATCGAAGGGCTTTTTTATCGACCTTGCCGACGGCGGTCAGGGGGATGGCTTTAGTGAACTCGATTGATTTGGGACATTTGTAGGGGGCCATGTTTTCCTCGCAATATTGGCGGATCTCCCTTTCAATAGCGTCGCGGTCCTGGTCCTGGTAGGCCGGCTTGAGTTGGATCACGGCCTTGACGACCTCGGAGCCGGGCCGGTCCGGGTGGGAAACCCCGACAATGGCGCAGAACTCGATGGCCGGAACCTGATACAGCGATTCCTCGACTTCGCGGGAGAAGACCTTGTATCCTCCGACGTTGAGCATGTCCTTGGCCCGATCGACAATGGTCAGAAAGCCGTCCTCATCCATCCGGGCCACGTCGCCGGTATAAAGCCACTTGCCTCCTTCCATCTGGCGAAGCGCGTGGGCCGTCTCCTCCGGTTTGTTCAAATAACCCTTCATCACCTGCGGGCCGCGGCATACGATCTCGCCTTCCTGTCCGATCTGGACTTCCCTGGTCCCGGTCTCCAGGTCCATCAGCTTGATGAACGTGCTTTGGATGGGCAGACCCACGCTCCCGATCCTTTTCGGGCCGCGCAGGGGGTTGCTGGTCATGATCGGGCTGGTCTCGGTCATGCCGTAGACCTCGAGGACCTTGTCCTCACCCACGATCCGCTCGAAGGACCGGAATGACTCGACCGCGAAGGGCGCGGCCCCCGAGACGTAGCACTTGACCTGGCCAAAGGGCAGGTTTTTGAAGGCGGGATCGTTCATGAGCATGATGTAGAGCGAGGGCACGTTTGCCACCGAGGTCGGCCGATACTTGGCGAACTCGGAGATAAAATGCTTGATGTTCCGGGGGTCCGGGATCAGGATCTGGGTGTTGCCCATGGCCATCCCGCTCATGCCGTAGGCGAGCCCGGCGAGGTGAAAGAAGGGGAAGGCGGAAATCAGGATTTCTCCGCCGCGCTCGGTCTGTCCCCATTGGGCCACGGCCATGAGGTTGTTGACCATGTTGCGGTGGGTAAGCTCGGCGCCCTTGGGCATGCCGGTGGTGCCGCCGGTGTACTGGACGAGGCAGGTGTCGTCGGGCTTGAGCTTCACGGCCGGGGCCTGGGCCGGATATTTGGCCATGACCTCGTTGAAGCGCAGCACGGTCTTGCCGGGCAGGGGCGTGACCTTGCCGGAGGGGACCTTTTTGAGCAGCCTGCCCAGCGTCCGCTTCGGCCAGGGCAGGAAGTCGGCGAGGTTGGCAACGATCAGGTGCGAGAGCCGGGGGACCTTGTCGGAGATCTTGGTCACGCGTTCCGCGAAGATGAAATCGAGCGTGACCAGGGCCTTGGCCCCGTTATCGTTGAGCTGATAGGCCATCTCCTTGGGTGTGAGCAGGGGCGAGACGCCGTTGGCGACGCAGCCGGCCCGGAGCGTTCCGGCCTGGGCGATGAGGTATTGGGGGAGATTGGGCATGTTGATCCCGACCACGTCTCCGGGTTCGAGTCCGCTCGCGTGGAGGAAAGCGGCAAAGCGGCGGGAGGCGAGGTCGAGCTCCCGGAAGGAGAGCGTGGTCCCCAGGAAATGGAGCGCGGCGCGGTCGGCGAAATCGGAAAAGGATCTCTCGATCAACTCGAGATATGATGTCTCCGGGGCGAGGAAATCGGGGTCAACGTGATCATCGTACAGCTTCAGCCAGGGCCGGTCCGCATAAGCGCTCATGAGCTATCCTCCACGCTTTTAGGGTTTGCGAAAGGGATCGATTTATCTTATGCGAATTTGACGCTCTTGAGCAAGCCGGAAAGCCGCAGCCTTTCCTTACAATAAATATGGAGAAATTAAGCATGATCAAGTCTGACCCGATTCCGGTGGAAGGAGCAATCACGGCGAACGATCTCCTTTGCCGAAGAATAGATCTAACGCCTTCATCAGAGGAATGAGATATTTAAAAAAGTACCTCCTTGATCCACCCGCCTCGACACAGTACAATGAGCATCCCGATCGGAAGGTAATATGGCAATGACGCCATTTCATGACCGGACACATTGCGGCAACCTCCGGCCTGATGATGTAGGACGAGAGGTTCATCTCCTGGGGTGGGTTGACGCCTTTCGGGACCACGGGGTGATTCTGTTTGCCCACCTCCGCGACCGGAGCGGCATCGTTCAGGTGGTTTTCAGCCAGGATCTGGCGACCGAGCGGGGGGAACGCCCCTCCTGCCTCCGGGAGGAGTTCTGCGTGAGCGTAACCGGCAAGGTTTCGGCCCGGGACCCATCCACCCGCAACCCGGCCCTCGAGACCGGTGACATCGAGGTGGCGGTCCAGCGCTTCGCCATCCTCAATCCGTCCAAATCCCTCCCCTTCCCCATCTCCGAGAAGGCCATGGTCGCCGGGGGGAGCCAGGAGGCCGAATCGGTGAATGAAGACCTCAGGCTCCAGTACCGTTACCTGGACCTCCGGCGCCCCTCCATGCAGAAAAATTTCATCAAACGTCACCGCATCCTCAAGCTGGCGCGGGATTTTCTGGATCAGGCCGGCTTCATCGAGGTGGAGACGCCGGTGTTGACGAAAAGCACCCCGGAGGGGGCGCGGGATTACCTAGTGCCGAGCCGCGTCCACCAGGGACGCTTCTACGCCCTGCCCCAGTCCCCGCAGCTGTTCAAACAGATGCTCATGATGAGCGGGTTCGAGAAATACTTCCAGATCGTGAAATGCTACCGGGACGAGGACCTGAGACCCAACCGCCAGCCCGAGTTCACGCAGCTGGATCTGGAAGCCTCCTTCATTGACGAGGCCTTCCTTTACGAGCTGATCGAGGAATTGACGGTGAGAATGTTCGCGGAAGGGGGCATCTCCCTGCCCCGGCCTTTCCCGCGCCTGACCCACCGGGAGGCCATGGAGACCACCGGGTCTGATCGGCCGGACCTCCGCTTCGGCCTCCGCTTCGTGGATGTGACCGACGTTTTCCAAGAGACGCGGTATTCGATTTTCGCGCAGATCCTGAAGCGGGGCGGATGCATCAAGGGAATCAACGTCAAGGGACAATCCGCCAGCCTGAGCAAGAACGTGCTCCAGAATGAATATGCCAAGGAAATCGTGCCCGGGTTCGGCGGAAAGGGCATGACCTGGATGAGGGTGACGGACGGCAAGCTGGACTCGAATATCGTGCAGTTCTTCACCGAGGCGGAAAAAGAGGAGCTGGTGAAGCGCTTCGGCGCCGAGAATGGCGACGTGCTCATGTGCATTGCCGACACTTCCCGGCCGGTGGTGGCGTCGGTCCTGGGCCAGCTTCGGCTCCACGTTGCCCACCGGCTGGGGCTCATCCCCCTCGATCTCTTTTGCCCGGTCTGGGTCACGGACTTTCCCCTGTTCGAGAAGACGGATGCCGGCGTCACCTCGAGCCACCATCCCTTCACCTCCCCGGACCGGACCGACTTTGACCCCTCCAATCGGCAGGAACTCCTGACTCTCCTCTCCCGGGCCTATGACCTGGTGGTGAACGGGGAAGAGCTGGGCGGCGGCAGTATCCGGATTCACGACCCGAAAGTCCAGCAGAAGATCTTTAAGGCGCTGGGCCTGGCGGAGACGGAGGTCGAGGAGAAGTTCGGGTTCTTTATCAAGGCGCTGGAATACGGAGCCCCTCCCCACGGCGGCATCGCCCTGGGCGTGGACCGCACCGTGGCGATGATTCTGGGAGAGAGTTCCATCCGGGAAGTCATTGCGTTCCCCAAAAATCGGAGCGCTTACTGTCCGCTGACCGATGCCCCTTCCACGGTGTCGGAAGAGCAGCTGAAGGAACTGGGCCTCCTCGAACTCGAAGCCGACCGCCCCCTCCCGGGCGCGGACGAGAGCAAGGACCTCGTCTCTTCCTTGTCCTGGGTGTCCCGCATCGGCATCCCTCCGGAGGAACACGGCATCATCCGTTCCGCGGTTGACGATGCGGTGGAGCTGGCCCAGACCGCGTCCGAATCGGCAGGATCCTCGGAGCCTTTGTATGGCATCGTGCGCCGGGCGAACATCATGAGACCCGGCACCGAAGCCAAGATCTCCGGCCTGGCCGAGAGCGGCGAGCTTCGGAAGAATGCTCCGGCCATCAAGGGCGACTATTTCAAGGTCTCCAATATTCTGGAATAGACATGGATTCAAAAATTTTCTCATACGTCCCTTCGGCTTCTCCCTCCTCGACGGAGGGGCCTCTGGCGGGCAAGTCCTTCACCATTCAGCCGAACATGTCCGTCCGGGGCTGGCCGACGAATGCGGGCTCCCAAGCCCTCGAAGGTTTCGTCCCGCTCGAAACCTCCACCGCCATCGAGCGGATCCAGGCCCAGGCCGGCCGGGTGGTGGGGAGCACGCTGATGCCCGAGCTTGGTTTGGGACTCCGCCCCGACACCGCTGCTGCCGCAATCCGCGACCGGCACTGCGACGTGGCTCTGGTCACCGACCTGATGGGGGAGTCCCGGTTCACCGCTTCCGAGGCGGGCGCTTTTGGATTCAAGCCGAGCTACGGGCTCGTGTCCCGCTTCGGCCTGATCGGGCTCGTACCTTCCATGGAAGCATTCGGCCTGGTGTCGAGGTCCTTGCCGGACATATCCCGGGCCCTGGCGGCCATGGCCGGACCTGATGATCGCGACACGTCCATGGTCGAAGGGAAAATCCCGGATTTCTCCCAGGTGGGCTCGGGCGCAGACCGGGTCAAGCGGATCGGTGTGATCCGCGAGAGCGTGGCCTCCCTGTCCAAGGAGGCGGACGGGGAATTCCGCGAGAGCCTGGCAGGCCTGGAAAATCTGGGGGCCCAAATCGAGGAGCTCTCTTGGCCCGATCATCGCCTCTTCCGCCTGGTCCACAACCTCGTGGGGGCTACGGAAGCTTCCTCCAGCGCCGGCAAGTACGACGGAGTCCGATACGGTCATCGCGCCGCCGAGTCAGCGAATTGGAACGAGATGTACCTCCGGTCCCGCGCCGAGTGCTTCGGGGTGTTGGTCAAGAGCTACCTCTTCCAGGGCGCCTACTTCCAGTTTGAGAGATTCTCGGCCTTTCAGGACGCCTGTCGCATCCGGCGGAGGCTCGTGGAGGGGATGGATGCCTTCTTTGATCGGGTTGATCTCATCGCGAGTCCCCTGCCCCGGACCGCAATCTCAAAATCCGCAGGGTCCGGCACGCTCCAAGAGGTCTATGACACTTTTGCCTGCTCCCTCGCGCCCAATGTCACCGGACAGCCCTGTCTCGGCGTGCCGGGGCTTTCACGCCGGGGGGCAATCCAGGTCAACCTCCAGCTCTCCGGCAGGTTCGGGGACGACGTGAGACTGCTCTCCTTTGGGTCTCGCCTGACCGCCGGGAAGTAAGGGAGACGGAGACAGATGGAATTCGAAGCGGTCATCGGGCTTGAGATCCACGTCCAGCTCAATGCGCCCACCAAGATGTTCTGTGACTGTCCTAACCGTCCGGGGGACCGGCCTAACCTGAATACATGCCCGGTGTGCCTCTGGCTCCCGGGTGCCTTTCCCCGACTGAGCCGCAACGTGTTGGAGAAGGCGGTCATGACCTGTCTGGCCCTCAACGCGGAGATCCAGCCTCTGAGCGCTTTTGACCAGAAGGTTTACTACTACCCGGACCTTCCCAAGGGCTTCCAGCTCTCCCAGTTTCACCAGCCCTTGGCCCGGAATGGCTGGCTGGAGTTTGCGGTTGACGACGGGGTGATGAAGCGGCTCCGCATCCGTGAAATTCACATGGAAGAAGACGTGGCGAGGCTCGTCCACGAACTGGATGGCGCCCAGCAGGTCAGCCTGGTGGATTTCAATCGGGCCGGGGCCCCCTTAGTCGAGATCGTGACCGAACCGGACCTACGCAGCCCCTCGGACGCCATGGAGTTCCTGCGAACCTTGAGGTCCCGGATTCGCTACGCCGGCAGCGCGGATTGCAGCATGGAACAGGGAAGCATGAGGGCTGACGCCAACATTTCGCTTCGCCCCCAGGGTTCGGATGAGCTCAACACCAAGGTTGAGGTCAAGAACATGAACTCCATTCGGCATGTGGGCGATGCGATCAAATACGAGATCGAGCGTCAGGCCAAGCTGTATCGGGCCAATGAGGCGGTCGTGCTTCATACCAGGCTTTGGGACCCGGTCAAGGGCGTAACTGCCCCCATGCGGGCCAAGTTCTCAGGCCCGTGCGTGCCGGACCCTACCGTGCCGGATGTCGTCTTGTCCCGGGAATGGCTGGAGGAGTTGCGAGCCCGCCTGCCAGAGATGCCCGGCCAGAGGCAAGCGAGGTTCATCAACCAGTACGGACTCACCAGGGAGGAGTCCGCCATCATGAGCGAAGAACGCGAAGCGGCGGAGTACTTCGAAGCGGTGGCCGGTCAAGTCCGCTCCCCCCGGCTGGCTGCCCAGTGGATCAGCGCTCATCTGCTCCCTGCCGTCCGGGACAAGGGGCAAAGCCTGGTGGAGACCCCGGTCACACCGGCCCGCCTGGCCGGACTTTTGGGCCTGATCGAATCGGACCAGATCAATGCCAACTCGGCCAAGGAGGCCTTCGGTCTCCTGTTCGAGAGCGATCTGACGCCCGAGCAGATCGTGGAACAGCGCGGCCTCAGGCAAATGACCGACAACAGCGCCTTGGAGGCCATTGTGACCAAGCTCATCGCCGACAATCCCGATGCGGTCCAAAACTACCGTAACGGCAACGCCAAAACCATCGGATTTCTGGTCGGCCAGGCCATGCGTCTTTCTGCCGGCAAAGCCAATCCCAAGCTCGTGCGCGAGCTAATTGAAACCAAGTTGTCCGCCAAGTAACCACGTCCGGCGTTAAGTGCGCACGCGGAAATCCGTCCTCATCACCTGAGGTTGTTCTATCCTGAAAAAAGAGGCCCGTGATCAGGGGCCTCTTTTTTTATCCCGGTCAAATAGCCAGAACCTTCGCCTCACCTAGCGGATTGAAGCTTGAAATCCCTGATTATCAGCCCTTCGACAGACTCCCTTCGACTACGCTCAGGGCTGATACTGAGCGACGCTTTTTTACTTCCTTTTAATTCGGGGGTCGAGCGGAGTCGAAGTATCAGCTTTTGGGGGGAATAGAATTCTCCGGTTAAGGGGGGTGGCAGCCAGCCCTCCGTAGCTTTAGCGAAGGCAGGGCCTGCCCGCCGACTTGTCCTCCGAAGCCTTGGCGTAGGAGGAAGCCTTGGCGCAGGAGGGAGCTTTAGCGTAGGAGGATGGATTGGCGAAGGTGGGGCCTGTCCACCGAAGCCTCGGCGTAGGTGGGGGTGCCGCCTGAATTTTCTTCAATTATAAAATCATAATAAGTTTGCCTGAATCCCCGCGAACCTTGTCCTCGAAGTGTTTAATCGGGGAGCGGGGATCCAGGGAAAAAGAAAATCGTATTCCGCACCAGCAAAGGGTTGGTGACTATTTGACCAATATGGCTTAATGATGCATATTTATGCATATAAATATGTATATCAATGGAGGGCAGACAGATGAGA
>Ga0315297_10000058_pt1 | contig 53690 bp, 41 predicted proteins | sample YL17G15_0_MG_FD_203628 | JGI IMG/M metagenome (GOLD analysis project Ga0315297, IMG submission 203628) | Sediment microbial communities from Yellowstone Lake, YNP, Wyoming, USA - YL17G15_0 | ecosystem: Environmental > Aquatic > Freshwater > Lake > Sediment | place: USA: Wyoming | collected...
TCCAGGCGTGCGCCTTGAGCCACTCGGCCACCTGTCCAAGGTTGTTGCGGGGGAAGAAGTTAGACCCGCCCATTCCCCCAGTCAACGCACCTTACACCTCCGCTTCTGGTTCCTCCGCTCCTGGTTCCTGCGCTCCTGGTTCCTCCGCTGTCTCATTTCCCGCCACCGTCGCCTTCCCATACACCGGAACCCCCTCCACCGGCACATCCCTTGACCTGAACCGACCCGAATGCCGCCTTCGCGAGCGGCAACCGTTCACTAATGCGTCACACGTACGCCCCCCTCAGGAGATAGACCACATGCGCAGCACCCGCAGCTTCCTGGCCCTTGCCGCCCTCGCCCTTGCCGCCAATACGGCGTCCGCCCAGGTCGGCACCCTGTCGAACGGTCCCGTGACCGTGCTGCTCAACGCGACCCAGGCCTCGACCCTGGCGCTCAGCACCAGCGCTGCCTCAACCTCGATCGCGTCGATCACTGCCGGTACCACCACCGACTTCCCGTCGCTCAACGTCACGGCGTCGTGGAACCTCACGGCGGGCGCCAACATCGTGCTCGTCGGCTGGTTCGCAGCCCCGGCGGCCGCGTTGACCGGCCCCGGTGGCAACATCGCCTCCGCTCGCGTGCTGGGTCGCACCGGTGCCACCGCCTACGCCCCCTTCACTGGCAACGCCGTCGCCGGCCAGGGTGTCGCTGGTGGCACCGCCCAGCTCTGGAGCGTCGCCGCGGCGCCGCTCAATAGCACGGCCACCACCAACCTCGACTTCCGTCTCGACTACACCGGTCAGCCGTCGCCCAACGCCGGCGCCTATACCGGTACGCTGAACCTCCGCGCTGTCGTTCAGTAACCAACAGGAGCTATCGAGATGAATCGCATCTTCAAGCGGGTCCTGCTGGTCGGCGCGCTGGCCCTCGTGGCCAGCGGCGCCCAGGCCCAGGTCGGGACGCTGTCGAACGGCCCCGTCACAGTGGTCCTCAACGCCACCCAGGCTCCCACGCTGACGCTTACCACCAGCGTCGCATCAGTCACCATGGCGTCGTCCATCGGTGCGAACGTGGTGAGCCCATTCCCGACGTTCAACGTCACCGCGACGTGGAACCTCACCGCCGGCACCACCATCCGCCTGGTCGGCTGGTTCAACACACCGGCGGCGGCCCTCGTGAGCGGCGCCAACAACATCGCGTCGGCCCGCGTGCTGGGTCGTACCGGTGTGGCCGCGTACGCCCCCTTCACCGGCGGCGTGTCCTCGACGCTCGGCGTGGCCGGCGGCACCCAGCAACTCTGGAGCGTGAACGCCGCCCCGCTCAACGGGACAGCAACGATCAACCTTGACCTGGCCCTCGACTACGTCGGTCAGCCGTCGCCCAACGCCGGTGCCTACACCGGCACGCTCAACCTCCGCGCCATCGTTCAGTAAGCGGTCAGCGGAAAGCTGAGATGTCCTTCCGTCGATCGTTCCTTGCGAGGGGCATGGCGCTGGCCACGCTCCTCGCAAGTGCGTTTGGCAACCGCGCGATGGCGCAGGCCGGCACCCTCGGCGCACCAGTGCCCATCACGCTCGCGGCCGCCGCGACCAGCAGCATCACCGTGATCGTGCTGTCGGGATCGAGCCAGACCATACCCAGCATCACGCCCAACGCCATCAACCAGTTCCCCACGCCAGTGCAGATCTACACCGAGTGGAACCTGTCCTTCTTCTTCGGCGGCACCTTGTCGCTGGTGGCGTATTTCAGCAACCCGGCGCAGGCGTTGACCACTGGTGCTTTCAACATTCCTGCGGCGCGCGTGGAGGGGCTGACCTCCGGGGGCAATCCAACGCTGCTCACCGCCTGGACGCCTATCACCGGCAACGCCGTGGGTGGTGTCGGCTCGGCGGGTGGTACCGCCGCGCTGTGGAACTGGCCCGCCATCTGTGGATTCGGGATCTTCTGTCGCCAGGGCAATCGCACCGACCAGCTGGACCTGCGCCTCAACCTCGTGGGCTATCCCCTCGCTGCCGGCACCTACGCCGGCGTCCTCAACATTCGCGCGGTGATCTACTAGGCCCCCGCGCCGGTACGCTGGCGCCGCGTACGACGACGGGGCTATCGTTGCCCGTCCTCGACCGGAGAACATCGCTGGTGAAGCTCCTGGCCTGCGCCGCTCCAATCCTGCTGCTGCTCGCCGCCGCGCCCGCGGCGGCGCAGTCGATCAGCCCGCCCATCTCGGAATATCGGGGGGTCAAGGCGCGGGGTTCGTTCGTGGTGACCAACCAGACCCTCTTCCCGCTGACGGTGGTGCTGCAGCCGAAAGGCTTCAAGGTCACCGAGGACGGCGATCTCTACGACGTCCCCCTCGACACCGCGCACGTCAAGCTCAAGCTCTCGACGCTCAGCTTCCGGCTCCAGCCGCGCCAGGCATACACTGTGTTCTACGAGGCCCAGTCCGATACAGTCCCGTACTGGTTCAATGTCTGGAGCGGCATCACCGGGTCGAAGACCGAATCGGGGATCAACCTGCGGATCGAGCTGCCCCATGTGGTCTACCTCTATCAGAAGCTGAAGCTCACCGCGGCGGACATCACCATTCGCTCAGTGCGCTACCGGCCCGCCGACCGCCAGATCATCGTCGAGTTCGCCAACAGCAGCCCACGGCTCGGACGGGTGCAGAGCGTCGTGGCCAGCGCCGACCGGGTGAAGGCGCAGGAGGCCGCCGGCTTCCCGCTCTTCCCCGAGAGCATCCGCCGCATGCGCATGCCGTGGGCCGACACCCTGCCGCCCCAGAAGATCGAGGTGCGCTTCGATGGCTTTCGCCTGGCCAGCACCGACATCGTGGTCGACACGACCGCGGCGCCGCCACCGGCACCCGTCGACTCGACGGCGCCAGGAAGCGTGACGCCAGCGGACGCTCGTGACTCCAGCACGACGCGCTAGCGCGACGCGTGCCCTCGCGGCCCTCCTGGTCGCACTGTCGGCGGGAGCGACCCGGGCAACGGCCCAGTCGGTGATCGAGCTGCAGGCGGGCGGCACGTCGCTCTACGACAGCTACGGCGGGTCGGTGCACTTCTACACCTCGAACTACACCGGCTGGGTCGGCGTGGGATACCAGGGCGGCTTCAAGTTCGGCGCGGCCGTCCAGACCTCATTCCACCAGGACTCGCTGCGCATCGGCTCGAGCGTCCTGCTCCAGCGATATGCCACCGACCTCTTCAGCATCGGCATCAACGTCCTGACCCAGGACGTGCGCTACACCTGGGTGCGGAAGCGCACCATCGTGATGGCCGCCGCCGGGTCCGCTGCCGCCGCGTTCGGCTCGCAGTTCTTCCAGGCCTATTCCTTTGACGACCCCTTTGGTGCCCTGAGCGCCCGGCACCAGGCGAGTCGCCAGGTGAACCTCGGGTTCGACGGTGTCATCGCCTCGAAGCAGTCGGCCATTGGCAGCATCGCCTGGTTCCCCAGGGTCAACCTCGGCCTCGCGGCCAGCGGCGGCATCGGCAGCAACGCACCCTACGGCGCCGTGGCCCTCGAGTACAAGGCGCGCTCCCTCGCGGTGCGCGCGTCGTACGTCGCCCTGAGCGGCAACTTCCGGCGGGCCGACCTCCCCTACCCGGCGCAAACCGAGGCGTCCCGGGAGAACATCCAGGTCGACTGGCAGCCCTGGGACCGGGTGTCGCTCGGTGCGGCGCGGCAGAACTTCCTCCAGAGTGCCACCGACTCGACACCGGCGATCAGCGCCAGCGGCAACACCCTCTATGGCAGTGTCACCCGGTACGGCGTCCGGGCCCAGGCGGGCATTTACGATTCGCGCTCCGAGGGCATCAGCAACCTCAGCACCTACTTCGCCCTGGGCTACTCCTTTGGACGGTGGGTGGACGCCGAGCTGTACCTGCTCCAGAGCAGGCCATCGGTGGGGCCATCGGTCAACACCCCTATTGTGAGCCTGCGCGAGCACCTCTCGCGCCGCCTGTCGCTGATGCAGATGGTCTCGTTCAACAACGGCACTCCCACGATCCAGTTCGGCGGCGACCTCCTGACGCCCATTGGCGACTTGAGTGTGTCCTACCAGATCGTCCAGCAGCCGCTCCAGCCACTCAACCCGTTCAAGAGCGTGCTCAGCATTACCGCCCGGCTGCAACTGGGCCGCTATTCCACCAGTGTCAACACCGTCATCCAGCCCGACGGCACGGTCAACTACCTGGCGACGGCGTCCACCTTCCTGTACCTGAGCCAGTTCGGCGGCTTGCAGCCCAACCTGATATCACCCCAGATCGGCAAGTTCGTCATTGTGGGGCGGGTGGTGGACGAGCTGGGCCAGCCGGTCGATGGGGCAGCACTCGACCTCGACGGCAACGTCACCTTTACCAACCCCGACGGTCAGTTCCTTATCCGGCTCGGCCGGCCGCGGGACTACAAGCTCACCATCCTGTTCAGTGAGTTCCTGGCCCCGGGCCGGTGGGAGGTCGTCAGTGCGCCCGCGAGCCTCAAGGCACTGCCTGAGGAGCGCGCCACCAGTACCGATATCGTGCTGCGCCGGGTGGTGGTTTCGGCGCCAGCTGATTCGACGGTGGCGCCGACAGTCGAGCCGGCGGCGCCGCAATGAAGGGTATTGCATGCCGAAGTGGAGACCCGATTTGGCGACGGTCTTCGGCGAAAAGACCCGCGACAGAGGACCGGAGAATGATTAGCGCTCTGATCGTATTGATAAACCGTTAACTGATATCATATATGCGCTTATATACTACCCTGTGAGGTCACTTATTACATGAGATTGACTGCTCCTGTCGACGGCAATCGCCCGTGGCCTGCAACCTGCTTTACCTCCATCTGTCAACGCACCACCATCCACGACAGCACGGCGTTCCGGAGTGACTACGATGAGATCACCCATGGTCGTCGACGTGTTCAAGGAGCAACTGGCCACCATCATGGAGTGGCACCGGCGCGACCTCCCCAGCTTCAAGTGGGGCGTGGTGCTGCATCGCCGGAATGAGCGGGGCCGCATCCGGTTCGGCGCCGTGACATCGGGGGGCGAGAGCATGGTCCTGACGAGTGAGCTGCTGGACGAGTTGAGCCGCATGTCCTGCTGGCTGGATGGCGCGGTCCGGGTCCGCCTCGAGTGCCGCAGCACCGCCGACCTTCCGGCGGAGTGGGCAGCCGCTGACCGCCCCGACCGGGCGGCATTGGTGCGAAGCCTGGCGGTCTACTTCGATCCCGGCGCCACCGGACCCGACGCCGCCCTCTTCGCCGCCATGGCCGGCGAGCTGACCCCTGAATCCTGCCCCACTGAACTTTTCGTTCTCACTCGGCGACGCCCACCCACTTGGCCCGCGTAGGCCCTTCGCGTGACAGACTGAGTAGAACAGGAAAGAAGGACGGAATCCCCGGATTCCGTCCTTCTTTGCGTTGAACCAAGGTCCACTTGCCCGCCGCCAGGTCGTGCCCTAGCCTGTTGCTGGGATTATCTCGGGCCTGCCATTTCTGGCCAACCACATCGTGCGAAAGCCCGCAATGAATACCAGGCTGTGGCTCCTCCTGGGCAGTGCCGTTGCCCTGACCGCGTGCGCCCGTCCGGAGCCGGCGTCGCCGGCTGATACCATCTATTTCGGCGGCGACATCGTCACCATCAACGACGACGAGCCCTCCGTCGAGGCCGTCGCCGTCAAGGATGGGAAGATCCGCGCAGTCGGCACGCGCATCGACCTCGAGCGATCCTACCAGGGGAAAGCGACCGTCATGGTGGATCTGGCGGGCAAGACGCTGCTCCCTGGCTTCCTCGATCCGCACAGCCACTACATCAACTCGCTGACCATGGCCAACCAGGTCAATGTCTTCGCCCCGCCGGCGGGGCCAGGCAAGGACGTGGACGCCATTGTGGCCGAGTTGGTGAAGTTCCGCGATGCTCGGAAGATCCCCGCGGGCGAGACCATCATGGCGTACGGCTATGACGAGACCAGCATGCCGGGTGGTCGCATCCTGACCCGCGACGACCTGGACAAGGACTTCCCCGACAATCCGGTGATGGTGGGGCACGTGTCGCTCCATGGCGCGGTCCTCAATTCCGCCGCGTTCAGGAAGTACGGTATCTCGGCGGCGACCAGGACCCCGCCAGGTGGTATCATCGTCCGCAAGAAGGGGTCAAACGAGCCTGAAGGGCTGATCATGGAGACGGCGTGGCTCCCGATCTTCGGTTCCTTGCCGAAGCCCACGCCGGCACAGGAAGTCGAGTGGAGCAAGGCGGGCCAGATGATCTATGCCGCGGCCGGGATCACGACCGCCCAGGAAGGGGCAACGCACGCCAGCGACATCGCCATCATGCAGCGTGCCGCTGCCGGTGGGGCGACTATCATCGACGTCATCGCCTTCCCGTTCATTCTCGACCTCGATGCAATCCTGAAGGACAACCCCGTGAGCACGTTCGGGACCTACAGGAACCACCTCAAGCTGGGTGGAGTGAAGATCACGCTCGACGGCTCACCGCAAGGCCGGACGGCGCTCTTCACCAAGCCGTATCTCGTCGATGGGCCGAACGGCCAGAAGCACTGGCGGGGTGAACTCCCCTTTCCTCAGGACACGGTCAATGCCTGGTTCAGGCGGGTGTACGACCTGCCCCTGCCGCTCAACGTGCACGCGAACGGCGATGCCGCCATCGATGTGCTGCTCAAGGCGCACCAGTACGCTGCCGCGGGGAGCCTCGGCAAGGACCGCCGCACGACGATAATCCACTCACAGTTTGTCCGCCTCGACCAGCTCGACAGCTACGTCGCGTACAAGTTCATCCCGTCGTTCTTCACCGAGCACACCTTCTACTTTGGTGAGACCCACACCCGGCAACTGGGCAAGGAACGGGCGGACTTCCTGAGCCCGATGCGCACCGCCATCGACAAGGGTCTCCGGCCGACGAATCACACCGACTACAATGTGAGCCCTCTCGACCAGATGTTCGTGGTCTGGTCCGCCGTCAACCGCCTCTCGCGTGGCGGCGAGGTCATCGGGGCTGACCAGCGCATCACGCCACTCGAGGCGCTCAAGGCCATCACGATCAATGCGGCGTATCAGTATTTCGAGGAGAACTCGAAGGGCTCGATCGAGACGGGCAAGCTGGCGGACCTGGTCATCCTTGACCAGAACCCGCTCAAGGTTGACTCCATGGCCATCAAGGACATCAAGGTCCTGCAGACGATCAAGGAGGGGAAGACGGTCTACACAGCGACGCCGCCCGCGCCGTGACAGCGCGACGTGGAGGAGTGCTCGCCGCCGCGCTGATGGCGGCGGTGGCCATGCCCGCGCGGGCCCAGGACACCACCGCCGCGGTGGCACACGACGGGGCCGAGGCCGAGCATCATGCGGGAAGTGAGCACGGCATGGCCGGTACCCACCGGATCACGCTCGGCCTGGGCCACACCAACATCTCGCAGGGATTGATCGACGGCGATACACGCTGGCTGGCCGCCGCCTCGTGGTCATTGAACTACGACTACTGGCTGGCGAATCGCTGGGCGGTGGGCCTCCAGAGTGACGTCGTCCTGGAACAATTCGTGATCGAACACGGCGACCAGGAGCAGCTCGAGCGGAAGTACCCCGTATCCATCGCGCCCGTGGCGCTGTTCAAGGCAACGAAGCTGCTCACGCTGGTGGGTGGCGTGGGCGTGGAGTACGCCTCCGGCGAAGCAATCGGACTGACCCGGCTCGGCCTCGAGCTCGGCTGGCACGTGGGCCGGCGCTGGGAAGTGGGTGGAGCCCTGGTGTGGGACAACAAGTGGGGCTACTACAACTCGTGGGCCATCGCGTTCAGCGCAAGCCGGCTGTTCGGAGGCAACCACTGAACGACAACGGGAAGATCCACAAGAGGAATTCTCTATGATGACTCGCTTCACGCCAATCCGGGCCTTGGTGGTGGTCACTCTCGCCGCTGGGTGCGCCACGCCGGAGCCTGCGGCACCGGCCGATGCGATCTACTCGGGCGGCGACATCGTCACCATGGAAGGTGACAGTGCCGTGTACCCGGAGGCCGTCGCCGTCACCGGCGGCAAGATCACCTTCGTGGGCAGCAAGGCCGGCGCAGCGAAGTTGAAGGGGCGCAGCACGGTCATGCACGACCTGCAGGGCAAGACCCTCATCCCCGGGCTCATCGACGGGCACGCTCACTTCACCGGGTTCGGTGCCCAGGCCGTCGCGGCGAACCTGCTCGCCTCACCCGACGGCAAGGCCAACAGCATCCCCGATGTCATCCGGATCCTGAAGGAATGGTACGCCGCCAACGGGACGAAGATGACCAACGGCTGGATCATCGGGATGGGTTTCGACGACGCCGTACTGGCGGAGGGCCGGTTCCCGACCAGGGACGACCTCGACCAGGTGTCCACCGATGTCCCGATCGCGATCGTGCACATCTCGGGACACTTCGCGGTGCTGAACAGCAAGGGGCTCGAGCTCTCGAAGATCACGGCGGCAACACCCAATCCTGCCGGCGGCGTCATCCGGCGGCGGCCGGGCTCGAAGGAGCCGAACGGCGTGCTGGAGGAACTGGCCGCGATACCGGTGTTCGTCCCGGTGATCAGCCCGTCCAGTCCGGAGCAGGTCAATTTCTTCATGGACAAGGGGCAGGAACTCGCCGTCTCGTTCGGGTATACCACGGCCCAGGAAGGCCGGGCGATGACAAGCCATGAGCAACTGGTCCAGTACGCCGAATCCGGTCGCTTGAAGATCGACGTGGTGAGCTACATCGACTACGCCTTCGCCAAGTACATGCGCACGCCGTGGTACAGCCGGGACTACAAGGACCACTATCGCATCGGCGGGTTCAAGCTCACGCTCGATGGATCGCCCCAGGGCCGCACCGCCTGGAGGACCATCCCGTACCTCCTGCCGCCCGATGGCCAGAAAGCGGGCTACAAGGGGTACCCGGCCATCGCCGATGACAAGAAGGTCCAGGCGATCGTGGACAGTGCCTTTGCCAACAACTGGCAATTGCTGACCCATGCCAATGGCGATGCCGCGATCGACCAGTTGATCAATGCGCTGCGACCAGCCATCGAGAAGTACGGGAACGACGACCGGCGGAACGTGCTGATCCACGGGCAGTTCATCCGCGACGACCAGCTCGACACGCTCGTTCGGATGAAGGTCATCCCCTCCCTCTTCCCCATGCACACCTTTTACTGGGGCGACTGGTACCGGAAGATCGTGGGCGATTCAGCCGCCATGCGGATCAGCCCGATCAATTCAGCCGTGAAGCGCAGCATGATGCCCACCAGCCATACCGACGCGCCGGTGGCACTCCCCAACCTGATGGTCGTCATGTGGGCCACGGTGAACCGGGTGTCGCGCAGCGGTGCCGTCATCGGCCCCGACGAGCGCCTCACGCCGTATCAGGCGCTGCAAACGATGACGATCTGGGGGGCGCACCAGCACTTCGAGGAGTCGCGGAAGGGGTCGCTGGCGGTGGGAAAGCTGGCCGACCTGGTGGTCCTGTCGGAGAATCCCTTGAAGGTCGACCCGATGACGATCAAGGACATCAAGGTCCTCGAGACCATCAAGGAAGGAAAGCCGGTCTACACGGCCCAGTGAGCCGACGACTCACTGGCGACTCAACACTCACGACTCATAGTACTTCCACCGCCGCTGGGTTCGTCACCTCCTGCGGCGGCTTGCCGTAGAGTACTCGAAGCCGGAGCCCGAGCAGCTCGGGCCGGCTCAGCGTCTGGCGCTCCTTCAGGACCCGCTCCAGCGTCACCGGGTCGTCGGTGATGATGTTATCGACCCCGCGTTCGATCATCAGCTGCATCACCTCGGGCTCGTTGACCGTCCAGACGTGCACCTCCTTGCCCGCTGCGTGCGCCTGCCGGATGAGCTGCGGCGTAGCCTTCGCCGAGTTCAGGCTCAGGAAGTCCGCCTGCGTCTGCACCACGTTGCCGACTGACGCGGTGACGATGTGCCCCGTCTGGATGCCGGGCTCGATGCGCTCCACCTGCTTCAGCGCGTTGTAGTCGAGCGATGTAATGACCACCTGGTCCAGGAAGTTCTTCCGGCGGAGCAGGTCGATCACGGCCGGCGCCAGCGTCGAGTCGGGCACGTTGTACTTGAGTTCAATATTGATCTTCATCTGCCCCCGCACGAGGTCGATGACCTCCTCGAGCGTCGGGGCATGCTCGCCCGTGAACGCCGCGTCGTACTTCCGACCGATGTCGATGGTGGCGACCTCGGCACCGGTCAGTGCCGCAATCTTCCGCGGGTCGCCGCCCATCCGCATGAAATCGGCGTCATGCAGCACCACGATCTCGCCATCCCGGGTGCGCTGCACGTCGAGCTCGATGTAGTCCGCCCCCGCCTCCATCGCCGCGCGGAAGGCGGCCATCGTGTTCTCCGGGGCCGATACCTTTGCCCCACGGTGCGCCGTGACAGCCACCTTTCCCTCCAGCTCGAGTCGCGACGCGAGGTACCACGCCCCGGCCAGCGACACAAGCAGAAGTGCCAGCGCCGCGAGGATCACGCGACGCGCCATTGGCCGGGCAAGCTGTTCACCGATCTCGAGCGTCGCCGGCACCCGCCACCTCGCCGCATCGACTTGCTCGGCGTACATCCGCGTCACCAGGAACTGCTGCCCGGCCAGGTGGAGGGCACTGTAGATGAAGCCGCCCACCAGGGTCACCGAGAAGTACAGCGCCACCAGCGGCAGTACCCGGTGCACGTCGATGCCGGCCCAGGCCAGTCCAGCCTCCGAGACCGGACGACTGGCCCATGTGATCGCGGCGGCCGCCAGGGTGAGCAGCAACCACCACAGCACCGGCGGTGGCACGATCCGGCCGAGCCGACCGCGCGTCATGTCGGCGCTCTTCCGGAGCGCCTCCAACGGCCGCGTGCCCTGAAAGGTGAGGATCGGTATCGCGTAGATCCAGCGCGCCAGCTGCCACGCCGCGACCAGTGCGTACGCGGCGCCCAGGAGGATGACCAGCACCTTGGCCCGCTGCCATTCGGGTGGGTGCTCAGCGAGGTAGTAGTTGATGTCGTGCCCGCGCAGCATCGTGAACCAGACGAGCGCGGCCCCGGCCAGGAACGGCAGGGCCAGGAGCACCAGCCGCAGGAACACCCGCGTCGAGAGGACGAACAACCAGGGCAGCTTGCGGACCAGGAAGGCGATGGTCGACGCGATCGTCACCGGACGGCGCGCCACCGCGTGCCCCGCAATCCAGCCCTGGCCAGTAAACTCGGCCAGCAGCAGGGCCACGACCAACGCCGCCACCACCAGCACAAACACCGCGCCGCCCGGGGAGAGGACGAACGCGGCGATGTCGAAGTTGCTGATGACCGGCTCGCCCGAGGCAAGCACGATGCGGCGGGCCACCCACGTCACCAGCGGCACCAGCAGGGCAAACCCGAGCACCTGCATCAGCAGGTGAAAGCCGAGCGACTTCCGCCAGTGAAAGCGGAAGTCGCCCCAGGTTCGTGCCATCAGTCCGTCGGTCATGCCTTCAGCTACCCCCGCACCACCTAATGTTTCATGGAAATGACAAGGCGGGGCCGGCAATTCCGGCCCCGCCCCTACCCGCCTACCCGCCTACTCAAGGAACAACATGTCCTGATAGGTGGGAAGGGGCCACAACTCCGACGACACCCACGTCTCCAGCGTATCCACGATCCCACGCAGGTCGGCCATGGCCGGCTTCACGTCGCTCTTGATCTGCTGCGCGTGCTTGTACGGATCGTCCTGATGCGCCGCCGCGGCCTTCTCCAGCTTCGCTGTCGCCTTCCGGAGCGCACTCACCAGCCCGGCGAACTCCTCCAGCGCCTTCTTCTGCTCCGGCGACTTAACCCCTGCCGACTCCAACCCGTTGAGCGCCCCCGCCAGCAGCTCCTGGTGCTGCAAGGCAGCCGGCAGCACCATCGTGCGGGCGATGTTCACTGCCGTGTCCGCCTCGATGCCCATCTGCTTGACGTACTTCTCGACCGAGATATGGAACCGTGAATCCACCTCAGCCTTGTTGAGCACGCCGTACGCCTTGAACAGGTCCACCGTCTTCTTCGACTTGAGGATCGGGAACGCCGCCACCGAGTCGGCCATGATCGGCAGGCCGCGCTTCGCCGCTTCCTTGTGCCACTCCGCCGAGTAGTTGTCGCCGTCGAAGATGACCCGCTTGTGCTCCTTGAGCTCCTTCTTGAGCAGCTTGAGCACCGTATCCTGCAGCTTCGCCGGGGAGGGCTTGGCGCCGGCCGCCTTCTCCAGCTCCGTCGCGATGTAGTCCAGCGACTCCGCCACGATCGTGTTCAGCACCGTGTTGGGCCACGCGATGCTCGCACTCGAGCCCACCGCGCGGAACTCGAACTTGTTCCCCGTGAACGCGAAGGGACTGGTCCGGTTCCGGTCGCCCGAGTGCCGCGGCAGCTGCGGCAGCGTGCGGGCGCCCAGGTCGAGCGTGCCGCCGCGAATGGTGCGCTTGGGCAGCCCCAGCTCCACCTGCGCGAGGATGTCCGACAGCATCGTGCCCATGAAGATGGAGATGATGGCTGGGGGCGCCTCATTGGCGCCCAGCCGGTGATCATTCGCCGCCGACGCGATCGACGCGCGCAACAGGTCGGCATGGAGGTCCACCGCCCGCACCACCGCCACCAGGAACACCAGGAACTGCAGGTTGGTGTGGGTGTCGTCCTGCGGATCGAGCAGGTTGACGCCGGTGTCGGTGGACATCGACCAGTTGTTGTGCTTGCCCGAGCCGTTGATGCCGGCAAACGGCTTCTCGTGCAGCAGCGCCGCGAGGTCGTGCCGCTGGGCTACCCGCTTGATCGTCTCCATGGTGAGCATCTGGTGATCGCTGGCGATGTGGCTCTGCTCGAACAGCGGCGCAATTTCGTACTGCCCCGGCGCCACCTCGTTGTGCCGGGTCTTGACCGGCACGCCCAGCCGCCACAGCTCCCGCTCCACTTCGTGCATGCACGCCAGCACCCGCGCCGGGATGGTGCCGAAGTACTGGTCCTCGAGCTGCTGCCCCTTGGGCGGCCGCGACCCGAACAGCGTACGCTCGCACGACACGAGATCCGGCCGGGCAAAGAAGAGGTCCCGGTCAATGAGGAAGTACTCCTGCTCCGGGCCCACCGTGGTGAAGACCTGCGACACGCCGGCATCGGTGCCGAACACCCGGAGGATCCGGAACGCCTGCTTGGAGAGCGCCTCCATCGAGCGCAGGAGCGGAATCTTGGTGTCGAGCGCCTCGCCGGTCCACGACACGAACGCCGTCGGGATACAGAGCGTCACCGTACCGCCCTGGCCCCGGATCAGGAACGCGGGGCTGGTCGGGTCCCAGGCGGTGTAGCCCCGGGCCTCGAATGTCGCGCGCAGCCCACCCGACGGGAAGCTCGAGGCATCGGGCTCGCCCTGAACCAGGTCGGAGCCGGAAAAGTTGAACACCACCCCGCCCTGCCCGTCCGGCGACACCAGCGAGTCATGCTTCTCGGCCGTCAGCCCGGTGAGCGGCTGGAACCAGTGGGTGAAGTGGGTGGCCCCGTTCTCGACCGCCCAGTCCTTCATCGTGGCGGCGACGACATCGGCCACCTTGGGGTCGAGCGGCTCGCCCCGGTCAATGGTCCGGAGCAGGCTCTTGTAGACCTCCTTCGGCAGCCGCTGGCGCATGACCGCACGGGAAAACACATCAGCGCTGAAGATCTCGTCAACGCGCTCGACACTTTCTTTCACGGCAGGGCTCCTCATCCGGGCTGGAATACAGAGGGGTAGACGACCACGAAGGAAGCAAGGCTACTGAACCCTGCCCGGCCCGTCCACCGCTTTCCATAGAACTTCTATGGCAGTCCACTTATCTTCAGGGCCATGGCCGACGCCACCGCCCTCATGAAGGGCACGCTGGACATGCTGATCCTCCGCGCCCTGCGCTGGGAGCCCACCCACGGCGCCGGGGTGGCCGAGTGGATGCGCCTGGTCACCAACGGCGCGCTCCAGGTCGAGGAGGGCACCCTCTATCCCGCGCTCCGCCGCCTGGAGCAGCGCGGCATGATCGAGTCCGAATGGGCCACCTCGGATCGCCATCGGCGGGCCCGCTACTACCAGCTCACGCCGCAGGGCCGGCAATGGTTCTGGTCCGAGCTGGACAAGTGGGAGCGGTACGTGGACACCATGAACCGGGTGCTGCGGTACGGAACCGCGGGGAGCATTCGCGGACGATGAAGCGTCAGCGGTCAACGGTGAACGGTGAACGGTAAACAGGGGCGCCCGTATCCCGTTCACCGTTTACCGTTTACAGTTCACGCTGTTCCCATCTACCGGAGCCCCGCGTGACCCGCCTAGTTCTCGGTTTCGTCCTCCTCTTCGTCGCCCTGATCATCCTGGCCACCGCGACGGGCATGAAGAGCGGTGCCTCGCCCCGGCCCGGCGCCGCGCTGACGCGACTCGTGGGCCTCGCCATTCTCCTGCTGGGAGTCCTCTCCCTCGCCAGCAGCTCCTTCGTGGTCATCGACGCGGGCCAGGTGGGGGTGCTGCACGCCTTCGGCAAGGTGAACCCCACACCCCTCCTGCCGGGCGTGCGCTTCGTCATGCCCTGGTCGGAAGTGGAGCGCTTCTCCACCCGCGAGGAGCAGTGGCCCCGCAGCGGCGAGCAGGCGGAGCGGATCCCCGCCCTCTCCAGCGAGCAGATGGGCATGAACGTCGATGCGGCGGTCCGCTGGCAGATCGATCCCCAGCAGGCGCCCCGCATCTACACCGAGATCGGCGGGCACGAGCAGATTGAGAGCGTTGTCCAGAACGCCATCCGCAATGGCGTCCGCGATGGCATGTCCAGCTTCTCCATCAACCAGATCGCCAATCGCAACATGATCGCCGACCGGATGAAGGCCGAAGTCGATTCCGCGCTGGAAACCCAGCCCCGCTCCGGCGGCCCGCCGTTTCGCATCGCCGAGATCACCGCCTTCTTCCTCCGCGACCTCCAGCCGCCGGAGCAGGTCATTCAGGCCATCAACGCCAAGATCGCGCAGGAGCAGCAGGTCGAGACCGAGCGGCATCGCGTCGATGTCGCCCGGCTCCAGGCGGAGCAGCAGCGCCTGCTCAACCAGACGCTGACCCCCGAGGCTCTCACCAAGCAGTATCTCGAGGTGCTGGAAGGGATGAAGACCTCGAGCAACCTGGTGATCCTGGTGCCCACCGAAGGCGGGGTGCCGATGCTGAATTTGGGAGATCTGAGGAAGAACCTGGCGAAGTAGTTGAGAGTCAGGAGTCAGGAGTTAGGAGTTAGGAGTTAGGAGTTAGGAATTAGGAGTTAGGGGGTACAGACCGGGTACAAGGGGCAGTTCCCGACGCGGGATGGCGTCTTCTGTTATCCGCTCACGATCGCGGACCAGCACACCCGCTTTCTGCTGACCTGCTACGGCCTGCCCTCCACTCACGGGGTCACCGGCCGGCGTGGCGCTGCTCCGCTCCGCCGGGCTTCAGTCGCGGATGACGCCATCTTCCATCGTGATCACCCGATCGGCGTACCCTCGCAGTCGCGCGTCATGACTTACCACCATGACGGCGCGCCCGCGCTGATGGGCGCTGTCGTGCAGCAGGCGGATCACCTCCGCGCCGGCCCGCGCGCCGAGGTTGCCGGTCGGTTCGTCGGCCAGCAGCACCGCCGGGTCGTTTGCCAGCGCCCGTGCGATGGCCACGCGCTGTTGCTCCCCGCCACTCAGGGCGTGGGGATGGAGTGCGCGTCGCGGTCCGAGCCCGAACATCTCGAGTAGGGCGCGTGCGCGCTCCCGCGACTTCGGGCGGCGGTTGCCCGCCAGGTTGAGGGGCAGTTCGACGTTCTCTTCAACTGAGAGCGCGTCGATCAGTCGGAATGCCTGGAAGACGAAACCGATCGTGCGCAATCGGATGTCGGCGAGACCGTCAGAAGTCAATTGGTCAATCCGCTGGCCGACGACTGTTACCAATCCCGAGGTGTGCGGCAAGAGGCTCCCCGCCATCGAGAGCAAGGTGGTCTTGCCGCTTCCACTGGGGCCCATCACGAGCACCAGCTCGCCGGCGGCGACGGAGAGCGATACGCCGCGCACCGCCTCCACCTTCTGGTCGCCCTCCCCGAACGACCGGCCGACGTCCTGCAAGACGAGCGGTGCCGGAATCATGCGCGGAACACTTCTGCGGGATACACGCGCTCTAGTCGCACGATTGGGAGGATCGCCCCCACGAGCGCCATGGCGAGCGCGAAACCGAGCGCCTGACCCACTACCATCGGCGACAGTGCCAGCGCAATCTGAGGCACGAACCGCGGTGCCAGTGGCGCCAGGGCGAGGTAGGTGCATAGGCCCGCAGCGGATCCCATGGCGGTCGCGAGCAGCGCCTGCTTGAGGACACTGGAGCGCAGGGTGCTGTTCCGCGCGCCGAGGGCCTTCAGTACGGCATAGTCCTCACGTCGTTCACTCACGGCGCTATAGAGCAGGAGCGCCAGTACCATGGCTCCGACAAGCGCGGTGAAGACGTCCACGGCGGCCACCACAGGAAGAAGCCCTGCCTGCAGTTCCGCCTGGTTGTTCGCGACAAACTGATCCTGGGTGAACGCATTCACCCTGCCGCCCAGCCGGCGTACCCGCGCGACGAGCGAGTCAGCCGGTACTCCGGGAATGCCCTCCACGAGCAGGAAGCTCACGATACTTCGGAAGCCGACCAGCGCCACGGCATCCGCCAGCGAGATAAAGGCAAACTGCACCATGACGGCGTTCGTTCCACTGCTGAGTCCGGTCACGCGATACTCATGGCGCTGGATTCGGAGCGTGTCGCCGATGACGAGCCGGTACTTGCGCGCGAAGGCGCGGTCCAGCACGATCTCGCCGGAGTCAGCCACTTGGCGGCCGGCGACGAGGTGTGGCTCGGCGGCAGCCGCACCGGGCGGGTACCCGATGAGAAACAGGGTCCCGGCGCCCATGGGGGTTTCGGCGGTCGTGACAAGCCGCAGCATTGGGGTGACCCGCGCCACTCCCGGCAGTGCGGCGATGGAATCACGATGCCAAGTTCGGAGGTAGGAGGAGCTCCGCAGGAAGTTGTTCGTGTTGTCCTGGGCCACCCACGCGGAGACAGGGCGTTCGCGCACATAGCCGTTCGATTCGGACCTCAGGCCCTGATACATGGCTCCGAGGAAGAGCAGTAGCAGCACCACGGCCCCGATTCCTGTCACGGTGATGCCGAAACGTGTCCGGTCACGCGCGAGCAGCCGCCAAGCGAGGGGAATACTGCGAGGGAGCACAGGCTAGGCCGGACCCACGCTCACTTGTTGCGCGGAGGCCCTTCGCGGTGCCGGGGCAGCTGGAAGAGGCCGGGCCTTGCGCCTGGGTCTCGTGTGTCCGGCGCGCGCTCCGCCCGCCTGCATCCGACGGAGAGATTCGGGTCTGCGATGCCCGCGACCAAGTCCGAGCGGACACCGCGCCATCCAGACCTCCTTGGCCGGGGAGCCGTGCTTCGGCGGAGCAGAAGCGCGCCCCGTCGCTACCCCATTGTACGGCCCGCTGCGGAAGAGCGGAAGATAGGTGGCCATCAGCCCTCGCAGCCTGTCTGGTCGAAGCCGCCCGTCACCTCGGCCCCCGCGCGCGAGGCCTCGCCACCAGGGACACGACGGAGCTCACCGCCGCTGGCGTATCCACACTCCGAATCACGGCCACGCCCGCGCGCCATGGCCCACTCGGGAGCCTGCCGATCGTGGGCTCGGTGACGGGATTCCTCCTCGAGTGGGCCGGCCAGAAGCACGGAGCTCTCTATTCAAGTGGTGACACGGTGTGGTACCGCCGTCTCCGGCAGACCGGGATCGCATGCGGGTGAGCGCTGCGGTGCTCCACTTGGGCGGTGCCAGGCTGGATGCGTCACTCATCTGGGTCGCACCGGGCCAGGCGGTGACCATCCCGGTGTGGCTACTCGCCCGAGTCCGTGCAGCGATCGGTCGGCACCTTGCACAACTGTGGTATCTTCGAAGCCCTACGGCCTTGCCACCTCGTCGCCCAGCGCGATGAGGAACCATCCCTTCGCGAACGCATCGACTGCATCCGGAGGCGCCGACGTCGCTTACTGTCCCCCTCGGCTTGATCGTGAACCCCGCGGCCCGCGGGGTGAAGCGTCGTTACCTGGTCGCGGACCCCTTCTGGGGGAACCACCTGCCGGACGAGTGCGCCCGCGTCACCCGAAGTCTCGCCGAGTTGGACCAAGCCATCGCCGCTTTTCGTGCGGCGGGGGTCCGCGTCGTGGCGACGCTCGGGGGCGACGGCAGCCTCCACCACTTGGTGGACGCGCTGCTCCGCCACTACGACGAGGCCAGCGCACCGATCGTGCTGGCGCTGGCAGGGGGAACAATGAACGGGTTGCCCCGGGCACTCGGCACCGGCGGTCCGCCGGAGTCTGTGCTCCGTGCGGCCGTCGCCACTCTCGCAGGAGGGGCGTTGCCGCCGACCCGGGAGCACCACCTGCTCCGGGTCACCGACGTCGCCCATGGTCGCACACGCCACGGCTTCGGCTTCGCCACCGGGCTCGTCTTCCGCGCGTTCCAGGAGTACTACCGGGCGCCGGAGCCGGGCCTCGTCGACGCATTCCGCGCCTCGGTTCTCCCCCTCAAGGCCGCGATCTTCGGCGGCACCTTCTACGACGGCGTGCACCTTGAGGTGCAGGTCGACGGCGCGTCCTGGCTGCCAGATCCACCGCACACCCTCGTCGCGAGCGTAACAGACAATCCCTTCCTCTGGTTCCGGCCCTTCGGAGCGCCGCTGGGCAGTGCCGCGGCTTTCCATCTCGCGGCAACCTCCATGCGACCCCGCGAACTCGCCCCGCGGCTGTGGTCCATCTTCCGCGGCCGCTGCCGTCACCCGAGGCTGCGTGTCGACCGCGTCCGCGAAGCCACGGTGCGCGGGAACACCGGTTATCTCATCGACGGGGATCTCTACCCATCGGGGGGCACCGTCGACATCCGCCTCACTGTGGGGCCACGGCTCCGGTTCCTGGTTACCAGGCCAGGTTAAAGGGGTCTTCAGAAGGCCGCTCTCCTCCTTGCGCGGCCCCAGCCCAGCCCTAGGTTGTACTGGAGCCCCCCGAGTGGAATAGTTGTCCAGCCCCCCGGCATGATCGCTCCCTGTCTCAACGCGCGGGTGTAGCTATGCATTTCCCCGGCGACCGGCTGCTCGCCCCATTCGTGCCGCTGCTGGTGGCGCTGGTCGGGGTGCCCGCGATCACTCCGCGGGATCCTGCGAGCGCGATCGATTCCCTGTCACCCGCGATCAGCCGAGTCGACGAAAACGCCGGCCGGCTGACCATCGAACTGCCCCTCATCGAAGTCCCGGCCAACGGGACGATCCTGACGCCCGTCTTCCGCGCTTCTGTACCATTCGACATTTCGCTTTGCGGCTTTGCCACCGAGGTCGTGGACGAAGCGGGGAACACGGTGCCGAAGGACCGTCTGCATCACTTCCTCATGACCGATCCCAATCGTCGGGAACTGTTCCTCCCCCTGGCACTCCCGATCTTCGGCGCCAGCAAGGAATCACCGAGTCCGGTCCTCCCCCGGTATGTCTTTGGGGTGCCGCTGCCGAAGGGCGGTCGTTACCTCGCGGCGGCCATGCTGACCAACCCGGAGGCGCAGCCGCGGAAGTTCCAGGTGCGACTGCTGCTCTCCTACATCCACCCAGGACACCTCTTCCCGCTGTTCCGGGTCTATCCCTGGACGATGGACGTCAAGTTCCCGCTCGGCGGAGCAGGCGGCCGTCACGATTTCGACGTCCCCGCTGGCCGTAGCACCTATAGCTGGGAGGGCTCACCGCGCGTCCCCGGTACGATCATCGCGATGGGCGGTCACGCGCACGACTACGTCACGGCCATTCAACTGACGGACGTATCCAGCGGCGACACCATCTGGTACCAGACCCCGATCCGCGACGTCGAGGGGCATCTGCGCGCGATACCGATCGTGCGATTCTATCGCTGGTACCGCCTCGGCATTCACATCGAACCGTCGCACACCTATCGGGTGACGGTCGAGTACGACAATCCCACCGGGCACCACATCCCGTTCGGCGGCATGGGATCGGTGGCGGGGCTGATCGTGCCGGACCGGCGCGTGTCGTGGCCTGTGGTCGACCCGCAGGATCCGATCTACAGGACCCAGCTGAGCAATCTGCTCCACAACATGGCTGGTGTCGGCATGAGCCACGACGGCCACGTGGGCCACTGAGAAAGAAACCAGGACGGTGATGGCTGGCTCCAACCTTTCGCTGGGGATGATTGCCCGTACCAGTCTGCCCGAGCCGCCGGTCACGATCCCCAACCTGGTCACCTGGATGCGGATCTTCGGCAGTCTTTTCTGCTTTGCGATCGCTGCCGCGCGCTTCGATCCGAGGTGGAATCTGGCGCCATGGTGGGAAGAGCAATGGATCTGATCGGCCTTGGCGCGGGCCGCGTCAACAGGGGTGGCCTGCCTGGCGGCCACGAGTCCGGACCGCACGTCGCGCCACCCTTCGCGACGCTGGTGGACGCCCTTCGGTGGAGGGCGGAACACCAGGCTGGCCGGCTGGCCTATCGGTTCCTCCCCGACGGCGAATCGTGGGAGATCACCATGACCTACGGCGAACTCGACCGTCGGGCCTGCGCGATCGCGACGATGCTGCGATCACGACAGGCCGCGGGCGACCGCACCTTGCTGGTCTATCCACAAGGCCTGGAGTTCATCTCGGCCTTCTTCGGCTGCCTCTACGCAGGGACTGTCGCCGTCATCCTCGCCCCGCCGCACCAGGCGCGACTGCCCCAGTTCTTTGCCAAGGCGGGTGGCATCTACCAACACGCCACTCCGTCCGCCGCGCTGACCACTTCAGCAATTCACGATCTCTTGGCCGGGCCGTTATTGCAGCAGGATGACCTGGGCGCCATCCCGTGGCTGGCGACCGATGGCGACCGGGAAGACCCGGCGCTCGAATGGCGCGCCCCCGGGCTGACGGATGGGACGCTTGCCTTCCTGCAGTACACCTCTGGCTCCACCACCGAGCCCCGAGGTGTCATGGTGAGTCACGGCAACCTGGTCCACAACGTCCGGACCATTCAGGAGTCCCTGGCGCAATCGCCCGACAGTGAGAGCGTCAACTGGCTGCCTCCGCAGCACGATATGGGTCTGATCGGCGGGATCCTGGTGCCGCTTTACGCCGGGATGCCGGCGACGCTGCTGTCGGCGGTCTCCTTCGTGCAGCGGCCCGCGCGCTGGCTGCAGGCGATCTCGCGCTATCAGGCCACCGCGAGCTGCGGGCCCAACTTCGCCTACGACCTCTGCGCCCGGCGGGTCACCGCCGAACAGCGCTCCGGCATCGACCTCAGCAGCTGGGAAGTGGCCTTCTGCGGTGCCGAGCCAATCAACGTCCAGACGCTGCGGGACTTCGCGGAATGCTTCGCGCCCAGCGGTTTTTGCCCGAGAGCCTTCAAGCTCTGCTATGGACTGGCGGAATCAACGCTGATGGTGTCTGCCGGGCCGAGTCGGACCCTGCCGTTCACGCGGCGTTTCCGCCGATTCGAGCTGGCCCGGCATCAGGTCGTTCCCTGCGCGGGGGATGATCCGGCAGGCTGCCAGCTCCCATCGTGCGGGCGGCCGGCGGCGGACATCGTCATTGCCGACCCCGACAGCTTCACTGAATGCCTTCCGGGAGAGGTCGGTGAGATCTGGGTATCGGGACCGAGCGTGGCGATGGGGTATTGGAATCGCCCCGTGGAGACCCGCGCCACGTTTCGAGCGCAGCTCCGTGGCACCGGGAAGGAGTTCCTTCGGACCGGAGACCTCGGCTTCCTCCTAGATGGCGAGCTGTTCGTCACCGGCCGGCTCAAGGACCTGATCATCATCGACGGTACCAACCACTATCCCCAGGACGTCGAGCGGACTGTCGGCCAGTGCCATCCCGCGCTGGCGCCGGCTGATTGCGCGGCCTTCTCGGTCGAGGTGCGCGGCCGGGAAGCGCTGGTCGTGGTGGCCGCGCCAATTCGGAGGAGCAATCTTCCGGTCGACGAGATTCATCGCGCGATACGGATGGCTGTGGCGGAGCATCACGACCTCCGGCTGCATGAGATCGTCCTCGTGAAGCCCGGCCGCATTCCCAAGACCACCAGCGGCAAGATCCGCCGGAGCACCTGCCGGAGCGGGTACGCGGCCGGGACTCTCGACCTGTGGGGGCAGCAATGAAATTCGGCATGTTCATCGGGCTGCAGCTGCCCCGTCCATGGTACGACGGCGACGAAGGACGGCTGTTCAACGATGCGCTCGATCAGGTGGAGCTCGCGGACCGGCTCGGCCTGGACTATGTCTGGGCTCAGGAACATCACTTTCTCGAGGAGTACTCCCACTCTTCAGCGCCCGAGGTCTTTCTTGCGGCCTGCAGCCAGCGTACCAGCCGGATCCGGCTGGGTCACGGGATCGCGGTGATGTCGCCGCACTTCAACGCCCCGGCCCGCGTGGCGGAGCGGATCGCCACCCTCGACCTGATCAGCGGCGGCCGGGTCGAATGGGGCACCGGGGAGTCGGGGACGCGCCTGGAACTCGAGGGTTTCGGCGTGGACTTCGTGGACAAGCGGCCTATGTGGGCCGAGGCGGTGCGCGAGTGCGTCCGGATGCAGTGCCTCGATCCGTATCCCGGCTATCAGGGCCGGTACTTCTCGATGCCGGCCCGGAACGTCGTGCCGAAGCCGTTGCAGAAGCCTCACCCGCCGCTGTGGGCGGCCTGCTCCAACCGCGACAGCCTGAAGCTTGCCGCCCGGCTGGGGATGGGCGCGCTTACCTTCGCGTTCACGGATGCGCGGGAAGCCCGGTTCTGGGTGGAGGAGTACTACGAGACCTTTCGCACCGAGTGCGCACCGATCGGCCGTGCGGTCAATCCGAACGTCGCGGTGCTCAATGGGTTCATGTGTCACCGGGACCCGGAGGTCGCCTTGGCCCGCGGCGTCGAAGGGGCGCAGTTCTTCGCCTACGGACTGGGGCACTACTGGCGGGATGGGATTCACGTGCCGGGCCGGTTGAACCTGTGGCAGGAGTTCAAGCGGCGGCCGGCATCCGAGGCCGAAGCCATCCAGCGTGATCGGAAGAAGGCGGGGATGGGAGGCATCGGGAGCCCGGCGGAACTCATCGACAACTTCCGCAGCTACGAGGAAGCCGGGGTGGACCAGCTGATCCTGCTGCAACAGTGCGGCAACTACCGGCAGGAACACGTGCTCGAGTCACTGGAACTCTTTGCCACCGAGGTGCTGCCCCAGTTCAAGGAGCGGGGCGCGGAACGTGAGCGGCGGAAGGGGCTCGAGCTTGCGCCCTATATCGCCGCCGCGATGGAGCGGATTGCGCCGCTCAATGCACTCGGCGAGGTGCCCGAGGTGCCCGCCTATCCGCGCCTCTGGGCGATGCAGGGTGGCGCGGCCCAGGACCTCACCCCCGACCGGCGCCCCGGCATGGCCGCACTCTGGCAGATGCAGGTGGGTGGTGGCACTGGCAAGCCGGTGGCGAAGGATCCGTCCCCAGGGAGCGAGCGGTGAACGCCGGCGAGATCCGTGCATGGTTGGTCGCGGAGATCGCCCGCACCGTGGGCCTCAATCCGTCCGCGATCGACGTGCGGGCGCCATTCGACAGCCATGGCCTCTCGTCGCTCGACGGGGTGACGCTGTCTGGGGATCTGGAGCGGCTGCTCGGGCGCGACCTGTCGCCGACGCTGGTCTACGAGCATCCCAGCATCGAGGCGCTCGCGCGCTATCTCGGCGAAGTACCCGCGGTCAGACAGGCCGATCGGTCCCGCCCATCATCACCCGACGCGTCGCGGTCGATCGCGATCATCGGGATCGGGTGCCGGTTTCCGGGCGCCGCCGACCCGGACGCCTTCTGGCGGCTGCTCATTGACGGCATTGACATGATCCGGGAGGTGCCACCGGACCGCTGGGATGCCGCGGCCTACTACGATCCGGACCTCAGCATCCCCGGCAAGGCCAGCACCCGCTGGGGCGGTTTTCTCGACCACATCGATCGCTTCGATCCGTTCTTCTTCGGGATCTCGCCCGGCGAGGCGGAGCGGATGGACCCCCAGCAGCGGCTCCTCATGGAGTTGGCGTACGAGGCCTTTGAGGATGCCGGCTACTCCATGTCGCGCCTGGCGGGGAGCCGCACGGCGGTGCTCGTAGGGATCTCGGTCAACGAGTATGGATTGCTGCAGCACGGCCGGCATGAGCTCCTGAACGGCCACTCCGGCACCGGCGCGGCACTGGCGATCGCGGCCAACCGGATCTCCTATTTCTTCGATCTTCACGGTCCGAGCATGGCAGTGGACACCGCCTGCTCCTCGTCGCTGATGGCGGCGCACCTCGCCTGCCGGAGCCTGCGCGCCGGGGAGTGCGATCTGGCGCTCGCCGGTGGCGTGAACCTGATCCTCTCCCCAGCCCACTCCATCGCCTTCACCAAGGCAGGCGTCCTCGCGCCCGACGGCCGCTGCAAGCCCTTCGACGCTGCCGCCAACGGCTACGTTCGTGGCGAGGGTGGCGGCCTAGTGGTGCTCAAGCCGCTGACCTGTGCACTCGCCGACGGCGATCCGATCTACGCGGTCATCCATGGAAGTGCCGTCTTCCAGGACGGCCGCACCAACGGGCTGATGGCGCCGAATCGTGAGGCCCAGGAGGCGGTGCTGCGCGCCGCTTACCAGGATGCCGGCATCCCGCCGGGCGAGATCCAGTATGTCGAGGCTCACGGCACCGGAACCCTTCTCGGCGACTCCATGGAAGCGCGGGCCCTGGGCGCCGTGCTGTCGGTCGAGCGCGCGAACGGGGCGTGCGCCCTGGGGTCGGTCAAGGGCAACCTGGGACACCTCGAGGCCGCCGCCGGCGCCGCCGGGCTCATCAAGGTCGCGCTCGCTCTCAAGCATCGCGGTCTCCCGCCGAGCCTGCACTTTAATACGCCCAATCCGCAGGTCCCCTTCGGGGCCCTCGGCCTCCGGGTGCAGCGGGAGTTCAGCCCCTGGCCCCGTCACCCCGGCCCGGCTCTGGCCGCCGTCAGCTCCTTCGGCTTCGGCGGTACGAACGTCCACATGGTCCTGGAGGAGGCGCCTCGAGCCACCGCGATCGCGCCGACCGAGGACTCTCGCGAGCCGCGGCTCTTGCCGCTGTCGGCCCACAGCCGGGAGGCGCTCTCCGCCGCGGCTCGGCGCTTCCGCGACTTCGTCGCTGTCAGGGAGTCGGATGCCTCGCCGAGTTTCGCCGACCTCGCTGCCAGTGCCGCCGGGCGGCGGAATCACCTCGATCATCGCCTGGCGATGATCGCGCGCTCCAAAGGGGAGCTTGTGGAGCGGCTCGACGCGTTCTTGCTCAGCGAGGATCATCCGGAGGTCCTGCTCGGTGGGGACACGGCGCCGGGCAGCCGGAAGCTCGCGTTCGTCTTCTCGGGACAGGGCTCGCAGTGGCCCGCGATGGGGAGCGAGCTCTTCCGTCATGAGCCCGCATTCCGGGCTGCCCTCGAGCGCTGTGATGACGCCCTCCGGCCTGAGTTGGGCTGGTCGGTGGTCGAGCGGCTCCTGCACGACAGGCCGCCGGCGGAACTGGAGGAGATCGACGTCATCCAGCCGACGCTCTTCGCCATCCAGGTGGCGCTTGCGGCGCTGTGGCGCTCGTGGGGGGTGAAACCCGATACCGTGGTCGGGCACAGCATGGGGGAGGTGGCGGCCGCGCATGTCGCGGGTGCGCTGAGTCTCGAGGACGCAGCGCGCGTGATCACGGTTCGCAGCCAGTTGCTGAGGCGCTTGAGCGGGCAGGGCGGCATGGCGGTCGTGGGGCTCTCGGCAGATGAGACTACCGCCCGCCTGTCGCAGCATGGTCACGGGCTCGCCATCGCCGCGAGCAACGGGCCACGGTCGACCGTCGTGGCCGGAGAGGGCGGGGCGCTGGACGCCCTTGTCGCGAGCCTGGAACAGGAAGGTGTCTTCTGCCGCCGGGTGAAGGTGGACGTTGCCGCGCACGGGCCGCAGGCCGCCCCGTTTGGCGACGAGCTGCGACACTCGCTCGCGTCGCTCGAGCCGAAGGTGGGTACGCTCCCGTTCGTCTCCTCCGTGACCGGCTCCACCATCGAGAGCTGCGACCTCGATTGCACTTACTGGGCACGGAACCTCACCGAGCCGGTGAACTTCGCGGGCGCGGTCCAGGAGCTGCTCCGGGGCGGCACCTGCGACTTCATCGAGATCAGCCCGCATCCCCTGCTCCAGAGCTCGGTGCAGCAGGGCATGCTGCATCTCGGCCGCGAAGGCATCGTGCTTGCCTCGCTGCGGCGGGACGAGGGCGAGCGGTCCGTCATGTTGCAGTCGCTCGCTGCCCTCTATCTCTCCGGCCGGGACCTCGCGTGGGACCGCATCCACGCCTCTAGTGGGCGGCCCGTCGCGCTGCCCACCTATCCCTGGCAGCGCCAGCGGTTCTGGCTCGAGGCGGAGGAAGGTGACGCTCAACCGGTCGCCGGTCGGCGCGATCCGCGCGCAACTGGTGCCCACCCTCTGCTTGGCCAACACATTCCGCTCGCCCGCGAACCGCGGACCCATCTCTGGCAAACCGAGCTCGACCCGCGCTTCGAGCCCTTCCTGCGCGACCATCGGGTCAATGGCGATCTCGTGCTTCCCGGTTCGGCCTTCCTCGAGATGGCACTCTCCGCCGCTGCCCTGGCAGGCTGCGCCGAAAGTCACGCTCTCGAGGATGTCGTGTTCTCGCGAAGCCTCGTGCTCCGACCGGGCGCCCCGCAGACGCTCCAGGCGGTCCTCGCGCCAGCTGAGGGCGAGGCGCACTCGTTCGGGATCTACGGCAAGGCCGAAGGATCGGAGCCGGCGGAATGGACGCTCCATGCCTCCGCCTCTTTGGCGCTCGCACCGGACGACCCCGATCCACTTGCGGGGAACCAGATCTCCCTGGTGGATGTCAGGGCGCGCTGCCCCGAAGAGGTGCGCCCCGACGATCTCTACCGGTCACTGGCCGACCGAGGACTGGATTACGGGCCCGCCATGCGTGCGATCACCGAGGTCTGGCGAGGAGACGGAGAGGCTGTCGGCCATGTATCCCTGCCCGAGTCCCTCCGACAGAACGCGGGACGATATCGGATCCATCCCGTCCTGCTCGATTCCGCGCTCCAGACACTGGCGGCGGCGCCCGGCCTCGCGTCGGGTGGCGAGCCGGACAGCACCTTTATGCCGGTCAGCTGCCACAGGATTCGACTGCTCCACGAGCCCGGTGTGAGCCTCTGGAGCCACGTCGTGCTCCGCTCGGGGAGCGCGACCACCGGCGAGATCGAAGCCGACGTGTCGCTGCTCGACGAATCCGGCCGGCTGATCGGCGACCTCACGGGATTCCGTCTCGCCCGAGTTAGGCGCGCACCGCGGCCCGACACGACCCCGGCGGATCAGGACACTTGGCTCTACCGAGTGCGGTGGCAGGCGGTCCCCTGGCCGGATGCCGCGGCCCAGGCGCACGCACCCGATCTGGCAGGGAGCCGCTGGGTCATCCTCGCGGACAGCCACGGTGTCGCGGAGGAGCTCGAACGCCACCTTGCCGCGCGGGGCCAGAGCTGCCGACTCATTCGGTTCGATCAGGCGCTCGCGGCTGGAGGAAGTCCGCCGGCCGGCTCGAGTGGACAGCTCCAGCTAATCGAGGACCTGGTTGCGGCTGAGCTCGGTGCCGAGCGTTCGACGCTTCGAGGCGTGGTGAATCTCTGGGGCTCGGAACCGGCGGCCACACTCGTCCTGCCGGAGTTGGCCGACGTCGCCCAGCCCTCCGGCTGCCACGCCGTGCTCGCCCTGGTGCGCCATCTCGTGGCCGCGACCAGTGCCATTGGCACCCCCCGGCTCTGGCTGGTGACTCGGGGCGCCCAACCCGTCCTCGCCAGCGAGTGGGTAGCGGTGGCGCAGGCGCCGCTCTGGGGCCTGGGCAAGTCCATCGCCTTTGAGCTGCCGCAGTTTCAGTGCACGCTGGTTGATCTCGACCCCGGACTCGGTGCGCCTGCCGCCTCGGAAATCCTCACGAGGGAGCTGCTCGGTGCGGACGCCGAGGATCACGTCGCGCTGCGGGGCAATCGCCGTCTCGTGGCCCGGCTGCTCCCTTACCAGCCGTCGCCCGGTACGGCCTCGTGCTCCACGAAGAGGTTCGTCGGGTTCCGCGACGACGGCAGCTACCTCATCACCGGTGGTCTTGGCGGGCTCGGTCTCACGGTGGGCCGGTGGATGGTCGAGCGGGGCGCGCGGCACCTGGTGCTGGCGGGCCGAAACCCGCCATCGCGGGGCGTCGCACGAACCCTCGATGCCATGCGCGAGGCCGGCGCTGACGTCGTCGTGATCGCGGCGGATGTCGCCCGGGCGGACCAGGTGGATTGCATGATCGCACGAATCCGCGAAACGATGCCACCGCTCCTGGGCGTCGTGCATGCTGCTGGGGTGCTCGAAAACAGTCCGATCGTCGCACTCGATGCCGAGCGCCTGTCCCGGGTGATGGCCCCCAAGGTCGATGGCGCGTGGAATCTGCACCGGGCCACTCGCGACGAGGATCTCGAGTTCTTTGTGCTCTTCTCCTCCGCTGTCTCCGTGCTCGGCTCGCCCGGCCAAGGCAACTACTCCGCGGCGAACAGCTTCCTCGACGCCCTTGCCCACCTCCGCCGCGCCGAGGGACGTCCGGGCATGAGCATCAATTGGGGACCGTGGGCCGACGTGGGGCTGGTGGCAGACGGCAATTTCATCGGCAGCCAGCCCGGTACGGGAGATCGCGGCGTGAAGGGCATCGCTCCCTCGCGGGCCCTCGAGGTTCTCGGCGCCGCCCTCGCCGCCGACAACGCGCAGCTTACGGTCCTGCCGTTTGATCTCAGGAGCCTGCTCGATCTCTATCCCCAGGCCGCCCGGATCCCGCTCTTCGCGGAAGTGGGTGGCCGGGAGAGTCACGTCGCCCGCCTCTACGCGCGGCCGAAGCTCCGACAGGAGTACATCGCGCCGGGTAACGACATCGAGCGGCGGCTTGCCGAGATGTGGCGGCAGACGCTCCGCATCGATCGGGTAGGGGTCCGCGATTCGTTCTTCGAGCTGGGCGGGGATTCCGTGCTGGCGGCGCAGCTCCTCGCCTCAGCGCACCGCGCCTTCGGAGTGGAGCTGGACCTCCGCGAAGCGTTCAAGGCGTTCACGATCGAGAGCCTGGCGACGCGAGTCGAAGCGGCCCTCGTCGCCCGGCTCGACGGGTTGAGCGAGAGCGATGTCCAGCGCCTGCTCGAGGTAGAGTGACCGCCAACGAGTCCGGAGAATCCACGCGCCGCGCGGCCGACCTTTCTCCCGCGAAGCAGGCCCTGCTTGCCATGTGGTCGCGCACCGGGGCTGGCAGCGATGCCGGGATCACTCCCGGGAGCCCCGACGCGTCCATTTCCCTCTCGTTTGTGCAGGAGCGCCAGCTCTTTCTGGAGCTGCTCGATCCCTTCACCGCAGTCAACAACCTCGCCACCTGCGTCCGCATCGAGGGTCCGCTCGACCTCCCCGAACTGGAGCGGAGCGCCAACCGGATCATCGCCCGCCATGAGGTCCTCCGTACCAGCTTCGACCTGAGTCAGGGCCGGGCGATCGCCGCGCTCGCGCCGGCGCTCTCGCTGAAGCTCGGCGTGGTGGATCTCGGGACGCACCGCGATCCTGAGGCGGAAGCACTGCGGCTGGCCGAGCGGGACGCGCGCCGCCCCTTCGACCTCAGTCGGCCTCCACTGCTCCGCGGCAAGGCGTTCCGCGTTACCCCGGAGCTCCACCTGCTCCTGATCGTTGTCCACCATACCATTGCGGACGGCTGGTCCCTCGGCCTCCTGCTGCGAGAGCTCTTCCTGCACTACCGCAGCTTCACCACCGGTCCCTCGATCGAACTTCCACCACTGCCGATCCAGTACCGCGACTTCGCCGCCTGGCAACGGGATTCCCTGCACGCTCCGCTCTTCGAGCGCCAGCTCGGCTTCTGGAAGGAGCGGCTCGGCGGCGAGCTGCCGGTGCTCGACCTGCCCATCGATCACCCCCGGGGCACCCGCCAGACATTCAACGGTGCCACCCATCGCTTCCGTGTTCCGGGACGCGTGACCACCGGCCTCAAGGCTCTCGCCCGGCGGAACGACGCCACACTGTTCATGGCCCTGATGGCGGGGTACCAGGCGCTTCTCCACCGCTATTGCCGGCAGGACGATGTGTTGATCGGCACCCCGACGGCGGGACGGACGCGGCCCGAAACCCAGGAGCTCATAGGGGCGTTCATCAACACCCTCGTTCTCCGGAGCGACCTCTCTGGCGACCCCGCCTTCGTCGAGCTGCTGCGCCGGGTCCGTGACGTGGCGCTCGCTGCGTACGCGCACCAGCAACTCCCGTTCGAGAAGCTGGTGGCGGAACTCCGTCCCCAGCGTGACCTGAGCCGGACCCCGATCTTTCAGGCGATGTTCATTCTCCAGAACTCACCGCTGCCGGAGCTGGAGATCCCGGGCGTTTCGGCACGTCTGATGACGGTTGATCGTGGTGCCGCCCAGTTCGACCTCACTCTCCTCGTCAGCGAGTCGGGGGACGGACTGGACGCCGAGTTCGAGTACAACAGCGATCTCTTCGATAGCGCGACGATCGAGGGACTGGCGGACTCCTTCCAGCGGCTCCTCGAGTCGGCGGTCTCCGACCCGGGTACCCACCTCGCGGCCCTGGCGCTCATGAGCGAGGCAGAGCGGCATCGCCTCGTCGTCGAGCTTAACGACACCGCCGCCGACTATCCCCGCACGCTTGGTGTGCACCAGCTCTTCGAAGCCCAGGTCGAACGGACCCCCGAAGCCGTGGCGCTCATCTGTGCCGGGTCGCGGCTCACCTACCGCGAACTCGATCGCTGGGCCACCCGGCTTGCCGCGACCCTGCAAGCCCGCGGGGTCGGGCCCGACGTCCGGGTCGGCGTCCATCTCGAACGTTCCCCTGCGCTTGTGGCCGCCCTCCTCGCCGTCCTGAAGGCGGGGGGCGCCTACGTCCCCATCGATCCCGCCCTTCCGGAAGAGCGGGTGCATTATCTCCTGCGTGACGCCGGGGCTGCCGTCATGCTCACGGAGCAGTCGCTGCATAGTGGCGGAACAGTGGAACCCATCTTCGTCGATCTGCCGGTGGATGGAACGCCCACCCCGGCAACGTGCGGCCGCGCGGGGACGCCGGCCAACCTGGCGTACCTCATCTACACCTCGGGCTCGACCGGACAGCCAAAGGGCGTGCTCGTCCCGCACATGGCGCTGGTCAACCTTCTCTGGTCCATGCGCCAGCTCCTCCGGCTCGGCCCCGGGGATCCGCTGCTCGCGGTGACGTCGGTGTCCTTCGATATCGCGGCGCTGGAGTTGTACCTGCCGCTGATCGTGGGGGGGACGGTGGTGCTGGCCACGCGCGAAGAGATCCTCGATCGCCGCCGGCTGCACGCGGCGATTACCACCCACCGCGTCAAGGCCATGCAGGCCACCCCCGCGATGTGGCGCCTGATCCTGCGAGGGGACTGGTCCGCAGCCCCGGGTCTGATGGCCCTCTCTGGCGGGGAACCGCTCACGCCCGAGCTTGCCGAGCAGTTGCTGCCGCGGGTGGGAAGTCTGTGGAACCTCTACGGGCCGACGGAAACGACGGTCTGGTCGGCGGCCTGCCGGATCCGGACGGGGCAACGGCCGATCACCATCGGTCGCCCGATCGCGAACACCCAACTCTACGTCCTCGACGCGAAGCTCCACCCGCTCCCGATTGGAGCCACCGGCGAGCTGCACATCGGTGGCGACGGGGTGGCTCGCGGCTACCAGAACCTGCCAGAGTTGACCGCTGAGAAGTTCATCCCCGTCCCACCGGGTTTGCCGGGGGCTGACGGTGGACGTCTCTTCAGGACGGGTGACCTCGCGCGCCATCGCTCCGACGGCACCATCGAGGTGCTCGGCCGTTTCGATGACCAAGTGAAAATCCACGGGTTCCGGATCGAGCCCGGGGAGATCGAGTCGGCCCTCTGCCGGCATCCCTCGATCCGCGAGGCGGTCGTGGTGTCCCGGGAGGGTGCCGTGGGTGACAAGCACCTCGTGGCGTATCTGGTGCCCGGAGGCACGCCGGAGCCGACGCCGACCGAGCTGCGTGAGTTTCTCCGGGCCATTTTGCCAGCCTATCTGGTTCCGGCCGTGTTCGTGTCACTGCCCCGGCTCCCCCTTACGACCGCGGGAAAGGTTGATCGCCGCGCGCTGCCCGCGCCGCCTTCGGCGGCGGGCGGTACGTCCTTCGCGGCGCCGGGCACACCGCTCGAACGAACCCTGGCCGAGTTGTATGCCCAGGTTCTCGGCCTCCCCAGGATCGGGATCGACGATAACCTCTTCGACCTCGGAGGCGGATCGATCCAGATCCTGGAGATCATCGTGCGGGCCCAGGCGGTCGGCCTGACGCTGCAGCCCCAGTTGTTCTTCGAGCGCCAGACGGTGGCGGAGCTGGCGTCATTTCTCAGCCGGAGTGCTTCCCCCTCGCTCGTCCATGCCGCGGCAGATGATGACTGACCACCCGACCGGCCGCCGCGCCACGCTCATCGAGAGCCTCGGCGTGTACCTGCCGCCCAAAGAGGTCCTGACCGAGGACCTGATGCGCGGATGCGTAGTGAACCTCGGCTTCCCCCTCGAACGGATGTCCGGCATCAAGTCCCGGCACGTCGCGGGCGACACCGAATTTTCGATCGATCTTGCCGAGCGCGCCATTGTGCGCTGCCTGGAGCGATCGAAATACGGTCCGGGAGATGTCGAGTTGCTCATCATCGCGAGCGTCGCCCGCTCTGACGGGCCGGGCCTGTGGGTCTCCCACGAGCCCAGCACCGCTCTCCGGCTCCGCCACCGGCTCGGCCTCGAGCGGGCCATCGTGTTCGACATCGCCAGTGCCTGCTCCGGCATGTTCACGGGCCTCGTCGTCGCAGACGCGCTGATTCGGCGGGGCGTCATCCAGCGCGGAATCGTGGCGAGCGGCGAGTACATCTCCCATCTCGGCATCACCGCCCAGAAGGAGATCACCGAGGTGCTGGACCAGCGGCTGGCCTGCCTCACCCTCGGCGATGCGGGTGCCGCCGTCATGCTGGAAGGGACCGATGCGCCGGACCGCGGCTTCGACGCCCTCGATCTCTCCACCTTCGGGGCCTATGCCAGTTACTGCGTCGCGTACCCGACGCGGGAGCCCCACGGCGGCGCGATCATGCTCACCGACGCGCTCAAACTCACCGATGCCGCGACGAGGCACGGAGCTGCCCACGCTTTGCAGACGCTCCAAGGGGCCGGCTGGTCGGCGGAGTCCTTCCAGCACCTCATCATGCACCAGACTTCCAGTACCGCTCTCACCAGCGCGATGCGGGAGATCAACCGGGTCGTAGGCACCCGGGTCTGCCACCCCGGCAACACAATCGACAACCTCGCACGTCGCGGCAACACCGCCTCGACCTCTCACTTCGTCGCGCTGGGGGACAGTCTTGCAGCCGGCAGGATCCGAACCGGGGACCGCGTGATCTTCGCCATCAGCGGCTCCGGACTCACCGTCGGCACGGCGCTCTACACCTTTGATGACCTGCCGGACCGTTTCGCTTCTCCGCCAGGCGTGAAGACCACTCCCTCGGTGCGGCAGGAAGCCCGGCCGCGTCCCGATGGCCCCCTCGTCCGAATCGAAAGCATCGGCATCGCGTCCGGCGCGGCCACCGGCCGCGGAGAAACCTTCGATCTCCTCCGCCAGGCGGCGACCGACTGCCTCGCTCACTCGTGCTTCGATCGGGGCGACATCGCCCTCCTCATATTTGCCGGGGTTTACCGGACCGCGTACCTCACCGAGCCGGCTATTGCCGCCCTGCTCGCCGGGGAACTGGACATCAATGCCACACTCTCCGAGTCGGACCCGCGGCGAACCTTGGCCTTCGACATCTCCAACGGCGCGGTCGGCTTCCTCAATGCGTGTCACGTCGCCACCGAGATGATCCGTGCGGGGCGGGTCACAGCGGCGATGGTGGTGACCTCGGAGGTCGAGAACAACGCCGAGTCCTTTCCGGCCGAGATGCTGGGGATTGAGGAAACCGGCTCGGCGGTGATCCTCACCCTTGCCGCCGGGCCACCCGCCGGTTTCGGGTCGTTCTGCTTCCGGGCGTTCACCGAGCGCGCCATGGCCTTGGCGACCCACTGCATCAACCGTGATGCCACGGTCTGCCTCGTGGTGACGCGGGATCCCGACCTTGAGCGCCAGTATGTCGCCGCGATCGCCGCCACCGTGACGGGGTTTCTCGCAGGCGAGGGGATTGAGCTCGGGCGGATCGCGCGGGTGCTCCCGCCCCAGATCTCTCCGGAGTTCATCAGCAGCCTGAGCGCGGCCTTGGGCGTTCCGCGGGAGCAGTTCGTGGACGTCACCGGCGGCCGGCGGGACCTCTTCACGTCATCGGTGCCGTTTGCCTTCCGGTCGCTGGGCGAGCTAGGCCTCATGACGTCAGGGGACATCGGTCTCGTCGTCACCGTCGGTTCGGGAATTCAGGTCGGATGCGCGCTCTACTACTTCTGACCCCGGGGCCGTGCAACCGATGAGCACCCGTCTCCCCCCGGGGCCGAGGGCCTGGACGCCGCTCGGCGAGCTTCTGCCGGTCCGGCGCGATATCCTCGGGTTCCTGACTAGGCTCGCCGCGGAGTTCGGTGACGTCGCCTGCTTCCGCGTCGGCCCCATCCGGGCGGTCCTCCTCAACCACCCAGACTTCATCCAGGAGGTTCTGGTCACCAACCACCGCAACTTCGTGAAGGGCCGCCCGCTGCGACTCGCGAAGGAGCTCCTCGGCGGAGGGCTGCTCACCAGCGAAGGCGAGTTCCATGCGCGGCAATCGCGGATCGTAAGTCCTGCCCTCAACCCGCAGAGGCTCCCGGGATACGGGCCGGTGGTTACCGACTACGCGCTCCGCATGAGCAAGGACTGGAGCGACGGCACGCCCATCAACATTCTGGACGAGATGATCCGGCTGGCCCTGGCCATCGCCGGGAAGACGATGTTCAGCTGGGACATCGACTCCTCAGTCGCGGCCGGGATCGGCCGGGCCCTCGACGATGCCATGAGCCTCTTCTCCCGGGTATCGCTGCCGGGTGCGGAGTGGCTGCTCCGCCTGCCGCTGCCGAGCAGTCGCCGGTTCTTCCGGGCACGGGCCCACCTGGATGCCGTGATCTACGGGCTGATCCGAGAGCGCCGCCAGCGCCCCGGTGAGGAGCACGACCTGCTCTCGATGCTGTTGCTGGCGCAGGACAGCGAGGGCGATCACGGTCGAATGACCGATCGGCAGGTCCGCGACGAGGCGCTGACCCTGTTCCTCACGGCCTTCGACACGGTCTCCCTCTCCCTGACCTGGGTCTGGTACGCGCTGGCCCGTCATTCCGAGGTCGAGGCGGCGCTCTGGGCCGAGCTCGATCGTGCGCTCGGCGGACGCCCGCCCAACGTGGAGGATCTCGGCAATCTGCCGTACACCCGGATGGTGCTGTCGGAGACCCTGCGCCTCTACCCGCCGATCTACGCGATCGCGCGCGAGGCCGTGGCCTCCTTCAGCGTCGGAGGCTGCACGGTGCCTGCCGGGACTCTAATCCTTATGAGCCCGTACGTTATGCAGCGCGATCCTCGCTATTACGCCGACCCGGAGCGGTTCGATCCCCTGCGGTGGGATCCGGCAACCGGGAAGAAGCCGCCCCGCTTCAGCTACTTCCCCTTCGGCGGCGGGCCCCGCGGCTGCATCGGGCAGGCGTACGCGTTGCAGGAAGCCTCCCTGGTGATCGCCACGCTGGCGCAGCGCTGGCGGCTGCGGCTCGCCCCCGGCTATTCCGTAGTCCTGCGACCACTCATCAATCTCCGTCCGCAGTCCGGCATCCCGATGATCCCGGAAGAGCGGGCTCGCCCCGTGCTTTCACCCGATCACCCCGCGTCGGCGATGAGCGCCGTCGGCACCACCTCAGGTCAACCGGCCGCCGCAGGTGGGAGCTCGCCCGCCGTGACGCTCTCGCCCGCCGTGCGGGAGCGCTACCCCTTTCAGGGCCGGCTCCTCGCCCTCCCGAGCGGTCACCGGCTGCATTATCTCGACGAGGGTTCCGGTCCGACGCTCCTCATGCTGCACGGCAATCCCACTTGGTCCTTCCACTACCGCGACCTCGTGCTGGCCCTGCGGGACCGCTACCGCTGCATCGTTCCCGACCATCTCGGCTGCGGGCTCTCCGACAAGCCGGACGACTGGAGCTACGGGATTTCCGCGCACACCGCGAATCTCATCGAGCTTGTCACGGCGCTGGATCTCCGGGAGATCACGCTCGTCACCCACGACTGGGGCGGGCCGATCGGGTACCTCGCCGCGATCCAGTGTCCGGAGCGCTTCAGCCGGTTCATCACTTTCAATACCGGCATCTCTCTCGAGCCGCTTCCCCGGCTCCTCACCCTGCTGCGCCTTCCCGGACTCGGGCCCTTTGTGATCCGCGGCCTGAACGGCCTGGTGCGGTCGGCCCTGGCGCTAACCGCGGCGAACGGTCACCGCCTCGACCCCGCCGTCCGCGCCGGCTACCTCGCGCCCTACGACTCGTGGGCGCACCGGGTGGCAATCCTCCGCTTCGTCCAGGAGATCCCCCTTGAGGCGGGGCATCCCAACCGGACCCTGCTGCACGACCTGGAACAGCGGCTCGATGGCCTGACCGAACTGCCGCACCTGGTGATCTGGGGTCTCAAGGATCCGGTGTTTCATCGCGGCTACCTCCAAGCCTGGCAGCGGCGCTTCCCTGGGGCGGAGGTCCATGCGATCGAGGACGCCGCACACTGGGTGGTCGAGGAAGCTGGGGATCGAATCCTTCCGCTGGTCGAGAACTTCCTGGCGCGCACGAGTGGGCGAGCGTCCCCAGCGCCGGTGAGCGCCTGAGGCTGTAGGCTCCGAGCGGTACCGGCCACTTCCTCCACTGAGAGGCAGTCGCAACCCATGTGCTTCTCCGCTACCGCCAGCTTCACCGCAGGTGGCCTCACCATCGCCGCTGGCGTCGCCGCGCTCGACGCGGGGAAGCCCGCGTATCGCCTGCTCGCCGCTGTCCCACTTCTGTTCGGAATCCAGCAGTGCGCGGAAGGCATTCTGTGGCTTGCGCTCTCCCATCCAGAACTCGCTGGGTGGGCGGGTCCCGCGACCCTGACCTACCTGATCGTCTGGAAGGTGGTTTGGCCGGTGTGGGTGCCCCTTGCCATCCTGCCGCTGGAGACCGACCCAGGGCGCCGAAAGCTGCCTGGGGTTCTCCTTGTTACAGGCGCCCTCCTCGCGCCGGCCCTGGCGTATGGTCTGGGTGCCTATCCCGTGATGGCGAAGATCACCGGTCCCCATATCCAGTACCGACAGGATTCACCGCTGCTCTTCCGGTGGGTCACCGACCTCGCCTACCCGCTGGTCGTCGTGCTTACTCCCATGCTCGCCAGCAATCAGATCATTCGTCTGACCGGGGTGCTGCTCCTCGCCTCGCTCGTGCTCACGAAGATCTTCTTCTACTACTACTTCGCCTCGGTGTGGTGCTTCTTCGCGGCTATCATCAGCGTCCTCGTCGTCGTCATCGTGCGGGCCAGCGCGGCCAGGATCGCCCCGTCCCAGCCGGAGCCCCGTGGGGTTTGAGATGAGCGCGGACGCCAGCTTCGCGACCACCTTGCACACCTGGGCGCACGCCGAGCCTGGAAGGGTCGCGCTACTGGAGCCCGATGGGCTGGGGTTGGGAACGTCACGCTGGCGCGGCACCACTTTCGGCGAGCTGGACGCGCTCACCGACCGCTATGCGATCGGGCTGGCGCGGCAGGGCGTGCGGCGGGGAGACCGCGTCCTGTATCTATTGCCGCCTTCCGCGGAGGGGTACGCGGTCTTCTACGCCCTGCTCCGGCTGGGCGCGATCCCGGCATTCATTGATCCCAGGATGAGCCTGCCGCGGCTGCTCGCCTGTGTGGAGGCGATACGACCCCGTGTCGTCATCGCGGTGCCGGCAGTCCACGCCCTTCGGCTGGTCGCGCGACGACCGTTCGCCGCGGTCCAGTTATTCATCACGTCGGGGCATCGCTCCTTCTGGGGCGGCCGAACCCTGCGACAGTGCCTGGCGGAGAGCGGGACCTTCACGCCGGACCCGGTGACGCCCGAGACCGAGTGCTACCTGCCGTTCACCTCCGGCTCCACGGGACTCGCCAAAGGCGTGTACTGCACCCATGGCATGGTGCGCGCGCAGGCCGGGCTGGTGCGCAAGGTCTGCGGCTGGCGCGAGGGGATGCGCGTGGTGATGTGCTATGCCCCCTTCGCGCCATTCGCCCTGGCCGACGGCCTCACGGTGATCCTCCCCGACATGGACTTCTCCCGCCCCGCCGCTGCGGATCCCCGCCGTATCGTCGAGGCGGTGACGGCGAACCAAGCGGAATATGCCTTCGCTTCGCCGATCATCTGGATGAAGCTGGCACGGTACGGTGAGCGGGAGCGCGTCGCGCTGCCTACCTTGCAACACGCCATCGCGGCCGGGGCTCCGGTCCCTGTCGACCTGCACCGGCGCCTCGTCGCCCTCATGCATCCCGACGGTCGCCTGCACACTCCCTACGGCGCCACCGAGGCGATGCCGCTCACCACGACCGATACCTGCGCGCTGGCGGAGACCTGGGCGGCAGCGCGGAACGGCTACGGCACCTGTGTCGGTAAGCCGCTCCCCGGCGTCCAGCTTCACCTCATCCGGGTGACGGACGATCCGATCCCGAGCTGGTCCGACGACCTCCAGGTTCCGGAGGGCGCCATCGGCGAAATCATCGCCGGGGGCGCGGTGGTGAGCCCTTCCTATCCGCATCTTCCCGAGGAGAACGCCCGAGCCAAGATCCGCTCTGATCGCGGCGTGCTGCACCGCACCGGCGACCTTGGCCGCCTGGATGCCGAGGGACGGGTCTGGTTCTGCGGCCGGAAGTCGCACCGGATCGAGACCCGCGACGGCATGCTCGCGTCGGTGCCACTTGAGAACATCTTCAACGAGCACCCCGGCGTCTTCCGCTCTGCGGTGGTGGGGGTGGGCCCGCTGCGGGCGCAGACGCCCGTGGCGTGTGTGGAGCTGGAAGCGGGAGTCGCATTCTCGCGGCGGATCGAGGCCGAACTCATCGCACTTGCTGACGAGACCCCGTTCCGGGGAGTCGTCACCCGCTTCCTCCCTCATCGCGGCTTCCCCGTGGACCCGCGCCACAACTCGAAGATCAGGCGGGAAGAGCTTGCCCTGTGGGCTGCCGGGAAGCTGCGTCACCATGGGTGACAGGTTTGAAGGCCCGAAGCGGACCGCCGTGGTCACTGGCGGCGGCGGCTTTCTCGGTCGGCGGATCGTCGAGCTGCTGTGTGCTCGCGGCGACAACGTGCGGATGGTTGCCCGACGCCGCTGCCTGGCCATCGAGGCCCGCGGGGCAACGGGAATCCAACTCGACATCCGCGACGCAACCGCGGTCGCAACCGCGCTCCAGGGTGCCGATGTCGTCTTCCATGCCGCCGCGAAGACCGGTCCCTGGGGAGCGGAGGCGGAGTTCTGGGCGGTGAACGTCGGCGGGACGCGCAATTTGCTCAATGCGGCGCAAGCTTGCGGGGTCCGCCGCTTCGTCTACACGAGCACCCCATCGGTGGTGGGGTGCGCCGATGATGTGGAAAACGGCGGGTCGGACCTGCCGTACGCGGCGGTCCACGAGAGCGCCTATCCCGCCTCGAAGGCGGAGGCGGAGCGGATGGTGCTTGCAGCGAACGGAGCCGGGATGAGGACGGTAGCCCTCAGGCCCCACCTGATCATCGGTCCGGGGGATCGCCATATGATGCCGCGCCTCGTGCGGCGCGCGGCCGCGGGGCGGTTGTGGATCATCGGTGATGGCCGGAACCGGGTGGACCTGACCGACGTGGACAACGCCGCCTGGGCACACCTCGATGCCGCCGACGCGCTGAGCGATTCGGCCGCTCGCTGCGCGGGCCGGGCGTACTTCATCTCCAATGGCGAACCGGTGGTCCTCTGGGAATGGCTGAACCGGATTCTCCAGGGCCTCGGGTTGCCTCCGGTGACCCAATCGCTCCCGCTCGGCGTGGCCCGGCTCGCCGCGGCCGCCGCCGAGGGGCTGTGGAGCGTCCTCCGACTCGACGGCGAGCCGCCGGTCACGCGCTTCCTCGCGAGTGCGCTCGCGCGGTCCCACTGGTACGACCTCGAGCCAGCGCGGCGTGACCTGGGCTACGACGTGCGGGTTTCGATGGAGGAGTCGACCCAGCGCACGCTGCAGTGGCTTGCCGCATTGCTTGAATGCCACCCAGCGGAAACCCTTGAGGTGGCCAGAGATGCGGCCGCCACAGGCACGTCCCCCAATATTCGATCCGCAAACATGTGAAGAGGAGCGCCCATGACGAGGACTCGAAGAGATCCCCACACCCTGGGGCGGGCGGGATCTTCCCATCCGTCGCTGCCGGCGGCATCTGTTCCGCCGCTCGATTCCAGTCCGACACCGGCATCGCCTCGAAGCAGCGGCCGGGTGCTGCCCTGGCGTCGCAAGGGCCGGGGGAAGGAGCTGCCTGATTACTACCTCGGCCCAACCCGGGATTTCACCCAGTTCACCCGGGACTACGAGGAGCGGTACTGGAGCCGGGACACTGCGTTCGACTGGGGGCAGAGCGTCGAGGAGAACCTGAAGTCGCACCTGCTACGCCTCTCCGAGGCGGAGTTCCTGCGCATCGCGACGCTCGCCCTGCCGCTCGTGGACCAGAACCTCGAGCAGCACATCGGGCAGGTCGAGCAGGAAGGACTCCCGCTGGACGAGGATGCCCTCAAGGCCATCGCGGGGAGCATCCCTTTCGACCGGGAAGCCATCCGGCAGGCGTCGACCGTGTATGCGCCGCTCGAGAGGCTGGACCTCCCCATCGCAGTACTGCAGGACCAGCTGGCGATCCTCGAGCGGCAATGTCTCGAGCTCAGGGAGCAGAAACGGCTCCGGCTCTTCCGTACCGAATCCGGGCTCAGGCGGCTGGAGACCGACGGGGAACAGCAGGAGCAGGCGCGACAGCTCTCACTGCTCGCGGACCAGACGGACCGAGTCGGCCGTGCGCTCAAGCGGTCGCGGGTCGAGGGCGCGGCAGAGCGCGAGCGCCTGCAGGCCGTGATCCGCGCGGCGTTGGCCGCGATCGCGCCGCGGGTGCTCGCCGACCTGATGGAAACCAGGGACCTCGTCCGCCGAACGCTCGAGGCCGGGACACTGCCGCCCGATCCGGCGGCGCGGGAGCGGCTGCAGGACCTGGTGCTCAAGCGCCAGATCCGCGCGCTCACCGACATCGCCAATCACGCTCTCGTGGTGGAGCAGAGCGCGATCGCGCCGCTCACCATGGGGATCATCCACTACCGGCGGCGTCGCGAGATTCAGGAAGCGATGACGACCTTCGTTCATGACGAAGCCAAGCACTCCGCCGTCTTCCGGCGCTTCCTGGCCGAAAAGATGCGGGCGAAGGAACGCATCCCGGAGGCCATCATCAAGGGCGGAGACCGTTACCTGTGGATCGCCCGCCTGATGCCGAGTGGCGCGGTCTTCCTCGCGGTGATCGTCGAGGCGATCGGCGGAGCTTTCCTCGAGTTCTTCGCGCAGAATGACAACATGCCCGATCCGCTGTTCCGGGGCATCTGCCGGATCATCGCGGAGCGGGACGAGAAGCGGCACCAAGACCTATGTTCGGCCACATACAACGAGCTCTACCGGACCGGGAGTCGCTGGGAGCACTTCCGCAACCGCGTGGCGCTGCGGGAGCTGCTCCGGGCCGCCTACGGAGACAAGACTGAGGACCACCATCTGATCCAGGCCTGCCGCGCCTTCGGCCTCGAGTCCGACACCCTCTATCGGTTCGTGATCAGTCGGTTGTGCGAGCAGCTGGACAGGGTGGGCGTCCACGCTTCGTGGGACAGTCTCCGCGAGTTTCTTCCCCAGCCCGTCCCGGCTGCCTAGTCAGCGAGGGGAAGACTACTCGCCGGGCCAGTCCCAGCAGCGCACGGCCGGCGGCGGCCCGGGGGTGGCGAGGGCCGCCACGAATCCCTCGCGGAGCGGCGGAACTGGCACGACGCACCGAACGGTGGGGACTCCGTCACGCTCGAGGTCAACCCACTCAGCGGAGAGACCCTCGGCCGAGAGCCCGAAGGCGTCGAGCGGGTGGGAGAGACCTCGCCCCAGGGACTTCACCACCGCTTCCTTGCGGGTCCAATAGCGGAAGAAGGCGGCGGGCTGTGCCTCCTCCGGGAGCGCGCGAAGCGCGCGATACTCCTCAGGCCTGAACATCCGTTCCGCGATTGCGAGCGCATTGTCGAAGGGCCGGATCCGCTCCACGTCTATCCCCAGCTCCTCCTCGAGCCCGATGGCCGCCACCCCGAAGCCGTCGGAGCGCGACAGGTTGAAGTGGAGCTGGTCCGCGCCAATTGTGCGGCGGAGCGCGGGCTTGCCGCATGGGCCGGTGTCGAATTCGAGCCGGGCCGGCGCCTGTTTCGCGTATCGTCCGAGCAGGGCACGGAGGCGTCCCCGGGCGGCGATGAAGCGCCCGCGGTCTCGCGGGAAGTGGAACCGGTCGGCGCGGGCGCGCTCATCCACATCCAGCACGCGCTCGAGCTCATCAAGGGACCCCGCGGGCAGGTCGGTCGCAAACCAGAAGACGTGGACCACGCCGCGCTCAAGCCGCGGGAGCGCCACTGCGGCCTCGTCAGGCATCCTTGCCGCGGCTCGGAGCCTCATCTCTCGCCAGCATTCGCGCGATCGTCGCGGTGCGGTGGATCGCGGTCCCCACCGTGCCGAGCGCGATTGTGACCACCGCGCCCGACAGCACCGTTCCCGGCGGCCACCCCATCCGGCCGGTCACGGCCGGATCGGTCACGGCGCCGAGTACCAGGAGCACCACCCGCTCGGCCCGCTGCATCAACCCGCCGGAGAAACCAGCGCCGAGCGCCTCGCCACGCGCGCGGGTGTAGCTGACGAGCAGCGAGCCCGAGATCGCCAGCACCGTGGCGGCGGTCATCCACGGGGAGCCGGAGAGGTGCCACGCGACTCCCACGAAGGTGCCCGTCTCCGCGAACCGGTCGAGCGTCGAGTCGAGGAACGCGCCGTACCGGGACGCGAGCCCCCGCGCCCGGGCCACCCGCCCGTCGAGGATGTCGCTGATCCCACCCAGGGCGAGGAGCCAGGCCGCGAGCCCGAGCGCGCCGGCGGCGAACGCGACGCCGGCGGCGATGCCCGCCGCGGCCCCGAAGAAGTTGAGCGCATCGGGCCGGAGCCCAGAGCGGACCAGCACCCGTTCGACAGGGCCGATGACCCACACCATCCAGTTGCGGACCCAGAGCCCGAGCAGCGCCGACGCGGGGCGCCGCGCCACGTCGGCGTCGAGCGGCTGCCCCCGCGAGCGGAACGCGAAGACGGGCATCGAGGCGAAGAGCGCGGCCAGGAACAGAAGCCCTGCGGTGGCAAAGGTCATCTTCAATGCCCCCGCTGGGGTCGGCTGCGCAGGTAGCGGAACACGCGAGGCCAGAGGAAGATCAGCGGGCGGCGCTGTTCCCGCGCGGTGAGAGTGATCTTCTGCCCGGTGCTCCGATCGATCTTTCGCGTCAAGTATTCGAGCCAGTCGTCATAAAGGAAGGGGTGCTTGAGGAGCCGCACGGTCGTCCGGACCTTGCTCCAGCGGAAATAGCTTCGCACTCGCCATCGGCGCCACCAGCCGACCTGGTGCCGCTGCCGATACACGTCACCGAGACGCTCCAAGGCGCCGTGCGCGGCGGCCTCTTCGAGCAACGGGTGGTAGATCGCGCATAGCAGATCCCGCTGCGCCGTGAGCAGCACCTCCACATGCCCCACGCCCTCGGCGCGGATCTCGTGAGCGAACGAAACGCCGATCAGGGTGCGGCAGAACTGCGGCAGGTCGAACGAGGACGGCAGGAAGACCCGTGTCCAGTCGAAGCTTCGGTCGCGCGCCTGCCGCACCGAGGCGAGGACCGCGTCCGCGCTGGCCGCGTCGCGGGCCCAGGCCAGCCGGACCGTCTGGGCCATTCGGGCCTGAACAAAATGGTCGCGGGCGCGCGCCGAGCACTCGCGCTGGAGGTCCCGCTTCGAGATGATCAGGCACTTTGCTTCCTGTTCTCCGGACGGGCCGTAGCGCCGGATCGACATGGCATTCGGCGGGAGAAGTTGCGCCAGCGCGACCGCCAGGCGGGGTCGGCATCGCGGCCCGAGCATGGTGGCCGCCACGCGATAGGCCTCGTCGTAGCTGGTGACAACGACGAAGAAATCGAACGCGCTGTCGGGGCGTGAGGCCCGTCCCTGGGCCCGCGACCCATAGTGGAGAACTGCGTGCGCTGACCCGCCGAAGTTGGATGCGACCTGCGCTGCGAGGGCGACCGCAGTCGGCGAAGGAGCCTCCTGCAGGCCATCGGCAGATCGGTCGCGGCGGATGCAGGAGGGGGGATCGGCTTCCACCCGGGTAACTTCGGGTGCAATCAGAGAGGCGTCAAGCAGTCGAGGCGCCGCTGGTGCGGTCGGGGCTCCCGCAGGGCGTCCACCGCCTTGTGCCGGATGCGAATCTGATCTTGGCGCAGCTCGATCCGACTAGCGCTCAGTGAGGTGGCGTTTTGCTCAGCAACCGTCGCGTTGTAGCGAATTCTGGCGATCGCGTGCTGGGTCCAGCGACCGGAATCGGTGAAGTGCGGTCGCTCCTCCCACAACTCGACAGCGTTGCCTACGCTGGCATGGCCATAGCGGAGCTTGTCGGGCACGTGCGGTGGCACCATCCCGCAGAAGGCCGGGGCCTGTCCGGATTTCTGTGTGTGGGCCGGTGATTACCCTTCCACCGTGAAGCGGTCAGGGTAGAGGATCGCGACCTGGTTCATCGCGGTTTTCCAGTCTCGGGGGGCGCGGCTCCAGCGCTGGATGATGTTGCGCAGGACGAGGTAGAGCAACTTGAGCGCGGCGTCATCGTTGGGGAAGTGGCCGCGGATCTTGAGGGCCTTCCGCAACTGCATGTGAAGGCTCTCGATCGCGTTGGTAGTGTAGAGCACGCGCCGGATCTCGACCGGGTGGGCGAAGAAGGGGATCACCTGGGTCCACTGCCGGCGCCAGACCGGGGCGATGGGCGGGTGCTTCTGGCCCCACGGGCTCGCCGCGAAGTTCGCGAGGGCCTTCTCGGCCGCCGCCGCATCGACGGCCTGATAGATCGCCTTGAGCGCGGTGGCGACGGCCTTCCGGTCCTTCCACGTCACGAAGTGCAGGGAGTGGCGCAACAGGTGGACGATGCAGGTCTGGATCGTGGCCTGGGGGAAGACACTGGTGATCGCCTCGGGGAAGCCTTCAGCCCGTCCACGACCGCGACGAGCACATCCTGGACGCCACGCGCCTGGAGTTCCGTCATCACCCGCAACCAGAACTTGGCCCCCTCGGTCTGCTCGATCCAGATCCCCAGGACGTCCTTGCGTCCGTCGGGGAGCACGCCGAGCGCCAAGTAGACGGCTTTGTTCCGCACGGTGCCTTCGTCGCGGATCTTCACCCGCAGGGCATCGAAGAAGATCACCGGGTACACCGCCGCGAGCGGGCGCTGCTGCCACGTGGTGAGCTCGTCCAGGACGGCATCGGTCACCGTGCTGATCAGCGTCGGCGAAACCTCGACCCCGTACAACTCGGTGAGGTGGGCCTGCATCTCGCGCACGGTGAGGCCCCGGGCGTACAGCGCGATCACCTTCGCATCGAAGCCCGCCAGCCGGCGCTGGTGCTTCTTCACCAACTGCGGCTCGAACGTGCCAGCCCGATCCCGCGGGACCGCGAGCCGTAGCGCGCTGGTGTCGGTCTGCACCGTCTTCGGGGTTGTGCCGTTGCGGTGGTTCCGGGGCGGCGCCGGCTGGGCCGCCTCCGTGGTCAGGTGCTGCTGGAGCTCGGCCCCCAAGGCCCGCTCCGCCAACGCCTTCTTGAGCTGGTCAAAGAGCCCACCGGGCCCCAACAGGTCATCCGACCCGGGCGCACGCTCCAGTAGCTGGTCCAGCAACTCGGGTGTGAATGCCATCTTGCCCTTCCTTCCCGTGGCAATAGAATGGCTCACACACAGAAATCAGGATAGGCTCGTCACCGCAGTTTCAGTTCCTCCTCACGCTGTTTCAGTTCCTCCTCACGTTTTTCACGTACTCTCCCCCCGCCTCCCTGCTCGTCCCCACCACGACCCTCCGGGCTCCCACGGAGTCCTGTTCGAGCCACCCACTCGCTTCGATCATCTCCCCGGCCAAGGCCTGACCCGCGTAGGTCGGCGTGAACGACACCACTTCACTCACCTCCTCACTCTTCACGCGGTACCGGGCCGGATGATCGAACGCCGCCACCACATCTACTACCTCCGCCCGCACCACGATTTTCCCCAGCTTCCGGAACGGTCCCCGCTCGGGCACCTCCTCATCGCGATCCACCACCAGCGTCAGGTCAACCCGCGTCCCCTCTACCAGCGCCTTGTTCTGCTTTCGCGTTTCCGCGCGGACATACTCCTCCAGGCCGATGTCCGGGCCGCGGCGCAACCATACCGCCTCCCATTGCGCCCGGTCCAGCGCCTGCAGCTGTCCCGCCCGGACCGCCGCGCCGAGCGCCCGTCGCGCCGCCGCAAAGTCACCTCGCCCGTACACCACGAGGTCGATGTCTGACTCCGCGTGCTGTGCGCCCAGCAGCAGCGATCCGCCCAGCCCGATCCGGTCTCCTGACGCCCCCGCGTCCACCAGCGCCCCGACCGCGCGGAGCGCCAGCCCCTCGAACCGATCGGTCGGGCCCGTCGCTCGGAGCGCCGCCAGTCGTTGGTCGGGCCGGTGCACCCGGAGCACGTCACCCAGCGGCACCCGGTGGATCATCGCGTCGATGAGCGTCGAGTGCACCAGGTACGCCGGGCGCTGTTCGCGCAGGAACCGATTGGCGTCGTCGGTGCCCAGCTTGAGCAGTGACGGGCCCTGGCGGACATAGCGCAGGCTCGTGAGCGCGCAGCCGGCGTCCAGCGTGGACGAGACCACGGCGAAATAGAGCCCGCCCGCCGTTTCGAGGTAGTCGCGCGGGCGCACGATGAGGAGTGGCGGGGAAGTGGCGATTCGAACCTCCAGCGGGCCGCGAGGTACATCAGGAGTGGGCAGCAGGCTCACGCGAGCCGGGGATGCGTCACAGTGACGGCGGCGGCGGGCGCCCGCAAGTGCTGGTGACATCCACCCGACGCTGGCCGGCTTCCCTCTGGGCCCGGGTCGCGGAGGGACTCTATGGTATCGCCGATGCCGACGAAGGGCGGCAAATCCTCGCGCGCGGTTACGTTAACCTGGGGCTTCCCGGTTCGTCCTCGGGACCCTTGGGGCCATTCCTTCCGCATTGGTTGCGGCGCGGCGATGCCCGGCATCCGATCCGCTTTGCCGCACGGTTCGTTACTGGTCGGGCAGGCGTCCGGCCGCGACTCACCCCACGACAGGAAGTGTCATGAGCGATCACGAGCACTACTACCACGCCGCCGACCTGCCCCGGTTTCCGGAGATGGCCAAGGGGTCCCCCGGGCTCTGGGACCTCTTCCTGGCGTGGTACAGCGCGGTCTTCGCCGAAGGCGCGCTCACCGCGCGCGAGAAGGCGCTGATCGCCCTCGCGGTATCGCACGCCGTGCAGTGTCCCTACTGCATCGATGCGTACACCTCGTCCTGCCTGGAGCACGGCTCCAATGAGGAGCAGATGACCGAGGCGGTGCACGTCGCCGCCGCGATCCGGGGCGGCGCCTCGCTGGTCCACGGGGTCCAGATGCGCAATCACCTCGACCGGCTCGGCATGTGAGGCACAGCACCCGATGAGCGTGCTCCCGACCCTGCAGAAGCAGCGCCATCCGCTCGCCGGCGGAGCGGCCCAGCGAGTACGCCTCGCCGCGCTCCCCGTCGCGCGGTCATTCGCCGACGCGCTCGACGGTGCGGGGCTCCTGCCCCTCCGGCCCACCGGGATCGGCGTGCTGCAGGTGAATGTCGGCAAGAAGTGCAACCAGACCTGCCATCACTGCCACGTCGATGCCGGACCCGACCGCACCGAGATGATGCCGGGCGCGGTGGTCGACGCCTGCCTCGGTGTGCTGGCGGAACACGACATCCCGGTGCTCGACATCACCGGTGGCGCCCCGGAACTGCACCCGGACTTCCGCCGCATGGTGCAGGCGGCACGCGCGCTGGGGCGCCGGGTCATCGATCGCTGCAACCTGACCATCACCCAGCTACCCAACTACCGCTACCTGCCCCGCTTCCTCGCCGACCAGCGCGTGGAGATCGTGGCGTCGCTGCCGTACTTCCAGGCGAAGCAGACTGACGCGCAGCGGGGGGACGGCGTGTTCGAGTCGTCCATCGTCGCGCTCCAGGAGCTCAATACCCTGGGCTATGGGCATGCTGGCAGTGGCCTCGTGCTCAACCTGGTGACCAACCCGGTGGGCGCGTTTCTCCCGCCGGCGCAGGGCGCGGCGGAGCGCGAATGGAGGCAGCGGCTGGCCCGCAGTCACGGCATCGTGTTCAACAACCTGTATACCATCACCAACATGCCGATCAGCCGGTTCCTGGAATACCTCGACTCCAGGGGACAGGCCGAGGCATACCTGACGCGACTGGTACAGGCGTTCAACCCGGCGGCCGCAGCCGGCGTGATGTGCCGCGACACGCTGTCCGTCGGGTGGGATGGCACCCTGTACGACTGCGACTTCAACCAGCAACTCGACCTGCCGGTCGATGCGCGGACGCCGCGGACGATCCTCGAGTTCGAGGCGCAGAGCCTCGTCGCGCGCGACATCGCGATCGGCAACCATTGTTTCGGGTGTACCGCCGGCGCCGGGTCGAGCTGCGGTGGCGCGCTCGAGACCTAGCGCCGCGCCCATGACGAACGAACCCGGCGCCGCCGATACCGGCAGCGGCATCAGCGTCGTGATCCCGACCCTCAATGAGGCGGCGCGGCTGCCGCATCTGGTGGGCGACCTCGCCGCGCTGTCCCGATTGCGCGAGGTCATCGTGGCCGACGGTGGCTCCACCGACGGCACCCCGGCCGTGGCAGCCGCTCTGGGGTGCCGGGTCGTGAACAGTGAGTGCAGCCGCGGTTCCCAGCTGCGCCAGGGCATCGCCACGGCCACCTCGCCGTGGCTGCTGGTACTGCACGCCGATGTGCGTCTCTCGGCGGCTGCACTCGCGGAGGCCGATGCCGTGGCGGATGCTGGTGACTGGCGCCGGTTCGGCAGCTGGCGCCTGCGCTACCCGGCACCGGGTGCCGGGCTGCGGATGGTGGAGCACGGGGCGGCGCTGCGGTGGCGGCTTTCGGGCCTGGCCTACGGAGATCAGGGACTTCTGGTGCATCGCACGCTCTACGACGCCGCCGGCGGCTATCCGGATCACCCAATCATGGAAGACGTCGCCCTCATACGGGCGCTCACGCGCCGCGGCCGTCCGGTACGGTTTTCGGCGACGATTCAGGCAGACCCACGGCGCTATCAGCGCGAAGGCGCAGCCCGGCGCCAGCTCAAGAACCTGGTGCTCGTATCGCTGTACCTGCTGGGAGTCTCACCGGCTCGCCTCGCGGCGTGGTATCGCCCCGAACCGTCCGTCACGTGACACCCGCCGTGGCGCTGATGCTCAAGGCGCCCCGCCCCGGTACGGTCAAGACGCGCCTTGCGGCCGGGATCGGCGCTGACACGGCCACGCAACTGTATCGCGAGCTGGGCTCCGCGACCGTGGCCACGGTGCAGCGCGTCGGGTGGCCACTCACGATCTGGTACACGCCAGCGGACGCCGCCGACGAGATGCGAAGCTGGCTGGGGCACACCGGTGGCCTCCGCCCGCAGCCCGATGGCGATCTCGGCGCCCGCATGGCGGCGGCCGTCGCGGCCGCCGAGCCCGGGAGCCGGCTCATCCTCCTTGGCGGCGACTGTCCCGGCATCACTGTTGAGGTCCTGCGCGCGGCCGCCGACGCGCTGACGCGACACGCCGTCGTTATGGTACCCAGTGTGGACGGCGGCTATGTCCTGCTCGGCGGAACCTGCCCCTTCCCTGATCTCTTCTCGGACATGGAGTGGAGCACCAGCACCGTCGCGAACGAAACCCGACGCCGACTCCAGGCGAGCGGCACCAGCTGGGCCGAATTGCCCGCCCTCCGCGACGTTGATACCGCGGACGATGCCCGCGCGCTCGGATTGGCCTCCCCTCACGTCCAAACGTCTCGAGCATGGCGCGTTGTCGCCGCCGTGGCCGTTGTGCTTGCCCTTCTCTTCGGCGGTCGCCGGCTCGCGTCACTCCTGCCGGGCGTGGTCACGTGGATCGATGGCCTCGGCGCGTGGGGACCGCTCGCCTTTGTCGCCGCCTATGCGATCGCCGCGGTAGCGTTCGTACCGGGCTCGCTCCTCACGCTGGCAGCCGGGGCCCTGTTCGGGCTGGGTCGAGGCGTTGCCGTCGCCTTCGCGGGCGCGACGGTGGGCGCCACGCTCGCCTTTCTGGTCGCGCGCTACGCTGCACGTTCGCGCGTGGAGCAGGCCGTCCGGGGTGATGCGCGGTTCGCCGCCATCGACCGGGCCATCGGGCGCGATGGTCGGCGCATCGTGTTCCTGCTGCGGCTCTCACCGATCTTCCCGTTCAACCTGCTCAACTACGGACTGGGACTGACGACGGTGCGCTTGCGAGACTATGTGGTGGCCTCGGTCGGCATGCTCCCGGGCACGCTGCTCTACGTGTATTACGGCAAGCTCGCCGGCGACGTGGCCGCGCTCGCGGGCGGCGCGGCACCGGCCCGCGGCGTGGGCCACTATGCGGTGCTGGGCCTGGGCCTTGCCGCCACCCTCCTGGTGACCCTCCTGGTCACGCGCATGGCGCGGCGCGCGCTGAAGGAGGCGGTGGCATGACGGCGCCAGCCACGAGCGGAGCGGCGCTCCTCCCCGACGACGAGTACGATCGCGCGCTGCTGGCGCAGGTCCATCCCGCCGACTGGGTCAACCCGGCGCCCCGCGATCGCTACCATCTGGTGGTCATCGGCGCCGGGACGGCGGGACTGGTGACGGCGGCGGCCGCGGCGGGCCTGGGCGCGCGCGTGGCGCTGGTCGAGCGCCACCTCATGGGCGGCGACTGCCTCAACGTCGGTTGCGTGCCATCAAAGGGCATGCTGAGTGCGGCGCACGCCTGGCACAGCGCGCGGCAGGCATCGGGGGCGTTCGGTGGCCCGCCGCTCGCGGGTGACGGCGACTTTGCGCAGGCGATGACCCGCATGCGGCGCCTGCGCGCGCAACTCGCTCCCGTGGATGGCGCGGCGCGCTTCCAGTCCATGGGCGTCGACGTGTTCCTCGGTGCGGGGCGCTTCGCCGGGCGCAACGTCATCGCGGTGAACGACGCAGTGCTCCGGTTTCGTCGCGCCGTGATCGCCACTGGCGCCCGAGCCTCAGTACCGCCCATCCCGGGACTCGCGGAATCCGGATTCCTCACCAACGAGACCGTCTTCACGCTGACGACGCGACCAGCACGCGTCGCCGTCATCGGCAGCGGCCCGATTGGCTGCGAGCTGGCGCAGGCCTTCCAGCGGCTGGGCAGCCAGGTCACGATGCTGACCCGCGACGGTGGCATTCTCCCGCGCGACGACCGGGACGCCGCCCGACTGGTGGCGGCCTCGCTGGAATCGGACGGCGTGACCATCGTAACGGGCGTCGAGATCCTGTCCGTGTCGCGTACTGGTGGCACCACGACACTGCAACTCCGCCGCCACGGCGAGGTGTCCCGTCTCGATGTGGATCAGGTGCTGGTGGCGACGGGTCGTACGCCCAATGTGGAGGGCCTGGAGCTTCAGGCAGCGGGTGTGCGCGCCACCGCGCAGGGCATCGAGGTGGATGACCGGCTCCGTACCGCCAATCCCGCCGTCTACGCCGTGGGCGACGTCGCGTCCCGGTACAAGTTCACCCACGCTGCCGACGCCCAGGCGCGCCTGGTGGTGCAGAACGCACTCTTCTACGGTCGCGCGCGTGCCAGCCGGCTGGTCATTCCGTGGTGTACCTACACCAGTCCTGAGGTGGCGCAGGCAGGACTCACCGAGGCCGACGCCACCGCCCGCGGCATCGCCGCCGATGTCGTGCAGCTCGACTTCGGGCACCTTGACCGCGCCGTGCTCGACGGCGAGACCACCGGCGTGCTGAAGGTGGTGCTCGCCCGCGGCACCGATCGCATTCTTGGCGCAACGCTCGTGGCCGCGCACGCCGGCGAGATGATCGGGGAGGTGGCGCTGGCCATGACGAACGGGCTGGGTCTGTCAGCCATTGGGCGAACCATCCACCCGTACCCAACGCAGGCGGAGGTCTTCCGGAAGGCGGCGGACCAGTGGCGTAAACGAAAGCTGACGCCCCGCGTGCGTCAGCTGTTCAACTGGTGGTTCCGGACCTTCACCTGACCTGCGACAACCGCTGCGCCTGCTCCGTGCTGTTGAGGGTCCAGTCATAGGCTGTGTACTCGAACGTGCGCCAGGTACCGCTCTCCAGCAGCGTGCGCTCGGCACCAGGTGGGTACCACTGCGCGATGAACTTTCCCACGGCGGCCGGCGACCCGCCGAAGTCCTTCTGGTAGTCACGGAACTTGAAGATCTGGCTCACGTAGACCGCGCTCGCCGCCGTATCCACCCGGTTCTTCTCCGGCGACTGCAGCAGGAAGATGCGACCCTGGTCCTCGAGCTGCGCCTCGAGTTGGGCACCAGTGTACGCTTCGCTCCGGAGCGGCGGGCATCCCATGGCGGCGCAGACCAGGGCAAAGTGTACGCGCGGCTCGCGGTAGGTGGGGCGAATGATCTTCTGCTCTATATAGTCGAGGCCATAGTCCACCCCGCCCACCCGGGCGAGCTTCTCGTTCCAGGGGCCGTAGCCCTTAATGAAGCCGACACTCTTGTTGATGTTGCGGATCGACGCGCGCTCGCCGTGACTGATAATGAGCTGGATGGTGTAGGCGTTGTACGCGTTGATCCAGAAGGCCAATTGCTCGTCGCGCCCCAGCGTGGCCGGGTCGAAGGCCGCCAGGCTCGCCAGGTACGTGCGAAACTGGGGCGCTGCCTGGAAGGCGTCGTAGTCCACGATGCCGTTCGCCACGTGCGCCGCAAGCAGCGCGCTGAACGAGGTGTGGTCAAAGGTGGCTTGCGCCGCGGCGCCGCGGGCGAGCGCGAGGCAAACGAGCGCTGCCGCCGCCGGTCGAGTGGTTCGCATGAGCTGGGTCTCCTCCCCCACTGATACGCCGCAGCAGGGCTATTGGATTGGCCCGCGGTCCGCGTGGGCGCTGAGTGCAGGCAAAGCGTTACCTCGACTATACTTGTCGCTCGAATGGATCACCCAGTTCAGTCAGCCCCGCCACCAGGGAAATTTCGCCCGACCCGCCGCCAATGGTTCATGGCGTCCGGGGTTCTGCTGCTCCTCGTCATCCTGTCCCCGCTGCTGCAATGGCGCCAACTGTCCGGCCAGGCGCTGCGCGACCTGCTCAAGGAGGAGATGCTCAGGGTCTCGGACAGCGTCTACGTCCTGCAGATCACCCCAGTCCGGCTCCGCCTCCTCCCCGGCGCGATCGCGTTCGATTCAGCCTACGTCACCACCGACACCGTGCGACGGGCAGCCTTTCCCCAGCGGCCGGTGATGCGGGTGAGCGTGCACGACTGCCAACTCAGCGGCGTCAACGTGTGGCGACTCATTCTCAAGCAAGGCCTGTTCGGCTCGCTCTTTCAGTGCAGGACTGCGCGCA
>Ga0315297_10000059_pt1 | contig 53259 bp, 61 predicted proteins | sample YL17G15_0_MG_FD_203628 | JGI IMG/M metagenome (GOLD analysis project Ga0315297, IMG submission 203628) | Sediment microbial communities from Yellowstone Lake, YNP, Wyoming, USA - YL17G15_0 | ecosystem: Environmental > Aquatic > Freshwater > Lake > Sediment | place: USA: Wyoming | collected...
GAATCGGCGAGGTCGCCGTGAACTCGCCCGAACTGCTGCCTGCCGCGAGCGCTATTCCGACTACCGCGATAAGCATTATCAGCAGCCCAACATATGCCTTCATCGTGACACCAGCAATCTAAATTAACTGTTAAAAGATATAAGCCGCGATATAAAAGCCTATCTTCGCTCTTTCGGCCGTTTGCCAAGCTTTAAAATCGCCGTTCTTGTCGCGGCGAGCCCGAAAATCCCCAAGAATACGCCCAGGACAAGCAGGGTTATGCCAAGCTCCATCTTGCCTTCCGGCTGCCTCGGCTGCTCCTGCGTGCTGTTCTCCTGCTCCTTTGTGGCGTTTTGGACCGGCACTTCCGCGGGCGGCGCGGCCTCAAGCTTCGCGAACGTGATGTCCGCCTTGCCGTCCTTTATGCCGTTCAGAATTATGAAAAGGTCGGCCGTTCCGTCGTTGTTAAGATCTATCCGTCTTGTCTCGCCTATCGACAGCGTGATGTTGTAAGGCGTGGACGCTATCGTCAAAATGACCGTAGTGTTGGTTGTCGCCGCAACCGCGATGGTGTGGTTCTCGCCCGCAAAATAATAGTAGGCATTGCTGCTGATCGGGAACTCCAGTATCCTGTGCTCCGGCTCGTACTGGAACCACTTGTTGAGGTCCGCATACACCCGCAGCAACGTGCTTGTAGTGCCGACTGCCCCGCCCCCTCCTCCGCCCCCGCTTGGAGACCCGGGGCTCCCGCAACTGTCCGCGCAAGCTCCGCTGCAGCAGCCCCCGCTATAGCATTCGCTTGAGGCCGAGCAGCTTTCCCCGTTGGCCTTGAGCAGCTTGAGGAAGTATGTGATTGAAGAGGCGGTATGGTTCTGGTCCGCAACAAAGTACGCCGTGACGTTGTATTCGGTTGTGTTCAGGCCCGTTGTATTGGTCATGTTGGTTGCCGTGTTGGCGGCGTTCTCCGATACCGAAAAGTTGCTGAAGTTCGCCGTGAGCCGCACGTATTTCCCGCTCACGTTCACAGTGGCCGTGAGGTTGGCTATGGAGCCACGGCCGTAGCTCCTGTTCCCTTCCGTCCCGTTCAGGAAAAGCCGCACGAGCGTCGGGCCTTTTGCGACCGTGAAGTATTGCCAGTCGGTGTAGTTCGTGTTGTTCGAGGTGTCGTTTGCGAACCACCTCCACTTGACGACCTGCCCTCCCGTGAAGTTGCCCTCCTTGATGGTGAAGTGGAATTCCGAACCCGATATCGATGGGAAATATTGGTAAGCGGCAGGCCCTGTGAAATTGGACTCGAACAGTATGTGGGAAAGGTAGGCGTTGTCCGTCCACGTCGCGTTGCCCTGCCAATCGGCCCCGTAAACGGCCGACGTGTTGGCAAGTCCCGAGTATTGAGGTACCGTAGTGTCGTTCACCGTTATTGTTGATTGGTTGCTGGTCCCGTCCGAATCATAGTAAAGCGCCGCGCTGTTTGTTATGTTACATTTGAGCGTCGGCGTGTTCGGGTCGTTGATTGAAATTGTGATGTTCGCCCACCCGGTGCTGTTCGTGTCCGAGGTCGCTATGTACGCGTCGTTTATCCAGAACGACACGTTATGGCCTCGTATGGGGGCTGTCGTGTTCTGGTCCCTCACCCTGCAGGCCATGGTGAAAAACACGTCTTCGTTTACGCTTGCGGGCTTCGAGCTCTCGTTTATCCCGGCCCAGCCGTAAAGCGTCACGGTCGCCGCTCCTGACGTGCCCCAGTTGTTGAGCGTGTCGTTCGAGTAGAACTTTACCTGATGGGGCCCGACGAACCAGTCGTTGCCCGTCACGTTCGTATAGTTCGCCCTGTCCAGGTCCGGAACGGCCGTGAAGTTCTGCGGCGTCCCGGTTATGTTGACCTCGGCGAGCGCGTATGTCATGCTGTTTGTCTTTATTGACGTGAACAGTACGAACTGCCGCGATCCCTGAACGTTTGCCCCGCTCACGTTCAGCGTCCATTGGCCGGCCGTGAGCGTGTTGTTGTAAACCATCTGCACGGTCGAGTTTGGTATGATTGAGTTGTCCGCCAGATTGCCCGCAGGGTCGAAAAGATAGAGGTGTATCTGCGAGCGCGTGTCCGTATAGTTTTCCTCCCAGTATAAGACTGACTTGAGCGACAGCGCTCCTGGCGGGACGGTTATGTTCATGGTGAAGTTCGTGTCGTTCGTTATCGTTTGCACCGTGTAGTTGTTCTCCGCGGCAAGCCAGCGGCCATACGCCGCAAAAGAATCGCCCCTGTGCAGCGTTGTGGCGTTCGCATACGGCTTGGTGACCAGTTGCATCGCGTCGACCAGGCCCGCGCCGTAATCGTTGTCAAGATCTTGGCTGTTTGTCTTGTTCGCGGTCGCCATCAGCGCGGCCTTGAGTATCGGCACCGTCCACGTCGGGTTCGCCTGCTTGGCGATGGCCGCAACAGCAGCCGCGTGCGGCGTGGCCATCGAAGTGCCATCCGAAGTACTGAACGTGTTAATTATGTAGGTCGAAATCACACCCACGCCCGGCGCCACCACGTCCGGCTTTATCCTCTTGTCGCCCGTCGGCCCCCTGCTTGAGAAGCCCGCAATGGAACCCGCGTCGTTTACCGCCCCCACGCCCACGGCCTTCCTTGCGCAACCGGGCGACTCTGCTGTTCCCGCGCCGCCCGCTCCCGTATTGCCGTTGGCTATCACGGGAAGGACGCTGCTTGCCATGGTATCCGCCATCGTATCCCGTGCGTGGTTGCAGCTCGAGCTTGCGGGCGCGCCAACGCTCATGCTCATAATATCAACGCCGTTGTCTATGCACCACTGCATGCCCGCAATCATGTCCGAATCCCCGCAGCTGCCCGTCGCGCCCTCGCATATCGAGGCCACGTAAAGAGTGACGCCCTGCGCAACGCCTTGATATACGGAATTGTTGCCTGCTATCGTTCCCGCCACGTGCGTGCCGTGACCGTGGTAATCGCTCGGGAATATGCCTCCCGCAGGATAGAACGGGTCCCAGAAGACCGACAGCCACTCCCCCGAGCTGGTCGCTATGTTGGTGTCGTTTGTCGTTATGTTGTAAAGCCCGCCGGGCGCGTTGGTTAGGTTTAACGCCATCCAATAGAACCCGCCGTCGGCATACGGCGTTGACGCGTTGGTCCCGCCGGCATACGTTCCGTTCGGATACCAGACGTACATATCGAACCTGTTCCCCGTGAAAAACCAGTTGATGCTGAAGTTCAGCGTGCCTTGCGTTTGGTTCACGTAGACCGTGAAACGGTTGGTCGTGCCGTTCACCGCCGGATCGTGCGGACCGTCTATCCTTTTCACGAAGTCCGCAATCCTTGTCGAGGGCGGTATCTGGACCTGCGTATGCCAGAAGTCTATGCCCGTGTCCAGCACGCACACTTTTGTCCCGTTGCCGTTCAGGTACGACCGCCGTGCCTTGTCAGCGTTGACGACCGGCCCGCTGCTGTCCAGCAAAATGTACGCCACGCCGTTCTCGGCGACCGTATATCCTTGCGCTTGCAGCTTCGCAACCGCTTCTGCAGGTATGTACGCGTGTACACCGTCCAGGCTCCTGTATTCCTCGAACGTTTTGGTACCGGGCTCGGCTCCCTTGATTTTGGCGGCAGCCGTCTTCTCCTTGACGGCCGTTACGCCCGCTCCGCGCTGCTCCTCCGCGGCCGGACCGCCGTAAATTATCACGTCCACATAGCCCGCAGGAACTTTCTCTTTGCCAATTTTCTCCTCTGCGGGCTTCCCGTACGCAGGAACGACCGCCGCCGAAAGGCAGAAAACCAGCACTAAAACTACCGCTATAACAGCAACCCTCATAAGAAGTATTGAGGGACATTTAACATTTAAAATAAGCTTACCCGATTGCCCCGTATTCTGCCAGCTTCTTTATCCTGTCCTCTATGGGCGGGTGTGTGGAGAACAGGTTATTGAGGGATCGGAAGAACCCCCTCTCCTTGTCAATCGGGTCCTCTATGTAAAGATGGGCCGTCGCGCCGTCCGCCCTCTGGAGCGGCGTGTGGTCTGCCGCCAGCTTCTTGAGCGCGCCCAGCATCCCGTCCGGGTTCCGCGTAAGTTCGACGGCCGACGCGTCCGCCAGATATTCGCGTTTCCGCGAGACCGCAAACTTTATCATCTGCGCGATGAGCGGGGAAATTATTATGAAAAGTATGGCGATTATCATCACTAAGGCATTGCCGCCCTTGCGGTCCCTGCTCCTGAAAGACATCCTCATGAAAATATTGCCTATCATCGAAACTATGCCGACCAGTACGGCCGCCAGCAGCATGGTCCGTATGTCGCGGTTCCTTATGTGGCTCATCTCGTGGGCGACCACCCCCTCCAGCTCCTGCCTGTTCATCATCTTGAGCAGGCCTGTCGTCACTGCCAGTTTGCCGTGCTGCGGGTCCCTGCCTGTCGCGAAGGCGTTGGGCGACGGGTCGTCTATCACGTAAAGCTCGGGCATCGGCACGCCCGCCGCTATGGCCAGCCCTTCCGTGATGTTGAACAGGTACGGGAACTCCTTCTTCTCCACTTTCCGCGCCCCGCTCATTCTCATTATTATCTTGTCGCCCGCGAACCAGCTCACCAGCGTCCAGACAAAGCCGAACAGGAACGTCAGTATCATCCCTATTTCAGGCGAGCCTATGTACACGCCCACGAAAAAGCCCAGCAGTATTATCAGTATCAAAAAGGCCGTAAAAAGGAAAAAGGTGCCGCGCCTGTTCGCGGCAATTGCATCGTAGTATTCCTGGGGCATCAGAACTTCACTTTCACCGCTTTTCGTTCCTCTGCCGTGGCCTCAAGCTGCTCCTTGGGTCCGAACTTGAAGAAGTTGGCTATCAGGCTGCTCGGGAACATCTGGACCTTCTGGTTCCACTTCATGATTGCGTCGGTGTAGAACTGCCTTGCGAAGGCTATCTTGGTCTCTATGCCCGACAGCTCCTCCTGCAGCATCATGAAGTTCTCGCTGGCCCTCAGGTTCGGGTACGACTCCGCCACCGCGAAAAGGCTTTTCAGTGCGCCGGTCAGGACGTTCTCCGCCTTGAGCCTGTCCTTGACGGGTGCGCCCGTGATTATGGCCGCACGCGCCTTGGTGACCGACTCCAATACGCCCTTCTCGTGTTTCATGTAACCTTTCACGCTTTCCACAAGGTTCGGCACCAGGTCGTACCTCCTCTTGGTCTGGACGTCTATCTGCGCGAAGGCATTCTCCATCCGTGTCCTGAGCGAGATGAACGAATTGTACATCACTATGACTGCCAGCACTACAATGAGGACTATTCCGCCTAAAATCCATTCTAGCATGGTCTCACCTCTCCTACTGATTCGTTCCTCTCATATAAATCTTTTCGCGGCGATAATTAGGCCGTGCCGAAAGAAGAGGGGTTGAAGGTAACGGAGGAGGCGAAGGAGGTCGCCAGGGAAATTTCCGTGCGCGGCTGCTTCTGGTCGGACGGCTACACGGACAGCTTTGCCGACGTGATGGACAGGTTGAGGTATCTGGAAAGGGAAAGGACCAAGTACTCCAACGGCGCCAAGCTGTTGCGCGATGCCTGCGAGAAGAGCGATAGGGACCCTCTCTGGAAAGAACTGGAACTCGACCCCGCCGACAGGGATGGAATCAAGTACTGCTGCGACAAGATAATCGCGATAATGCGCTAGGAATTGTATAATGAATATTAGTTTCTTTTCAGTGAAAATGCTTTACATTTTCACGCACACAACATTTCGAATGTTGCGTGCCAAGGGTCTTTTCTTTTCTAAAGAAAAGCCCTAGCAGATGTTCTCCCCGCGTTCCTTCAACAGCGTCTTGTTCACGTATATCGGCGCTTCCGCGCGCAGCGCTATCGCGATGGCGTCGCTGGGCTTGCTGTCTATCTTCAGGACCTTCTCGCCCGTCGTGAGGATTATGCTCGAATAGTAGTATTTCCCGTCAAACCTGTCCATCGTCACGGAATTGATGGTTATATTGAACGTCTTGAAAGCATCCACGAATACGTCGTGCGTATTGGGCCGCTCGCCTATCTTCCCTTCAAGGCCGAGCAGGATCGATTCGGCCCTTTCCTCGCTCGTGTCCGCTATTATGGCCGTGCAGCCCTCGCCCACTATGATGCTGTTCCCGTCCACATCTATCACATCGGCTTTTACGTAGCCGTTCAGGTCTATGAAGTTTGAGACCTCTATGGAAACGATGCCTATGAAGAGCGCGAAGGCAAGGACGGCGAGGAGTTTCTGGTGCGGCTTGAACTTGAACGCTTTCTTTAGGGGCATGGAAATCAATTGGTTTTCTAGTTTAAAATGGCGCCCGGAAAGGGATTCGAACCCCTGATCTTCGGTTTAGGAAACCGCTGCTCTTTTTGGCTTGCCGAAAACCTGACGCATAACGCTAGGAATGCGGCCAGTATCCAGGCTGAGCTATCCGGGCCTGTAAGTTATTAGTGCGCCGATGTCTTTATTAATTATGCCTATGCTGCGGTATTCCAAACGCAATTCCGAAGTGATAATCCGCCTCGCCGCCGGCCTTCTCCGCCAGGGCGAACTCATAGTTTATCCCACGGACACCGTTTACGGACTAGGAGCGGACGCAACGGACAAAAAAGCAGTAAACAAAGTGTTCAGGCTCAAGAAACGGCCGAAGAGCAAGCCGCTGTCCGTGATGGTCTCGGATATCGGCATGCTCAAAAAATATGCAAAGACCGTTCGCGGCTTCAAGAATGGCCGCTATACCTTCATCATCGAGCCGAAGAAGCGCCTGCCCGTTTCTCAATATGACATCGGCTTCCGCATTCCAAACCATTGGTGCACCAAAATCGCAAAGGAGCTTGGCCGCCCTATAGTCACTACATCTGCCAACATAAGCGAACGGCCTGTTGCCAAAACGGCCAAGGAAGCGAAAAGGCTGTTCGGCGACAAGGTCGCTCTTTACATAGACAGCGGCCGCTTGAGCGGCAAGCCGTCAAAGGTGCTCATCCTGCGCAGCGGCAAGCGGCTCAGATGAATCGAGAAAAACATCGCCTTCTCCCGTAGAGCCTATCCTCGCTTTGTATTTTGTTTTAATCGGATTTTCTTTGCCTATGACATATTCCTCAAAGGTTTCTGTAGCAGATCTATATTCCATTTCCTTGCCGAGTATCTGCAATGCTTCTCCGCAGCATATGCTCCGCCTCTTCGGCATATGCCTGCCGTTCATGAAAACCCATGAATAAACCTCTGGGTTGGATTTCGGCCAGCATCCAATGAAATCGAAGAAACCGAAAACTTCGAAAAACTTTTTGTCTTCATACTCCCATACGAACGGTATCAGGAAATCGGCTTTTCCTAATGTACGTGGGTGGTTATCCAGTTCGGAATCCAGATACCGCACTGCGCTTCTTACGTCTTTTATCGGGGCGCTTGGGCTGTCATAGACGTATCCTCTGGCTGGCGGACCAGAGAGCCTCTTGGGCATGTTCACTTTCGCAACGAACGGCATCAAATCACTTTTCCATACTAGATTCGAAAACCTTTTAAACGAACACTTTGATTTCCTTCTTTCCCGCGACCGCTCTAAGTAACTGCCGTCCAATATCGGAGTCCTTGCCCACCTTTATCTCGCCTTTCCTTCCGATTGTTGCGGTGAACAGGTATTCGCCTTCCACATAGATGCTCGCCTGCTTGCCGGAAATATGTTTATTGAAAAACAAGGCAACCGAATCTCCTTTTTCTCCCACATCAAAATCGACCTGTTTCCCGAGATTGCCTACCAACGGTTCGATGTCAATGCTCAGGCCGAGTTCCTCTTCAAGTTTCTTGACCGTCTTGCCTTCCTTGCCGATTATCAGCGGTATCACGTCGTTGGCCACCTTGATTATGGCCTTGTTGTCCGAAACGACGTCGACCGTTGCTCGCGAATCAAAACGTCGGATGACGTCCTTGATTTGCTCTTCTGCAAGCTTCCGAACGCCCGTTTTCTTTTCAGGATTTGCCGGAATGACGACCGTCTGTTCGCCGTACGTGTATATCTCATATTCCATGCGGCCAGTCTCGAAGTCCAGGACTTCTACGATCGGCCGTGCAAGGTCGGCTTCCATCATGCCTTGGGGCACCCTAACAGTCAAAGCCAGCCGATAGACTTTCTCGACCATTCCCGCCTTGATGAAGATTATCGTATCCACGACGTGCGGGATTATGCCAAGCTCTATCCGTCCGATGAAGCGCTGGACCGCATCCACCGGTTGGGTCGCATGGATCACGCCTATCATTCCTATTCCTGCCAGTCTCATGTCCGCGAAAACGTTGAAGTCGCTCGTCTTGCGTATCTCGTCAAAGATTGTGTAATCGGGCCTTACCAACAGCAGTATGTCCGCTGTCTTTGCAAAGCTCCCCGCGAGCGGCGCGAACTGCGTCACTTCGGGCGGCACCTGAAGATCGCGCGGGCTCTCCATTGTTTTTACTATCTTGCCTTGCGCGAGATAGAACTCTGCCATGCTTGCCGCGAACGTGCTCTTTCCGGAGCCGGGCGGGCCCGCTATCAGTATGCCTTCCGCCTGTCCTGACAGTCTTTCCTTCAGCTTTTCGGAAAGCTTGTAATCGTCCAACGCGAGTTTTGCTATCGGCCGCACGGCCGTTATTTCCAGTCCGTCCGAGAACGGCGGCCGCACGATCGCTATCCTCATGTTCTTGATTTGCAGCACGCTCGCTCCGCGCTCGCCGAACTCAAAGAACGACTCTTCCTCGTATCGTGCCGCGTCCATCACTTCCTTCTCGAGGGCTTCCATCTCCTCGGTTGTCATCGCCGTGTCGCGTATTTTGACAAGTTTGAAATGACCCGGCTTGCCGCGCTTGGCCATCGGAATCGTCCCTTCCTTGAGATGGAGAGACATCGTGTCCTCCGTGAGCAGGCCTTCCAGTCCTGTTTTCGTTGTTCTTTCATAGGACTCGTGGTACCTGACCTCAGCTCCCTCGGCTTCGGCCGCAAGCGCCTGCGGCAGGTCGCACGTCAGTAGCGTGGCCTTCTGCCTTTTTGCCTCGTCCTGTATGAGCGCGTCTATGCGCCCGCTCTTCGCGAGCATTATGTCATCGTAGCTCGGCCGCTCGCCCACAAAGGAGACCTTTATGTTCCTTTTCTCGGCCATTTCGCGGAGCTTCTTTATCTCCTCCAATCCGAGAAAACCTGTCTCCTTGCCATGGGATGCCTGCCCCTGCAGTTCACCCATCACTATCTCTGGAATTATGACTTCGGCCCCGTCCAATTCTCCTTTCTCCGCAAGCAGCGTGAGCTTGCCGTGTATCACGGACGATGTGTCCGGTACGACCCGCACGAGCTTCTTTTCAGTAGCTGTGGGTTTCTTTACGTAACTTCTTCCTTTCATTTTTCATCACCTTTCGTTTTAGGTGAAAACGTGTTGACAGTGAGTCAACTTCGTTTTATTCACCTATCTTAGTTTCTTTTCCATAGGTCTTTTCTTTTCTAAAGAAAAGCCTAAACCGTCTAGAATCAGCGCTTTCCGTTCGGTTCTAAACCCGTATAGGATGCCAATCCTTTTAAAGTTAACATTTGATGGCAGAAATTTACTCGCCAATCCGCGTGCACGACGATTGCAACAGTCGTGTTTCGGTTCCACAATGCTTAAGAATGTTGCGAACCTAGAGAAAATTATGCAAACGAAGTGTCCGGAGTGCGGTTCTCCAAAGATAGCCCGCCAGAACAGCGAAAAGTTCTGCGCGAAGTGCGGCTTTGTCCTGGACGACGGCACCTTTCCGATGATATGACGCAAAACAGCAAATTTCTTAGACGTAGGTATTCAAAACTCTATAAAACTTCCTTCGCTATCTTGTCCAGAGGCACGTCCTTCTCCTTCCCGCTCTTCATGTCGCGCACCTTTACGCATTTCTTTTCCAGTTCCTTCGGCCCCACGACAATCACGTAGGCCGCTCCGATAGCGGCGGCGTACTCCATCTGCCTGCTCAATTTGCGTTCGGCCAAATCCGTTTCCGCAATCACACCGTCCTTCCTTAGTTTCTGGCATATTTTCGCCGCGTCGCCGCGCACGAAATCGTTCACGCTTGCAACAAAGACTTTCTTGATTGGCGACGCCTTGAACATGTTCTTTTCTTCCATCAGCCCGACCACCCTGTTCAGTCCGATGGATATTCCCGTCGCAGGCAGGTCAGGCCCGCCCAATATTTTAATCAGCTTGTCGTACCGCCCGCCTCCGCCGCAGCTCAGCTTTGCGTCCCCAATCATCACTTCGAACACGGGACCCGTATAATATTCAAGCCCTCTGACCAGCGACAAATCGATCTCCAGATACTTGTCTATGCCCAGAATTTTTGCATACTTGAGGAATTCCTTCAGCTCGGCCAGACCGTCGACCGCTCCGTACTTGTCCTCTATCTTCTCAAGGACGTCGCCCTTGAGCTTGATTATTTCTTCGATTCCTTTCCAGCCGATCTTCTTGTCTTCCAACTCGCGTTTTACGCCGTCCGCGCCTATCTTGTCCATCTTGTCAACCGAACGGAACGCCTCAAGCATCTGAGATTCCTTCACGCCCGCCTTGAGGAAAAGCGTCTGCAGGAGTTTGCGGTTATTCAATCTGACCTTGATTTCCTTGAACCCCAACTGCTCGAGCGCCTCGCAAAGCGCGGCCACGCATTCCGCATCCGACAGCGGGCTGCTTGAGCCTACGGTGTCAACATCCGCCTGCCAGAATTCCCTGAACCTGCCCGCCTGCGGGTTGTCATAGCGCCATACCTTTCCTATCTGGTACCGCTTGAAAGGCTTAGGAAGATTTGCGTTGTTGGCCAGCACGCGCGCCATCGGGACAGTAAGGTCAAAACGCAATCCTAATTCGCGGCCGCCCTTGTCCTTGAAATTGTATATCTCGTCCCTGACCGCGTCGCCTGTCCCGCCCTTCGCGGCCAGGAGTTCAAAGCTCTCGAAGGCCGGCGTCTCCATCGGCCTGAACCCGTACTTCTCGAAGGCCTTCCTGACCGTATCAACAACCGTCTGCCACCGTTCGGCTTCGTCGGGAAGCCAGTCCTTCGTGCCTTTCGGCGCTTGGAACATGTTTATCACTTTAGAGTTTCCCTTCATATATCTTATATCTTCCTGTCAGCATGAGGAACGCTTCATATTGCAGTTTGCTTATCTTGCCTTCTTTCAGGTCCTTTTGCATTTCCTCGAGCTCCCAGTCCCCTTCCGTTGTGAAGATCTTCACCCATATTTTTCACCTCAAAACAGGTTCGCGGGCGGGAATCGAACCCGCTCCTGCAGGTCCACAGCCTGCCATGCTGACCGTTACACAACCGCGAACTATGATGCCAGAAACTATGGCGCAACCGGCACGCAATTTTGCGGGAACGGAAAACCTGCCGCGCTCGTCAACCTTAGTGGAGAATTTCTTTCCGTCGACGTCTGCGGTGATTTGCGAACCGAACTTCAGACCCAATGCTTTCCTTAGTTGCGCAGAAACGAGAACGCGGCCCTTTGAATCGACACGAGAGGTGAAACTAGCGGAATCAGAACGCCTGCGGAGCGCTCCACCTTCTGCTGTGAAGTCGCCCACCGTAAAGCCATTCACCTTTCACCTCATTCACCTAATAGTAATTACTCTTAGGAAGTATATAAACTTATGTGGGAAAGGGGCAGGGCGCTTTCAGCCCGTGAAGTATTCCCTTGCTTTTTTGGCTGCAAGCGCGCCCGCGCAAAATGCGACGACCGCTATCGTGCCGGCCACGTAAACGGGGTCAGAGATTAGGCCTGCGTCCCAGACCTTCATCTCCCTGAACCCGTCCAGAGCGCCCGAGCTGACAAAGTACTCGTACGCGCCGAAGCCTGCGGCTAATGCGGTCCCGCTGCCTGCGGCCAGTTCAAGCCAACCTGCATCCGGTTTTTGCTCCTTTTTTTCTGCCATCTTACCGCCTCTCACCATATTGAGGCATGCCCGCTCGGCTCCTCTTCTTTCGCCTTATCGGCCTTCTCGAAGGCGCTGTCGCGCTCTTTCTTCAGCTCTTCGCGCAAATCCTCCAGGCTTTTCAGTTGCTCTATTATGTCGGCCGATGCCCGCAACTGCTTGATATCCATTTTCTCGAGCTCTTCGACCTTCGGCTGCAATTTTTGCTTTGCCTCATGGAGGTTTTCTCTGGCCCTTTCGATTCTGGCCATGTCCGACGTCTGGCTGTACCAAACGTTTTCAAAGCTGTCGAGATCCCCGAGGACGTCAAAGTACCTGTCTCTTATCCGCTCCTTGCACCATCTCTTTTGTTCGGGGTTCAGCACGTACCCCTTGGGCAATGACCTGACATCTACTTCAGGCCTGCTGCGCCTCCAGCAGCTCGGAGCGTATTCGCTCGCCGCTCTTTCCGCTGCGTCTTTGTCCCTTTCCTCCTGGATATCTCTCCAGCTGTTACCTGATCCGCTTCCGTACATTTTTCTTCACCTCCATTTTTTTCTCGCCTATTCTGCATTCACGTCCATCCTTGCTCCATCGAGGTCGAACGCCCATTGAAGGCCCTTCACGCCCCACAAATCGGGCGCCTCGTCCGCCACTAACTGCATCACTTGCACCACCCCATTTTATTTTTGTGACATTTTTGTCACATAAAAGTAACTATTAGAAAGTAGTATATATGGGTATGTGGGAAAATACTTGCCGGAAACTCAGAAAAGCATTCAGCCCAGGTATTTCTTCGCCAGCGCCTCGAACAATTTGACGCCGTGCTCGATGTCCTTGGTGTCTATGCATTCGTCCTTCGTGTGCGCCTGCTCCATCTTGCCCGGCCCGCACGCGACTGTCAGGAGGCCCGTCCGCTTCCTGAACATGCTCGCGCCCGTCGCGCCGTGCTCGCCGCGCACTTCCGCGTCCCTTCCTGTCGCTTCCTTGACGACCTGCTTCAGGACAGAAACGATCGGTTGCGTCGCCGGAGTTTCGACCGGCTCCATGAACACGAGCTCCTTCACTTCTATGTTCATGTCGCCGTCCTTCTTTTTCATCTCATCGGCCAGCGCCCTTATCCTGGCCATTATCTTGTCCTTCGCGTCTCCGGGAACGAGCCGTACGTCCACGCTCGCCTTGGCCAGCTCCGGGACCGCGTTCGTCTTGTAGCCGCCCGATATTGTGTTTATTGATATAGTTGATTTGCCCAGCAGAGGGTGGTTCGTGGTGAACTCCATGCTGTTGAGCGCTATGAGGAACTTGCCCAGCTTTTCAATGGCGTTAATTCCCTTCCAAGGCGTTGAGCCGTGCGCCTCCTTGCCGTGAGAAAGTATCTCCAGCCACAGCACGCCTTTCTCTGCGACGGTTATCGTGAAGTCCGTCGTGTCTCCGAAAACCAGTATGCCGTCCTTTCCAGCCATCGCCCTGAGCCGGCCCGCCATCGCGCCCATGCCGATGTCCTCCGTGTCGCCCATCTCCTCGTTGGCCGTGGCCACGAATATCAACTTTCCTTTTGGCCGCCAGCCGCTTTTTTTGAGCTGCTCCAGCGCGACCACGATTGAGGCGAGGCTTCCCTTCATGTCCGCCGCGCCCCTGCCAAAAAGTTTTCCGTTCTCTATGACGGCAGCGAACGGGTCGTGCTTCCAGCCCTGCCCCGCAGGTATGGTGTCCATGTGGCCGATTATGACGAGCGTCTTGCCCGGCCCGCCGTCCCATGTGGTTATTAGGTTCGCCCTGCCCGCGGCCAGCTCGACCCTCTCGACGCCGAAGCCCGCTGCCTTCAACCTTCTTTCCAGGACGTCCGCTACCCTGCTCTCGTTGCCGGGCGGGTTTCCCGTATTAAGCCGTATCAGTTCCTGCGCCAGTTCAATTGCTCCCATAACAACCGAGCCCTAATAAGGAAAATAGAGTTATAAGCTTTTCGCGGTTCGTTCATTGCCGATTATTTCTTGCGCTTTATCTCGACGATGTCGCCCAGCGTGAGCGCCTTCGTGCCCTTCTTGGTCTTCGGGGCCTCGGCCTCGACGGTTTCCTTGAGGCTCGTTTTCAAGAACTTTTCCAGAACCTCAACCGTCGCGAGCGGCGGCTGCCAGCCGTTCTCTATCCTCGTTATGACTTGGACGTTGAGTAGCAGACGCCTTGCCAGCTCCTCCTGGTTGAGGCCCATCTTTTCCCTTCGCCGCTTTACCAGCTGGCCGAGGTCTTTTTTGACGCTTACGAACATTTCCTCGGGTATTCTGGTCGGCTTCTTCTCGAACACGACTTTGATCGGAGCCGCTATCTCCTCGCCCATCTCCGCGCACTTGTCGCACACGGTCATTACCGCGCCCTCTATCTTCGCCCTGCGCGTCGCGCCATCCCTGCCGCATACTTCGCACTCACCCATGCCATCACTTTACTTATTTAAGTGCCGGCCTAATTATTAACGTTTTACGGTGTGTTAATGCCGTACAACCTTGAAATGGTTGTACAGCCCGTAAACACCGGGTGTTTACATGCCCTATGACCACAAGGCGATTGAGAGCCACGTTGAAGGCGTTTGGAAGAAGGAGAAGGCGAAGATAGGGAAATCCATCCATGCTGACCCGAAACGGCCGTTGTTCTCGTTCCTTGAGGGCCCGCCCACCGCGAACGCTCCGCCCGGCCTGCACCATATGGAAGTCAGGATTTTCAAGGATTTGGTGTGCCGCTACAAGTACATGCAGGGATTTTCGGTCCCCAGGAAGGGCGGCTGGGACTGCCACGGCCTGCCCGTTGAAGTGCAGGTCGAAAAGCTGCTCAACCTGCCGTCAAAAAAAGACGTGTTGAAGTATGGCATAGGCAAGTTCAACGACGCCTGCCGCAAGCAGGTGTTCAGCCATATCGACGAATGGAACAAGTTCACCGACAAGTCCGCTTATTGGATAGACCTCAAGGACCCCTACATCACCATGACCAACGAGTATGTGGAGAGCGTTTGGTGGTCCCTGAAGGAGCTGTGGAAGAAGGGGTTGCTGTATGAGGGTCACAAGGTCGTTCCATATTGCCCGCGCTGCGAGACCCCGCTGTCCAGCCATGAGGTCGCGCAGGGATATCGTGAGGTGGAGGTCGAGTCGTTTACAGCTAAGTTCAAAATGAAAAACGCGCCGGAAGGGGGCGACGTCTACTTTTTGGGCTGGACGACCACTCCATGGACGGTTCCCGCGAATGTCGCCCTTGCGGTCAACCCCCGTCTCACATACGCTTACGTGAAGCAGGGAAACGACATATTTGTTTTGGCCAAGAACCGCACGCCCGCCTATTTCGAGAACCCGGAAATTATCAAGGAAGTGAAGGGAAGCGAGCTCGTTGGGGTTGAATACGAACCCCTGTTTGACTATTTTGTAGGCAAGCTCGACAAGCCCGCCTGGATGGTAATAGCGGCCGATTATGTTACTGACACCGACGGCACCGGCGTCGTCCATACCGCGCCCGCCTTCGGGGAGGACGACTACCAGAGCGGCCTGAAAAACAATTTGCCGTTCGTCCAGCCCGTGGCCCGCGACGGACGTTTTACTGAAACCGTCAAGGAGTGGGCGGGAAAGTTCGTCATCGACGCCGATCCCGAAATAATCCGGCATTTGAGCGATGACGGCAAGGTGTTCAAGCTGGAGAAACACAAGCACGATTACCCGTTCTGCTGGCGCTGCAAGAGCCCGCTCATCTACTACGCCATGAACAGCTGGTTCATCGCCGTGAGCAAGTATCGCGAGAAGCTTGTGAAAATGAACAGCAAGATCAACTGGTATCCCGATTACATCAAGGAAGGCCGTTTTGGCAACTGGATAGGCGAAGCAAAGGACTGGGCGCTGAGCCGGACGAAGTTCTGGGGCACGCCCCTCCCGATATGGCGCTGCACCGCCTGCAAGCATGACGTCTGTGTCGGCAGCATAGCCGAACTGAAAAAATTGGCAATCAAGCCGCTCAAAAATATTGATTTGCACAAGCCGTACGTTGACGATGTGGACGGCCGCTGTCCGAAGTGCAAAGGGCTGCTTCACCGCGTCCCTGAAGTGATAGACGCCTGGTATGATTCCGGCTCCGCTCCGTTCGCGCAGTGGCACTATCCGTTCGAACATTCCAAGGAGTTCGCGAAGGCCTTCCCGTACGATTTCATCGCCGAAGCCATAGACCAGACGCGCGGCTGGTTCTACACGCTGCACGTCCTGGCCGTTCTTCTGTTCAACGACATAGCCTACAAGAACGTCGTTTGCGCGGGCCACCTCGTCACTGATACGGGCGAAAAGATGAGCAAGAGCAAGGGGAACATAATCGACCCGTGGGACATCTTCAATCGCTACGGCGTGGACGCCGCCCGCCTGCTGATGGTGAGCGCGCCGCCCGGCAACTTCAAGAAGGTCGGCCCTCAGAGCACCGAAGAGTCGGTCATGCCGTTCCTGAACAACCTCTGGAACTGCACGCTGTTCGCACAGAACATGGTCCCGAAAAAGGCCGGCAAGCAGACCGAAGCGGACAAATGGATACTTTCCCGCGCCAACGGCCTGATAACGGAAGTCCAGACGAACCTCGACAGGCATGAATACAGCCTGTGCTACGCTGCGCTCCAGCACTTCGTTATGGAAGACCTGTCCCGCTGGTACATCAAGCTCATCCGCGGCCGTGACGACAGGACCGCCGTAAAGACGCTGAACGAATGCTTCGAAATAATCGCAAAGGTCTCCGCGCCCTTCACACCGTACCTTTCCGATTATCTCTGGACGGGCCTGCTAAAGAAAAAAGGCAGCGTCCACTTCGAGAAGTGGCCGAAACCAGACAAAAGAAAACTGGACAAGAAACTGGAGCGGCAGATGGAAATCGTGCGGAACATCGTTGAGGCAAGCAACGCCGCCAGGGCCGAGAAGACCGTCAAGCTGAAGTATGTTTTGCCGTCCCTTACCGTAAGCGGCAGCCCGGAGGCCGTTTCTGCTGCCAAGCGCCTGCACGGCATATTGGAAGGGCTCGCGAACGTCAAGGCCGTCAAGTTCGGCGCGGTGAAGCCCCTGTACGGCGTGAAACCGAACTGGCCGGTCGCGGGCAAGAAATACGGCCCGAGGATGAAACAGATAGCGCTTGATTTGGAGAAAGCAGACGCTGGAAAGCTGCTCGAGACCTTAAAGAAGGCCAAGAAAGTCTCCGTAACTGGTGTTTTCCTGTCCAAAGACGACCTGATATTCACTGAAAGGTTCCCCGAAGAGATGGCGGGAATGGATTTCCCCGGAGGAAAGGTGTTCTTGGACACCTCCGCAACCGGGCATTTGAAGGAGGAGTGGCTGGCCCGCGAACTCGTCCGTGCAGTTCAGGAGACGCGCAAGAAGATGGGCCTGAAGGTGAAGGACAAAATCACACTTTGCCTCCCCGAGGAAAACGCATTTAAAAAGCATGCCAAGCAAATTGCATTGGAAACCGGGAGCAAAATATCCTTTGGGAAACTCGGAACAGGAAAGGGACGTAGAACCTTCGAGTTTGAAGGGAAAGCTTTCGACTTTGATGTAAAATCATAGGTGATATTGATGAACATGACACATGTGATATCGGAAGTTTGGCGTGTTCACGCGAACACGACCAAAGAGGAGAGGTGTTCGCAGTGACCAAGGCAAAATATGTGATGAAGGACGCGCTCGCGCTTGCCGAGAAGATGAAAGACAAAAAGCTGAAAGACAAGGTCATCGCGATGCTGAAGAAACCCGAGGCCGGCAATCCAGAGTTCGTTTACCCCGCCGCGCCGTTCGACAAGATCCCGGCCTGGGCCATAGGCGCGCACCACAGCTATGACGGCGGCGAACTGGACCATTCCGTCTCAACGACAAAGATTGCATTGATGCTTGCCGAGCAGTTCGAGGAGGCGTACGGCATCAAGGTCAGCCATGATTACATAATCGCGGGCGCGCTGCTCCACGACATCGGAAAGGTCTTCATCCTGAAGAGGGAAGGCGGCCAGTGGGGCTTCACGGGCTGCCACATGGACCACGCCGACCTGAGTGGCCAAATGCTTTACGCGGCCGGCTTCCCCGAAGAAGTCGTCCATATAGTGGCGAGCCATGGCGGCGACGCGGGCCAGGCCGGCGCTGCTCCCAGGACACTGGAAGCCATAATAGTTTTCCACGCCGACGTGCTTGATGCCGCGATGGAATCCCATGTAAGGCCGTCTGCTGCTTCCCTGCCCTTGCAGTTCCTTCTCATGCCACAAGAAGCGGAAAAGTGAGGACATGAAGTTCAACATTGTTGAACTGCCCGTGAAAACCCGGAGGGTTTTCACATGAAGCACGAGGCCGAAGCAAGGAAATTTCTGAGCTCTGCGAAAGGGAAGGTTGGCGTTCTGTTCCACGACGATGCGGACGGCATAAGCTCGGCCGCGCTCGTACTTGCATACCTCTCGAAAAGGGACGTAATTGCAGTCCCGGTTGCTTTCGACGACTTTGAAGGCGTCGCGAAGTTCGCCAAGACGGGCTTCGATTATTATATTGTGGTTGATTTGCCGCCGAACGAGTTCCTTGAGAAGCTCCAGCTGATAGAAGGAAAGCCGCTCCTTGTTGTGGACCACCATCCGTTTGAACGCGACATAAACGGAAAAAACGTCGTTTTCGTGAACCCGCGCATTGACGACCCGAAGGCCTATGTGAGCGCCTCGCACTGCTTCTATGACTTGGTGAAGGACACGATGAAGGATTTTGAATGGCTGATGCGCGTTGGAGCAACTGGCGACCACGAGATCGAAGGAACGGAGGAGGAAGCCGTTGCTGCCGACACAATAGGCGCCGTGACCGCCATGAAAAAGCCTGCTGCATTCGAAAAACTTGCAACGTTCCTTTCGAAGTGCAAGCGGATTGACGATTTCCTTTACAACGCGAACTACCAGAAGCTGAAAGCCTTGCTGGACAATGAGCTGGAGAAACAGATAGCAAGGTACGAGCTCGAGGCGAGCGGTGAAATAACGTTCTTCGAGCTGAAGACCCGTTATGGCATAAGCGGGCTTCTAAACACCAAGCTGTTCGACCTCTACCCCAAGCGCACGCTCATCCTCTATAGAAAGCGGCCCGGCGACATGTGGTCGGTATCCGGCCGTTCCCACAAGTACGACATCGGCGCCGCACTGAAAAAGGCAAGCGAAGGCATCGGCAGTGGCGGCGGCCATCCTGTGGCCGCAGGCGCTTATGTGAATGACTTCAAGCTGTTCAAGAAGCGGCTGCTGGAGCTGCTGAAGTGATTACTTCGGCCTGCATTTTTTGCAGAAGTATCCCTTGTAGGCATTCTTGAGATGCGCGTCCAGTTGCCTGATATCAACTGTCTGCGACATCACGCACCTTTTGTCCATACAGTGCATGCCTAGGTTCAGCCTGTGCCCCGTCTTCGGGTTTACCCACACAAACAATTTGTAATGTTTTGTATGCTTGACCAGCCAATGCCCCAGCTCATGGACCGCGATGGATTCCAGCCTTTTCCTGTAAAGCTTGGGATCGGATTTGAGCCTTTTGACGGATATTATGAAGCTTTTCTGGTTTGTAGAATATCCAAATATCCAGTCATCTGCCTTTGACTTTGAACCATAAGGGAAAAGCTCTTTCTTTGTAAGGGCTATTTTATTCTTGAATTTTTTCGTTCTCCTTATGACGTATCCGCCCAGTATTTTGCCCCATCTTAACAGGCCGGAAAGGTCGCTCTCTTCCGTGGCGCACTTCACACCATAGACCTTCCTTAATGCGTTCCTGACAGTTTTGGCCTCCTTTTCCAGGCCCCTTTCGAATAAGACTGTATACATCACTTCATCCTCGCGAGGATGAACCCGTGGTCGCGCTCAAGGGGGTCCAGCATCATCCACTGCATTACGTCGAAGCCCGCGTCCTGGAACTTCTTCACTTCCTGCTCCACGATTTTCCGCGGGTTCTCGACGACGTCTATTGAGCGCGACTTTATGGCTATCATCACGAAGCAATCCGGCTTTAGGAATGTGCGGGCATTTCTAATTGCGGCTTCGCTCATCTGCGTATCGGCGATGTCGCAAAAGACAACGTCCACTTTCTCAATCCAGTTATACTTCTCGGGCATGCGCGCATCCGCCAGTATGGGCATTATGTTCCCGTACTTCTCGGCTATCGGCAGGAACTCGGTGAACGGCCGCTCCGAGAACTCAACACCATATATTATCCCTTCCTTGCCCACTATGTCAGCGACGTAGCTGCAGGTGAACCCATGCGCTGAGCCGAGATACAGCACTTTCGCGCCCTTGAAGATGGGCATTATTTTGAGTCCCTTGATTATGGCCGCACCCAGCTTGCTGCGCGTCGGGTCCCATAGCCTGTATTCGCCGACTATTTGCTCGCTGAACGGCCGCCAGTCCTTGAAAGTTGCTCTTGTCGCCAGTTTCCCGTCCACTAAGAACACGCCAGGGAACTTCTCCTTGACATCCATGTCAAACATACCTCGCATAAACCTCGAAAAACTTCTTGTAGGTTTCTTTGAATTTCTCGAGCATGAACTTTTTAAGCTTGTCTTGATAATTGCCGTCAAAGGCATCGAGCACGGCAAAATAAGCTGTCCTCTGGGTTCGCCTTATTATCAGCGGTGGAAGCCCGTTATTGACCAGTATGACATTGATGAGGAACCTCCCTACTCGGCCGTTCCCGTCCGCAAAAGGATGGATGCGCTCGAATCGTCCATGGAACATTGCGGCCGCCTCGAGCGGATGAGTACAACCAACCGCTTTCTCGTACCATTTGAGCAGCGCATCCATTTCTGCCTTTACGCGCTCTGGAGGCGTAGTCTCGACGCGCCTGCCCAAGAGGTAATTCGGCACCTTTTTGTAGCCAAGCCTGTCGTCAATGTCGTGCATCAGCAATTTGTGCATCTTGATTATGCCCGTGTGGTCAACCTTGAAACGCCGCCTGAACATCTGCTCCACTACGGGCCGCGAATTCCTTGTTTCATATATTTCCCTCAGCTCCTTGCCCGGCACGGCCCTACCCTCGAACATGACTAACGCCACATCCTTGAGCGTCATGGAATTGCCTTCTATCGCGTTCGATTCATATGTGAAGTTGGCCGTGAATCTGTCCAGCATGTCCTTGAGGTCGTTCTTCCCGAGTGTTTTCACGATTTTTCTGTAGCCGAGTCGCATCGCCTCGATTTTCGCAATCTGCTCCTTCGTGAACGTTTTCGATGTCTTCCACCTTTTGAGCGCCCACCGGACATGGGCGTTCAGTTCGGCCTTCTCGAAGAATTTCGCGTGCATCGCACCCAGCGTACCTATGTTGCCCGGCTTGCTGATTATTTTCTCGAGTTTTACCACGGAACTGTCTGGCAACCTTATGGATTTTACAAGATACCAGTATTTTCTACCTTTGACGCGCTTCCTGACAATGTACATGATGAAGTTATCCCCACAGAAATATATAAAGGTTCGTTTTTGTGGGGATAACTGCCTACCGGCACGTCAAGGATACATGGGAACTTCTTCTTGACATCCATAATCATCAATGCTCCAAAAACAACCTTACCTTTACATCATACTTCTTCGCAAGCTTTTGAATGTCTTTCCTTAGGCTGCGCAGATATCGCTGCTTGTTCTCGCGGACAAAGAATATCTCCTCATATTTCGGCAGAAGCTCGGGCCAGCGCGCGGCAAGCACCGCTTTTACGCCCGGCCAATTGCCGCCTTTCGTGTTCAGGCTCTCGCACCACACTTCATCGGCGGAGCCCTGCACGGCTGCAAAAATCCCTTCAAGGTCGGTCAGCTCCGGGAGTATCGGGCCGATGAAACAGTACGTGCGTATCCCTTCACAGTGCAGCTTGGCCAGCGCTTTTATGCGCGCTTGCTCTGGGCTCGCAAGTGGCTCAAAGTCCCTGCCGACGGCGTTCGAAGTTGATGTGATCGTTAATCCGACATCTATGCGCTTGAACCGCTTCAGCAGGTCGATGTCCCGCAAAACAAGCACGGATTTGGTCAGTACGGCAGTGTGCCACTGCTGGGCCAGGAGCTCGGCCAAGCACTTCCTTGTGAGTTTGTAGCGGGCCTCGGCCGGGCCGTACGGGTCCGTCACGCTGCTCAGCAGGACAAGACCGCGCTTGGCTTTCGGCAGCTCTTTTCTTAGGACTTCGGCAACATTTACCTTGACGTCCAGGAAATGCCCCCACGGCTCGGTATGGCCCGTGAAGCGCTTCATGAACCTGCTATAGCAGTAGACACAACCGTGCTCGCAACCGATGTACGGATTTATCACATAATCGGCCCCGGGCAGGCCTGATTTTGTGAGGGCCGACTTGCACAGTATTTCTTTTACGACTAACTTGGACATTTTACTATTACACCAACCGCAAAATATTGCCGTCCATATCTTGGAAATCGGCGATGTATTCTCCCCAAGGTGCCTTCTTCGGTTTAAAGAGGAACTTCACGCCTTTCCTGCTAAGTCGCTCATATTCCTTTTCAACGTCCTCTACTTCCAGAAGTATTCCCACCTGTCTTCCTACCAGCCGCTTCGCCTTCTTCCAGTTCAGGCCCCATTTGGCAATCGGTTGGCCCATATCTATCTGCTCATTGCCGATCGAGAGCAGAACGCATTTATAGCTCGGATAATTCGCAAGCACCTTGGCACCGAGCTTTTCCACGTACCATTTCTTTCCTTTCCTGATATCGGAAACGAAAATCTGGAAAACCGCTTTCATCTTACTTCGCCTCGGCCAGCTTTTTCTTGTAGTCCGCGAGCAACTCCGCACCATGGTCCTCCTTGCCGTAGAAGTCCATGCGTGCGGCTATCGTGACCTTCGCCGAGAGGAGCCGGGCTATCTTTCCGCGCTGCTCGTTCGGCGACCCGCTTATGTCAGGATGAGTGAACAGTATCCCGAAGCGCGGTACTTTCGCGTCGCCTGTGGGCGGTCCCCTGCCGCGCTGGTTCCTCATCTCCTTGAGCGCCCTGAACAATGCTTTTTCAGCGCCCAGAAGTTGGACTGTTGAAGACGGCATCTTTGCCAAACGCTCAAGCCCGCCCGCGTGCGCGAGAAGCCTTGCCGCCAATAGGTGGCCTAGGAGTGCCGTCGTGTTCGGCATTTCCTCAGGAACTATCTTGCCCAGGTACTTGTCCATCTTTTTCTTCAGGTCGTAAAGCTGCTTGAGTTGCGTCGCGTATTCTTGAAGGAGTTGTACGTCCTCATCCCTCAGCGTCATGCCCATGCTTCGACCGAATTTCTCGAACTTCTCGCGGGAGCCGTATTTGGCGATATTTTCCGCGAACTTCTCATGGTCGGTTATCCTGTATTCCGGATAATGGAGCCCGTACCATTCCCTCAGCCGTTCGCTCATCGTATTGAGTATCTTGTCGAGGTCATTGAGCGCGGACACGGACTGCATTATGAGCTTGTCGCGCTTTTCCTTGACCGAAATCCTGACCTTCGTTTGTGCCGCCCCGAAAGCGCCCAGGAACCTGTTGAACTCAGTATCATTCTCGGCGAAGCCCTTCTCCTTGGCCAGATTCCTCATGTTGGCCTGGAGGAATTCCGAACATTTGTTCGGCTGGCTCGTGACCGCCTCGAAGCCGCGGCCGCGCAGGTCCCTCACCAGGCCGCCCACGTCGTCAAGGCCGCCCAACTCGAACTGCTTCATCTTCTCGGCCGCCTGCTCCGCCTCTTTCGGGAAGAGCTTGAAGGCTACGATTTTGCCCTCCTCGTCCACGGCAAACAATCCTATCGGGCACGCTGAAACGTACGCTTTCATTTGACCAATCCCGCGTCCTTGAGTTCTTTTATCTGGAATTTGAACCCCATGCCTTTGGGTGCCTTCTTGAACCATTCGAGCCCGTCCTTTTTGAGCTTTCCGCTGGAAACCCTTTTTGGGTTTCCGCGTCGTGAAACCTTCGAGGTTTCACTGCCGCCTGTCGGCCTGGCCAAAAAGGAGTGTATTATCAAACTGCCGCGCGGGTCAAGCCTTGGGTCGTCGTAATAACCCACGTATTTCAGCACTTTCACTTTGAGGCCGGTTTCCTGGCGTGCCTTTCTTTTCGCGGCATCGGCCAGCCTTTCTTTGTATCCTACAAAACCGCCGGGTAGGTGCCAGGATCCCGTATGCGGCGGATAGGTCCTTTTCTCAAGCAGGAACTCGCCTTTGCCGTTGACTATTACTACGTCCACGCATATCATCGGCGTTATCTTTAGCAGCCTCTTGAATTCCTTCATCGGCAAATGCGGCACTCTTAGCACTGTGAACACCTTTGCAGCTCGCTTGTGTTCTGTGAAAATGCATCGGCATTTTCACGACGTGAAAGCCCGCTGGCTTTCACAGTCACGTGAGCAAGCCATCCTTCCGATATCATATGTGTCTTACTCATGGTCATCACAGTTGAGGCACCGTAGTTAGCTATTTATAGGTGTGCCTTTGATAAACCTTTTACGTGATACGATGGGAAGGATAAGGACGAATTTCATCAAGGGATTGTCCACCAACCTCGTGGAAATCTATCCGGAGAAGTTTGGAGTGAACTTTGACGAGAACAAGAAGGCCCTGAACGAGCTCAAGCTCTTTGACGAAAAATTTACCCGTAACAAGGTCGCGGGCTACATCGTGCGCGTGGTCCTGAAGAAGAAGTATTAGGGCTCTTTTTCTCATTCCTTTTTAAAGTTTACTTTTCTTCTCGCATGTATGGCAAACGGATTCGACATAAGCGCGGCGCTCAAGTTCATCGAGAAAAATCGAGATCCTATTGAAAACGCCGTACTGAAAGGTTTTATCGGGAAAGACGTCGTTACAATGGGCCTTCCAAATGTCCTTCTGACTGGCAAAGACCGGAACCCGCACGTGTGCGTATACACTGGAACATTGGAAGAAATTTACCCCACATTCCACCCAAATGTAGTGGTTTCGCTCCGCCTCAAGGACAGGGCATTCGAACGTTATAGAAAGGGCGTGCTCGGCTGGAAACAGGTGGAAAAAGCGGGAGAGGATGGCACGCCTTACTACATTTCTTCCGTGCGGTCCGTGTTCTGCGACGGTGAATATTATTCGGTCCATATAGGCCATCCAAACTGCGATGAATGTGAGCATTGTGCCATGATGGACGCGCATGACTGGATTAAAATTTACAAGGAAGGGAAGAGCGAATACTATACGGCCAATCGCATGCCTCTTAGGTTCGAACCAGTAATTAGGAAAGCTTTGAAAAACTATCGGAAAGAACTCAAGGATTTTTTCGGCAAAGAGCCGGTTGAAAAATTGTTGAAAGAAATGTCAGAACGTTAGCCAGGCTCTTTTTAAATTCTCCGATGTCATTTCTTATCAACGCGGGAGTAGCCAAGCCTGGTCTACGGCGCAGGACTCAAGTGCGCTTGAGTATTGAGCGAATAGCTGTGAAATCCTGTCGCTTAGTGCGTTCGCAAGTTCGAATCTTGCCTCCCGCACCAATTCCAATCAATCGTACGGCCTGTCCATCAGCGTCTCGTCCGGCAGCTGCATTATTCCCCACGAGGCCGCATAGCCCCGTATTTCCTTGAGGCTGGCCGCATCGCCGCGCCTGTGCCTGAACACCTTGCCGCGCAGAATGACAATCATTTCGTCGCCGTTCACGACGTGTATCCACCATTTCGGCCTTACCGCGCCCTTCGCCTTTTCCAAAAATTTGTCGATGTCCTTATCGGCCACGTCGACCGCATGGAAGTGCCACGTGCCCTTCTCTTCCTCGCCCTCGAGCTTTGATTCTTTGGTTTTGACTATCTTGACCAGCTTGAGGAGCGACCTGTCCTCCAAACTCTCTTCGATGACGACTCCGCGCCAGACCATGGAAAACGTTTGTGCGTTGGGGCTTTAAAAGAATATTTCCACGACTAAGGAAATTATAAAGAACGGGCGGTATTGCCCTATTTCTTTTTCTTGAAGTACTTCTCGAAAGTCGCGGCGGCCTTCTTGTCGTGCTTGCGCAGTTGCCTTATTACGATCAGCCCTACGGCCTTTGTCCTGGTGCCGCTCTTCACCTTCCTTGCGACCGCGTTCGCGACCTTCTTTGCGACCGCCGGCTTCGCGCCAGCTTTCTTGCAGCCCTTCGCTATCTTGGCCTTGCTGAAGCGCTGCTTCGAGCCGTCCTTCTTTATGACGTACTTGTATGCCATGAAGAGAGTTGTAATTCCCCGCTTATAAGATTTTTACGGGAACCGCTTATGTGAAGAAAAAAGAAATTGGCGGGCCTTGTCGGCCCAAATTCTCCTTTAAACTGCTGTCAGCTTTGCTGACGGACTTGTCGCCAGTTCGTACTATCAGCGCTAGATGTCGCAGGGCCTCATTGTGGCGCGTCCGTTCGCCTTCGCCCTCTTTCCGGCCATGTCGAGCTTTCGCGCGACCATTTCATCAAGCGCCTTGGTGAAGTCGCCTGACATTCTCATTCCTTTCGGTGCAGCAGACTTGACTGCGCTCTTTACGACCAAAGACTTTCCCATATTATCACCCTATTTCGCCGTATTCTGCGTTTTATTGAGGTTCTCTAAAACCTCGTAGAATAGTGCTGTTCGACCCTATTTAAAGGTTTATGGAATGACCGCCCGCACAAAAAGCAAAGCGGGAAAAGAAGGCCTATTTGTCTACCGCGTAGCACATGGCCGCGTAGACGTCTATGCGGCTGCCGTCGTCGAACCTGAAGCACTCAGCAGGTCCGTGCTCTTCGAGGTATTTCCAGAGCAGGGCTTCCTTTTCTGCACGGTTGACGTTTGTGGCCCGCTCCTCGCCTTTCCCGACAATCCTATCCCTCACCACGTTGTTATCCAGCTTGTCGCTGAACCTTATCATTTGCTTGGACGGTATGGGTATCGGGCTCTGCCTTATCACGGGCTTCTCGCTCACGGCCTTTTTCTGCGCCGCGGCCAGGTAGGCGGCAACGGCATGACTGCAAAAACGGTCTTCCCCGCCCGCATACTTGTAGTTCAGTTTACCGTGGAACGCGTTCTCCTCGCAGTTGCAGGACGCCTCTATGTCAAGTATGTCCGCATGGTGGAGGTCGTCCACCGGGAGCGACATCAGGTCCACCTTGTACGTTTTCTTTTCCGTCCTTGATGGCACGTGCACTATGCAACGCCTACCGTAGTCCCTGACTTCAATTCCTTTCTTTGTCATTCCCTCGATCGAGGCCGCGTATATTTCCACGCCTTCTATGTTGTCCGAAAGCGTGAACAGCTTGTGGCGGCTGCTCCTCAGCCCGGACCAGCCGTAGCCCCTGTAGGCGCCTTTCGCCTCCTCCATCCGCTCCTTTATGCGCGCCATCATCCCCTTCCTTTCCTTGTACGCCTGTTCCCTGCTCTCGGGAACAGGTATGTTCAGATGGCGGCCCCTGCGTATGAAATAGCGCGTGGACGGGCAGTCCCACGGTATTATCTCCAGCGAAGCGGGCAGCTCCACGTACTGGTCTTCCTTCAGGTTCTCTACGGTATTGACCAACCCTACGCCGTTGAGCGGCGCACCGACCTTGCCATTTCTTATCTCCCTGATTGCCGTGCGCTCGAACTGGTTTTCCTTCTTTGTGTCGTACTTCATCGTCATCACCTTACGCATGTATTGGGTGGAGGGGCTATCTGAACAAATGTGGTGATAGATATCACCATAACTTTAAATGCCCCGGAAATGCTATTCTGGATATGATGCGCACCGAAGTGGAGCACGCGTTGCTGTCCGCGGGCATGAACGCGACCGAATCAAAGGTCTACTTCACCCTTCTGAAGCTCGGCAAGGCCCAGCCGGGCGCCATCACGCAGGATTCTGGCGTCCACCGCCGCAACGTCTATGACACATTGGAGCGTTTGTTGCAGAAGGGCCTGGTCGGGTTCATCATGGAGGGCAAGCGGAAAGTTTACCATCCTGAGAATCCTAAGCGCCTGATAGAGATAGCCAGAACGAAAGAGGCGGCGCTGGCTTCCGTCGTCCTCGAGCTTAAGGGGATGTACGGCTCCAAGCGCGAGCCCTACGAAGCCAAACTGTACATAGGCAACCGCGGCCTGAAGGCCGTGATGGACGACCAGCTTGAGATGGGTAAGGACATCTGGATATTCGGTTCGCACAGCCGCGTCGAGGAGCGGCTCAAGTATTATTTCCCTCAGTTCGAGCGGCAGCGCATCAAAAAGAAGATGCACGTGCGCCTGGTCCTTGACGAGACCGCGCGCGGCGTTCCGGCCACGAAGCTTGATTTGGTCTCCGCACGGTTCCTGCCCAAGAGCTTCTTCGGGCCGATATCAACGAACATCTACGGCGACAGGGTGATAATCATAAATTACAGCGAGCCCGTCCTGATAACGCTGATAAAGAACCAGAAATTGGCCGACTCCTACCGCAAGTTCTACAAATTGATGTGGGCGGCCGCGAAAGAATAGCGATAAAACTAACACTTCAATAAACCGGAAAATGGGTCGAAATCAAACGCTTGTTTCAAAACATCGATGCCGGCGCCACGACGGTCTGTTCTTCCCTCGACGTAGCATCTTCAGGCATCGGCGCATTGATGTGCTTTATTATCACGACATCGCCGATTGAGTCCACATACTGGTAGGGAACGATTATTCCCTTCTTGCCTGCCAGAATACCCGAGAGGAACGATCCGCGGGCCACGTCGAGCACTATCGATTGTATTCGGAACTTGCCCAGATTGAGCTTAAGGTCCGCCACGCGTCCGCAGTACGCACCGCGGCTTGTAAAGACGTCCTTTCCGAACATTTCCGATATGCTCTTCACTGTTATGCCCATGCAATCACCCCAACACTAAGTAGGTATTAATAATGTCACACAAATATATAAGCTTGAAAGGAATTTACGAGGTATAAAAAGAATGCTGGGATAGCCAAGGCCCGACTGGTTTCGGCCAGTTAGGTGGAAACGGTACGGCGCTGGCCTGCTAAAAATAGCGGCTAGTCAGTTCCTCGCAAGAGGTTCCTGGGTTCGAATCCCAGTCCCAGCGCCAATCAAAGGGCCTGTAGTCTATCGGTAGGACGCCACCCTCACACGGTGGAGGGTCAGGTTCGATTCCTGGCAGGCCCACCACACACCGACGACCGAAGGTCGTCAAAGCTAAGCAATCCGGACTGCTGAGCGCAAAGGCGCGATGAAAGCGAATGCTCCCGTCGTCTAGTCCGGTCAAGGATCCGAGCCTTTCGATCAGATTCGAAAGAATTGAGCGCTTCGGCGCAGTGAAAAGAAAGCTCGTGACCAGGGTCCAAATCCCTGCGGGGGCACCAATTTCTTTTTTAACTGGCCGTTTCTATATCTGTCATATGGCGCGCCAGGCGGTTATTCGTCACATTACAGGCGAAATGCAGCACAAGAAGGAGTCCAGGCTGCGCGATTTTATTTTGGGCTGGCAGGACGGCTTGGTCAACGTTCTCGGAGTAATACTTGGAGTGGCGGCCGCCACCAACGATACGCGCGTTATTATAATTGCCGGCCTTGCCGCAACGTTCGCGGAATCGATTTCCATGATGGCCGTTGCCTATACGTCTTTCAAGGCCGAGTTGGACTTCTATAAAGCGGAGCGAAAGAAGGAGGAAACGGAAGTCCGCGACATACCGGAGGTCGAGCGCAAGGAAGTCAGGGACATATTCGGCAAGATGGGCTTTCGCGGAAAGCTCTTGGACAATTTGGTTAAGCACATAACGGCCAACAAAAAGCGCTGGATCGATACGATGATGGACATGGAACTGGGCCTTTCCTTACCAAAGCACAGCCCTTTGAACATTGCTCTCATCGTCGGCGCATCGGCCTTCATCGGCTCGTTCATCCCGCTCATACCGTTCGTCCTGTTGCCCGTCCAGACCGCGATTTATACCAGCCTTATTATAGCGACAGTCGTCCTGTTCTTCGTGGGCGTCTACAAGGCCAAAACGACCGTGGGTAATTGGCTGCGCGGCGGCTTGGAAATGGCGCTTATCGGAATGATTGCCGCGCTTGTGGGATACGGGATTGGAGCGGTAATGGGCGCGGTACTTGTATAGAATTACTTCTTAATTTTCTTTATCGCCTTTAGTGCCAGTTCTTTTATTTCGCCTTCTTCCTTTTCCGCCACTTCGCCAAGCACTTCTTTAAGGACGCGCATGTCCTTGGAAGAACTGTAAAGCCTGTGGTCAATCACCGCCAATGCTGCCCTGAACCGCGCATATACGTGCTTGTCGTTCAGGCCATTGAGCAGCCTGCTCTTCAGTTCCTTGCGTTCGATGTTGTCCAGCTTCCTGAAATCTATTTTGTCGGCTATTGTGCCCGCAAGGTCGCGCACGTCCCCGTTCTTGTCATCGAAAAGAGAGTATAGCCCGCGTGCGACATCCGATTGGTCATATTCCTTTATCGTGGGTATGACCTTGCCGTCCACCGCGTCCCACTCGCCTTTTTTCGCATACTGTTGCGCTTCCTTTAGCATCTGGCTTGCCGTTTTCATTTCACCAGTCTCTTCACTTCGTCCGCGACCTGCGAAGCTATGCCCCAGCACGTGTGGCCTTTCAGCTTGATTATGGTCGCCCCTGCTTCCTTCGTGGACGTCTTGACCGTTTCCTCCTGCTGCGGGCTCAGCATGTCCCTTATCTCAAACTCCATGTTTTCGCCGTGCTCGCCCTTTACGGAAGATTTGAGCTGGGAAATCGGCATTCCCGTCTCCTGCCTGATGAAATACTTCAGCCGCGCCGTGTCCAGCTGGTTGTCCATCACTATTATCCGCTCGCGTGGGAAGCCGGTCGCTTCGCGAACAACGGCGCCTATCTGCGTGGACGGGTTGGTCACTACGATGACCTTGGCGCTCGGCGCGAACTCCCTTATCTTTGCCGAAACGTCCTTTGTGATCTTGCTGTTGAAATCAAAAAGCTGTTCGCGCGTCTCATCGGGCTTGCGCGCCCTGCCTGCGGTAAAGACTACGACGTCGCTGCCCTTGATTGCGGAATAGTCGTCCGTGCCCGTGACTTTTGTGCTCGGCGACAGCGCGACCGCGGCCTGGCCTAAGTCCAGCGCTTCGCCCATTACAAGGTTCTTCATTATGTCCAGGAGCAGCAGTTCCTTTGGATGCACCGAATTTAGAAGTGCATATGCGATTGCCGTACCCACCCTTCCTGCCCCGCCGATAATGGAGATTTTCATATTACCACGACTCCTACTTCACCACGTTTTGCGGCCTGCCATTTAAAAAGGCCGCCATGTTCCCCGCGAAAATTTCCTGTTTCGCCGTTCGTGCCTCTTTCGTTACGTAAGCTATCGGCGGATAAATTATGCAATTATTGTGCCTTGACAGTTTCTTCAGATCTTCGGCCGCCATCTCATCTGAATGGTCCAAGATGAAAGTCACGTCCCCTTTTTGCAGCCTCTTTTCTAGGGCATCGATATTGACAAGTTCCATTGGTGCGGTATTGATGACTATGGCCCCGGATTTGATTCTCTGAATCCTTTCGGCGTCCAAGAACCCTTCCGTCTCCTTCGTCTGGGCCATATGCAGCGATAAAATATCGCATTTGGGTATCAGCTCGTCGGCATCTTCGTATTTGAGCCCCCTCGCTTCCAGCTCCGGCTTCCTGTTCTTGGACCAGTACCTGACGTCGGCGCCGAAAGCGCCGGCCAGTTCGGCGACCCTGCTTCCGATCCTTCCTAGCCCGAAGACCCCGAATACCTTGTTTTTTATTTCTGTGGTCGAGAAGCTGGATTCGGAATAGTTCCCTGCTCGCGCCTGCGCCTTGCCCCTTTCGAGCTCCCGTATGCGCTCAAGAAGGACGGCAAAAACGAATTCCGCGACCGCTTCAGTGCTGTAGCCTGGGATGTTGCAGACAACTATGCCCCTTTTGGCAGCGTGATCAGTATCGACCTTCCCGTAGGCGGTCGCCAGTACTCCGATGTATTTTAGGTGAGGCGCCGCATCGATGAGGTCTTGCCCGACCTTGAACACGAACGGGTTCACGAGCAAACAATCCGTATCGGCCAGCTGTCTGGTTATGTCTGGGCTGTCCTTGGGTAATGATATCCTGCTCGCGGCCAAGGCATCTATGTCTCTCCAGTATTCGACGTCAAGGCTTGCCTCGCCGATGCCGACCGTCAGGATTTTTCTGAATTTCATGCTCTCGCCTTTATGACGCGTGCCATCGCGTCATAGATGAGCTTTCCCGCGATGAGCGCATGTATGCCCATCTCGTCCGTTTTGATGGGAGTAAATTCAACGAAATCGACGGCCACCAGCTTGTCGGCCAGCGTCCCGATCGCTTCCGAGACCTCCGCAAACGACTTTCCCATCGGCTCGGGATTGCCCACCGACGGTATTATGGAAGGGTCCAGCACGTCCAGGTCTATAGAAAGGTAGATGCTCCCTTTGAGCTTCTTCAGCCCGTTAAGGTCGGTTATCTGTATCCCGCTCTCCCTTATGAAGCGGTCCTCGGTCTTGGAAGCCACGCGCACGCCGTATAAATAAACATTTTTTGCCCCGAACTTCTCCGTGAGCCTGCGCACGACGCCGTCGTGGCCGTCCGAGTTCTCGCAGTCCGCGTGCGCGTCGAACACGACGACCTTGTCGGGCCTGACCGCCGAGGCGGCCGCGTACGTCACTGAATGGTCCCCGCCCAGAAATATCGGGAAGGCCTTTTTCTTGGCGCCGGAAAGCATTTCCTTGATTTCCGACTCTGCTTCGGCCGCGTTCCTGCCGTACGTGTTGCCGAGGTCGCTTATGAACGCCGCCTCGGCCAGATCCACCCCGAATATGAACGTCTCCAGCTTGGGAAAGACCTTCCTGAGTATGGTCGGCGCCTTTGCCGCGCCCTTCCTGAGGGTCTGGCTCTTGTCCAAGGGTATTCCTATGAGAGCAAAGTCCATTTTTATGCACCTTTATGTAAAAATGAAAATGTGTTTACCGACCTTTTTCAGGGTAAACTTCATGCTAATTTATCGGCCTCCGTCTTTAAATCGTTGGCTGGAAGAGCAGCCGTGAAAGTTTTTAAATAGAAGGCGCGATTATTGAACGGATTGTTATGCCACTCGGCCTTTTCAAGAAAAAGAATCCCGTTTCCAGGCCCAAAACTGCGGCTAGGCCTGCTCCGAAGCCTAAGCCAAGGCCTGCGCCCATGCCCGTAAAGAAGGCTGCGCTCAAGCCTGTCAAGAAGGCCAAACCGAGGCCCGTAGCCAAGGCACCCGCCCCAAAGAAAGCTATATTACCTGTCTTGGAGAGGATGCCCGAGGAGAAGGCCTACGAGCTGATAAAGGCCGCCAAGATACCGGTCGTTCCTTATCTCTTTGCCAAGTCCGAGAAGGACCTGCCCGAGGCCTTCAAGAAGATGGGCTTCCCGCTGGTCCTCAAGGCATCAGGAAGGTCGATTGTTCATCGGACCGAGCTGGGCGCGGTAAAGTTCGCCTCGAACGGCGGCGCAGCCATCGCCGCGTTCCATGAATTGATGAAGATAAAGGGCTGCGAGAAAGTGTTGGTCCAGAAAAAACTGGAGGGCCTTGAGCTCATAGTCGGCGCCAAGTCCGACCCGCAGTTCGGCCACGTCGTTTCGATAGGCCTGGGCGGCACCTACGTCGAGATCCTCCGTGATGTGACGTTCCGCGTGGCGCCCATAACTCTGAACGACGCCATGGCAATGGTCAAAGAGTTGAAGGGCTATGAGATTCTTGCAGGCGCGCGCGGCGCGCAGCCGATAGACTTCAACGCGCTGTTCGACGTGTTGGTCAAGCTAGGGAACCTGGCCGTCCGCGGGAAGCTGAAAGAGATGGACATCAACCCCTTGTTCTGTTCCGCGCAGGGCTGCTGGGCGGCCGACGTAAGGATTGTCAAATAAGCGCCTTTCTGCATTCCGGCTGCCGTTAGCTTTATAAGGGAGTAATACTAACTACTTATTAGTGATAATATGATTACGGGAAGCCTTTACGTGCCTGATGAAAGGCCGGACAAAGTGGCGCCCGCAAAGGGCGACAGCATAGCCAAAGCGCTGAAGCGCCAGGCGGATTATCTGGTTCAGATGCCGCTTTTCGGCGACGATGACAGGACGGTCATGCGGGCCCTCAGGGAAACTACCAAAAAGGACGAATACGTCGGGCCCTACCGCAGGGCTTTGGTGTACGAGTTCAAGAACGGCGGAATGCCCGCTTACCCGTCCGGCGCGCCCATGGACCGCACCAAGGCCAGCAGGGTAAAGACCCTCGGCAGCCAGGTGCAAGGCATCGGCGCCTGACTGCACCTTTAAGAACCTCGCAGACTTCTTTTGTTTTATGGAAATCCAGAAAACGGCCGGCGAATCCCTCGCCACCGGCAACATCATGCGCGGCTGCGAGCTCTGCATCGAAGGGAAGAAGCTGGTCCTTTTCGTTACCGGCCTTTGCAACCAGAACTGCTATTATTGCACCATCTCCTGCTCCCGCTGGCAGAAGGACGAGATTTGGGCGAACGAGCGCCGCGTCGGGGCGATTGAGGACATCGTCGAGGAGGCGCGACTCTGCAAGGCCGAGGGCGCCGGCATAACGGGCGGCGAGCCGTTCATGAAGCTTGAGCGCGTCATACAGTACGTCCGCTTCCTGAAGGAAGCCTTCGGGAAAAGTTTCCATATTCACCTTTATACTAACGGGACATTGGCCACCCAGGAAAATTTGAGGGCCCTCAACGAGGCTGGCCTCGACGAGCTTAGGATCCACATGGACCGCAGGGCCGTCGAGCTGGCGCTGGAGCTGCCCGGTTGGAAGGTCGGCATGGAGGTGCCCTGCCTGCCCGGAAAGGAGAACGAGCTCTTCGAACTGGTCGATTACTTGGAATCGGTCGGCGCGCACTTCCTTAACCTCAACGAGCTTGAGTTCTCGGACCGCAACGTCGAGCCAATGGAAGCGCTCGGTCTTACGTTGAAGGCGGACTCCCTTACCGAGGTCGACGGCAGCCGCGAGGTCGCTAATGCCGTCCTGGAGTATGCCAAGGACAAGAAACTGCCGGTGCATTTCTGCACCGCGCGGTTGAAGCTGGATTATCAGCTAAGGAACCGCCTCACCAACAGGGCTAACACCATCAGGAAGCCCTTCGAGAAGGTGACCGCCAACGGTTTCTTGAGGAAGGGCGTAATCGAGGGCGGGAAGCTGGATGTGATGGCCGCGGAACTGCGCAAGCTGAACGTTCCTGATAATCTGATGTTCCTCAGCAAAAGGGCCAACCGCATCGAAGTGTCGGAAGAGGCCGCACAGCTCGCCGCAAAAAAGCTGAAGTTCAAAGTAGCGGTCGTCGAGGAATACCCGTCCGCCGAGCCCTGGGACTGGGAGAAGACGCCCCTGAACTGGATATCACGGTCCAGAAATCATTAAATATGTTCGCTTCTCAACCTTGCTTATGCTCGTAGTCATAATGGGGATCATCGACCTATTGGCAGCCGCCATGCTGGCCCTGAACGCCGATTACATAGGCTGGGGCATCATGCTCTGGGTGGTCGTGACCGTGCTCGTGATTAAGGGGCTTTTCTCCCTTCTCGGCGTCTTCGGCGGCGGATAGGAACCAATAAATATCTCAACCGTCAAACTTCCGTATGCCCGTAAAATATATTTTTGTTCTCGGAGGGGGGTATAGTGGTTTAGGAAAGGGAGTTGTCACCGCATCCATCGCCCGCCTGTTGCAGAACTACGGGAAAAAGGTCGCCACCATAAAGATCGACCCGTACTTCAACTTCGGCGCTGGCGACCAGAACCCCAACGAGCACGGCGAAGTCTTCGTGACGGAGGACGGCGGCGAAATAGACCAGGACTTCGGCCATTACGAACGCATAACAGGCAACCCCACCAAAGCGTTCCAGAACATAACGTCCGGGAAGGTTTTTGCGTCCGTCGTGGAAAAAAGCCGCCTGGGGAAGTATCTCGGCAAGTCCGTGCAGGTCATACCGCACGTGCGCGACGAGCACAAGTCCTTCATCCGCAATGCCGCCGAAGGCTACGAAATAGCCATCGTCGAGGTGGGCGGGACCATCGGGGACGACGAGGCGCTGTTCTTCAGCCGCGCCATAGCCAGCATGATCAACGACGACGGCGAATCCTCGGCCGTGGCGCTGCTCGTACCGATTGTTTTTAACGAGGCCGTCGGGGAGCCGAAGACCAAGATCGCCCAGAACGCCGTGAAGGACCTGGGCCTGTTCGGGATGCGGACGGATTTCCTGATAACGCGCGTGGACTATGACGACTTCATGGACGACAAGCGGAAAGCAAAGTTATGCATGTTCTGCAACGTGAAGAAAGAGAACATAATAACCGACCCGAACCTGGACAGCATCTACCGCCTGCCGGACGTATTTGCCCGTCAGCAGCTGGGCGAAAAGCTCGTTCGGCACTTCGGCCTGACGAACGGCGCGCCTGACTGGCACGGTTATGACCATTTCCTGGGCAAGCTCGACGCCGCGCAGGACAGGATACCCATCGCTTATGTCGGGAAATACGTGGCCGAGGGCCGCGGGATCCACAAGGACGCCTACATATCGGTCGAGGAGGCGCTGCGCCGCGCCTGCATAGAGTTCGGCTTTATGCCCGAAATCCACAGGATAGACGCCGTGACCTGCGAGAAGGACACGTCAATCCTCAAGAAGGTGGCCGGCGTGATTGTGCCCGGCGGCTACGGCTGCCGCGGCCTGGAAGGGAAAGTTTCGGCTATCAAGTATGTCCGCGAGAACAATGTCCCGTACTTAGGACTGTGCCTGGGCCTTCAGATGGGCGTCGTCGAGTTCGCCCGCAACGTCTGCGGACTGACTGGCTCGCACGGGGAAGAAATGGACGAGGGCGCGCCTTGCTCGGGAAAAGAAAACCACATAATTTGCGCCCTGCCCGACCAGGAACGCTTGCGTATGAGCCAGGGCTACATCGGCACCCAGCGCCTCGGCGATTTCGCCTGCATAATCGACAAGAACTCTTTCGTGAAGAGGCTTTACGAGCGCGTCGGCCGCCCTGACGTGTACGAGCAGTCAAAGCTCAAGCAGTACGACCTCATGAGGCTCGGCCACATAACTCCTGAAGATTTTGTCGTGTTCGAGCGCCACCGCCACCGTTATGAAGTGAACCCCGTTTTCCACGCCGCCCTTCAGGAAAAGGGTATGACGTTCCCGGGTGTCCACAGGGCGATGGACGGCACGCTGCTGGTTGAGATGATTTCGCTGAAGGACCATCCGTTCTACATAGCGACGCAGGCGCATCCCGAATTCACTTCGACGTATTTGCGCCCCAACCCGCTGTTCCTTGGATTTGCCGAAGCGTGCAAGAAGAACTGGAAGGGCTAGGACTGCGCGGCTTCGCCTTTGCACCTCGGCTTGTAAAGGAATCCGTCCACCGCTTTCCTGCATCTCGGCGAGCCGCACTTGCATTCGAACGTCCACGAGTCCTTCCATTCGTAATTGTCGCCCTCGTCCAGAAGGCAGTAATCAAAGGTCAGTTCTTCCCCGGTCCTGATCTCTTTCGTCGCCACAAGGTATTTTCCGAACACCTCGCAGTTTGGGTCGCAGGAATGGTTCACGAAGCGCGATTCGTTCCTCGGGATGACCCCGTATCCGCCGCTCAGCAGGAGCATGTAAGGGTCCTCCTCTTCCGGGCATTGGGAATGCGGCATCACTTCCCCCTCGAACCGTATCACGACCGCCCCCACCTCGATGCCTTTTGTGGCGAACAGCCCGAGGCCCTTGTCTTTGGTCTTTCTCACGGCCAGCATTCCAGAAATAAGAAACGTAAAGGATTAATTGCTTGCCTTGCGCTAGTTCGGAACCAGTTCCGGGTCGGGGCGCTTGCTGCGCGGATAGATGTCGGGCTCGAGATCGAGCTCGCATATGAACTGCTTCCTGAAAAAACTTCCCACCAGCAACCCCGCCATGCAATTGTTAACGTCGGTTAGGGATTTATAGCTCACTTTTTTGCGGAATTTTGTTTTTGCGCAGTGAAAACTTTCTTTCCTTCGCGAAATTTTACAAAAAGTCTTAAAAACCTTTGTTTTTCGCGGTAAGGAGAAAACTTTTAAGCTTCGGCCGCGCATTATTCCCTATGGCAACAAAAACGCCGATAGGAAAGATCACGCACTTCTTCCCGAAGATAGGCGTGGCCGTCCTGCACCTCACCGCGCCGCTCAAGGTGGGCGACAAGATAGAGATAGGCGGCAAGTCCGAGCCCTTCGAGATGGTCGTGGAGAGCATGCAGGTCGAGCACAAGAACATACCGACCGCCAAGCCCGGCGACGACGTCGGGATGAAGGTCGCGAAGCCCGTCAAGGACGGCGACAGCGTGTTCAAGGTAGCTTAGTCCAGCGCATGCACGGACTTCAGAGCGCCAAGCCGCAGAGCTAAACTGCTACTTTTATAAATTTGCGCCGCATATACTGGCGTATGACTACCTCATCCAATCTTGACGTTTTCTTGACTCCGCTATCTATAGCATTGATAGGCGCCAGCCGCACACCTGGAAAAGTGGGCTATTCCATGCTTGAAAACATCAGGAAGTCCTTTACTGGACCAATATACCCCATAAACCCCGAAGCTACCGAAATAGGGGGATTAAACGCCTTCCCTTCCATAACGGACGTTCCAGAACCCGTAGACTTAGCGATAATTGCCGTGAAGGCCGAAATAGTACCTATTGTCTTAGATGAGTGCATTAAGAAGAAAGTAAGGGCTGTAATCGTAATTAGCGCTGGTTTCAGCGAGATTGGGAACAAAAAAGGTGAAGAAGAGCTCCAAAACATGATTAAAGGTAAAAACGTCAGACTGCTCGGACCGAACTGCCTTGGTGTTTTTACAAAGAATATAGATACGCTCTTTTTGCCAAGAGAAAAGCTCAAAAGGCCTTCTGATGGCTCAATAAGCTTTTTAACCCAGTCTGGAGCTGTAGGGGCCACTATACTTGACTTAATCGGCTTTGAAGGCGTTGGTATCAGCAAGTTCATCTCCTATGGCAATGCGGCCGATGTCAACGAATTGGAGATTTTGAGCTATCTGGGCAAGGATATGGCCACTAGGGCAATTGCCATGTATGTTGAGACCATCCACGACGGCCCTGAATTCATCAAAATAGCGTCCAAAATAACCCCGATTAAGCCAATAGTAGCTTTAAAGGCTGGTAAAAGTGAAAAGGGGGCGGAAGCCGTCTTATCCCATACGGGCCACATGGCCGGGCCGGCGCAAGTCTATAGCGCCGCCTTCAAGCAGTCTGGAATAATCGAGGCCCAGACTACGCAGGACCTGTTCGACTTTGCCAAGGCGCTGTCATCGCAGCCCCCGCTGCGCAACGGCCGCATAGCCGTCATAACCAACGGCGGCGGTTTCGGAATACTGGCCGCCGACGCGGCTTCGCGCGCGGGCCTGGAGCTGCCCGAGCTGTCAAACGAAACGGTCAAGGCGCTGAAGAACGTGATTCCCGATTACGCCGTTCCTAAGAACCCCGTTGACCTGACCGGCGACGCCAACGCCGAACGCTACGAATCGGCGTTGAAGGCCGTGGCCAGCGACAAAAACATCGAAGGCATCCTTGTCATCCCGCTCGTCCAGACGCCCGAGCTCGACGAAAAGATCGTTGACGTCCTGCGCGACGCGAAGATCTACGGCAAGTCTATTGTCGCCTGCATGATGGGCGGCGAGTACACAATGAAGCATGCCCGCCGTTTGGAAGCGTTCGGGATACCGGTCTACGACATGCCCGAGCGCGCCGTGAAGGCGCTCGCCGCGCTGCGCGATTACGGCCGCATCGTCGCACCGCCCGCGCCCGAGAAAGTCGAGGAAAAAATCGTGAAGAAGGCGAAAAAGCTCCTTGCGAAGAAGGCCAAGAAGGCGGCAAAGAAGCCCGTAAAGAAAAAGAAGCGCTAAAACCGCTTCCCGATACTATGTCCCGCCGCACAGAAATGCTTTTATAGGCTAAACGTCGAGTTAGTTTACGCGAAACTTATTCAGAGAATTTCAGTGATGCCCGTCAGCTCAAGAGTTACGCGATGGGCAAAAATTTTCTTTTTCCGAAGTTTCTTTTCCATGGGTCTTTTCTTTGTCGAAAGAAAAGCCCACGCGATGGGCAATATTTCTTTATTACCTGGCTGCGGAATATTCTATATGCGGCTGGTCGTGCTGCTCTCCTTCCTGGCGTTTCTCCCCGTTATCGTCTCGGCATTGCAGATTAATGAGATAATGTACGACCTTCCCGGCTCCGACAGCGGCCGCGAATGGGTCGAGGTCTGGCAGGACGGCACCGACTGCGTTAACGTGACGCAGTGGAAGTTCTTCGAGGCCAATACCAACCATGGGATAACCATTAACCAAGGCAACGGCCAGCTTTGCGCCAACGGCTACGCGATAATAGCCGACAATCCGGCCAATTTCCTTGCAGACCATGTTGGCTTTACAGGCGGCCTCTTCGATTCCTCTTTTTCGCTCAGCAACACCGGAGAAACGCTCGCGCTCAAGAATCCCGACGGGAACATAACCGACTCCGTCACTTATAGTGGCTCCGCAGGCGCGGCTGGGAACGGAAAAAGCCTGGAAAAGAATGCGAGCGGCTGGTTCGAATCTGTTGTGAACGCCACTCCAGGGGCCGTGAACAGCATCATGCAGCAGCCGTCCGGCCAGCTGGAGCAGAACCAGACTCAGCAAAACCAAACAGCTTCTCAGAATGCCGCGCAAAGCGAAAGCGCTAGCCAACAGTCACAACCGGGCATTAGCGCGCCCGCCAACTATTCGCCGCTCATCGACTTCTCAATAATCGGCCGCTCCAATCGCGTTCCGCCCAGCTCTGCCATCGAAACCGTCGTTTCCGTTTCGAGCAATTATCTGGTGGACCGCGATATCTCGTTCTGCTCCTACGTGATGGCCGAAGCGTTGGCCAGCGACGAAGCGTGCCAATCAGTGAATTTGTTGCCCGACGAAACTAGAGAATTACGCCTCTACAATACGCTGACGAACGTCGCGGGCAACCTGACGCTGACCGTGGAGCTCCGCGACGGCATTTCAAGGCGGCAGAAATCCGTCAATATCGAAGTCTTGCCTGCGCAGAAGAAAGCGGAAGAAGCGAAATATTCGAACGATACATTGGTCGGGCCGCCGAAAGGCCCGACCGCCGCCTTTGCCGCTAAGACCGATTTGGTTTCAAGAATAATCATTTGGCTGAAGAACCTGCTGCGTTTTTCTTGACTACCTTTTCTTCAGCGCGATGTAAACGAGCAACGTCAGGATTATCAGTATTAGCGCATACAGCACCGTGTTGTCCTGCCCTGCAATTATGGCTGTGGCGCCTGTGGCGACATTTTCTACCGTACTTGGAGCGGGAGCGCCTGCCAATACGACCGTCTGCTCGGCCGTGACCGTTTTCCCGTCGTATGTCGCGCTCATCGTTATTTTGTACTCGCCCTGCTCGGGGTTGTCCACTTTCACCTGCCCGTTCACGAAATCGCTCGAATTGACCGCCACGTCCTTCGTACCGCTGAACGTCTTCAGCTCGGCGCCGCCCGGCAAATAAACGGTAGTCGTTATTTGCACGCCCGTGACATTCTCCGCTCCGTCGCTTATGGCCTGCGCTATCACGTCAAGCTCGTTGCCCGGGAATATGCGCACCACGAGGTTCGGCCGTATGTGCCTGCCCGGGAACAGCAGGTCGAACCAGACCACGTGGGCGACCGCGATTTTTACCCCCACGCTGCCGCCCGCTGTCGCTTTCGAGACCGCGTTTATGTTGCTCTTGTAATTGCCTGGCGTTATGCCCTTGGGCAGATTGACGGTAAACTTCACCTTGCCGTTTCCGCCTGCCGGTACGGTCTTGTCAAAAGAATCTATTATTATATAGTCCTTCAGGTTGCCGTCGACTGTAACGTCAATATTGATTGCTTCGCTGTCCGCGTTGCCGACGCTGAACTCGAACGCCTTCGGATAGCTGTCATGCGGATTCAGCAATGTCGACGCCGGCGTGACGCTCAGCGCGGCCGCCGCAACAGAAAGCAGAAGAAAAGAAATTAACGCAACCCCGATTGCCGATTTCAATCCAACCAGCCCTTATGGGTCTATCGTTACTTTATACTGCGCTTGCGCGACCACTCCGCCCGGCGCAGGGGCTGTGGACGGCGGTGTTTCTATTAAGACGTAACCTCCTACACCAGGAGTTAGGCCTGCTGGTGTTTTGAACCTGCCCCATATTATGTCAAGACCGTGCGGCGTGTTGGGCGTGGGGTACAGGTTCGCGCACGGGCTGGCAATCGACGGCGCTATGTCGGTTGCGCTCGGCTGCACGCATTTGCCTACCGAGTCGCATATTGTTATCGAGGGTTTCAGCGTGTCCGAGAATACCATCGGGGCCGCGCCTGATGCGGACTGAAGCACGTAAATGTTGTCCGTGACCCCGTCGGCCTTCACCTTTGCTGTGTTCGTTCCGTATTCTATGGTCGATATCTCAGCGCTTGTTGCCGGAGTTGTTTGCGCGCATGTGAATGTCACTGTGTCCGTGTACGTCCCTGGGGCGGTCCCAAGGAGCGCTTTCACCTTCCAGAATATCTTCATGGTCGTCGCGCATTGCTGCAGTGTGGGTATGGACCCCGTGCCGGTCCCGACCGTGGCGCCTGCTATGCCTGCGCCGTTCCTGCAGTCGTTAGCGCCGGCCATTTCTTGCGCCTTGTAGCCGACTCCGTCGTTAAGGGTGCTGGCTGCGGTCCCGGTTGCCGTCGGGCAGCTTATGCCGTAAGACGTGCTTTTCGATGTATAAATCCAGGTAGCGCCGGACGCTGTGGCGGTTACTTTGGTGTTTGCGTTGGATCCGGTCATATCAATGATCGTTCCCGTCGTGGTGGTTGCATCCGAACCCAATGTTATTGCAGGGAAGCTCACGCTTGACGGGCTTGCCGCGCACGTGACCGTCGCGGCTATGGTGCCTGTCAGCCCCACCGGCGTGGTCGCATAGCCCGTGGGCTTGCCCCATAGCAGTATGGCGGCTGCCGCCAAAATGATTATTACTATTATTATCCCCGCAACCAAAGGCACGTTCATCTTTTTCTTTGCCATAACACCACCTCTTTACACAAACATACTTTTTTCATTTATTTAAGCTTTATTTCCTTCACCAAAGAGAACCATCTCTTCTTCCAGTAAAGGTTGCCCAGCGCCACCGCGCCCACGCCCGTGATCGAAACGAACACGACCGTGCTGTCTACGGCCCCCGGTTGCAGCGGTCGGCAGTTCCGCTCTTCATACCACTGCTCGCATTTGTAATTCGTATCCCTGTCGCACCTGTAGCTCTGCCTGTATTGCTTGTTGTTCGAGCAGTCCGTCCAGTCCGTCGGGTAGGTGCAGGGCTTGCACATGTCCGTGACCTTTATCTCTATGTTGTAAGCGGCACTCGCGTACACGTTCTGCACCCTGAATGCCACTACATAAGTGCCCAACGAAGCCGTCTCCGGAATGTAGACCGTGGCCTTTATCGTCTTCTTTTCGCCGGGCGCGAGGCTGTCTATTTTCGAGGTGGATATGGAAGCCCAGCCGAGCGGCAGCCTCATTACGTCTATCATTATGTCCTGCAGGACCGTGTTGCCTGTATTTTCGAGCGTCAGCGTTATCGGTTCGAAGGCGCCCCTTCCTAAAAGCAGTTTGCCGACGCCATTTTCTACCGACATACCAACAGGCGTCATGGTCATTGTATAAGTAAGTCCGCCTCCGAACTGCGGAACGGGCGGCGCGGCCGCAACTACCGGCGCCGGCGGCGTAACGTTCCCGGTCACCGTGGCCGTGATGTTTATGTCCGTCGTGGCCATGGCCAGCGGTAGGGTCTTTCCGGTGGTGTGCAGGAAAGGGGCCGCCATTATCGCAATCAGCACCGCCAAGACGAGCATTACCGCATACTTCATGCTTATGCTTTCTCCTTCCTTTTATAAATCCGTTCCTGCCCGAACGGGCAGACGATGCATTTCGGGTTGACGGCCTTGCATACTTCCTGCCCGAAGGAAACGAAACCGTGGTTGACCAGGTACCAGTCTTTTTTCGGTGTGATGCGTTCCAGCGTTTCTTTGACTTCATGGATGTTCGCCTTCTCGCTGACAAGCCCGAGCCTGCGCGGTATCCTGTTGACGTGCGTATCCACCGCGATGGACGGTATCCCGAAACCGTACATCAGAACAATATCAGCAGTTTTTGGCCCTACGCCGGGCAACGCCATCAGCTCGTGCCTTGTCTTGGGCACATTGCCGCTCTTCAAAATTATTTCAGAAACGCCGTGTATGTATTTTGCTTTCTGCCGCCACGTTCCTGCGGGCTTCAATATGGATTGGAGCCGTTTGAGCGGAATTTTGGCCAAGCTCTGCGGCGTTCTGGCAACTTTGAACAGCCGTTTGCTGACTTTGGCCGTGCTCACGTCCGTGTTGCGCTGCGAGATTATCGTGCGTATCAGCGTCTCGAACGGCTTTCCATGCTCGCGCTCGTTGCCGTAGCGCCGCTTGAATTCCGCAAGGATTGCCGCCATCTTAGCACGGTCGTTCATAAAAAAGATTGGCAGCGGCCCTTAAAATCTATTCGCTTTTCTTGACCGTTTTCTTGACTTTCTGCACTTTCTTTGCGTCGTTGCGTTTTATGAACTCTCCAAAGTCCTTCGCATCGCTCTCTAAGAACGCATAGAGTTGGTCCACGACCTGCTTCTGTTTCGGATTGCTGGTGTCAAGTTCCCTGTATTCGCTTATGTCTATGTCCGAAACTTCCACATTACACGTCTTTTTGATGCCGTTGCTTTTGAGTCTATTTATTATGATATAGTCGGCCTCCGTACGAAGCTCGACAAGGTATTCCGAAAATCCCTGGCCCTTTCGTTCGGTTCCTATTTCCTGTTTAAGTGTGGCTTCTATTTGCTTTTGTCCTATTTCACCGCGCACCGAACCGAAGCCGGCGTTTTCAAGTACGTAACCGTCAAAGCCGAGGACCTCGGAATCGCCTTCCCTTTTCAGGCGGCCGAAATAAATCGCGCACCCCTTGTATGGCAATCTTATTTTCCCTTTCTCCTTGTTTATCGTGCGTTCAAAAAGCGCGTATACTTCCACCGCACCCTCCGCCTTTGCCTCACCTTCCGGCGGTCTCAGTTTGCCTGCCATGCCCCAGAATACGGTACAAAAGCTTAAATGCTCTTCCTCAGCGCCTTCGCTATCCCGCTCCCGTACTGTGCGGCGCGCTTCTTGCGGTCGGCTATGTCCTCCAGGCCGAGAAGCCGCGCCACATCACGGAGCAGTATCTTGTTGGTGCTGTCGGATATTTTGCGCTCCAGCGGCAAGGCCGCAGCAAAGGAAAACACGTCGTTATCCAAGAACGGAGTTATGAGTTCCTTGCCGAACTTTGCCGCTATCGCCCTGTCCAGCGCGATGCCGTTCTCCTTCAGGTCCTGCGCGTCCGTTTTCATCTCGTTCTCAAGCGCTGCTCCGTTGAGTTTCCCGTATTTCGCGTATCCTCCGAACAGCTCGTCCGCGCCCTGACCGCTAAGAACAATCCGTTCGGGACAGCGTTTGCACACGAACCACAGCGGCAGCTCATATGACAGTATCAACCGATTGTCGTTCGCTATCACTTGGGCCAGCAGCGGCGCCGCTTCAAGGACATCCCGTTCGGTCACTTCAATCAGCTTGAGCGGCAGGTCCAAAAATATCGCGGCCGACTCCGCTGCATCAAAGTCCTTGCAGCCCTTCAGCCCGGCCGTATAGAGGATCGGCGTTGATTCCTCGCTCGCAATCTTGGCGATGACGGAGCTGTCCAGCCCGCCCGAAAAGGCAACTGCAACTTTGCCGCTGAACGGGTGTATGGCGTTGCGCAGCTTGTTGAGCAGGAGCTCGTCGTCTCGCATGGAACTTTTAAGGTTGGCGTCTTATTAATGATTTATGAAAACCGTGGTCAACGTCCCGAGAAAGAAATGGATCGGGAGGGGCTGGATAATACTGACCGCGATAATGGCGGCCGTCTTTGTGTTCGTTTTCACCGCGGCATCGCCCGAGATGTCCTATCCTGAAAAGGTGTTCTTTGTTTCAATGTGCGCCCTCATCACCGTTCTTTTCGTGGTCATAATTGTCGCGTATTACAGGACGAAATACGTAATCGGGAACGGGACGCTGCATGCGTGGTCCCCGTTCATGACCATTAACCTTCCGCTTAAGGACATAGCGAAAATAGAAAGAACGAGAGTGCCTTACCATCTGCGCGTGGGCGCCTCCGACTACTGCGGTTTCTTTTACATACCCGGCGTGGGCTGGACGAGAACCATAATGACTAATGTAACAGACGGCATTTTGATTTACGGAAAGGACGGTAAAAAATATTTGATAACGCCGTCCGACCCCGACAAGTTTGCCAAGCTCTTGAAAGGATGAATCGCGGAATCGATATCAATTTAAACTTCGTGTAGTAGTAGCGTCTTGTCCGCTAAAAATATCGAATGATATATAACACTGTGATAATAATGCCGTTCAAGACGTTGACCCCGGAAATGCAGGAAATAGTAAAGAAAAGGTTTGACAAGCCCACGCTGTCCCAGGAAGCAGGCATTCCGCCCATTCTGGCCGGCAAGAATGTTTTGCTGATGGCCCCGACAGGAACGGGCAAGACCGAAACCGTCCTTATACCGATATTCGACCGCTGGGCACGTGAGCGGCCCAAGCCCATCTCGATACTTTACATAACGCCGCTCAAGGCATTGAACCGCGACCTGTACGAGCGTATGTTATGGTGGGCCAAGCATCTCGATTTCTCCGTCTCAGTAAGGCACGGCGACACAAGCCAAAGAGAAAGGAAGCTTCAGCTTGAGCACCCCGACGACCTGCTTGTTGTCACATGCGAGCAGCTTGAAGCCATGCTGGTCGGGGCGCGGATGAAGGAACTTTTAAAGAACGTCAAGTACGTTGTGGTCGATGAAATCCACGAACTGGTCGACTCAAAACGCGGTGTGCAGCTATCCGTTGCGTTGGAAAGGCTCCGTGAGCTTTGCGGCAACTTCCAGATTGTGGCATTGTCCGCCACGGTTGGCTCTCCAAAAGAGGTCGCCAACTTCATATTCGGCGGCCGGCCGCACGAACTTGTCGAAGCCGCGGGCCAGAAAGCATTGTCGGTCCTTGTGGAAAGCCCGTTCCCTAACGCTGAAGACAGGCTGCTTGCGGAAAAGCTGTTCATAGGAGATTCCGTGGCCGCAAGGCTGCGCGCCATCTACGAATTGATGAAGTCCCACACGGCTGTTCTTACGTTCACGAACACCCGCGAGGCCGCCGAAACATTGTCGAGCCGCCTGCATACTTTGGACAAGGACTTTCCCCACGAGGTCCATCACTCCTCGCTGTCCAAGGAAATGAGGGTGAAGACCGAACAGGAATTCAAGGAACAGAAGCTGAAATCAATCATTTGCACGTCCTCTCTCCAGCTCGGAATCGACATAGGCGCGATCGACCTGGTAATCCAATACTTGTCGCCCAGGGAAGTCACGCAATTCGTGCAGCGCTTGGGAAGGGCAGGACATAGCATCACCAAAACATCCAAAGGCGTAATAATCGCGGGCGACGGCGACGACATATTCGAGTCCGCCGTGATAGCCCGCAAAGCGCTGGACGGCGAATTGGAGCACCCGCGGATACATTCCAACAGTTTGGACGTGATTGCCCACCAAGTGATCGGTTTGGCCATGAGCAACTACCAGATACCTCCCAAGACCGCATACGATATTGTGAGGCGCGCTAGCCCATACAAGGATCTGAGTTGGGGCCAGTTCGAGCTCGTCCTCAAGTTTTTGGAGTCCATCCACCTGCTCTGGGCTGAAAAAGAAAAGCTGACGCGCAAGCGTCGGGCGTTCGAGTATTATTTCGGCACCATGTCCACCATACCGGACAACAAGACCTACAGGATAATCGACACCACCACGAACACGCCCATCGGCTCCCTTGACGAGGCCTTCGTGGCCGAGCACTCGGAAAGCGGCAGCTCCTTCATCGTGAAGGGCCGACCTTGGCGTGTGGTATCGGTGGAGAACGGCAAGGTCTTTGTCGAGCCGCTCGGCGACCTCACATCCGCTGTTCCAGCCTGGGAGGGCGAGCTCATACCTGTCCCTTATTCGGTATCGCAAGAAGTCGGAAGCCTGCGAAGGACCATAGCAGAATTGCTGAAGAAAGACAAAACGAACGCCGAAATCGTGGCCCATATTAAGCAGCGCTATCCTGTTTCGGCCCAGGCCGCAGGCCATATGGTCTCCCTGCTCAAGCGCCAGCTGGGCTATCCGATACCCGATGACAAGTCCGTGGTTTTCGAGCACTTCGGCGAATATACGGTGATTCACTGCTGTTTCGGCTCGCTCGTGAATGAGACGTTGGCCCGTTTTATCTCGGCCATGCTCACAGCCGAGCAGGGGCGGGCGATAGCGTGCAAGACCGACCCTTACAGGATAATCTTCCGCGACGTCCTGCCGTCCGACATAAAAGCGATGATCGAGAAGTACAGGTCCGCCGACATCGAGCCCGCCCTCAGGGCCGCCCTTTCGAACTCGAGCCTGTTCAAGCACCGCTTCATCCAGGTCGCAAAACGATTTGGCGCGATAGTGCGCGGCGCGGACTTCTCAAAAATCAACGTCGAGCGCATAATCAGGGCCTATGAGAACAGCCCCATAACCGACGAGACGCTGAGGGAAATCTTTACTGAAAAGCTCGACGTAGAACAGGCCGTTAAAATTTTCGACCAACTTCACAACAGGCATATTAAAATAATCGACAGTCCCAAGCTTTCCCCGCTCGGCGAGCTCGGCCTCAAGTACGAACTTCACGACATTGCGAAGCCCGACCGCCCCGAGGCCGAAATCCTTAAGGTGTTCTCTAAAAGGCTCCTCAATACTAAGTTGCGTCTTGTTTGTGTCAACTGCGGAAAATACGATATCGTTTTGCCCGTGAGGGACATAGACGAGGAGCCGCGCTGTTCCAAGTGCGCATCCAAGCTCTTGGCAGCCGTTAGCCCGTTCGCCACTGAAACAAAGGCCATAGTTTTGAAGCGCCTGAAAGGAACCGATTTGAACGGCGATGAGCTGAAAAAACTTATGCGCATACGCCACTCGGCCGACGTGATGATAGTTTATGGAAAAAGAGGAGCGACTGCTTTGGCCGGCCGCGGCGTGGGCCCGCAGACCGCCGCGCGCATCCTAGCGAAGATACCTAAGACCGAAGACGAGCTCTACAAGCTGATACTCAAGGCCGAAAAAGAATTCCTGCGCACGCACAAGTTCTGGGCGGACTGAATCCCTTTAAATATCTTTCGCATCTAACTATTACATAGTGATAACATGGGTGTTACATCCGACCTTGAAAAGATCGAAGCGGAGATGAAAAGTCTCGCACTGCAGGCCAGGCTCGAGCTCACGGAAAAGGAAGGAAAATTCAACCCCGATTGGCAGAATTACACGAGCGGCCATCTCATCAGGACGGCCGAGTATGCGGAGGGCATAGCAAAGGTACTGAAACTCGATGACGAGACGACCAAGCTGATATGGCTGGGCTGCAACCTGCATGATGCGGGAAAGATTTACGTGGGCAACGATCTTATACTTTCGAACAAGAAATTCAGCGAAGCTGAAAAAACAGAGATAAGAAAGCACCCCGAATACGGCATAAAATGGCTCGAGAAGAACACGGACATAAGCAGGGTCCCGAAGGAGATAATCAACATAATCCTCCATCATCACGAGGACTGGAACGACAACGGCTATCCGTCCGGTCTAAAGATGGGACATACACCGTACGTGGCCCGCTTAGCAAGGGTGGCGGACTCGTGGGATGCCATAACGGCGGACAGGCCTTACATGAAGGCCATGAAACGCGAAGATGCCGCCAAAGACATGGAAAAGAGATCGGGAATAAAATACGAGCCCACCATCGTCAACGCCCTTCTGGTATCCGTCGGGATGCGCTAGCCTTTCAGTTCTGGAGCGACTAGGTCACTATCGCTCCCAACCGCTTGTCCATCGCCGCCGCACGTATCTCCATTATCGAGAGGTCCAACGGGTCCTTTATGCTCAAATCATCAAAGCCAGTACAGTAGTCTATCATCTTATGATGCTTGAACGTCAGGTTCTCCATCTCAGGGGAGGTCGGGCCCATCGCAGGGTCGCCTGGTATCCTCGGGCTCAGGTCGAACACGTAAAATAGCAGCCGTTTCCCCTTCGGGTCCATTGGGTCGTATGCCACTGCACCCTGTATTCCGCACAGTCCTATTATCCCGGGCGGGTATCTCTCCAATAAGTATTCTGAGTGGAAAAGTTTCTCGGCGGCCTCGTAAAGGAGTTCCTGCTTTGATTCCCTTATCGTCACGCCCATGTGCCCTATTTCCTCGTTCTTCACCGGTATCTTTAGCTTGGCCTGGTCCTTTGCGGGCAGATTGAGGAACCCCTGCAGGTTGACCTGCCGCCTGTCGGTCGTGCCTACGAAATCAAAATCTCCGAACTTGTCCGTAAGGACATATTTGTGGAAGTTGGCGTTGAACCTTGAGCCTATCACGGCCTCCTCTATCCTTGCTTCTGCAAGGGTCTTTTCGTCTATTACTTTTTTACCCAATAATTCATCGGCCTGTTTACGATAATCTTCCGCGGATTCCGCATAGAAGAACGCCCTTTCACCTTCATTGCCCGCTTGTTGGGCCTTCACTATGGCCAACCTGTCTATCTCTTCGGGCCTTTTGAAATGCTTCGGGATTGTTACGCCCGCTTTCCTGAGAATGGCCACCTGGCCCTTCTCCTCCTCGCCTTCCGTCCTGTCCTCCGCGCGAAGGACGTACCTGTTGCCGTACATCGGCACATCAAAATCGTTCTCTACGCCGTCATAGCCCACATAGAAGGAGAACGACCTGTTCGGTATGAAGATTGCGTTGCTCTTCCTCAGCCGTTCCTTCACGTCTTCTTTGAGTATGTCCTTGAAACTGTCCAGCTGTATGACGTCCGAGTAAAGGTGCCTGTTGTATTTCACGTACAGGCTGTCCCTCCCCTTTTCGGTGACGGCTATGCACGGGACCTTGAATCTCCTTGCGGACATACCCAGCTCGACAAGAGAATGCGAAGCTATGCCGGCGATGCTTATGTTCTCACTATCATACCTTTCGGCCATCGCCTGCATCTCGCCCCTTTGTATCGGCATGCACCCTATTCGCAATAATGATATTTATAACCTGCGTTAACTTTCGGAAGGATTCACTTCTTCCACTCGACGTCCTTTATTTTGGCGCGCTCATTGGCCAATCTTGCGAGAACGAACAGCAGCGAAGAAAGCCTGTTGATGTACGGCAGTATCGTCTCGTTCACCTTTTCCTCCTCGGCCAGCCTGCATAGGACCCTTTCCGTGCGCCTGCACACGGCCCGCGCAAAATGGAGCCGCGCGGCCAGTTCCGACCCCACCGGAAGTATGAAGCCCTTGAGTTCGCCTATCTCATCGGTTATGCCGTCTATCTCCTTTTCCGTCTCCTTCACGTGCTCGGCCGTTATGGACACGTCCTTTGCGCCCGAAAGGTCCGACCCCAGGACGAACAGCTCGCTCTGTATCCGCTCGAGGTTCCCGCATACGTCCGCGTCCCTGCATACGCACCTGCACAGTCCTATCGCGGAATTGAGCTCGTCCGCCTCCCCTATGGCGGCTATCCTTTCCGAGCTCTTGGGCACCTTGCCTTTGTCGCACAGCCCCGTACTGCCCTTGTCGCCCGCGCCCGTGTAGTAAGGCATGCAAATAGTTTTTAATTACTGCTATATAATGGTTGTCTATGGGTAACAACAAAGTTGTTAGACACCGAGAGGATTCGAAGAATCCTCGAAGCGCAAAAACCAGAAGTTTTTGCAGTCCCGAGAACACTGGAGGTGTTCTCTGATGGAAAAGGACGCCCTTGAAAAGTACAAGCAAGCGGGCAAAATAACGGCCATTGCGCGCGACTTCGGCGCCAAGCTCGTCAAGGAGGGCGCGCTGGCCGTTGACATAGCCGACGCTGTCGAAAAGAAAATATTTGATTTGGGCGGAAAGCCCGCCTTCCAGGTGACGGTCAACATAAACGACGTGGCCGCCCACTATGCGCCCGTCATTAACGACAAGCTTGCCGTCAAGGCGACCGATTACGTGAAGCTCGACGTCGGCGTGCACATCGACGGCTACATCGCCGACACCGCCGTGACCGTCCGCCCCGCAGGAAAAGACGAACTGATAATTTGCTCCGAAAAAATGCTGGAGACCGCCGTGAAAATGTTCGTGCCGGGCGCCGTTATCGAGGACGTGGCCGCCGCCGTTGAGGACGTTGCCAAGGGCTACGGCCTGAAACCCATCTCGAATTTGACCGGCCACATGATAGACCGCTGGACGGTCCATGCGGGCGTTAACGTCCCATCGGTCAGGTGCGCCGCCCCGAAGGTGCTGAGCGAAGGCGAAGTCTACGGCATAGAGCCCTTCGTGACCGCCGGGAAGGGCTTGGTCAAGGACAGCCCGCCCCCGACGATTTTCAGGTGGATACGCGGCATACCCCAACGTGATGCTACGGCACGAAAAATCCTTGCCGCTTCCTACGAGGACTGGCAGAAGCTCCCGTTCGCAAAGCGCTGGGCGCAGCAAAAGTTCGGGGAAAACATAGATGTCGCCCTCAACGCACTGGTAAAGAGCGGCGCGCTCTACCACTACAACATTTTGAAGGAAGTTTCCGGCAAGCCCGTCGCGCAGTCCGAGCACACAGTCATAGTCGCCGAGAAGCCGATTGTCCTGACGAAATGACTTTCTTCCGGTTCGCGAAAAGGTAGAACGCCGCGCCGAGGACCGCCACTAACAGCCCGAACGCTATGGTCTCGATGTTGAAGTACGTCAGCATCCAAAGGCAGAACAGCGTGCCGAGCGCGGGAAGGATTGGCAACCGCCCTATGCTGAGCGGTATCCTGAACGGCCTTTTCAGGCCCGGCTGCCTGAACCGGAGGAGTATGACCGAGAGGTTCACGAACATGAACACTATGAACGCCCCGAAGTTGGTGAGTTCCGCAACTATCCTTATGTTGCCTACCAGCGTGAAGGCCGTCGCCAGGAGCCCTATGATTATTACGGATATCCAAGGGGTCCTTCTTGTCGTGTGGATTTCGCGCAAGGCTTTGTGCAGCGCCTGCTCCCTGGACATCCCGTAGAGTATTCTCGAGCCGGCTATGAGCAGGAACAGCACGGTATTGGCTGTCGCAAAGAGCGCTATCCCTGATAGCAGCCCAGCGCTGCCGGGCATCGCTTTATTGGCCACGTCGGCCAGCGGCGCCTGGCTCGCCCCAAGTTCCTGCCACGGCAGTATGCTCACCGCGGAAATTGAGACCACCATATAGATTATCGTGGTGACGGCCACCGCCAGCAGCAGCGCGCGCGGCATGGTGCGCGAAGCGTTCTTGACTTCCTCCGCAACGTCGGCCAGGTTCTCGAACCCCAGGTACGCGAAGAACACGAGCACCGCCGCCGTC